>Ga0180433_10008947_pt1 | contig 12353 bp, 9 predicted proteins | sample SS_ome_8_FD_132980 | JGI IMG/M metagenome (GOLD analysis project Ga0180433, IMG submission 132980) | Hypersaline lake sediment archaeal communities from the Salton Sea, California, USA - SS_1_D_1 metaG | ecosystem: Environmental > Aquatic > Non-marine Saline and Alkaline > Hypersaline > Sediment... | reverse complement strand
GAGGCTGGGCAGACAGTTGAGCAGGTCTTCCAGATCGCTGTCACCGATGTCGCCGAGGCACTGCTGGTTGAGCAGTTCACCGCCGGCCGGGATGGCGTCACCGTCGGCTTCGATGCGCCGCTCAACCTGACGAACCTCAACCTGCACAACCGGGCGGCGGCGACAGCGGATCTCGACGTCACCCTGGTTGATGCTGCCGGTGGCCTCGTTGAGGCGGCGGTCGCCGTCGATGCCGCCGGCGATGGCTTCCGGCTGGTCGTCAACAATGGCCTGCTGGCGGCGGGCGACTACACCCTGACGATTCGCAGTGGTGAAGCGGGCGTGGTCGCCGCTGATGGCCGGCTGCTTGACGGCGATGGTGATGGTGTCGGCGGGGACGACTTCGTCACCAGCTTCACCGTCGAGCCGTTGCCGGCCGGGACAGCTGTCGTCGGGGTGCCGGGCTTCTTTGAGGATGCCGGCCAGGAGGTCAACCTGCCGGCGGTCGCCAGCGGCGGTATTCCGGTCATCGTCACCGCGCCGGAAGGGGTGATGTCGCTCGACATGGAGCTGTTCTACAACCCGGGGCTGCTCGAGGTCACCGGGGTCGAACTGGCTGCCGGCCTGCCCGACGGAGCATTGACGCTGATCAACGTCGTCGCCCCGGGCCATGCTGTGGTCGGCTTCTTCTCCCCCCAGCCGCTGGCTGCCGGCAGCTATGCGGTGGCCCGGCTGTTGGCGACGGTGCCGACCTCCGCCACGACCGATCAGACCCATGTGCTCGACGTCAGCAACGTCAGCCTGAACGAAGGGCTGATCCCGGCAGTCGATGACGACGGCATTCATGTGGTCGCCGTCGGCAACCGGGCCCCGACCGGTATCAGCCTGACCGGTGGCGGCGTTCCTGAGAACAGCCCGGCCGGGACACTCGCCGGGACGCTCGCCGCGGTCGATCCTGATTACGGCGATGCCTTCAGCTTTGCCCTCGTGGCCGGCGAAGGTGATGCCGATAATGCCGCCTTCGCCATCGACGGCACCAGCCTGCTGACGACGGCCAGCTTCGACCACGAAGCGGGGGCCAGCCGCACCGTCCGGGTGCGGGTGACCGATGCCGAGGGCGAGAGCTTCGAGCGGGCCCTCTTGATCGAAGTTCTCAACGAAATTGAAAGCCTGCACGTCACCGGGCTGACGCCCACCGTCGATGGCTTCCGTGTCTCCTTCAGCGAGCCGATCGATCCGGTGGGGCTCAACCTGTACGACGCCATGGACGTGCTCGGGGCTGCCGATCTGTCGCTGGTGGGTGAGCAGGCCGGGGCCGTGCGGGGCTCGCTGGTCGTGGCGGCCGATGGGCAGGGGCTGCAGTTCGTCGCCTCGAGCCCACTTGCCGCTGACAGTTACACCGTCACCCTGCAGAGCGGCGACACCGCCTTCAGGTCGGCCACGGGCGGGCTGCTCGATGGCGATGCCGATGAGACCGTTGGTGATGAATATGTCGCCGGATTCTCCACCATCCTGCCGTCCGTTCTCCTCGGGGTGCCAAGCTTTGCCCGTGGTGCCGGCCAGGCCGTCAACCTGCCGGCCGACAGTGCCGCCGGCATCCCGGTGCAACTCACGTCCGACGGCACCGTTTCTGTACTGACCGCGACGCTGCGGTACGACCCGGCCCTGCTCACCGTCAGTGCGGTCAGCCCGGCAGCTGATCTGCCCGCCGGGACGCTGCTGAAGACGGAACTGCTCGAGCCGGGCCTGATCAGCCTGCGGCTGGAGGGTGAGACCCCGCTGCCAGCCGGCAGCCTGACCATCGGTAGTCTGCAGGCCGACGTGGCAGCAGCTGCGACGCCGGGGGCGGCCGGCCTCATCAGTTTCGCGGAGGTCGATACTGATGCCGGCGTGGCGGCCGGCCGCACGGCGGTGCAGCTGGTCGCCTCGCTGGGTGATACCAGCGGCGATGGCAGCTACAGCAATGCCGACTCGACCCTCGCTGCCCGGCTGGCGATGCGAATCGACACCGGCCTGGTTGCCTATGCCACGATCGACCCTCTGCTGGTGGCCGATGTCAGTGGCAACGGGTCGATCTCAATGCTCGATGCCGCCATGATCGCCGGCGTTGCCGGTGGCCAGCAGGGCCCGGCAGCCCCGACGGTGACCCCGCCGACGCAGATGCTGCTGCGGCACGACGGCGTCTATCGGGCGGCTGATGTGCCCGACCTGTCGGGTGTCCTTTCAGCGGACGATTCCCAACTGCTGGCCTCGTCGCGTGACTCAGCCGCCTCCCGGGCGCGGGCCTTTGCCGATCTGGCCGCCGGCTGGGCTGCTGCCGGCGGCACCACCGCCAGCATCGACTCGACCGTGCTCTTCGCCGCTGCTGATGGTGACGGGGGCGACGCCGACGGCCTGTTTGCCGACCCGGGGCTGAACCCCGCTTGACTGTCGTGATCAGGCCTTCGCCGGACGGCCGAGGCCGGCCAGATCGACCCCCAGCCGCTTCGCCTTCTTGTAGAGGGTGGCCCGGTTGATCCCGAGGGCCTTGGCCGCGGCATCCCGCCGCCAGCCATGACGGCGGAGGGCGTCGAGGATAAGCTGCCGCTCGGGGGTTGCGAGCTGTTCACGAAGTGAGTCGGCGGGGGCGTCATCGCCGGCTGCCGTCGCCGGGCCCTTCCCCGGCCGCTTTTCTCCCCCGCCCGCAAGTACCGCTGCGGGCAGATCGACGGGGCTGATCTGCTGGCTGTTTCCCAGAAACGCTGCCCGTTCGACGGCATGGAACAGCTCGCGGATGTTGCCGGGCCAGTCGTGGGCCTCCAGACAGGCGACGGCAGCATCACTGAAGCCGGTCACCGGCCGGGTAAGCCGCGGCCGGAGGCGGTTCAGGCAGGCCTCGGCCAGGGGGCGAATGTCTTCCCGGCGTCGCCGCAGCGGTGGCAGTTCGATCGTGATGACATTGATCCGCCAGAACAGGTCGCTCCGAAACTGCCCCACCGCGACCAGATCCTCCAGGTTTTCGTGGGTCGCCAGAATCACGCGGGTGTCAACCTGCCGGGTCTCGCCGCCCCCGACCGGCTCGAATTCGAACTCCTGCAGCACCCGCAGCAGTTTCACCTGCAAGGCCGGGCTGGCGGTGGCAATTTCATCGAGGAACAGCGTGCCGCCGTCGGCCCGCGCGAAGGTGCCTTCCCGCGCAGCGGCAGCCCCGGTGAAGGCACCGGCGACATGGCCGAAGAGTTCGCTCTCCAGCAGCGTCTCGCTGAGGCTGCCACAGGCAACCTCGACAAACCGTCGGTCGGCCCGATCGCTGCGGCGGTGAAGCTCACGGGCCAGCAGTGACTTGCCGGTGCCACTCTCGCCGGTCAGCAGAACGGTCGCCGGGGTGGCGGCAATCCGCTCGACAATCGCCTCAACCTGCCGCATCGCCGGGCTCTGCCCGCAGGCCGGCCGGACATCGCGGCAGGGCCGGCACGCCGCCGCGGTGGCGGCAGGCTGCTCGAGCGCCGCGAGCACGGCGGCATCCTCCAGAGGTGCCGGCAGCATCACGTCGGCGGCCAGCCGTTTCGTGGCCGGGACCGCCGCGGCTGAAAAAGCGATCAGCCGTGCGGCCGGCCAGGCGGCCCGCAGCACCGCAGCCACCCGTTGGCTGCCGCCGTCCGGCAGATCGGCATCGAGCAGACAGCCCTCCAGCCGGCCCCGGCCCAGCGCCGTGATTGCCTCGTCGGGGCTGCCGGCGGCGTGGGCATGCCAGCCCTGGCTGCAGAGCCACTGGGCCATCGTCGAGGCCATCCGCCGATCGTCATCAACCACCAGCACCCGCCGCGGGACCTGATGGCCACTCCCCGCGGAACTTCCCCGGCGACGGACGGGTGGCGACGGTGCAGGCGCGGGCATGAGGCGTTCCCGGAATGATTCGACACGGCCACGGCAGAGAAGCGTTCGTGGGCCACATTCATTCCTAGGTCATGATCGCCGGCCCGAAAAGTTGCCGCAGCCCGAAAGTACCGCCCACCTTCGGCAGTCGGCCTCACGCAATCAGGACGACCGTTACAACCCCGAGTCTGCGGTTGTTTCACGGTCCTTCGTTGCCAGTGGCAGCTCACCGCCCTCGGACACCGGCGGCCGCCGCTGCGACCGCTGGTCGGGTGGCACCGCCTCTGGGGACCGCGGCGTCTGGCCCTCTCCGAACGGCAGGGCATCGCCCAGCCGATCGGCCGCCGGTCCAAAAATCAGCTCCCGGTTTTCGAACAGGCTGTCGGGAGCCTGGTCGAGCAGTTCCATCCGGCGTTTGCGAAACCAGAGGAAGCCGGCCACCGCCAGGGCAATCAGGCTGCCGACGAGAATCACGACGGTGAAGCCCCGCTCGGCCGACTGGATCAGCCCCGTGATCCGATCACCGAAGAGGTAGGCCAGCCCGAAAAAAGTGCTGATCACCACCGACGCACAGATGAAATCGGCAAACAGGAACCAGCGGTACTTCACCCGAAGGATGCCGGCCGTGAGATAGAACGGGCTGCGGAGGCCGACGAGGAAGCGGGCTACGAAAAAGGCCTTGATGCCGTGCTGCTTGATCAGCTGCTCGATCTTCTGCTCCCGTTCCTCCGAGAGGAATCCACTTAAAAACCGATGCTCCCGCAGAAATTTGGCCCCGAAGAACCGGCCGATGGCATACATCAGGCTGTCACCCAGCAGGGCCCCAACCAGGCAGGCCGGCAGGGCATACCACCAGTGCAGGTGGCCGGCCCGGGTCATCACCCCCGCCGCCACGATCGGAACCTCCTCGGGGACCGGCAGGCCAAGGCCGGTGAGCATCAGGAACAGGATGATCCCCAGATAAGACCCCTGCTCCAACCATTCAATCATGTGCGACGGTGTTGCAGGAGGGAGGAAGATGCATCGGCCACGACTACTGCTGTCCGGACCATTCAAGCGTACCAGAGATGGTGGCTGCTGGCACGGCTGCGGCTGCGGCGTCAGGAGTCCGCCGGCGGTGATTCTGGCGGAATAATCGTCAGCTCCCGCAGGTTTGCGGCGGTTTGGAACCGCTCTGGCGACAGGTTGGCAAGCCTTACCGTCAGCTGGCCGGTGCGGCTGCCGGGCAGCACCAGCACGGCGGCAACCGGTCCGCCGACAGGGGCGATGCGATCGAGTTCTGCCGGGCCCAGCACATAGGCCGCCGTCGCCAAGGCGTCGGCCTCAGCGGCGGTCGGAGCCAGCACGGTCGCCGACAGGACCTCCGTGGCCGGCAGCCCCGAGCGGGGGTCGAGAATGTGGCCGAGCTTGCGGCCCCGATCGATAAAGAATTGGGTGCCCGAGCCGCTGGTTCCGAGGGCCCGGTCCTCGAGCGAGACGGTGCCGAGCCGCTCCCGAGGCCGCAGCGGATGCCGCAGGCCGACCGGCCAGCCCGACCCGCCGCCAGCCAGGCCGGGCAGGCCGCGGCTGCCCCGGGCCCGCAGGCTGCTGGAACCGCCATGAATCAGCACATCGGCAATGCCGCCGGCAGCGATGCGGTCGATCGCCCGGTCGATGGCCCAGCCTTTACCGATCGCTCCCAGATTGATTTCGACGCCGGGCTGCCGGAAGCGGATCCGCCGGGCAGCTCGGTCGAATTCGACCAGATCCATCCCGCAGCACTGGCGGGCGGCGGCAAGTTCGTCCGCAGCCGGCCGTCGGCCCCGTCGCTGGAGAAACCCCCAGGCCCGAATCAGCGGCCCGGCCGTTACGTCGAACGCCCCTGCGGTGCGGGCGTAGAGATCGCGGGCCAGCAGCAACAGGCTGAAGAGTTCCTCCGACACCGGCTGCCAGTCGGCTGCGGCCCGGGCATTGAGGAGGGCCAGTTCGCTGCCCGATCGATAGACGGTGATCCGGTCTTCAACCGCATCAATCAGATCGAGTGCCTCGACCCCCCAGGGGGTTGCCTGATCGTTGTCGAGGATGTTGAAGATCACCTCGAACTGACAGGCCATCGCCTCCCGCCCGACGGCGACCGTGTGGACCGTGTCCACGAGCCTCTCCTCCGCTTGTGCTAACGCGGCGCCAGGCCGCGATCAAAGGCGTCCTGATCGCGGCGGAAGACGGCCAGCTCGGTGTCGAATCGTTCCAGCGGAATCTGATAGACGGGCTGTTCGGCGGTGTGGGCGTGGCAGTGGGCCACCAAGAGCCGGTAGAGAAACTTGAACAGCTGCCGCGGCACCCGGACACTCCGCAGGCCGTCGAGCAGCCGCCGCTGGTCGACCGCGGGCTCGAACAGGTCGGCCAGGGTCGCGGCCGGCTGCTTGACGCTGGCCGCCTTCAGCCGCATCGAGGCGATGTCATAGAGCGTTTCGCCCGACCACTCGAGGGAGGGCACCAGGTTCTGCTTGTCGAGCCGGGCCCGCTGGTTGAACGTCTCGTCTTCCCGCTCGATGAACCGGTAGAGTTCATTCGGCAGCAACATCTTGAAGCCCAGGCCGGGCGACTTCAAAAACTTGTTGTCGAGAATCGGCCAGATCACCAGCCGCATCGGTTCGGCGGCGCCGTTGATCACGTGCGGCTCATCGAGCCGGTCGATGATCACCACCATGCCGCCGTAGCCGACCGCCGCGAGAATGCCCTGGAACTTGGCGAACAGTTCATAGCGGTCGTCACTGCGGGCCAGCAGTGGCAACGGCTGGCCGGCCAGATCGACCTCCGGCATTCGGGCCAGGGCCCGGGTGAGCTGGCCGACGGTGCGGTTGCCCGTCCGCATGTTGCGAATGATGCGAAAGGCCTTCCACCAGCACCGCAGCCGCCGCCAGGCCCAGGGGCTCCAGGTGGCCGCCAGCAGCAGCCAGGGCCACCAGGCCGACAGCCAGCCGGTCTGGCCCCGGGCCACCGTCGCCACGACCGCGATCGCGAACACCAGGCTTCCCAGACCGCCGACCGCCAGCGGCCAGAGGCCGGCCAGCGAGGTGTAGCCAACCCGCCAGCGGAGCTTCCGCCAACGCGCCGGAAACGTCTCGGCGGTTGACTGGTCATAGAGAGCAGCCAACAACGCCATGTCGCGAGCGTGGGGACCGCTCCAATCGTGCCGCTGGCCATCACCGACCGGTTCGTCGGGGCGGTCGTGAATGATCGCCGAGACCAGCTTGGTGACCGCCAGCGAGAGAATCGCGTCCATGTGATCCCAGAGTTTCCACTGGGCGAGGATTTTCTCCACCGGCCGCTGGCTCCCGACCCGGCTGACAAAGCGGTCGAGGAACGGATTGAAGTCGTCGTAGAGGACGACGAAGGTCGGCTTGCCGGCCGTCTCTCCGCCACGACAGGCCTCGTTGTGCCGGGTGAACTGCTGCACCATCTGCAGCTTGAGGGCGGTCTTGCCAGCCCCTTTTTCGCCGAAAACGATCGACGTGCTGGGGTCTTCCGGGTCGCCGTAGATTTTGTCCCAGGCGGGATGAAAGGTCGACTCCAGGCAGGTTCGCTTGAAGACGGTGTCGTTCTGGGCGTCTTCCTCGGCAAACGGATTGCCCGCGATGCCGTGGTGCTCGAAAAACTCCTGAATCTTCATCGCGGCGGATTCATCCTGCTGGGGGAGCGAACCGGCGGGGCGTCAGTTGTCGCCCGTCGCCACCATGCCCTCGACCATCTTGCGAAAGCCATCGGCCGAGTTGCCGACCGTCTTTGCCGGCCCATAGAGCTTCAGGAAGTAATTTCCGGCTCCACCCGTTTCGATAATCGCCGCCAGCATCCGGTAGTCGGGCCGCTCGATCGCCCGCCCCCCGGCAAACGGTCCACCCGGCATATCCTTGTAGGTGCCGGTAACATCGACCAGGGTCACCGCACAGCCGGCCACCTTGAGCTTTTTCACCGCCGCCTTGTCCTTGGTGGCAGAGCCGTCGGGCTGGCTGAACTGGCCAAACCAGCGGTCGATGTTCGCCTCGATCGTGCCGCCGGCCCCCATCACCGTGAGCCGGCCAGGTTTGTCATCACCGGCAACTGCCGGCAGTGAAAATTCCGTCTCTACCATCATCGACTTGGGGCGAACCCGCTTGAAGGGGGCGGGTGCCGCCAACGAAAATCGGCCGTCAGCGACGGTAAATTCGCTGGCGTTGGGGTCAGGGTCGGCCGCCAGCAGCCCGCCTGCCGACAGGAAGGGGCCGGCCGCTGTCGCCAGTGCCACCACCAGAAGCCACCGCCGCTGCAATTGAAAATTTGGGACTGCCGACATCGGATTGCTCCTCCAAAAATTGGCGTTGGTTGTCTCTCTGCCGTCCCCTCATCGTACCAGAACCGCCTGCCGGGGGGACTGCTGAAGCGGTGTGGCGGCTCAGTTGCCTCTGCCGACCGCCTCCGGAAAGACGGCGTCGATCGACCGCCAGTCGGTCCAGTCCGACCGCCAGACCAGTTCCTTGCCGGTCGCCGCTCCCGAGGTCAGCCAGGCCAGCATCTCAGCCGCCGGCAAGGGCTGCGACGGCTCACCGCCCGGCAGGGCGATGCACCAGGCCGCCTCGAGGGCCGCAGCGATCGGCTCCGGCAGCGGCGGTGACACTGGTGGGGCTGCGGGCGACCGTGGTTCCGGATGCTGCTCGGCGGCCACTGCTGACGCGGCAGCCGCCACCCAGTACTTGGCCCCGCACTCCGGGCAGCGAATCCGCAGCCCGGCGTAGCGATCCTTGAGCTTGGTCCGGTGCCCCTGCGGACAATACGCGACGATTCCCATCGGGCCGAATCTCCACCACTCCCCGAACACTCTCGCCGGCTCACACCGGCCGCCAGCCTCGACCCGCTATCATAGCCCGAGCGGTCCCGCTGTTCCCCTTCGTTCTCAGCTTAAAAGGCTGCCAATGCCTGCGACCAGATCGGCCTCTCCCTGTCCGGACGAGGCTGCCGACTCCGAGCCGAGCGGACCGGCAGAAATCGCGATCATCGGTGATCTGACCGACAATGCTGCAGAACTCATCGACAAGCTGCTCGGCGTCGAGCCCGGCGCCGACTGCACGATCTATTTCGACTCGCCCGGTGGCAATCCCTACACCGCCAATTCACTGGTGGCGGTCATGCGGCTGCGTGGACTGCGGGCCACCGGAATCGTCACCGGTGAATGCTCCTCGGCAGCTGTCTGGCCCTTCGCTGCCTGCGACCGGCGGCTGGTCACGGCCGCCAGTGTGTTGCTGTTTCATCCGATGAAGTGGCAGAGCGAAGAGCAGATCGGCATCCGTGAGGCAGCCGAATGGTCGCGGCACTTCACCGCCCTCGAAGAGGAGATGGACGACCTACTGGTCAGGCTGTTCAGCCGAGACGGCGGGGCATCGGCGGGGCTGGTCCGAGACTGGTGCCGTGAACATCGCTATGTCACCGGCCGCGAACTGGCTGCTGCCGGCCTGGCGGAGCTGGTTGAGCTGGCGCCGCTGCCGGAACTGCTTCCGGAACCAGCAGCTGATCAGCCACCGCAGTAGTCGATCGCCCGGGCCAGCTCGCTCTTGAGATCCTTGCGGGCGATGATCCGGTCGATGAAGCCATGCTCAAGCAGGAACTCACTGGTCTGGAAGCCCGGTGGCAGTTCGACCCGGATCGTCGCCTTGATCGTCCGGGGGCCGGCGAAGCCGATCAACGCCCGGGGTTCGGCAAACACCAGGTCGCCGAGCGACGCGAAGCTGGCCGCCACGCCCCCCATCGTCGGATTGGTCAGGACCGAGATGAACAGCCCCCCGGCGGCCGAATAGCGGGCCAGCGCCGCCGAAACCTTGGCCATCTGCATCAGGGACAGGATGCCTTCGTGCATGCGGGCACCACCGCCGGAGGCGCTGATGATGATCAGCGGCAGCCGTTGGCTGGTTGCCCGTTCGACCAGCCGAGCCAGCCGTTCGCCGACGACGCTGCCCATGCTGCCCATGATGAACGATGAGTCGGTGATGCCGCAGGCGACTCGCCGGGCCCGGATCATGCCGGTGCCGGTGAGGGCGGCATCTGACAGCCCCGTTCGCTTCTGCTCGGCCACGATCCGGCCCGCGTAGGGCTTTTTGTCGGTGAACCCGAGCGGGTCGGTCGGCTGCAGCTGCCCGTCCCATTCTTCGAAGGTGCCCGGATCGAAGAGCTGGTCGACCCGCTGCCGCGCCGAGACGTACCAGTGGAAGCCGCACTGGGGGCAGACGTTGAGCATCTGCTCGGCTTCTTTGCGATAGATCGTCGCCCGGCAGCCGTCACACTTCAGCCAGAGCCCTTCGGGCACCCCGCGTTTGGGCCGGGGGCCGGGCCGGCGAGGACCGGCGGCGGCATCGAGCGGCAATGCACCAGAGCCGGGATGCTCGGCGGCGGCCTTCTCGATCTGGGGGCCTGTTGGTATCGACTGCCGTTGTGTCATCTGTCGTCTGCGGTCACTGCCAAGCGGCGATCGAGCCCGCACACGAAACTCGGCTCGAACGATCAATTTAGCTTACCACCAGGGTGGAAGCGGCCGCCAATCCAGTTGCAGCGACGCACCCGGCGGCCGGCGGGCGGTCGCCGCGAGGCCCGGAAACGGGTCGCTCTGCTACCGGGCCGCCTGCCGGGCGACCTGCTGGAGCTCCCCGATAGCAGCCGCATAGTTGCCGCTGCGGATGACGGCACTGCCGGCAACGATGAGTTCGGCGCCGGCCTGGGCTGCGGCACCGATGGTGCCGGCCGCAATGCCACCGTCAATCCCCAGCCGCAGGGCGAGCCCACGATCGGCCCGGAGCTGCCGGAGCTGGCCGAGCTTGTCGAGGGCGGCGGGCTGAAACGCCTGCCCGCCATAGCCAGGCTCGACACTCATCACCAGCACCCCGTCGGCAGCGGTCAGAAATGGTTCGGCCCGCTCCACCGGTGTGCCGGGGCTGATGGCCAGATGGGCATGGCTGCCGGCGGCCCTGACCGCCTCCAGGGTGGCGACCGGATTCTCCAGCCCCTCGATGTGAACCGTGACGATATCCCCGCCGGCCCGGGCGTAGTCGGCCGCGGTCTGGTCAGGCTGTTCAATCATCAGGTGGACCTCGATCGGCACTGTCGCAGCCCGCCGCACCGCCTCGACCACCACCATGCCGTAGGTCAGTTGCGGCACAAACCGGCCGTCCATCACATCGAGGTGAATCGCCCGGGCACCGGCCGCCTCGAGCCGGGCCACCTCAGCGGCCAGGTGGCCGAAGTCACACAGCAGCAGGGCGGGCAGCACGATCGGGCCGTCGCTGAGCAGACCGCTGACGGCGGCAGCTGCGCGGGCGGGGCTGGCGGGTGGCGGCATTGACAAACTGGTCCGGGGGCGACGGGTATGCAATCCCCGTCATCTATACCAGATGGTGCCCAACCGCCCCGTCCCGGAGTGAAGCGTTCGTGGAAGGCGTGGTCCGGCCGGGCCCGCCGTCAGCAGCTGCTCACGAAATGCTCATGTCTTTGAATTATCTCTTCCTGTTCAGGAAGCCCAGGAACCCCAGCTGCCTGTCGTCGGCATCATGTGACCGCGCGAATCAAACGAACGAAACCCTGTTTGGAGTGACCTTTCAATGCGACAGCATCTAGCAACCTGGCTGAGCGGTTTTTGCCTGATCGGCTGCCTTGCCCTCCTCACCCTCGGCCAGGTTCGGGGTGGTGACCTCGACCCGGCACTGAGTCCTTATGCCAAGGTGGCGGGAGAGGTCTCCGGGTCACTCAAATGCGTCGGCTCCGACACGATGAACAATATGGTCGCCCTCTGGTCGGAGGGCTTCAAAAAGTACTACCCCAGCGTCCGCGAGGGAATCGAGGGGAAGGGATCTTCATCGGCTCCCCCGGCGTTGATGGAGGGAACGAGCACCTTTGGCCCGATGAGCCGCGATTGGAAGCCCTCGGAAATTGACGCCTTCAAAGACAAGTTCGGCTACGCCCCGATCAGAATTCCCGCAGCGATCGACATGCTGGCGGTCTATGTCCACAAAGACAACCCGATCGCCGGCCTGTCCCTCCAGCAGGTCGATGCGATCTTTTCGAAGAACCGCAACGGCGGGGCGAAGGAGCCGATCACAACCTGGGGCGAACTGGGGCTCGGGGGTGAGTGGCAGGACAAGCCGATCAGCCTCTATGGCCGCAACTCTGCCAGCGGCACTTACGGCTATTTCAAAGAAAATGCATTGTTCAAAGGGGACTTCAAGCCAACCGTCAAGGAGCAGCCGGGGAGTTCGTCGGTCGTCCAGTCGGTCGCCAGCGACCTCTACGGCATCGGCTATAGCGGGATCGGCTACAAGACCGCCGACGTGCGGGCAATTCCGCTGGGCGTGAAGCCGGGCGGATCGCTGGTTCCCCCCAAGCCGGCCAATGCCTACACCGGTGAGTACCCGCTGTCGCGGTTTCTCTATCTGAGCGTGAACTACAAGCCCGGCAGCAAACTCGACCCGCTCCGCCGCGAGTTCATTCGCTATGTGCTGAGTAGCTCGGGCCAGGAAGATGTG
>Ga0180433_10008946_pt1 | contig 12354 bp, 9 predicted proteins | sample SS_ome_8_FD_132980 | JGI IMG/M metagenome (GOLD analysis project Ga0180433, IMG submission 132980) | Hypersaline lake sediment archaeal communities from the Salton Sea, California, USA - SS_1_D_1 metaG | ecosystem: Environmental > Aquatic > Non-marine Saline and Alkaline > Hypersaline > Sediment... | reverse complement strand
GTAAGCTTGATTGCCAGCAACCGCATCGGCAACAATAGCACCTTCGGTTTCGTCAAGCGGCCAATGCGCTATCAGTGTTGGATCATCCACCTCATGCAAAAGATGCTCAGCAAGGACTTTCAAATCCTTAATATCTACAATGCCGTCACCGAATGGCGCTGGTGCGATGTCGCAAGCCGGGTAATCGGTTTGCCAATGGTCAATAAGTTTGCAAACATCTGCCGAATCTACTTTTCCATCGCCGTCGAAATCGACAATAGGTGTTATGGGCATTTCCCAAAAGTCGAAACCGCCGTGTCCCGGTCTTGCATAGGCAGTGAAGATTAAAGAAGGTCCACCTGCATAGAAGAAGGGAGCTCCCTCAGTACCTGACGTATTGACAGGCATTCCCATATTCTGCGGTTGGTCCCATGGATCTGCTTCGCTCGCCCTGGTCATGAACCATATATCCAAACGACCAAGGCTTCCGGAGCGGCCCCATGAGACAAAGAAGAGCGTCAGCTCGTCCGGTGAAAGACTTATGTCCCCGTCCAAGTCATAATCATTTACATTTGGCCCAAGATTGACCGGCTCTTCCCAAGGGCTTGATATCGATGGACGTGTAGTAACCCATATGTCTTCCAGACCGGATCCTCCAGGACGGTTAGAGAAGAAATATAAGCTCATTCCGTCCGAAGAAATACAGGGGCCCAGGTCGTCACTGGTACTGTTGACGACCGGGCCGAGGTTTGTCGGAATTCCCCAGTCACTATCGGCATTAGGCCGTGTTACCATCCATAAATCGCGCCCGCCAACGCCTCCGGCTCGAATCGGCTTATTGACGGTAGTATTGAGCATTTCCGAAAAGAACAGTGTTAGCCCGTCCGACGACAGGCTCGGATAAGCTTCGGATGCGCTTGTGTTTACAGATTCACCGAGATTAACGGCCTGCCCCCACGGCTCATCTTTGGCCGAACGAGTTACCATCCATAGATCATCACTGCCATAACCGCCGGGACGGGTCGAACTGAAGCATGCTGTCAATCCGTCCGGTGTGATGCTGATGAACGCATCATCGCTTGCACTATTGAGCGGAGAGTCCATGTTTACAGCATCTCCAAAAATGAACTCCGCCATGGTGACAGGATTGCCGAGCAAAAAAATGCTGAGAATAACAAACAATACTAAAACGGTTTTCTTCGATAACTTGGTTTTCATAATGTTGACTCCTCATTAAATACTATTTCTTTGCTTCGATTGATACGACACTCTATCCTTAATAGCGGAAAAACTCTCGGGACTTGACGCTTTAGTTGACTTTTTTTCTCATTTTTATTATAATTTTTATAAACTTTTTAGCTGAAAGAGTTAGGGAATCCTGAGTTTGAGTGTAGATCAAAACACACATCAACTGGTATCATCGGCGCAGAAAGGTGATAGATCCGCACTCGAACAGTTGTGCAATATCTACGCAGAGCGAATTCGCCGCATTGTGCGACTACGTGTCGGTCCGGAGCTTCGCTCACAACTGGAGTCCATGGATTTGGTTCAGGATGCACTGATAGCGGCAGTCACCGGCCTGAAGGATTTCAGAGATCATGATGATGGAGACTTCATGCGATGGCTGACTAAAATAGCTGAGAACAGAATTCGTGATCAAATCGACCATATTCATGCGGCCAAACGAGATATTCGTCGCCACGTTCAGCTCGAAAACAAAGCCGGCGAGAACGAAGATTTCTGCGGGAAAACATGTCGATATGTTCCTTTAGTCACTACTACACCGAGTGTACTGGCGGCCAGACGCGAAGAGCTTGACAGGCTGGAAAAAGCAATGGATCACCTCACGGACGATTACCGCGAGGTTCTGCTTTTGGCTAAGATTGAAAGTCTACCTCATGAGCAAATCGCCGAGAGAATGAAGAGGAGCCCGGCTGCCGTCGCAAAACTGCTTTCCCGGGCTATCGTGGCGCTGGCAAACGAATTCGAGAATTAATGATGGCGGATATTGCCGACAATAAACATGACAGCACTCTCAATGAGGCGGCGGAGCAATATATCGAAGCTTGCATCCGAGGTGAACAGCCTGACCTCGAAGAGTTGATAAGAGACTATTCGCCCCGTCAGGACAGACTTCGCAAAATCATACACAAAAGCCTGCAGGTCAGCTCCCTGCTGGATTTATTGAAACATGTTGAATCGGACGAAATCCCGGCAGCGGCGGCCGATATGGATTTAGTAGGTAAACGCATCGGTCAATTCGAAGTTTCAGAGATCGTCGGACGAGGCGGCATGGGAGTAGTATTCAGGGCTCACGATACTAAACTGGATCGACAGGTTGCCGTCAAAGCAATGCCAAAGCATCTCAGTGATGATCCGACTGCACGAGCCAGATTCGAACGCGAGGCGAAACTGCTGGCCTCCCTGAACCATTCCCATATAGGAATTATCCACGACATTATCCAACAGGAGGATGGAACCCGCTATCTGATTCTTGAATATGTCACCGGCCTTACGCTGGCCCGAAAACTCAAAAAAGGTGCGCTTGCAGTTAAGGAAACTTTGCTTTTAGGCAGACAAATCGCCGAGGCATTGGCCGCCGCTCACGAGCGGGGAATAATCCACCGGGATCTGAAGCCCGGCAATGTTAAGATCGGCCCGGATGGTAACGTCAAAATTCTCGATTTCGGTATAGCCAAAGAAGTCAAATCATATAGCGAATCGAATGAAATCCTCGTCACTGAACACGGACGCCCGGTCGGCACTCCTGCTTATATGAGTCCGGAACAGGCTCGCGGTCTGCCGCTCGATCATCGCACCGACATTTGGTCGTTCGGCTGTGTTTTGTACGAAATGCTTACCGGCAGACTCGCCTTCGAGGGACCTACTGTCAGCGACACTATTGCTCATGTACTTGAACATGATCCGGACTGGAAATTGCTGCCTGTTGACCTGCCTGCCAATATCAAAGTACTGTTACGCAGGTGCCTTGAAAAAGAACCACAAAATCGCCTCCAACACATTGGCGATGCGTTACTGGAAATACGTGAGACACTTACTCCTCCAAAAATAGCCCCTCCGGCACAAGATACGGCCGAATCAGAGAAACATGGTTCCAGGATGAAACTCGCTGCCGGAGAAATCGCTTGCATTGTACTGGGTCTTCTTGCCGGTTATTTCATATTGAATAACATCATGTCGAGCAGATTCTTCCCGTCGTCGGCCGTAACGAAATTCGTGGTCGGGCGAGGCAACAGCTATCCTGACGTGAGTCTCATTCATCAGACTTTGGCTTTCTCACCGGACGGGAAAACACTGGCGTATATCGCAGAAGATACCGACGGCAGGCGGCGCATCTTCCTGCGCCGGCTCGATGGATTCGAAACTCGTGTGCTGGAAGGAACCGAGGCCGCTATCGGTCCGTTTTTCTCACCAGATGGACAATGGCTCGCATTTGAGGACCACTACAATCGTAAACTTAAGAAGGTTGCAGTCGGAGGCGGCACCCCCGTCACACTCGCGGAAGCTTCCGACTTTCGAGGCGGAACATGGACTGCCGACGACAAAATCATCTTCGCACCGAATGTCAATGGCGCACTTTACCGCATCGAAGCATCAGGGAGCGAACCAGAACAAATCACTACGACCGATCCGAACGCCGGAGACCGGGCGCACCGCTGGCCGCAAGTGCTGCCTGGAGGCGATCTTATGCTCTTCATTAGCTACGGCAATGACGCGCGTGTAGAACTGCTCTCGCTGCAAACCGGCCGGCGAGACGTCCTGCTGGAAGGCCCTTCCTATGCACGTTTTGACCCAACAGGTTATATTATCTACTCCCGCGACTGGTCACTCTACGCCGCACGTTTTGATCCGCAGAGTCTCACGTTTAAAGGTTCGCATCTATTGGTTGCCTCAGAAGTCTGGTCCGCGGGTTCGGGAGTATCTCAATTCGAAGTTTCTCCAAATGGAACACTGGCTTATATACCCGGCAAGTGGGACACCAGGAAACTACAGCCGACATGGGTAACCCGCCGCGGCAGCCGCGAGCCGCTACCGGTACCAATGCGCAATTACCACGATGCCACCATATCTCCCGATGGCACCTGCGTCGCTTTGTGCTCCCTCGTAGGTAACAATCCGGATCTTTGGCTATACGACAGCACCCACGGAACAACCGCCGACATTACGTCTGACCAGAAAGGTCGTAACCCGGTCTGGACGGGCCGTGACGGCCAAACACTCTTTTACATAGCACCCGAAGGTCTCTTTCGCTGGGATAGGCAGCAGCAGTCTGCCGCCCTATGGGGCAAAATCAAGGGCCTGATTAAACTCAATGACTCTTCACCCGACGGCCGGCAGATCGCCGTCCAAATGTGGATGTCCGAACAAGTTGACATATATACTATAGAACTTTCAGACCAAAACGACGTTAAGCCGGTCCCGTTCGAAACCACCGAACAATTCCAGCGAAAAGCCGCCTGGTCACCATGCGGTAAATGGATAGCTTACGAATCCGAGGAAACCGGGCGATCCGATATTTTTGTCAAACCTTACCCAGGTCCGGGCCAGAAAGTGGCAGTAAGCAGTGACGGTGGTCGAGAACCATTGTGGTCGCCCGACGGTTCCGAACTGTTTTATCGTAGTCGTGACAAGGTCGTTGCGGCCAAAATCCAAAGCCAGCCTCAATTCAAAGTCATCGATACTCAGGTTCTGTTCGATGATGAATACTATAGCTGCGCGCTATGCAGGACGTATGACATCGGCCCGGATGGCCGGTTTCTCATGCTCTACGATCCCAAAAATTCGGTCAGGCCAAAGATTCATGTCATCGTAAACTGGCGGAAAGGATTCGAACACCGGGTACCCGGAGATGTGGGAATGTAACTATCGCTCCCGGCCGGGGAGGCCGACGCACTCTTACGTTAACTGTACTTTGCATGCCAATCGATCTTTTTACTGCCCGAGATGGTGTTCCTCGATGTGGATGCTGACGTTGTCTCTGTAGGGTTCGCTTTGGTCTATCTGGTCGAGTTTTCTCTGGAACAGAAATATCTTGAAGGCGGTGATTCCACAGGCGACGCCGGCGATGCAGAAGACGGCCGCGAAGAGTATCGCAAATAAATCCCGGAGGATGAAGACGAGAAATCCGAAGCCTATCAGCAGCAGGCCCACGATGAAAAGTCCTGCGGCGAAGTTTCTGGAGGCCTGGGATATCGTATTTGCGTAAAAGCGAAAGCTCATGTCGTATCTCGTCGCTCGTATATTGTATGTCGCTGCTCGATTATCCCGAGTATCGAGCATCCTGCAAGAACAAAAAAGCGGGTCCCGCATTGGAACCCGCTTTTCACTTAATCATTTAGTACATTCCGCCGCCGCCCGGAGGTGCGGGGGGAGATTCCTTCTTCTCGGGAATCTCGCTGACAACCGCATCGGTGGTAAGCAGCAGCGAAGCTATCGAAGAGCCGTTCTGCAACGCGACTCTCTCGACCTTGGTCGGAACAATAACGCCGGCTTTGAGCATGTCGCCGTATTTCTTACGCAGCGCATCGTAGCCGAAGTTTTTGTCTTTGTTTTCCATGACTGTCTGGCACACGATCGAACCGTCGAGACCGGCGTTTGTGGCAATCTGCTTGATCGGCGCGAGCAGCGCTCTGCGGACGATATCGACGCCAACCCTGGCGTCGCCGGTCACCTTGACCTTATCGAGCGCCGGCAAAGCTCTGAGCATGGCTACGCCGCCGCCGGGCAGGATGCCTTCTTCAACTGCTGCACGGCAGGCGTGCAGTGCGTCCTCGACGCGGGCCTTTTTCTCTTTCATTTCGGCTTCGGTTGCCGCTCCGACGTTAACTACGGCCACGCCACCGGCCAGCTTGGCAAGTCTTTCCTGCAATTTCTCGATGTCGTAATCACTGGTCGAGACGTCGATCTCGTTCTTGATCTGCTCGATTCTGCCGGTGATGGCTTCGGTCCCGCCGCCGCCCTCGACGATTGTCGTGGTGTCTTTGTCGACGGTGACTCGCTTTGCCCGGCCGAGCTGAGCCAGCTCGATGTTCTCAAGTTGCAGGCCCAAATCCTCGAAGATTGCATCGCCGCCGGTCAGGGTGGCGATATCGCTGAGAAGGGCCTTGCGCCTGTCGCCGAAACCCGGCGCCTTTACAGCGGCTACCTGAAGTATGCCGCGAAGCTTGTTGACGACCAGCGTCGCAAGGGCTTCGCCCTCGACGTCCTCTGCGATAATCAACAGCGGCTTGCCCTGCTTGGCGACCTTCTCCAACAGCGGAACGAGCGACTTAACCGAGCTGATCTTCTTCTCGTGCACGAGGATGTAGGGCTTTTCAAGCACGACCGACATATTTTCCAGATTGTTGACGAAGTGCGGACTGAGGTAACCCTTGTCGAACTGCATACCTTCGACCAGCTCGACCACCGTCTCCAGCGACTGGCCTTCCTCAACGGTGATGACGCCGTCTTTGCCGACCTTTTCCATCGCCTCGGCTAACTTCTTGCCGATCTCGGTGTCCTGGTTGGCCGAGCAGGTTGCCACCTGCTCGATTTGCTTGGTGGATGCAACAGGCGTGCTCATCGCGTGAAGCTCGTCGGTGATCTTCTCGACAGCGGCATCGATCCCGCGCTTGACCTGCATCGGATTGGCCCCGGCGGTGATATTCTTGAGCCCTTCGTCAAAGATGCTCTCAGCCAGAATCGTCGCGGTCGTCGTGCCGTCGCCGGCGACGTCCGAGGTCTTTGAAGCGACCTCTTTGACCATCTGGGCGCCCATGTTCTCATAGGCGTCTTCAAGCTCGATCTCCTTTGCGACCGTCACGCCGTCTTTCGTCACGACCGGCGAGCCGAAAGACTTCTCCAGAACTACGTTCCTGCCGCACGGGCCGAGCGTGATCTTCACCGCCTGGGCGAGCTGCTTGACGCCCTTCTGGACGGCGGCGCGTGCGTCAGTACCAAAAGCTATTTTTTTAGCTGCCATATCAGTTTCTCTCCTAATCTGTTACTTATCGCTTTTCTTCGGTTACTTTTCAATGATTGCCATGATGTCCGACTCGCTCATGATCAGATACTCTTTGCCGTCGATCTTAACCTCTGTGCCGGCATAACTCGTGAAAAGCACGTTGTCACCCTTTTTCACCTGCAACTTCCTGACCGTTCCGTCATCGAGCGCCTTGCCCTCGCCGACGGCGACGATCTTGCCCCTCTGCGGTTTCTCTTTGGCGCTGTCCGGCAGGACGATCCCGCCTGCTGTCTTGGTTTCTGCTTCGAGACGCTCGACGAGCACCTTATCTGCCAATGGTCTGATTTTCATTGGTTCATACTCCTTTCAAAAAGCCTTTCATCATATTTCTTGTTGATTTTAATTCATCGCCAAACGGCGTCGTGTTCATGATTGCGGATATCGAGGTGCAAAATCCGTAGTTCCGTTTCCATACCGATCCATACCGGCCGGCCCGAATATGCTGCTGTCGTATTTTTTCACAAATAGCCTGTTGAGCAGTTCCTGCAGAATGAGCATGTCAACGGGCTTATCCACCACGCTGAAGACGTCGAGTCTTAGTGCCTTGCCGAGCAGCTCCCTACCCGTTGTGCTGGAAAGCAGAATGCAGGGCAGCAGCGGGTATTCCATGCGAATAATCTTGATCGTCGCCAGCCCGTCGCAATGTGCCGAGTCCATATCGACGATCGTCGTATGGATTCGCCTGCCGCGGATGATATTAACGAATTCGGTGGCATTCTCGGCAACGAGCAGATTCACCCCTCTCGGCTTGAAAATACGGCGCAGCGCCTCAGGCCAGGCCCAGTCGGCTCCGCTGGCCAGAACGTTGACTTCCTCAAGTTTTGAGAGGTTCGATACCATATCGATACATTCCTTTCACTACAGATTCAGCAAATGCCGTGCCAGTGGCCTCCTGAAGCCAATTCATCTACATAAACACTTACACAGGAGACACTTACGATTTGCTATCCCTGCCGACTTATCTGCCAAAAGCTGAGCGATAAAGGCACCGCTCTGCCAACATGACAGACTTTTCGGTATCTGGGGCAAGAACCGAGGCAAAAGGAAGGAGTAGTATCTCTCGCTTTTTTTAGCTCTTTTTCATTTTGCGTGGCTTGGCGTTTCGCCGACGGCGTATAGATGGCTGGTTGCCCGCAGGTAAAACTTGTTTTGGGCAATCGCCGGGGTGGCGAAAATCTTCTCGGAGAAGCTGTTTTTCGCCAGGATTTTTAGTTTATCATCGGCCTGGATGACCGTGACGACGCCGCGGACGGAGGCAACGACAACCTTGTCGCCCGCGGCTATAGGTGAGGTCGCCATGCCGTACTTGCTCTTCGGCGTCTCGATCTTACGCCGCCAGACGACATTTGACGCACGATCGTAACAGATCAGCCCGTAGGTGCCGAAATAGACATAAACGTGCCTTTCATCCGCGGCCGGTTTGGAAGATGCGGGATTATTAAGTGGATGAAACCTTACCTTTGTCTCGGCCTGAAAGCACGGATCTCGTTATTCTATCGTGCTCTTTTTATAAAGGCTACTTTGGGCCCGGCAGGCTGCTCTAAGACTACGGTATCGTGCCGGGACCGGGCGATGCAGCGTGATATCGTCGAAGGACTTTGTTGAAACGGCACAATTCGATCTGGAAGAGCTGGTCGAGGATGTATGGGCACGCCACAAACAGGTTGAACTCTCAGGACAGAGCTGATAGGATGCAAGGCATGAGACGACGGACCTTTATCAAAACAACCGGCGCGCTCGGGTTAAACGCGGCTCTGCCCTGGGCCGATCTCTACGCACGAGCGCGGAAATCAAACGAATTCCTCAAAGAAAAATCATCCGATCGGATGCTCTTCCCCCGCCCGCGTGAAGGCGCGGAACTACCTATATCTCCGGTCGGACTTGCCTGGCTTCCCTGCGCGTCGGCCGCGGACTATCGAGTCGAGATATTCGCGAAAAACGGGCCGGGCGTCTATAGCAGGAATGTGGGCAAAGACCCGGTTCATCTGCCGGATAAAGTCCTGCCGTCCGGGGATTATGAATGGGATGTTACTGCGTTCGACACAAATGGCGCCGATATCGCTCGACGAGGCAGGCGTTCCTTCACCATCCTGCCCGGTGCCGCAAAGTTGCCCTGGATCGCTCCGAAGGAGTTGTTAAGCCGCGTCCCCGCCGAGCATTCGCGCATTCTCTATCCCAGGGCCGATCTGGATCGCATTCGCGCTACGCTGTCATCTACTCGCGCCAAGTCATGGAGAGCCTGCAAAGCCTCGGCCGACAGGGCCCTCTCCAAAGGCGTGCCCGAATTTCCGAAGTATCATCTGATCAAGGATGCCGGCACCGCACGACTGGAGTACGGGCGCTATTTTTCGTACTTTCGCGGCTATGTGGACGGGGCTCTGATGAATCTCGCGCTGGCGTTTCTTATGAGCGAGGAGGAGAAATACGCCCGGGCGGCCAAGAAAATCCTGCTGGAGATTGCATCCTGGCCAACGAATGACGACGATGTCACCAGCGTCAGCGCAAAGTGGGGAGACGAAGCGGGACTGTCGTTCTCGAAGTGCGCCCACATCGCCTACGACTGGCTTTATCCGGCGCTGAACGATGCCGAGAGGAAACAGGTCTTCGAGATGTGCCGGGCACGCGCCTGGCAAACTTACAGGCGGCTCGAACGCAGGAACTACCTGACTTACCCCGGCGAGAGTCACAACGGAAGGCTGATCGCTTATCTGACCGACATGTCGCTGGCGATGGCGGGCGAGACTCCCGATACCGAAACCTGGCTGACGTACTCGCTCAAAGCCCTGCTTACGTTCTATCCGCACTGGGGCGGGACCGATGGCGGCTGGGCCGAAGGTACGCCTTACGGCTTATGGTACAATACCTTCTATATTCCAGCCTTTGAGAGTCTGCGCCGGCTCGCGGGTTACGATCTGTGGCAGCGCCCTTTCTTCAACAACGTGCGGTACTTTTTCTTCTACTGCACGGCCAATCACGGCGAGATTCGCCCGTTCGGCGACTCGGCCGAGGGGGGCGGGCCCGGTGTCCGCGGCGGCAGCGGGTACGCCGAGCTGATGGCATTCCACGCCCACCGCTACAACGATCCGTACGTCGGCTGGTGGATCAGGCAGATCCCGGGCTACCGGGGCTCGAAAAGCGGCTTTGCCGCATTGTTGCATGAGGACGAGCTGCCGGCGAAAGTGCCGACCGATCTGCCCAATTCGCGAGTCTTCAAGGGTGTAGGCTGGGCCGGGCTGCACAGCGACATAACCAGACCTCAAAGCGATACATGCCTGATTTTCAAGAGCAGCCCTTACGGCAGCGTCTCGCACAGCCACGCCGACCAGAATGCATTCGCCATCATGAAAGGCGGCACGGCGCTGGCGATTCCATCGGGTTATTACGGTCCCTCCTACGGCAAGCCTCACCACGCCCAGTGGACGCGGTCCACCAAAGCCAACAACTGCGTGCTCGTCAACGGTCAGGGGCAGAAGATACGCTCGGCCGGGGCAAACGGCGCTATAGTTGATTTCAGAGATGCAGCAGGCTATACGTACGTCGTCGGCGACGCCGCGCCGGCTTATGCGGGCAAGCTCAAAAAGTGTGTCCGCCGTATTCTGTTCCTCCGCCCGGGCCTGTTTTTGCTCCTGGATGAAGTCGAGGCGCCGGCGCCGAGTCGATTTCAGTGGATGCTGCACGCCTTCGAGAAAATGAAAATCGAAGGCAATCAAGTGACATCACGCCGCCGCGGGGCCACGCTTGATGTTAACCTTGCCTGTTCCGGCGGGCTGAAGCTCTCGCAGACGGACAAGTTCGACACGCCGTACAATCACGGCATACCCAAAGCATACCACCGGGACAAGGCCAATCATTGGCACGTCACGGCCGAGACGACCAAATCCTCACGCAAAGCGCGCATTGCCGCAGTTATGTCGGTTTACGGTTCCGGCGAGAGGTTCGACGTGAAGTTGCAGCATAACAACGGCTGGCTGGGAGCGGTGGCGACGGGTGATTTCGGGAAGGTAGAGGGTTGGACCCGCTTCGATGCGACCGATACTCTTCCGGCGAGCCTGGCCGGTCAGAACATCAACCGGCGAATCAACCTGTGGGGTCGAAGCCGCGACGGCGAAACGTTCTCTGCTTAGACTATGGCGAAGCTCACCTGTGCATGAACAAAATACTCGAAAATGTCGATTGACAGGGGCAAGCTGCGACAGTATCTTGTCGCTCTCGATAACAAGCCATTGTGGCATCTTCGATCGTTTGGTTAAGTGAGTTGAACTATCTTGATGAGGGTACGGCCAATCACTGGATTGCACAGGGCGACGGTGCACTTGATCTTGGCAATCGTATTTGCCGCGTCTTTCGGCCGAAACTGCCTTGCCGGCGATTTTGAATTCTGGAACACAACGGGCGCCTGGTTCGATCTGGACGAGGACTGGAGGGTCCGCGTCGATGAGCTTTTGAAGCTGGGAAACGACGCCGGGGAACTTACGTATCACCATACCGATCTGGGATTTGTTTATCAGGGCCTTGCCGACTGGCTAGACCTCGGACTCCACTACAGACAGGTTTTCGACAAAGACGACGAGTGGGGCTGGTGCCGGGAGAATCGTCCTCACGTTAACCTTACGGTGAAGACCCGGTTGGCCGATATCGACGTTTCCGACAGGTCGAGATTGGAGTATCGAGACAAAGAGAACGACCCGGACATATGGCGCTATACCAACAAGCTCACGATAAGACTGCCCCATGAGTTCACCAGGTGGAAATTGCGTCCCTATCTTGCGGACCATGTGTATATAAATCTCGACGGTCAGGCCTTCGACGGGAACAAAGTCTATGCGGGATTCTCATTCGAGCCCTCGGCCAATGCCCGGGGAAGACTTTACTATGTCTGGGACACCGACGGAGAGTGGACGAGCACAAATATTCTGTGGCTCCAGTTGAGGTTTTACTTCTGACGATGAGTTCTGTAGCAGTTCACTTCCAACGATAGTCCCGCGGAACTGACGTTACGTCTTCATCGAATCCAATTCGATAAATGCAATCGGCAGGAAGATGAAGACCGGCAGCCACGCCCATAATGCGGGCATAACCTTGTCGAAGACCACCTCGGTTGCGAGCATCCTGCAGACGAACGTCGTGATGAAGCAGGCCCCGGTTATGCTGAAGCTGATCATGACGGCCGACTTCATCGACTTCGGGTCGCGGCAGACAAGTATCGGCAGACTCACCATGAGCATCACCAGGTTTATGATCGGATCGGTGATGCGAAAATGCTTCTGGCTCGAAAGCTGAAATATATCCCTGATTCCCGTTTCCTGTTTTTCGAGAGCCATCAGCGCTCGAAGAGACAGAAGAGTCTTGTG
>Ga0180433_10008945_pt1 | contig 12356 bp, 12 predicted proteins | sample SS_ome_8_FD_132980 | JGI IMG/M metagenome (GOLD analysis project Ga0180433, IMG submission 132980) | Hypersaline lake sediment archaeal communities from the Salton Sea, California, USA - SS_1_D_1 metaG | ecosystem: Environmental > Aquatic > Non-marine Saline and Alkaline > Hypersaline >... | reverse complement strand
GCTTTTATATATCTTTCATAGGGCCTACAGTTAATCTAATTTATCAAGGATTCCCAATCTCGGGTATTAAACCAGTAATTATGTCTTTCTTGTAGCCATCCTTCTTCCTTTACATTACGAATCCAGTTATTAAAATAGTTTACTGTATCAAAATCCCCCTTCCGAACAGCAAAGCCTATAAGCTCCCTTGTAAATGGTTCTGTAAGCGCAAAAAGTCTCTCAGGATATCGTAAGGCTTGATATGCAGGCATAGGAAGAGATCCTACAACGGCATGCACCTTGCCATTTAAAAGTTCTTGGTACGCTTGAGCCTCGTCCTCAAAAAGATGTAATTTTGCCTCAGGCATATGTTTATTAATTGCAGCAACCGATGATGATCCAAGGCGAGCGCCTATCGTGACGCCTTTACGGTTAAAATCTTTATAGTTATTCAATCCGGCAGCAAGCGATTTATGAGCACAAATAGTTTGCCCGCTATAATCATAGGGTATAGTGAAGTTGACCTTTAGGTTCCGATCAGGCCGTATAGTCATGCCTCCAATAATAACGTCAAACTTTCCTGTTAATAGCGCAGGAATAATCCCTGCCCATTTTGTTGGAACGATACTAATCTTTATACCAGTATCTTTAGCCAGCCTTGTTGCTACATCGACCTCAAAACCTACAAATTTACCAGTTTTATCCTTCATTGCCCATGGAACAAATGTGGACATGCCAACACGTAAAATTCCCCTCTTTATTACATTCTCAATAGTGCTTTCCGATGACAATTGTTGTTGAACGTTGCCCGCAATGACAGTCGAAACAAACCCATATACTGTAAGACTCACAATAAAAAATATTGTTATTATTAAGACCTTCTTCTTCATAATCCCCCCTTTCTTATTATTATTACCTCCTATATTAATCCAGGCACTAATTAAACGCACCCTTGTCTCCTTGTTTATTACGTGTCAAGTCACACGATAAACCTTCATATGTGTATAAAGAATTCTACGTGCCGGTATAAGGCCTTTGTCATTCAACTATACGAATATGTTTTTCAATACCATTAGTTAACGTGGACAAGGAAACAGTCACAAAGAGATATATAGCGGCAACAGTAAACCATATCTCAAATGTCAAAAAAGTCTCGCTTATAATAATCTGCCCTTGCATGGTTAAATCATAAATTGCTATTGTACTAACAAGGGCAGAATCCTTAATCAATGATACCCCCTGATTGGTTAACGGTGGAAGAATACGTCTGATGGCCTGAGGAAAAGCAACATAGGTAAACGCACTAATCTTACCCATACCAAGACTGTAGGCAGCCTCCCACTGACCTTTGTTTATGGAGACGATTCCACCCCTGAATATTTCCGAGGCATAAGCACCCTCAAATAAACTTAAAGCTAAAACGGCTGACCAAAAACGGCTTATGTCAAGCGCAGGGGCTAACACAAAATATAGAAAAAAAAGCTGAACAAGAAGCGGTGTGTTCCTGATAATTTCAACATAGCCCCGGGCAATCACTATGCCCATAAAAGAGTGTGACATTCGAAGCGCTGAAGTTGTCAATCCAATAAAAGCGGCTAGCACAATACTCCAAGCGCTTATGTGTAAAGTGACAATCAGACCATGGATTAGTGGGCCTGTTATAAGTTTCCCATTTTCAATGCTAAAAAGAAACTGAGGCACCCTGTGCCATTGCCAGTGATACCCAATTTTCTCGGTCCCCTTATAAAGCAACCATGTCAATAATAGTAGAAGTAAAAAAAATTTAACTACATCTGCCCATGATGAGTGGATAAAGCAAAATCTATTCCTTATAGCAGTATTGGTAAAATTTTGAGGCATGTTATTGTTATTTGGGCAAGAAGGTTTTTCTATATCTCTTTCCTAAGGATAGGCTCAGGCAACGATTTATATAAATGATAGCATTTTATCTATAAAAATAAAAGGCTGAAGTTTTAAACCTAACGGTGAGTAACGCTAATCAGTCTCAATGGCCAAAATTTCTGAATATCTTGCATCCAGATCGTCTGTCGAGACAAAGACATATTCCTCATGGAATTTTTGCCATATACAGGATAAGGCATCCTTAAGGGTTGATTTTGCTTTAAGATCAAAACTAGATACGCGGGACATAAAAGACTTAAGGTGAATTCAAGTTGCAAGTGCACCAGATAAGATAATGAGAAGACATGACAGGGTTTCTGGTATGTTGAGAAACATCACTAACTCACAACCGGAAGGAGCCTGCCATGTCTTATACACATCTTACAGAAAATGAAAGATATATCATCAGTCATTTATGTATAGCCGGTTTAGACGATGAGGTCAAAGTCAGCGTATATCGGCTAGAGTCGACAGCTTGAGGGTCAGAGGCACAAAGGCACACAGGCACTGAGTTTTTGAGACGCATTATTTCTTCTTTGTGTCTGCCTGTGCGATGCACCTGTCTGCATGCGGACACGCACAGGCAGGCACAGACAGGCCTTTGCCACGGTGCCCCTTTGTGACCCTGGCCCAGAAATGCCATTGCGACAAACAAGCATATAGCACCAATTAATAGAATAATAAATGAGAGCTTTGAAGGCTGCTTTCACTCGCGCTCATAAATTTTTTTGGACCCTGCAACGTCTCGCTTCTCGGAGCGGAGATCCCGATCACGGAGTCGGAACGAAGTGGAAATCCCGTTAACGGGGTCGAAAACCCCGCTAAACGGAGAAGATGAGGGTTTTTCTCCCATTCCCCGAAGGAGACAATACATTTATACGTCTTGTTTTGATATCCTTACCTTGAAAATCGAGGTTGCGTTTTTTATCTTCTGAAATTTTAGTGCTCTTGCGCGCAACAAATCCAGGTCTTTAATAATGGCCTTGTAATCCTGGTATCTGTCTTCCGGCCTTTTTTCCATCATTTTTTCAACAACCTTACCCAATGCACTTGAGACTTTAGGATTTTTCTTTCGAAGGGGGGTTAGTTCCTTTCTAAGATGTTTTTCCAATACTTCCTCTTTGCTCTTGCCTTCAAACGGAGGAAAACCTGTAAATGCGTGATAGAATGATGCGCCAAGGGAATAAATGTCGCTTCTCTGGTCCAGGGTATTTCCCGAAATAGAATCTGGAGAAATGTAAAGAGGCGATCCGACAATCCCGTCGTTTTTATTGTCTTTCCCGCCTATATCAACAACCTTTGCCACCCCAAAATCCACAATTTTTATTGTACCATCCTCGCTGATCATTATATTTGCAGGCTTAATATCACGATGAATAATATTTTTCTGGCTGACAAAATCAAGGGCTTCACATATGGTTATTAGATAATTAACTCCCTTTAACATAGTTAAGATAACACCCCTATTAATCATTTCAGCCAATGTTTCACCTTTAATATACTCCATTGCAAAGTAAAGGATTTGGTTTACATTTCCAATAGAGTAAATGCGCGCGATATTTTGGTGATCAAGCTTAGATACAAAACGGGCCTCTTTAATAAACAAATCCCTGTATGATTCCTTAGAGGAAAGCTTATAGGAAATGACTTTCAGCGCAACGGTACGCTCCAAGGCAATATCCCACCCTTTAAACACCCCACCCATGGCACCTGCGGCCATAAAAGAGACGGCCCTATAATTATCGAGTTGCTTTCCAATAAGGCTTTGATAGAAACGAAGATCGTAGGATGTCTCCTTTGCTCTTGAAGGTGCAGTCGGGGGATATGCATTTTCATGGATAGCGGCCTTTTCCCCTGTAAATAAAATGTCCGTATTTATCGATTCACTCGAGTCTTCGGATTTAGGGGTTTTAGTTATAACAGGTGGCGACTCTTTGTCCTTCTGAATTACGGAACTAATGTAGGTAAGGATATCCACCCATTGAGTACTTTTTATAACTTCTACTCCCATTGCCGCAGATTGATTATGATTTGCAAATGCAATATGTCTTATCTGACCCTTTACAACAGAAATACCTGTTGGTAAGGTTATTCTGACATATAATTCAACCCCCACCTTTCCCAAGAGAGCTGTTTCAATGAGCAGACCAAGGCTATTGATATTTTTTACTTTAGCAGGCATCCAGAGAATGCCATTTCGGGAAGCCTCGGCACGTATGGGTGGAATCAAAGAAGGTCTTTTATTCTTTCGTCTTTCCTGAGTATCCCCATCTTTTTTGCCTATCTTTATTGGTTTGTGTTCAGGCTTGTCAGAGGCAGATATATTTTCAGCGTCTTTATGAGAACCAAAGACCTCTTTTATCCGGGAAAGGATAATATCCGTATCTATCGGGTAAACTATATAATCGGTAGCACCCAATTTATATGCCTTAAAAGCCCTTCCCTGATCATTTAAATGGACGAGAAAGATAAAAGGGACATTATCCCTTAGTGGATCATTTTTAAGAAAACGCAGAAAGTCATAACCGCTTATATCCCGTAAGGTGTTTTCGCTGACGATCAAACCAACGGGATTAGAGGTCATGGCAGATAAAGCACCTCGCATATCCGTTGCTGTGTGCACAGTATAACCTTCTTCATTCAACGATTTGCTGATTTTTCTTAAAAATTCTTCGTCACGGTTAATAAGAAGTATATCGTGTTTATTGCTCATCATTCATAATGTGCGGATTTCAACTGATCCAGGAAAGTGGGACAAAAGGTTTTGAAAATTTGATAATCCGCAATATTTGATTGGGATATCCTTTTATTCCTGATCCTGTAAAATGGTAAACAAGTTTTATAAGAAAAAGGTATCTTTTGCGCCCTACAAATAAAGCATGCCTAGAATTTGACTCTCTTAGTTTTTATTGTTAAAAACCGATTCAAAAATTTTTTATATCAATCCTTAGTAATAATTCTTAAAAAATCTTGATATATGTTGCCATTTCATATTAAAAAATGCTTAACCTTTCCATACCTTTTAAGAATAGTGTGATAAAAAGGCTTTTATCATAACAAGATATTCTACCTTAGCACTAATTTGACATGCATTAATGATTTTGGGGGTTCATATAATTCAGGCATACCTGGAGTGCAAAATACTGAAAATTTACTTCAAAGATTAAAACGGCAATGGGCGTGTTTTCGGCATGCCCTATCTGATGTCCACTTCCCACTATGACTGATGGCAAAGAAATCTCAAAATGGTATGGTTTGTCAACAAACTCTTTCTTGGTAGAACCGCTAATCATATTAATAATCTCAGCCACACCATCATGAATTAGCTCAGCATTTATACGATCCTGGTCCACGTCCATCATCCGTGCAATAATCATCTTAGCCAGCGGCCAGTAAAAGGTTATTCCTAAAAGGCCCTCTGCTGCTCCTGAAAGCCCTATTATACCTGAAATATCGCCAAATATTCTGAAATCGTTTGCAAAATAGACTTCCTTAAAGATTGTTTCAACAGATGCCGTCGTCTTTAAAACCTTGCATGTATTGTTAATAAATGAATCGAGATACTCTTTTTCTTCCTTTAATGGCTCTCTGTTTGGAGATAGATACCCCTTAAGAATCTGTTGAAATGCGGCAGGCGGGTCATCCAGCGACAGCACTTCAGTGGCGCCAGAGGAAAGATAGGGCTCTATTGAATCTATATTTCCTTGCTTTTTTATCAAAATTATAGGCAGATTTCTAAAGTAACAGGCATAGCGAAGTTTCTTAATGCGCTGCAGCAACTCATCCTGATTATCTGCAGATTCTACAAGGATCATTCTGTAGTCTTGCAGGCTATCGATATCTTCAAATGATTTGCCCGATAATGTGGCCTCCTCACCTAACATCTCCTTCAGGGTATCCATCACTTCTAAGCTGCAATCAACAGCTATAATTGAATCCGCCATAAATAGTTCTCCAAAATAAATAATCTAAATCTTGATAGTACTACTGATCAATTTTGTCAATTCATCTTGAGTGAAGGGTTTTGCCAGATAACCCTTCGCGCCCTCATTAAAAGCCAAATCCATTTTGCCTATTTCAGCCTCAGTGGAAACCATCAAAACAGGGATATCTTTATACTGGTCATTTCCCTTCATTTCCTTCAATACCTCCAGGCCATTCATTACAGGCATATTCCAATCAAGAAGGATTAGTCCTATCTGAGACCATGATAGTTGTAAAATATCTATAACCTCCTGTCCGTTAGCTGCATGAAGAATCTCGAAACCCATGGGTTTGAGGGCATTAGAAATGATGTTTCTCATTACACGTGAATCATCAGCAACAATCACTTTCATGATATCTCCTCACAATTAGTTGGTCTTTTTAACAAAATCTCTGTTAGCATAATGGAAACTCTTAGCTGATTGAACACTACCACAGAAATCATAAAAAGTTAAATTCATTTTTCTTATGTTTAATGCTATCATATTTATAGTCTAATCGGAGTAAATCCCAAGATCTTAACAATTAAACCATTCTAAAGCAGTTCATTCTGTAAAATCTTCTGGGCCTGCTGCAATGTTGTTTTAACAGTCAAAATTGTATGTTAGGCCCTTTTACTCTTCATAAAGGATTAATCGGAAATTCAGAGATTTTCTAAAGCTTATTATTGTAAAAAATAGCATAAAACGTTCTTATATGTAGAATTTCCAAACCGACGAGCCTGCTTGAAAAACGTAGCAAATATGCTTTATCTTTGCCTGGTAAACGGTTTGCGACCCTCTTGACAACTTTAGAAAAGCTGATTATTTATTTTAATAAAAATGCCCGACGATCGGTGGACCTTCTCAAAAGCTCTGAAAATGGTTAATTAAAATCGCAGAATATAAAGGATTTTACGAGGCTGTTATTAGGGCTTTTTACATTTAACCTAAAAGTAAATGAAAGGAGGTATGAACTATGATATTAAGAAGAATTACTGATTGGCCTACAAGGGTCTTGCCGAGCCCTTTTGAGGAATTGGAAAACATAAGAAGGCAAATGGACCTACTTACTGAAGGCCTAACAAGGAGTATATTGAGGGAAACAACAGCGGGAGTTTTCCCACTCATGAATATTACAGAGGATAAAAATAACTATTATATCAGGGCCGAGCTTCCAGGTCTCAAGGCTGATGATATAGACATCTCCGTTACAGGTGATAGTCTTTCTATCTCTGGTGAGAGGAATCTTCCTGTTGAGGAAGAGAAGGCTCAGTATCATCGCAGAGAAATGGAGCAGGGAAAATTTAGCAGGATTGTCAACCTGCCCTCCCAGGTAGCTACAGGGAAGGCAGAGGCAAGTTGCTCTGACGGGATTCTGACGGTGGTTTTGCCAAAGGCTGAGGCCTCAAAGCCAAAACAGATTACCGTAAAGACATCCTAATATCAAAAAAGAAAGGAGGTATACACGATGGCAAATCCAGAGAGGAAAGCGCTACAAGCAAAAGAGAAATCAGAACTGACCTCGCCGGCTGAGCAAACAAGACCTGGCCTGGTGTTCACTCCGGCAGTCGATATATATGAAACTGACAAAGATATTACCCTGCTAGCAGACATGCCCGGGGTTAAGCCTAAAGCTTTGAACATCGACCTCCACGAAAACGTACTTACCTTAGACGGCGACGTAAACCCACCTGAGGGTGCAGACGAGGTTGATGTCATTAGAGAATATAGCACAGGAAAGTATTACAGACAATTTACCCTTTCACAGGTTATTGATCAAGACAAAATAGATGCTGAGCTCAAAGATGGGATCCTTCGATTACAACTCCCCAAGGTTGAAGCTGCAACGCCAAAAAAGATTACAGTTAAGAGCTAAAAACCAGCCAGCTCAACCTCGAATAATAGTGTAAAATAAGTAAATTAACCATTTAGCCGAACAACAATTGAGCGGCTTTACAAAAGAAGGAAAAGATGACATTCTTAAAGCAAGCCGCTCTATTGTTTAAGCAATAAATCGAGAAGAAAAGTATCATTTTATTTGGGACAAAGGAGGATGATATCATGGCCGTATCTCAAAAAGCAAAGGAGAAACTGGATGAGGCAAGCAAGGAGATAAAAGAGTCTATTGACAATTTAAAAAAAGAGGTGGCGGAACTTACAAAAAAAGTAAGGGAACGTCTAAGGGGAACAGGCCAGGATATGCGTGAATCAGCCGATGATCTTAGTAAAGAATTAAAGGGACTTTCAGAAAAAATAAAGGAACTTGTACCCAAAAAAACCAGGAAAAATCAACTGCCTGCTAATATAAAGCGGCAGAATGTCTTTGAGCCTGATGCCTGGTCACAGTCCTTTCTCGACTTACGCAAGGCTACTAATCGTCTATTTGACGATTTCTACAGAAACATAAGAATGCCTCTAATAGATGAGGAAGCCCCCTGGGACTTCAAAACAGACATGTTAGAATCAAACTGGCCTCGCGTTGATATGAGCGAATCGGATAATGAAATTGTAATAACAGCAGAGCTTCCGGGAGTGGACAAAGACAACGTTGATATTTCAGTCACTGAAAACAGAATAGCTATTAGTGGGGAAAAAAGAGAGCAACAAAATTTAAAGGAAAGAGGGTATTATAAAACAGAACGTTCCTACGGTTCTTTCCAAAGGAGTTTTTATCTTCCCTGCAAGGTAGAACCGGATAAAGTCGATGCACATTTTATAGATGGTGTGCTAACCGTTCATCTACCAAAGTCTATGGCTGAATCTGAGCAAATCAAAAAAATTCCAATACGCATCGGTTAGAGTAACTGCCACCATGTTATGTGGTGGTAGTTGACCAATGAATTATTTTCCGTTACTGATTAAGAATTTCAATCCGCGCCAATAAACACCGCATCGCCGGGTTTCAAGACTCCAAATAATAAAAAAATACCAGCAGCCCCTAACAACGCATACGCTATCTTTACATTACGGCTCAAGGCAAAACTATAATAGATCACAAATACTGATAAAACAATAATTTTTTCTGCGTTTACCATACTCGCTTTACCGTTTTTTGATTCATGGATCAAAAAGATTGGTATCAATTTTGGGGCTCTCTCTTTCAGGCAGGTAATAATGAGTACAGCAATGAAGTAAGGGCAAATGCTATACAATTGTGTTATTCATCTTGGAAATCGCCTTTTCCAGCCTTTTTGCCTCTTCAAGAATTATGTTTGCGTACCGGCTTCCCTTTGCATCTAAATCGAGGGATTCTGCCAGCTTGCGGGCAAAGCCGCCCACTGCAAGAAGGGGATTACGAATTTCATGGGCCACTGCTTGAAGGGTATACTGTACTACTTCATTTTTTCCATTAAGCGATTCAAACGAAGGCAGCCTCTCGTTATAATTCCTCCCATCAAAATTTGACATTCTTTCTGAAATATCGCTTAGTGTCTTGTTGGCCTTCTCCATAATCTCAAGTAAGTCTCTCTCTTTGTTTAATACTAAATTCAGATTTCTTGCAATATACTGCACCTTGTCAAAGGTCTCAATCAATATATCATTAATAGCCTCTCTTCTAAGGCCAAAAATCTTCTCAGCTTCTATAAAAGGATCATGAAAACTAGTTGATTCGTGCGATATGAGTCGAGAAAATTTTCCTGCCAACTCATAAATTTTTGCCAGCAAAGGCGCATCTTCAGAAAGGGCGGCCTCACCATAAATCAACTGGCTCTGGGCAATTGATCGAGGGAATTGCCAGTATGTAAGGGCGGCCTCTCCCACTTGTCTATGATCTATCCCATAACGCCCTTTCTCCCATTTAAGTAAATCTTCCAATGGCTCTAATGTAATAAAGGAAATCTCACTATCTGGCTTAATCATTATGTCAAAAAGGATCAAAAACCCTATCTCCATAATCAATGCGGAGATAAATATCTCATCAGGAGAACCCTCTCCTATTTGCTCGCTTATGCATTTAGATATAAGCGCCTTATAAAGACTAATTTTCCAGAACTGTTCATAATCAAATGGCCCGATCGTTCCCATGGGAAATGTTTCCCGCAGAGAAAGAGAAAGCGCCATTATTCTAAGGCGCTCAAAGCCCATCCTCACAATGGCCTGCCTCAGGGAGGTTGTAGGCTTTGAAGAATGAAAAAAGGCACTGTTTGCTATCCTTAAAACCCTCACCGTGAGGGAGGGGTCATTAGATATGGTAGAGGATAGCTTATCAGCAGTGCAAGAATCATCTAAGGCCATCTCGATTAATTTCATTGCAACTGGTGAAAGCGGCGGGAGAGAGTAACCTGACTCGATTTTTTTAATTAGATCTTCTGGCTTCATTTTATTTATATAAGTACGTGCCTATAAAAATTTCATAAAATTAAACCCACATATTCATTTGAACACAAAACGGGGTCTGTCAAATTGCCACTTTTACAGGCGTTGGCTTTAAGATATCAGATAAATAACGCGGTTTCATCTCTGCTAACAGCCCCCTTTTACCTGCATTAATATATATCGTCTCTAAGCCCAAAATTGTTGACTCAATATACACCCTCAGTTTTCTTTTCGTTCCGAATGGCGATATGCCTCCGACGAAATATCCCGTTAAATTATGGGCCTTATCAGGTTCACATGACGTAACGCTCTTCACCCCTAAAAACCTTGCAAGGCCTTTTGTGGAGACCTTTTTATCTCCATGCATGAGAACCAAAAAGGCCTCACCCTCTTCATCCTCCATAACAAGGGTTTTTATAACATTGTACTCATCCACATTGAGTTCTTTCGAGGCCAATGATGTTCCCCCCTTATCCTCATACTTATAGGCATATACAGAGAATTCAGCATTATATGCCCTTAGTGTTCTAATTGCTTGGGTCACAGGTAACTTTTCTTTGGCCATACGTCGGAAATCCTTATAAAATGCATGTATTGTTTATCACGTATTTAGTGAAACACACTAAGGAAATTGAGATTATAACTATTAATTTGAATTATCCCAAAGCCACTCCCTTTTTAATTCAGAAAATCTTTTTTCCATTATTGCTACACGTATTTGACGCATTAATGACTCAATAAAGCTCAAATTATGAATAGATGCAAGCCTCACTGCAAAGGGGTCCTTAATCTTAAAAAGGTGGTTTATATAGCCCTTAGAATAATTCATACATGTATAACATTTGCACGATTCATCTATGGGCCTCGTGTCATACCTATAAGCACTATTAAGCAGGTGTATTCTATAACGTTTGCCTTCTTTTGTAAGGACGGTGCCCGTTTTAGCAAGTTTGGTGGGAAAAATACAATCAAAGAGGTCAATACCACGGCCTACTATCTCAAATATATCATCTATCTCACCTATCCCTAAAAGATGCCTTGGTTTATCTTTTTTTAGCAATGGCATAACGAGGTCTAGAATATCATGCATTCCTTTCTTTGATTCTCCGAGAAAACCTCCAATTGCATATCCGCTAAAGTTCTGTTCGGAAAGGAATCGAGCCCCCTCCAATCTAAGGCCCTTAAAAATACCCCCTTGAACAATGCCAAAAAGGGCCTGACCATCAGGGGAAGCCCGCTTAAATTCTTCCAGTGCCCGTAAAGACCACCTCTGGGTTCTTGCCATAGCCTCTTTTGTATAGTGGTAATCATGGAATGGGGATGTACATTCATCGAGTATCATAATAATATCCGCCCCAAGCTTTTTCTCGATATTTATAATATGCTCCGGCGTATAACTCTGCTCGGAGCCATCAATATAGGATAAGAATTTAATGCCGTCCTCGTCTACTGATATGAAAGGTTTATTTTTTTCTATATGTACTCCAGGCCTGTTAAATTTTTTATCGTTAAACATTGATGTAATTTTTCCTGGCCTTGCTTCTTTTCCCACACCGAGGCTAAAAGCCTGAAATCCTCCGGAATCAGTTATTAAGGGTCCATTCCACCTCATAAAAGCATGAAGACCTCCTCGCCTGTTAATAACATCTTCCCCCGGCTGAAGGTGAAGGTGGAATGCATTTGCAATGATAGCCTGGGTCCCTATATTCATCAATTCCTCGACTGATAAAGGATTTACCGAAGCCAAAGTCCCGACTGACACAAAAGATGGGGTTTTAATAGACCCATGGGAAGTAACTAAATTGCCTGCCCTTGCCTTTTCGTCTTCACCCAGGATATCAAAAGAAAACATGTCCAAGCCTTTTTTAACAACACCTAAAAAAACATCTCTACAGCACATTACCGGGAAAAATTTTTAATAAAATTACATATTCATAGATTATTTGCTATTGCACCGGGTCTCCAGCACTGGACTGATTATCTTCCGCCACATGTCACCCCTGCTACCCCGGAAGATCTTGCCAATCGCTTCCGTTATCCAGATCGGTAACCAGCGGCCTTCCCCTTACATCCACAGGGTCGGCATCTTCAACTTTTATTTACGAGGCTACCTGTAGGTTCACGTTCGTTGCGGCCTGCGGCTTTGCCAATTGGGAACTTACAACCCCTGATTACTCAGACGCTGCTCCCGTG
>Ga0180433_10008944_pt1 | contig 12358 bp, 18 predicted proteins | sample SS_ome_8_FD_132980 | JGI IMG/M metagenome (GOLD analysis project Ga0180433, IMG submission 132980) | Hypersaline lake sediment archaeal communities from the Salton Sea, California, USA - SS_1_D_1 metaG | ecosystem: Environmental > Aquatic > Non-marine Saline and Alkaline > Hypersaline >... | reverse complement strand
TATTACATCCAAAATGCATACATTCATGAATTGTAATACTTGCCATAAAATCTTCCTTGGCAGATATCATTCCATCAAGTATTGCATTTTCAATTAGAATAAAAATTTTTTGCACATCTGGTGAAAAGAAACCCATTATACCTTTTTCACCTGCTGATCCAAATATTTTAAATTTAACAAAACCTAATAAATTCTTTGTTAAAAACGCAGGAATAATAGTCTTATCCATGACAAGTTTATTTATAAGATCTATATCCTTTTTTGTCTTATCGCATACAGCCATCGCCGCAACATATTTCGCTCTCAATTTATCTGATGAATATAATTCTCTATTATCAAGTCTTCCAACTACTTCTAATTTACCCGCGCCAACTGGAGCAGCAAGAAATTCATTTAAGTCTTGCATAACAAAAAGACCTCCTAATCACGACTGTAAAATGATAAAACATCAATGAACCCGCCATGAGCACTAGGGTTCTCTTTAACTTTTTTAAGTATGTCTGATGTGTTCACATTAATATTAGGAACATCATTCATTTCCATTATTTTAACAAATTGAGAATTATCAATTTGTTTTGAATCTAACATTAATGGTGGATCATATTTTCTTACATAAAAACATACTGCGGTAGCCATTACAAGATCGTCATTACAATCTATATCTGCCTCAGCACGCCCAGATGCCTTTGAACGAAGTCCAATTAGTTCTAATGCTAATCGTTTTGATTTTACAATCTCTGGATATTGAGTTATATATGAATATAGAGCATCAATCATTAATGGTCTTGTTTTTGAATTAGTTGATAATCCGGGAACTAATTTGCTCTCACCTCTTTTTTCCTTATATAACATTATTGAGAAGTCAGATCTATCTAATGCCTCTACCACTTGATTGCCATATGAATTTGATTCTATCACAAGAGTTCCATTATATTGTGCACACGCGAACTGAACAACTTTAACAAAATCTGTTACTGCACATTTGCCTTGGTATTCCCAAACTTGAGTTAAATCTACATAATCCCAAACAGTTATTGCCGAATAATCTTGTCCATGTTCAGATGCAGTATCTACTCCAATTATATAATGTCTTCCTGGAATAGGTTTTGAAAATCTCCATGCTTCCCCATTGAATAATTTTATTCTCTCAACGGGATCAGTATGTGATTCTTGTATTTTCTGTAATGTTGATTCTTCTAAAAATGATCCTTGTGTATTCAGGAATTTTAGTTCTAATTCTTGTTGAATCTTTCGTGGGTCATTACCAAATAACTTGCATTGATTTGAATACCATGTTGGATCATTTGCTAATTCCTGTACATCCTTCCAATGTATTACAAAAGGTTTTAGTATATCTGATCCTGATATAGATTCAGTATATCTCTTATAAAACCATTTTCCAACTCCAACCGTTTTATTTGGAGTTGATAATATTACGGTTCCATATGGAACTTTAGCTGCTCTCGCTGCCTTTTGACTTGTAGATAGTGCCGGTACCATGGCAGTCCATGCATCATCTAGATATTTAATAAATGCGGCCTCATCAATTATTAGAAACGTTACGTCCTTACCACGTAAAGTCTTCTCAGGCGCGTTAGGAGCCACTGGAGAAGCATAACATTTACATCCATTACTCAATATGAATGTTCGTTCTGTTCGCTTCACAAACTTCTTTGGACGCATCCAAGAAGGAAGTTTATCAATCATACCCACTATTCTTCTACAAAAATCAGTTGCTTCTGGTGCGTCTTTTGAGATTATTCCAACCACAACATTATAGTGAAATGAACATAACCAAGACACATATGCTTGCATGATAGTTGATATGCCTATTTGTCTTGATTTTAATACTAATACATAATGTTCTGAATTTATTAAATCAATTAAATTCTTTTGTGGAACATAGGGATTTAAATATTGATCACCTCCAGGGAGTTCTATAAGTACATAATTGGCACAATAGTAAGTAAATGATTGTTTACATTTAAGATATTCAGTAACATATTTTTGTGCCAAATTATTTATAGTTTTAGACATCCAAACTCCTCTTTTTATTATTTGTTCTATATCTGAATGCTTCAAGTATAGAAATCTAGCGCTATATATATTAATATATAGAATATTTACTTGTCAGTTTTAATTTGGATAGTTGGCGACTATCCACAATTTGGGCGAGAAAGGAGGTCATTGCCTAATGTTTTCCGATGATTATTATTAAAACCTTATAATAGAAAAGGAGGGAAAAATAACAGTGAATAGTAAGAAATAAGAGGTGTGAATATGAATAACTTAGCGAGATTAGAAGTTAGAGGAAAAAAATTAAAGGGAACGAAGATTAAATGCCCAAAGTGTAAGAATAAATTGCAGAAATCAACAGCGGAAATTATTTGCGGAAATTGCTCCACAATTCTAATATTCAAGAACTGTAAAACGAAAAGTTTTCGACTATCAAAAAACAGAAAACCGAGGGGGAAAAAGCATGAGGAAGGTAAATTTTGTTATTTTCATCCGAACTAACTTTAACTAAAAAGGAGGTATGCGTATGAACCCACAATGGAAATTCCACTCAAGGAATTCCAGAACAAAAAATCAAAATTCCAAAGAGGCAGAAGAAAACAACAATCAACCCACAACCCATGCAACATTAACTATTTTTATATATATGAGTCTTTTCCAGATAGATGTGGGGGATTTCCCCCCATCTGCATTTTTTGTTTAAGAATCTAAATTATGAGTTCTAATCAAATTTATTTTTGCTGTAGTTTGCCATTCCACTGCTCTTGAAAATGTTAGATCACTAGACTTTAAAATATATTTACCTGATAGTTCTACATACTCTTCAGTCTTTATATTTAGTTTAACAGATTCTCCTACATTAATTAAATTTAAGATTGGTAAGTTTTTCTCTATATCAATAGATACTGATGATACTGAGGACATCATTTTTCCAAATTTTGATAAAGGTAAGTATTCACTATCAGGTTCATTTATTGTATCAATGTAATATCTAGTTCTATCTGCCATATTAGAATCTATATAAATTTGTTGAGATTGTGAAGGAAGACTATTATTTTTGCATATATCTTCTAAGTCCAATTCAATAGTTCCTGTCAGTGTGGCGTCTGGTCTTACCATATATTTTATATTCTTTGATAGTTTGGCAAATAAAGAATTTCCTGTATAACCAGTACTTATTGGAGAGTATGTATAGAAATTTTTACCATCTGTAGATTTCTCAATTATTTCAGTATTTCCTTCATCTGAAGATGATAATTGGTAGACAGTAAATGCCTGATTCTTTTTCATAGTTTTAGTTAAATTTCTTATATATAATGTATTGTCATAATGACAAAATGCAGCTCCAACTCCATCAAATAGACCAAAGTAATCATCCAAATATTTTATTGCATCATATAATGTAGTAGGAGGAACTAATATTTGTTTATGTGTATTGGTGTTTTGTCCTTCTGATTCATAATCCAAAGTTGCAGAAGTATTAGAAACTAAATCACTTATGACCTGATCTAGAGTTTGGGCGTGATAAACTTGATTAACTAATTTAGTCATAGTTTTAAATGGATCACGACAAACTGTTATTAAACTCAATGGAACTCTATCCTTTACATTATTATTATCAGCCATGATTGATGTAGGACGCATTTGCATTTTCAGAGAAGTTCTAATACACATTAAATCAAAATCAACTTGCTCTTTACTTCCCTCATCTTGACCAATCAAAATTATAGATAATTTTATTGGATCCTGACCATACAATTTTTCCAATATAACTTCTTCAGGATCAACAAAAATAGTCATTACTATAATTTGATATGCACTTGCGATAGAAGTTGCCAATCTGACCTGATATAGGTCTTGACTGTAATCTTTGTCTTTTATCGAAAGTTTGAATTGATAACTTTTTGTCGGTATAAAATATACACTTCCTACTGGATCGCCCATTAAAGTTTATCTCCATTTTTATTTTTGTTCCAAAAAATAAACAAAAAAATGAGACTGGGAATCTCATTTTTTTACTGGTAGGATATTACTGAATCTAACTAGAGGAATAGACGAATTCAAGAATTGACCTGATCTGATCATAATCGTCTATCATATTAAGTCCAATGTGGCGGAATCTTCCATAAACTTCTGTGAGTATTCTAAGGTAAGGGTCATAACCAATAACTGTAGTACTATCTTTTTTAACAGTATTATTTGGCCCGGAGCGGTCCTCAATAACCAATGATAGCGAATCGGAAATACTCCATTGATGATTCCACCCTGTAAACTTACTGGTTCTTTTAACAAGGTCATCAAGGAAAGATATTTGGTCGCGATTGAGAATTTTATCCATTTTAATTTTCTCCTATCTATAGGTTTCAAAAACAAATATTCTTATACTCAAAAAATAATATATATAGATATTAGTTTTAAAATGGAATAATTTTTATCAATTTAATTTAATTCATTCTTATCTATATAAGGAACTTTCAGTCTATCCAATATATATTCAGCGGTCAAAGCATCTGAGCAAAGTCCCTTTATTATGTAATGTCTTAACTCATCACCCATAATAGAGATACCAACTCCTGTAAAGTTACAGTATTTATAAATAACATTGGCTAATTTAGGATGTTCAAGAATAATATTCACTATGAATTTTATTTCATCCAAATCTAATTCATACTCTAAAATCTTTTCTTTTGAATGATTGATAAAGGTATCTGAAAGTTGATCTACTATTGGACTATATCTTTCAGTTAAATTTTCAAGTAATTCAATACCATCATCTTTTGCCGCTTTCTCGATTACATTTAAATATTCCTTAAACTTGTCTTGCACTATTTGTTTGATTTTCAACTCATCAAATGCTCGATCTATCAATTCCTTTTTCTGCATAACATTCTCCTTAAAATTAATTAATAAACAATATTGATTATTAATTAATATATATGGTTATGCATCATTTAATTGACTCAAAACATTTTCCATTTGAACAGGAAAGTTAAGACATCTTTCGGCAATATTTTCTAAAAGTAATTTTATATTTAAATTCTTTTCAATAGAACTGAATCGAACAATTGCAAGAAATAGATCCCACCTTGATATAACTCTATTCTCAGAGTCGGCTGGACCTATAGTTTCATCTAATACACTTGATATACTTGTTCTTCTTTTAGTTCCCAATTTTTCGATAGTATCTAAAATTTTAAGTAAATCATCTTCTGTAAGTGTATGCCTGAAATTCTCAGTTAATAAATTTTGAATTCCTGAATTGAATCTTGCGATATAAGATCCAATGGCAGAGGATAATGTTGCTTTATGAGTTTTATTATGTACTTGTCTAACCTCTCCAAACTTTTTAAATCCAGTTGAGATTGTATAATTTTCAGTATGGATATGTATACCAAATGATACATTCACTGCCCGGTTACCATTATATCCATTTGTAATTCTGAGTTGTGGATATACATCTCCGACCTCAGCCATATTATTTCTATGCTCAAGAATAATTTCAGTTAACATTTGGGAACCATCAGTTGATAGTAATGTATTCTCTCGTAATGTAGGACTCCCGACTGAGGTTATTGCATCTCGTAAAATATTATTGACGATTTCATGTCCAATGAAATTGTAATTGTCAGATACAATTCCTATGAATTTGTGATGTTCATCTCCAGCACATTTGCAGAATATTCCTAAATGTGGAATGTGATCATTCGTAATAGTTTTAAGTTGTTTATATATGACATCACTAAGAGCGTCAGTATATGAATAATGTCCATAATGGTGAACTAGAAGGTTCATATCCGGTGCACGTTCAAAGAATGTCTTTTTGCTATTATCAGTTTCAGTTGTTTCAACTACTTCTGCGGTATTCGTATCAACCATTGAATTCTCCTTTCAATTAAAATTTCACTGCCTGATATCTGATATAAATATCTCTTCCGTCAAAATTGAAATTCTCTTTTACCATAGTTGTCTTAAATCTTCCCTCCAATTCAAAGAATTTTTTAAGTCTATCTGATGTCCATATACTTGCATGAGGACAACCAGGTTCATTCAACATTTCAGTTGTAATTAGAATATTATCTCTTTCAAAATTTGAATTATCCACATCTTCATTTAATAATTTTTGAGCCAGTATTTTGTAATCAGGAACTATTATATCTACAAGTCCTCCATCCCTTAAACTTGTAGATAAAAGATATATGAAATATAAAACATTAGTAAATGGAATATGTTCTAAATATCTATATATAGTAATGATATCAAACGTAACTCGACAAAGTTCCATAAATTCTATTGCGTCAGAGTTCATATAATATATCTGATTCATATTATTATAGCAACTATCAAATTTATCAGACTCACATTCTAGTTCGACTGAATTGGATGAAAAACTATACATTCTATCAAGTTGAACTAAAAATGTATTTTTATTTTCTGGCATCACATCAGATAGTGGGAATAGTTTTCCTGCTGCAATATTCAATATCTTTGACATCCATTTCTCCTTTCATTTAAAAATTCAATACATATGGATTCAGAAAATGGTTTAATATAAAAGTCATAATAAACACTTCTATCAATATCGGCCGTATCTAAATTTTTAGATAAGTTATTACTAATTGTTATCTCACCATAATTCTTCATGAATACAGTCTTATGATTTTTATCTTTAGGAATACAAAATAAACTAGCTTCTTCTGAACTATACAACTCATCTTTTATATTTTGCAATCCTCTGAATATACTATTCTTATTCAAGAAGTTTAAGTTTATTATTTTTTTCAACATATTATCCATTTCAGGATATCTGTGAGAGACACCTTTGATAGAACAATTTCGACTATCAGTTGCAATATACATTTGTCTATTGCTTGATATAAGGAATGATTGGTAAACTGATTGTAATTCTAAAGGAAGGTATTTATCAGTTGTTACTTGGAGTATATTTTTTAAGATTATACCATCATATTGTCTTATTATAATATCACTATCTGGAACATTATTTCTGATCAGATATTCACTTATTGTTGAAATAGTGATATCTCTAAGGATTGAGGTTAGTTTAGGATTATCTCGTAATATTAATCCTATTTGAATATTTCTTTTTTGTTTATTTTCAAATTCAATATCAGATGTATCTATATTTAGTTTTTGTAATATATTATAATGACACGCCGATATATCATACAAATATGCATCTCGTATAAATAAGTTACATGTTTTACTTATATTCATATCACACTCGTTATAAATATTGGGGTTGATATAAATACCAACCCCAATATATTAACTTGATATCTATTAGGCGGAGAACATATTTATCAATACATTATCAATCTGAAGAAGATGATTGACATCGACGATTGTTTTCTGTCTTTCTAACAACCATGTAACGGCCTCAAGATTTGTAGCGAATTCATCTTGAACCTTTGAATATTGCTTATATTGAAGTACGATATTCTCAACATTAACATTCTCTGCCAACTTTTGAGTAATTACATCATCGGTTGGATATGTAGTTGTGAGTTCGAGACTTTCGTCTTTCTTTGATACTTTAATTTTTTCAAGAGGAATGATCATATCATTGATATTCTTACATACAATTACAATCAATCCAGTTTTCAGACCATAACATTTGAGGATGATATTATCAATATAACTATTGGAAATTTGATATGAATCTGTGTTAAACATTTTCATATTTAATCCTGGAAGATTTAACACTGGAGAAGTATTCGCTTGTGTAAGAAGATATAATTTTCTTGCCGGATGTCCATCAACCTCACCTCCAGCAGGATGTAGATCAGAAACGATGATTGTCTCATTAGGATCAATCCCACGAATTGTGGCTCGATGATATCTTATATTATCATACTGAGGTTCACTACTATTCTCATCAATCCACGATTGTAAATTAATGATCCCAATGGTCTGAGTTTGGGGTTGATCGGTTGGAGCCACATCAGTCTGATTTTCAGGAGTTGCATTTTGCTGATCCTGATTTTGTTGATCTTCCGGTTGGGCAGGTACTGGGGGCAAATCTAAATTTTGCTCTTGGGTTCTTTCCTGTACACCTTCCATCATTTCGGCTAAATTCTCTTGCATTCTTGATTCCTCCATACGATTAGGTTTGGTTTCTTCTTCGTTATTCATTAGTACATCCCTTCACATGGAACTGCCGTGAATCTCTTCCGACCTTCATTAATATAGACTACTTCATACTCATTTCCATTTACCATAAATTTTGTTCCAACTTCAGGCAATACAATCTCCTTCTTCTTTTGTTCTGATTCTTTTTTCTCTATTTCTTCCATTTCTTTTTAATTCCCTCCTCTCTCCACTGTTCTGAGTTTATTTGAGTATATGCTTCAAGGGCTGCACCTGAAAGAGCAAATACTTTTATCAAATTTTCATACGTCTCAACTGGAGCAGATAATTGATATTGTGTTTCATTACATGACTCTAACCAATTAGGCAGAGTAGGAGTCCACACTCCTGTATATGCCTCTTTCGCTTCCTTCAAATATTGTTCTATGAATTCCAGAAAACTTGCAATATTTAATGTTGGTTGATTCTCATATCTTCCAAATATACTTTCTTGATATTCTCTTTCTTTACAATATAATTGTAATGTTTCATCCCTTGTCAACCCATTCTCCTTTCTTTTTAGTTATTAAATTAGCCAATTCTATAATACTTGAAACCTCAACTTCTTTATACTTAAGGAATGATTTTAATAATTTTATATCTGTCTGATCCTTTGCATGAACATTCCATTCTTCAATTAAGAATGTTGGAATAGAAGAAGAACAGAGAGTTGAATAATTGAAATTTCTTATTAATATTCTTCGGTTATTTATTGAAAATAACCATTCAAAATCAACCTCTTCAATACTTCCTCTATCTGGATGTCCAAGGACATATACTAAATCATGGAATTTTACTATTATAGTTCCTAAGTATCTTATATCTGATGAAAGTTCTGGAGTGGATTTGAATCTATCAAATTTATATTTCGTTGATACAAATTTCTTTATTGTTTTCGATAAGGAAGATTTTGTCTTTTCTGACATCAAATAATTTCCCTTGAATTGTAGACCAATCAATTCCGGTCGCCATTTTAAAACCGCTTAAATCACCATATCCTTTACTTTCACAAAATTTTTCAAATTCCCTTTTCGTGTGAAATTGATTATATCTCACATTAATTCCCTTTCTTGCTGATTGTCAGATTTATTAATATTATAGTCAGCTGCTGGAAATTAATCAAGGAATTTTTATTTATAGTGGAAACTTATGTTTTCTACATATTCCATTCTGATATTTTTCAATTCTTATTTTTGCTTTCTTTTCACATACTTCTCTTTTTTTCGGATTTTTCATTTTTTGACATTTGTGAAAACTTCTTTTTATATAAAACCATTTTCTGTAACATTGTTTTTTAGGAGCAATAGCTGCTAAGACTCCTTCATTATGATTTTTCCAAATATTAATGCTCTCAATAATTAGATCATCCATTTTAATTTCCTCATAAATTTGGTCGGGCAGGAGGGAATTGAACCCCCGACCTGAGCACCCCAAATGCCCCGTTCTTCCTGACTGAACTACTGCCCGTTTTTAATAATATAAATTTAACCATTACTATTTTGTTCTCTTATCTTTTTTAACATTTCTCTCTTTTCTTTTTCAATTTTATTTAAATCAATATTAAAATATTCTGCAAGTAAGGATTCAATACGACTTCTAACTGGTTGATATCCATATCCATTTTCATCCCACTCACATATAACATAACTTTTATCTTGATTCAACCATTCTAAGAACTGTCCAATAGCGAGTGATTGATCTTTAACCTTATGTAATTTTTCGTGCTCTGAATATATCATTATTTTGTTCCAGTATGTACATAATCTAACGATACCGTTTCTGATTTTTCATATTCCCTTTTTCTGATAGCAACTGCCTGGGAACCAACCTTAGGTTGAAATAATACTAATCTGTCCCATGTAATTCTCTTTCTGGGTAACTTATATCCTTGTTCCCATTTAACATCTTTCAACCATGATGGCATTCTATTTTGCCCATGTTTAAAATATGCTAACTCAGTTGCTCGAGTTGCAAATCGTAACTTTGGAATCGTATTATAAACTAATTTCTTTCTTTTTTGTGATAATTCAACCAAATTCTCAACTGTACTTTCATAAGTTGGATATTCTGATTCATCATCAGGATAATCTATTTCTGTTTGAAATGCTTTTACTTTGATTGATTTTCCCGCTTCTTTTTCTGTCTTTGGCCATTCAGTGGGTTTAGCATGTATAGGGAATTGTAATCCTTCATCTAACATTCTCTTTATCTGAGTATTTAAGTACTTTGCTTCCTCATCAAGTCTATTGATAAGCGCTTTCGTTATAAAGTAATATTGTCCAAAGTAACTGGTCCACCTATTCGGATGAACAAAGTTTTTGAATATAACTCTGCTTCCTGACCATAAATCATTTTCATGAAGGAAATTATTTTCTTTTGCGGTTGGCATGAATTGAATAGTGGACCACCCACTATACCATTCACCTTCTAAATTTGTTAGTGAAAAATTTCTATAATCACCAACCGAGTCTGTATTAATAACATTGGAATCAAATATTCTGACAGAGAATGAAAATACATCTTTATTTGATGTTAACCCGATGATATTACCATGTCGATTCCTTGCAGAAGTAATTCGTTGATTCTCTTTTGTAGATTTCTGTCTCAACCCGGTATAATATGGTAAATTAATTACCGCACCCCTTTCAGCCAACGCATACATGAAACATGCTAAATCGAGATCAGTCCCTACAAAGACTCCATCCCTATACGCAGGACCTGGTCTTCTTGAATATAAATCATATCCCCACCAGGACGATACTTCATCAATAGTCGGATCAATATTGGCTGTTCGATCTATTATTGTCTGCATCGCTTCAGTTTCCAATATTTCTCTCAAAGTCTTTGCCACTTGCTTAGGTCTGGTCATACATTCCCCTTTCTTTTTTTCGTCGGTTGTGATTCATAAACATATGCCTGAGAATTTTAAATTTACTATCTCTCAACTCTTCACTTCCAAAGGTTATTATGTCATGACTTCCTGTGTAATTTATTTTTATTGCAAAATAACTCTTGGTTGCAACTCTTGTCATTAATTCGACCTTATGAAAATGTTTATGTTTGCATATTGAATTAACATGATTTAGATTAATTGAAGCACTATCACCTAAATCAAGAATTTCACTGCACGCAATGAAATTAATATCATCAGAGGTAATATGTACTATCGAATCCATTAGGAACTCCCTTCCACATCATTGATATTGCTTCGCTTGTATGGATTGATTCTTCATGAATACATTTAACTATCCAATCATAATATTCTTTTTCATCTAATGCATTTGCAATTTGTCTTATAGCATCTTCTACAAATATTGGATTATCTGCGGCAATTCTCGCTATCTCTTGTTCATCAACTCTTTTAACTATTGGATATGGAAGAGTTTTAATCGAATTTTCAACTGTCTCAATAATATCTTCTAACCAGACATATTGATCTGAATTATTTTCAACTAAAACTTTTGCAAATGATCTTTGAGCATGAGGGAAACCATTGGAATTCTTATTCAACAAATCTTTTGATAACTCGGCAGAGCATGGACAATATGATGCATATTGTATAGTCACTCCTTGATAGAATTTAAATATTGATGGAATTTCTGCTCCTATTTTAGAAGACCCATCATAAATAATTTCTTCTAATTGACCTTCGAATTTACAATCATAATAAATTGGAAAATCAATATGATTTGATTTCAATGAGGTTCTCATCATTGGAATTTTAAATTTAAAACATATATAACTCTTTCCTGTATTCTGAGACTTTCTTATGTCATCAAGTAAGTCTTTTATTAAGACTTTCTTTAATGGTTTGTCTAGATATTTATGTAATGTTAAATGAAATCTAGACATTGAAACTCCCTTTTGATCTTCTGATAAATCAGTTCTTATTGAAACCCTTGCAATGGTTTCATGAAATCCTCCACTCCTTGATTCTAACAGAAATGGGACTTGAATATTCTCTACACCTACTTGATGAATATATCTTTTAATAGTAGGTTTAGTCTGTTGGACGTCTGGTAGTGTCACTATCAGAATCTCCTATAGTTGTGCATAATTTATACCATTTCCCATCACTTTTTGCAAATTTATATATCCCTTGTTTCTTTATAAAAGATATATCGGGAGATAATAGTACAACAGCCAATTCTATAAGTACACCAGTTGCAATACCAAATACGAAACACATAAGGTTAAT
>Ga0180433_10008943_pt1 | contig 12359 bp, 16 predicted proteins | sample SS_ome_8_FD_132980 | JGI IMG/M metagenome (GOLD analysis project Ga0180433, IMG submission 132980) | Hypersaline lake sediment archaeal communities from the Salton Sea, California, USA - SS_1_D_1 metaG | ecosystem: Environmental > Aquatic > Non-marine Saline and Alkaline > Hypersaline >... | reverse complement strand
TCCTGTTCCTAAAGCCATTTTATTTATTTCACAAGTATAAGTAGCATCTCCGTGAAGTCTTTTACAAACTGCCAAAAGTCCTGCATTACAAATAATATTAGTTTTATGATCAGACCATTTCAAAGGTCCTTTTATATACCATTTAACCCTGTTTAAATTAAATAAAATAACAGCTTTGTTCCAAAGTTTTTGTAATCGATTAAGCCTACTATTATCATAAGCTTTTGCTGTTATCTCACCTTTTATTCCAATTTTTATTTTATTTTGTATTTCCATTTTTTAATATAAATAACTTGATATACTTAACCTCATTTGTCTTTTAGGGTCTTCATCGCTTTCGTTTTGTCTTGTCGGAGAATTAACCAATGTTCCATTATTTCCCTTTCCTGAAGTATCTTTAATTGTTGTTCCTGTTTTTTCATCCATATACCATCTACCAACCAATCTATCTGTACTAACATTATTTCCTTCAACTAAATTTGCTATTTCTGTAGCTGATAAGTTTCTTCTATAAATATATACTTCATCAAAATAGCAACTTGTATAAGCATAACCTGCTGTTATGGCAAGTTTCCAATTTGCTCCTGAACAAGATATTTGTCCTACTAAAAGATCAATAGCACCAATTTGAACCCCATTTTGATAATAAGTAACATTTGCTCCATCCCAAGAAAATGCTATATGCGTCCACACATCAGGGGTATAATTTAAACTTATTGCAGCAGTTGAATTGGCAGTATTTCTTAAAAACACTCTAACAAAATCATTATTATCGTCAGCTCTAACCATTATTCCATAAGGACTACCAACACCTGAAAAATAACTACCATCAATAACTCCTCTGTATGATCCGGTAAAAGCACTCATTTTTAACCAAAACGCAACTGTCATTTTAAAAAATCCTTCCATCGAAACATCACTTCCTAAATTAGCATACTGACTACTTGAAGCATCAAAATATATGCTTCTTGGATGTGTTTTGCCTAAAACCCATTTAGGAGTAAAAGGATCTTTCCTTATGCTTTCTGTTATTCCTATACTTTGGTGGTCTGTCTGTTCTGTGTCAAGCCCTATCTCTTCTGTTATCTGTATATTTTTATGGTCTGTATAAAACTTTTCTAAAACCTCATCTTCGTCTATTTTGATTTCTTTATCATCTCTTAAAAGAAGTTTCTGAAGAAAGTCTATTATTCCTATTGTTCTTAAACTGGCAAATTCAACAGAATAAACTCCTTCATTATATCCTCTCATCTGAAGCATTACCTTCTGAATAATATAATCTTCATCAATACTTCTGATATCAGATTGAATATTTATTGTCTGACCACTTTCTAATCCTGATGTATATGTTCTAAAAGAACCATCATTAAGCGAATTTTTATAAGCATCAAGCTGTGCTATTGCATACTGCCTTGCTTCATCTGTACTTGATATTGTCTTATCAATCTTTTTAAATTCATACTCCCCATAATCATTGATAGAATCTTCATCTCTGACTTCAACTATAATTGGAATTAATGGTGTTCCAGTTGCTGTTAACGGAGATCCATTAGCAGGTGCATCTGTAAATCTTATATATTTTTGATTATAATCCCAAAATGCTTCGTAAGGTGTTCCTGTGTTAAGGTTTTCTATTCCAATTTTTAATGGACTTCCACTTGTTGCCAAAACAGGAATAGAAGAAAATTTATTACCAAGTGGAAATGTCTTTTTATTTCCATCAGCCCATAATTCCTCATCTCTGCTTGTTCCTTCTTTTTCACCTCCTCTTATAGTAACTATATTTCTTAATTGACTTAAATCATCTTTTATTAATAAACTATTGTTTATGTAATTTCCATTAGTATCAGTTAAATTAAAGGGTGAAAGATTTGTATTTTTAGCAAAAAAGTGAACATCTTTATTTACATCAATATACCAAGAATAATTGACCTGTTCTGCTAAAGCCTGAATACAATTAGAAAGTGTTTTATAATTAAACTTAACTGTATCAATCGTAATTGCACAATCAACATTATTGGTAGTAAATCCTACTGAATAATTACTTACTAAATCGCTTATTATATTGTTAATGGTATCATTTGTGTAACTTTCAACAACTAGTTTTTTATCAAAATACTGAACCCAATCTTTACATTCAACATTATAATATTCAAGTCTAATTCCATTCATTCTTCTATAAAGTTTTGTAATTACTCCTCCAAATATCGTTGTTGCTCCATCTAAAACTTCTATTTCATCGCCTAAAGCAGGTGTCCAATCGCTTGCCCTATAATTTTTTACTGAAAATCTACATACAGTTGATCTGTTGTTAACTGAATCAACCTTCTGAAAAGTCTGCCATAATATATATTTCGTTCTATTTGTTGAATTGACATTGACTGTTAGATTCATTAAGCTATAAATCTTTCTCTTAATTTTAATCCTTCAAGTATCATATCTCCTATTTTTTCAGCTGTTTCCTGATCTGACATAAATGTATTTCCTGTAATAGTTATATTAACACCTCCAGCCGATTTTCCTGCTGGTATTATTTTTTCTCCTCCGTGAACTATTGCAGGAACTGGCTCTCCTTTTTTCCCAGGAACTATACCTCCTTTTTCAAATCCTAAAAATCCTTTAACCCTTTCTTTTGCTGTTGTAATTCCTCCTCCTATGCTTGATCCTATTGAAGCAAGTTTTCCTAAAAGATTATCTATTTTTTCTAAAACAGGTCTGATAAATGCATCAATTTTTTTAGCAGCTTTTTCAACTATACCTGTTATAGCTCCCCATACTGTACTAAATTCATTTTGAATAGATTTTAATATATTTTCAAAAAACACCTTTAAATCTGTAAATAATTTTTTAATAGCTTTTATCCATTCATTAAATCCCCAGGTAATTGTATCCCATTGATTGTATAAATTCCAACCAGTAGCGATTATAACTCCTAATAATGCTATTATAATTCCTATTGGTCCAGCCAAAAATGCAAAAGTTGTTCCTAAAAACGTAAAAGAAGTTATAATTCCTGGTAAAAGCAATCCTAATGTTCCTAAAATTGCAACTAATCCAGTTAATCCAGCAACTACTCCAATTATCATTATTGTTAATTGTTTATTTTCTTTAGCCCAATTTGCTATATTACCAACAACTGGTAAAACTTTTTTAAGAATAGAATCAACTATTGGTAAAAATGCTTCTCCAAGCGTTGCTGTTATTTCTTTAGTAGTAGCATTTAATTCTTGTTGCCTTCTAATAAAAGAATCATTGTTTGCCTCAAATCCATTTATAGCATCAGAAGAATTGTCAACAACCTGTGCTAATAAAGCCTGAGCTCTTATCTGATTTTTAACCTCAGGATCTAAGTCTTTAAAACCTTGACCAGCTTCAAGTAATCCCATTTGTAATGCTCTTGCCTCTAAAGATGTTTCCAATGCATTTACTCCAAATCTTCTTAATGGTTCTGTTGATCCAGCAAGACCAGACTTAACTGCTTCCAAAACTTCGGTAGGATCAACATCATTAAAAGCAGCTATTTTATTTGCTACATCTAAAAATCCTTTTGAAAGATCTGTTGCTTTATCTCTGGCTAATCCTAATGGAACAAGCAAATCCTGAAGGTCTGCAGCCATTCTTACAATTTCGTGAGTAGCAGTAGGCATTTCCTTTCTTATATTATTAACATATTCCATCATATCATCCTTATGCTCCCCAAATACAGTATTAAACTTATTATAAGAACCTTCTGCTTTAGCAGCTTCATTTATTGCTTTAGAAGCTCCAAAAGCCAAAGCACCAAAAGCAGCACCTCCAGCGATTGCCATCTTTTTAAATGTTCCATTAAGGCTCTTAATCTTTCCTTGCAATCCATCCATATTCTTATTAACCTTTTTAAAGGTTTTTTCTGCTTCATTCTGAGCCTTAATAACGATATTAAGATCGGTGTCTTTTGCCATACTTTGTTGATTGCTTTTTTATTTTATCTGCATCAATTATTAATTTTCTTTTAAGAAGCTCAATAAACCATTCAGGCTGACTTATAAAATCATCAAAAGTCCAACGCATCTCTTGACAAATTGAAACAATAAACATTTCCTCTGTTAAAAACCCTCTATGATATTTTGCTATTGCCCTATCAATTACTTTGTTTTTTTTTCGTCTGTTACTTTATTTATTTCTTTGACAATGAACTCATAATCATTTTCGTGCATATCCAAAACTGTATTAATCAGATTTTCTTTTTTTCCATTAACAGATATAATCATTATTTCTAATGCTTTGTTTTCTGCTAATTCTGCTATTTTTCCAGTAATACCTTTAATTTCAGGGTTTTCACCTTGCATTGTAATCTCACTGGCTTCAAGATAGACGGATCTTAAAGCACGCCTATCTCTGCCAGTTATCCAAGTTTTAATTTCAACCTTATGCTTATCTACTGGTGTTTCAATTATTTTTGTTTCCATATTAATAGGAAGCTACATCATTGACTAATAACGCTTTAATCATTTGTGAATCAGCCAATTTAAAGTTAGCTTTAGCTGTAAATGTTTCAGTTATTAAATCATCAAGACCTTTTTCTGTAGCCCATTCTGTAATCTTTACTTGATTAAGATCAACTGTTAATCCAATCGGACTTCCTGAAGATGAAACTATACCAAGCCTCATTGCAGTAGGAGAAGATGTCATATACATATCCTTGAAAGTTGTGTTCTCATAATTCTTTGTCATTTCAATACTTACTCTTAATGTTTTATTCAAAAAGTTTTCAGGATCAATCTTTCCAAGAACATCATCTTTCTCTAACTCTTTTTCTATTGTAATAGTAGCACTCTTTAAAACTGTATTTGTTTTTCCTCCTATTCCTGATAATGTTGGCTTAAATTTAGCTGTAACATCAGGAGATATAAAAGAAGTTTCTGAAACATAGGAAGGTGTAGCAGTTGAAGGTGTTGAAGATTTTGCCATCATATTTGCAGAAAAAGTAACAAACTCATTTCTTTCTGCAGATATTTCAAGGGTATTTAACATAGCAAGTGCAAAAGTTCTATCTCCTTCTGTTGGATCATCAACAGTAATTGTTATTGAAGGATGTTCGTGTGATTGGCTTACAGTAATTGTATGTGTATATAATCCAGCACTTGGAGATCCACTTGCTCCTGTAGGAGATGAACTCCCTAATGCATTATATAATAACAATCCTATTGCCTTGCTCCTAACTAATCCTCCTAAATCTCCTTCAGCCCATTTACTTGTTATTTTTTCGTCAACAGAATCCTCTATTACTCCATATCCTTGCTCATCAATTACAACATTAGCCTTATCTTCAAAGCTAAAATCATTTCTTGGTATATAATAAGTTGCTGCAACAGGTGTTCCTCTTCCAGAAGATTCCCTTGCTATACCTACTTTTATATCTCTTCCTGTATAAACTGTCATAATTATTTATTTTCTTTTAATTTTTGCTCGGCTTCCTCTTTTGAAGAAGCTATAATTGTTTTCCTTTCATTAGGAAAGAAAAACATCTCCTCTCGACCCTGAGGCTTTTTTTCCTCAATAGGAGATTCTGTTTTTTCAACTTTTTTTATTTTTCTCATCTTTCTTGATAGAAGTGTGCATTAAATCTTATTGTTCCTTCTACTGAATAAAATCCAGGAAATCGACCTGTGGATATTTCAGAAGGAGTAACAACGCTGAAACTGCCCACATCTGTTCTTAAATTGTTTGTAATATCGACATTTAAATTATTTCTTAATATATATAAAAGACTTGTTGACTTTAAAGAGTAATTAGAATCTCTACCCATTAAAGCATCAAGTACTCTATTAAAATTATTTACCAAAGCTGAATCATTTAAAGATTGTCTTACATCAGCCACATAAATAAGCAACATTGAAAGTCTATGCTCGTCTTCGCTGTTACTTAAACTTTCAGCTTCAGCACCTTCTATTGTTAAAATAACTGCAGGTAGCATTGATGCTGGTATCTTTCCAACCATTCCATTATAAAACCCTTTTATTGTAGTTGTATTATCCTTAATAAGATCTAAATATTTTTCAACTATTGTGTCTTTATATTCACTCATTTTTTTAATTTTTTATTTAATCCATTGTGAAAAATCTTTATTATGTCATTGACTAATTGACTTGTCAACTTAAGCATAACTCTTCTTGGAAGTCTAAACCTCGGTGCTTTTGATTGATGGTATTTAAAATAGCTTACTGGATTAAACACAACTCCTTCAAGCCTACTTACTTTTGTCTTAAATCCTTGTCTTAACTTTCCTGATCTTTGCATTAACTGCCAGCTATAAGCCTTTTTTCTTCTAACCCAAGGTTCTCCTAAAACCCTACCTTTACTTTTAAAAACATCATTAGAAGAAAAAGTTTTAATAAAATCTGTACTTTCTCTTAATTCTTTTTTAAAATCTTTTAAGCTATTTCCTTTATCTATTAAGAACTTTCTTACTACTCTTTCGTTATCAAGTTTTATATCTAATTTAACTGACATACTCTCGAAGGTAAGCAGGAAATAGTGGGGGTTATTTCCTGCTCACTTTCAAAACTCTTTTTTAAAACTTATCACTAATCCTAAAATTAATGTCACCTCCCGAATCATCTTCTTCAGCATCAGCAGTTGTGTTATCCGGCCAGCCATCAAATCCTATTGAACTGATCTGTGTTAATGGATTTCCACTACTATCTCTTAGCTCAAAATCTCCATTCATTATCTCTTTAAGCCTATCTTCAGCCCATTTAATCCAACGCCTACCCCTTGTGTCTTCTGTTTCATCTCCTCCAACAGAATACTCTTTATCAAGCAATAATCCTGCTGCTAATTTCTTTTCAATTAATTCTAATACTTTTGGAGTTTCTGAAAGTGGTAATGTATATACCTTTCCAATTTTTGAATTTATATAAGAATGTGCTTCAGTAAGATAATTGTTAATTATATTGTCTTCTAAATTAGACCAATCATAATCAGCAGTAACAGGAGATCCTGAAGCAGGTGCAGTTGCTAAAACTATCTGTCCTGAAGCTGAAACTACTGTTCCAACAGCAACAGGAGAACCACTAACATAAATACTAACATCTGCAACTGTTACCGGAGTTCCACTTCCTGTTCTATCAACAATTGGCTTATAGTCTAAAGTAAATGTTTGATTTGTTCCATTTCCTGTCCCAACAGCTTCTCCAATGATCTTATACTGAAAACCAGCTTGTTCTCTTACTTCTTGAATTGTTACATAATTTGACATAATTTCGGTATTGAAGGGGAATTACCCCAGCTGGATGTAATCCCCTTGCAATATACCTTCAAAAAAATTATCTTATCTTTGAATTGATCACTTCTTTTAAATCTCTTAATGTTCGTGAACTTTCTTTCTGTGAATTAATATCTTCTGAAAGTTTCTCTTCTAATTTTGTCAATGCCTGTGTATTATGATTAATATGATTTCCAAAAATTTTAAACATCCAATTTAAAAGTAAAGCAACTAAAATAATTAAAGCTATACATATTCCAACGATTCCATATTCGACTAAGGGTGAAAGAATTTCTGCCTCCATTTTTCTTATTTAATTATAAATCCTGTCATATTTGCAGAAGCAAAATTTGTTCCAGTAACCTGTGTTACAACAACTGATTCAGGAGAAGCTATCAAAGGAGTGTTTAAACTTATAACCAATGTATATGGTGTTCCAGTAGAAATATCTCCTGGTATTTTTGCCTTAAACATAGTTATATTTCCATTCTTTACTAATACATTTGCATTTCTTGTATCAGAAGAACAAATAATATCAGTAACAACAATCCTTTTTCCTGATCCTGATGCAGGACTTGCCTGTTGTGCAGAAGCAGTAGGAGTAGCTGTATTTACTTTATTAAATTTTAATCCACTTGCATTGTGTAATATTGGCATAATTTTAACCTTTTTAAATTAATTAATTATCTAATCTCTGCTCCCTTTAAGAATCACAAGGAAATTCAGGAGCAGAGTTAAATAACTAAGCTTTTAACGCATCAAGCAATTTAGATTTCTTCATCTTTGCAACTTTTTTCTCTGACATACCTCTCTGGACTGCTATTTGTCTTAATTCTCCAACTTTAAGCTTGGAAAGATCTTCTTTGACTTCAGTTTCCACAGACTCATCTGTTTTAACAGGAGTATCACTTGTAATTTCAGGATCTATTTTAGGCTCTATTGGCTTTATAACACCATCCTGAATTAATCCCTGTGTTTCTTCTGCTTTTGGATCTAAGTTAATCTTACTACCAGGCTTATATTCCTGACCCATTTTAAGATTAGATAAAACTTCAAAAAACATAATTAGGCTTTTCTATATCTTAAATATATTTCACCAGCTAATCCTGCAGGCGTTCCACTTGCTACTGACATTGTTAAATATGTAGAAGTAGCCCATCTTCGGCAAGCCTGTCCATTTGTTCCTCCGTCATCAGCAGAATTAATACATCTTACAACTTCTGTTGCAGGTGCAACCGGACAACCAACTGCTGCACCATCAATAAGGTTATCGCTACTGGATAAAGCTCCAGCTGCATTACAACCAACATTGATTGTTCCAGGAGTTGTTGATGAAGGAGATCCAACATAAACAATACATTCCTCAATTATTAATGGAACTCCTAATGGATTTGCTAAGCTGATAGGAGTGTTGCTGGCAGTGAAAGGAGAACTAAAAGAAATAATACCATCGTTAATCTGAACCCCATCAGTGCTTACTATTTTTCTATAAAATTTATCGTATCCCATAGTAAGGTGGAGTTAAGATTAAGCTATAGCGTTCTTAATTAAATAAGCTGCGTCAACAGTAATAATTTCTTTTGTATAATTATCAGTTACTCTAACCATTGTGCTTTTTCTTACTTTATCATACCACTTATCAACCATTCTTGGCTTATGTGTGAAATGATAACCAAAAGAAACACTATTAATTGTTGGAGTTGGGCTAACATAAAGAACCCAAGCATACTTGCCCCAGACATAAGAAAGAGAATCAGTTTGTCCTTCTGTGGCTGTATTTCTTCCAGCACCTCCGACAATTACTTTCTCAACTCCAAATAATCTTGCCATTAAATCAGTAGTTGCTACTCCTAATGCAGAATACTTAATCCTATCAACGATATCAGGATGGTCAAGAAGCTTGTCATAAACTTCTTTTCCTAAAACAACAACATTAGGCTTTTTAAATATCTTTCCGTGAATTGTTGTTATACCTGTTCTAATATCTGTTAAAGGACTTGAATTAGCATAATCAGACCACTGATTAACACCTGCTAATGTAGTGTTATTTGTTAGATTAGTTGTGGATTGCATATAAGCAGCTAATCCATATTCTTTTTCAACTAAAATTTTATCAGTGATATTTAAGGTTGCATCCACCTCTGGAGAAAGAGGTCTTAATGCTTGCTGTTTTAATTCATCAGGAACTGGCTGAACTAAAGAATGCTCATCAACAACATAAGCAGTTGATTGTGAAACATCATAACCAACCTCTCTTGCTGCTGTTCCCATAGCCCTAAAACTATGGTCTATTCTAAAGCTATCTTTTGCGATTTTGTAATATTTTCCTGTTCTTGTTCCAACCTGTAAAACAGGAAGGATTTGTTCTGCTATATAAGTGTCATTGCTATACCTAACAGAAATATTAGACAAAATCGGATCATATCTTACATCTTGTAATGTAGGTTTCATTTTCTATTAGATAGAAGCTTTACACCTTGTTAGCAATACTTCAACTTGATCTCCTGCTGTAGAAGCAGTTTCTAAAGAAATTCCAATAATCCAATCTTTGTCAGTAACAGCCTTTCTTGCTCTTCCGTCTGTGTGGCAAGTAAGAATGTCTCCGATTGCAAAAGGACTACCACAAGCAACTTTAGATGTTCCATTTACTCTAACATTTGCAGCCTCGGTTTCTTTTGGTTCGTTCTGTAAAACTCCAAGAATAACATCAGTATTAGATGTTCCTATTTCAACTCCTTGAGGAGTTCCACTTCCGCTTAACTTAACCAAATAATACTGCTTTGTATTTAGATTCTGGCTTGCTTCCATTCCGAGATCAAGAATATATGCAGATTGTGACATTTTAGTGTAAAGTTATTTTGTTAGATGACTATTTCTAACACCCTCACACAAATATTTAATTGTTAATAATCCGTTTAAGGACTACTCGTTTTCAACGGCTTTGGCGAGAGAAGGATTTTCAGCCATTGCTTGTTCCACTGCTTCGTGGTATTTAAGATCACTGTTTTCACTCATTTTAGTGACAGCTATCTTATCAAGCTGTTCTGATGCTTTGATATAAGCATTGTTCTCCTCAGTGCCAATTTCGGAAAACATTTTTGATTTTGGCATTTCTGACAAAATCTCTTTAAATTTCTTTTGCTGTTCATCAGTTAAAGACAACATAAAAGTTGTTGTCTTTTCAGCTGACTTTGGCAATAAAATTCCATTTTTATTCGTTTCGCTACAGACAAAATTTTCAACAACTTCTTCAGCTTTTTTCCTTCTAAGAATAGCCATAGCTCTTACTCCTTCTTTAGAATTTCTTTCTAAAAAACTAAGTTTTTTCTTTGATATGCTTACTACTTCGCTTGCTTCTTTTTTGTCTTCTTCTTCCTCTTCTTCTTCGTCTTCTTCTTCGTCTTCTTCTTCTTCCTCTTCTTCCTCATCTTTTTCTTCCTCTTCTTCGCCCTCGACTAAAACATCTTTGAATTTGTTTTTGTCTTCTTCTCCAATGTCTCCCTCGTTATCCTTTAAAAACTTAACTTCCTCATCAGTTAAGTCTTCAGGATTTTTCTTTAAAATTTCTTCTAAAGTCATTTTTTCGTTTGTTAATATGCTTTCAGATAAAACAATCGCCTTTAATCCTTTAAAATAAGGATGATTGGTTAATGCTCCTCCTACTAACACATTTTTATAAATCTTATGTGTTTCAGGATCTTCGTAAATAGAGTAAAATTCAGGACTAAAATAACGATAAGCCTTTTCCTCTAAAAGACGCTTACCCTCTTTTGTCCACTCCACTGTAGCCCAAAGACCCTGTTGACCTTTATTAATTATTTCTTTAAACCAACCTATAGCAGGTGGCTCAACATCATTATCAACTGCGTGTCCTGCAGTAATCGGTATTTTTCTTCTTATCCCACTTGTAAAATTAGAAACAAAATCATCAAGCTCTTTAAGCCCTATCTTTATTTTTCCATAAGCAGGATGCTTCCATAATCCTGTTTGAAAAATCTGAATAGTAGTATTGTCTTTTTCTGAAAATATCCAACCCTTGACTTCTGAAGGAAACATCATTCTAATATTACCTTCACTTGATTTCATTTTAACCCATTTGTCACCTTCTTTTTTATACTTTTTCTTTACTACAGACCAAGCCGTTCTGTTGGCTAATTCCTCATCTTTTTTATATTGATCATAAGCAGAATTAAAGGCATTAACCCAAATATTAATTGCTTCTTTAGGCAGTTCTTTGATTCTGTCAGGTGGATTTTTTGTAGTATATGGCATCTTTTTTTATTTTAGCATTAATTATATTTCGTTGACAAGTGTTCAACTGTTAATTATTTTTTCCAATATTAGAAACAAGCATTATTGTCTGAAACCTTTAAATCTGCTCCCACTCCATTACAGAAGCAATAATAATCACTTGTGTCGTTATACCACAATGCTCCTTCAGGATATAAAACAGTATCTCCACAAGGATCAGCTACAACTTTTGAAGCAACCATAGCTCCTGCTCCTGTTATACTTCCTCCAGTTGCTCTATCCTCATAGATTTTAAAATAACTTTCTGCAGGTGGGGTTGCCAAAATAAGTCTATCTCTTTGAATAAGAATATAATAAGCATTAGTAATAGCGTTAGCGTCTAAATCTTCATCATCTTTAGTCCAATCAGCAGGAGCATTAAATATGATATTACCTGATTGAGTAAATCCATTTGTAGTATCTCCTAAAATAGGTAAAACAGTCCAATTCCCACCAGCTTTAGAATAATAAAAATTAGGTCTTATAGTATCAGAAGAAGTTGTTGCTAAAATAGCTTCTATATCTTCAAACATATTATCACTTCCTATAAGAATATAATCTTCATTATTATCAAAAATTATTTCATCAACTGCATTGTTAATAAAAGCATTATTTCCTCCACCCCCTGCATTAACCCTATCTGTTGAAGCTCCAGCTGTATTTTCATAACCATAATCAGGATCTTCAGGTGTTTCTCCTTGAACTTCTAAAGCTACATCAAAATTAGGCAAAACAACAAACCCCTTTTTAGTCGCGTTATTAACATCTGTAGTTGTAACAGCTACTCCTCCAAGCACTGTTGTTGAATCTGAACTATTAGCAT
>Ga0180433_10008941_pt1 | contig 12360 bp, 11 predicted proteins | sample SS_ome_8_FD_132980 | JGI IMG/M metagenome (GOLD analysis project Ga0180433, IMG submission 132980) | Hypersaline lake sediment archaeal communities from the Salton Sea, California, USA - SS_1_D_1 metaG | ecosystem: Environmental > Aquatic > Non-marine Saline and Alkaline > Hypersaline >... | reverse complement strand
ATCGATTCGTGTTTGCCTTCTTCTATCTCTCCAACTACCTGTCTCTTGAACGCCTCACTATACCTCACTATTGTTCTCACTTTCCCCTTTCCTTTCCCAGGCAAACTGACAACCTATTTCAGGACGGGACCCCCTCCACCGCTGAAACGTCACCTATTACTATTTTCATCTTCTCCGGGTGTCTCGTCCTCGAGTCATGACGACTAATATTAGAATAGTGCCTGAAAGATCCTATTTCGAGGTAGAATGATGTCGGCCTGCCCTGCTTGCACTACGTACTACCACAAATCGTATCGTATCTTCGGTTTGTCGCTACGCACTGGCTTATGAAACATCTGCATGAATCAGCGCCAGCCCACTGGCGAGAATAGGACCGAAGAAAAGAACAATGACTATTGTTCATCCCCGCTCACAGGGGTTTTCCGAGAAAACGTCGTACACGGCGAAAACGGTAAAAGAACACCGAGAGTCGCGGAAGAAGTCATCGGCGATACGGTCAATCATGAGAGCACTTTCATGGCGTCGTTATGCACGTCATGAAACACGGATTCACAGTGTATGGTTGACTTGTCCGGTTTTTTGTGAAAGTATTATACCGAAATTCATTCAGGTAAGGTTGTTTGACAAACACACAGAGACGCAGACATCAAAGGGGGTTGTATGCGCAAGATCGATCGTACAGTCATGTTGTTTTTCGTGATTCTCTTTTCGATCGCCTCATTCGCGCAGGAAGCAACGGATGAACCTTCATCAACCGAAGATCCTGCTTCCTATCGGATTGAACGCGTGGTTGCGCGGGTTAACGACAGAGTTATTACCAGTGATCGCCTGTATGAACGACTGTTTCGGATCAATGGAGAACAGGTACTCGTCCAGATGATCAATGAAATGCTCATAGAGGACGAGGCCAAAGCGCAGGATGTCGAAGTATCCGACAATGAACTGGACGAACAGATCAACGAGTTCAAGGCAGGGTTTGAAGACGAAGACGGCTTCACGAATTGGATGACGCAACAACGTTTGACGGAAAAGGAGTTTCGCGATCAGCTCAGATTGAACATGCTCCAGGAAAAAGTAATCATAAAAGTAAATGAATTGGTTGTTACCGATGAAGAAGTAACTGACTTTTTCGAGAACAATGAAGAGAATCTCGGTACGCCCGTACAGTATAAGATCAGGCACATTGTTGTTGATTCACAGGAGGCAGGTGAGGAATTACTCATCGCCCTGGAGGCAGGCGCGGATTTCGAAAAACTGGCGACGTTGAAATCACTGGATCCACAAAGCCGAGAACAGGGTGGAGATCTCGGTTACCTTGCCGCAGGAGCCATGGTTCCCGAGTTCGAACAGGCACTACAAAATCTCGAAGTCGGAGGTGTAAGTGGTTTAGTGCCTACGCAGGTGGGATTTCACGTCCTCAAACTTGAGGAGAAAATAGACGCTGTTCCCGCGAAATTCGACAAAGAGATGAAGAATAATCTCAAAGAATTTATCATGAAACAGAAAGTCGAATCCGCGATTCCTCAGTTTATGCAAGAGCTGCAAAACAAAGCGGAAATTACTCTCTCAACCGGAATGGTGCCGTAGATCGAAACGCAGATACTTTTCCCCCTCGGGGATAAGTATGGCTCTACACGAATTTCGTGTCCCGATTTTTTTACGGGGTGCGGTATTCGAATAAAGTAAAACACTTTCTGCGACAAACAGGGCTCGAAAATCTCGAGCCCTGTTTTCTATGCCATGTTTTGATCTATTCGAATAGGACTACCTTGCCGCCTTCGATCTTTCCACCGAAAGCAATCTCATAGATATACATACCGGGAGCCATTCTACAGCCCCGAGCATCTCTCCCATCCCAGGATATGTCATGTCGCCCGGATTCTTTCTTGCCATTAAGGAGATTCAGTATTCTACGGCCTGCAAGATCATAGACAGAGAGCAGGACATGTCCCGATCGGGGAAGATCGAGTGATATTGTTGTAGTATACACAAATGGATTCGGGTATGCCGTACCGATAGTTATTGTCTCGGGAGATGGATGTATCTCGGCACTGACTGGAGGAGAGCCGGAGGCAATAACACCCATGATATCGCTGTCACGATCTTCGGTGGAATCCTCGTATGTGAAAGCTACGAGAAACTGATTCTGAGCTGAACTGTGTGCTATGCCCAGCATGCTGCCCTCGTAGTTCAATGTCGTGAAAACCGGAATGTTTTCGAATTCCGTAACGGTGTTTTCCCGGTCGTCATCGAGTAACTGCATAGCGTATGAATCCGTCGCATCAATGCACAGACGCTGATAATAGAGGTCCATCCAGTTGGGATCCTCATCCCGGGGATCTCCCCAACTCACGAGGAACTCATTATCAACAACGCTGAAATCAATGTCGGGGGGACCACACCATCCATCCTGGATGCTTATAGGGTGATTTGACACCTCTTCCGTGATATCGCCATCAATGTCCACGTATTCCGCCACCCATAGTTCATCCTGCATGAAGAATCCGATGCGCTGACCCCACACGTCATTGTCCGGGAGTTCCGGGACTTTTCCTTTCCAAACGACTTCGCATTCAATCCAACCTTCGATAGTTTCCAAGAACTCATTGTTGGATTTCACGCGTGCTTGCAGGCAGTCAGGTCCGTTCTGAAACTCCCTGGATACAATCATTCCCGTTGTGGGCTCCAGTCCCGTCGCGATTGTTCCGTCGGGCAGTACGAGATTGCCGTCGGCGTTAACGCGCTGCGCGCCGACGAAACCGTTGTTCTGACCGTAGACCACGAGCCATTCACCGGTACCGAGGCAGTAGGTTACATCTGCCACGCTCTCTTCAATATCCTGATGTGCCGCTACGGGGAAGTTCGTCGCCGGATCCGCGGGATTCGGAGGTGACAAGAGCGTACCGTCGTAGTCGATTATCTGCCCGAATACATCAACACCTATGAAACTTCCTTGAGGATCGTTTCGTCTGTCACCCCACACGGCAAGGTATCGCATGGTCTGGAGATCGAATGCCACTGAGCAGGTATAGATGGCCGCGGGATTCGTACAAATCGCAAAGCTGTGATCATCCCCGGATGTGGGAGCATCGACCAAAGTACCGGCCGCCGAAACGATGGTTCCACTGATATCGCCGCCGGAGCCATCACGGTGATCTTCGAATACGACCAGAAACTGATCATGAATGGGATCGAATGCCATGCGCGGCCAGTATTGATGACCTTCACCCTCACAGATCGCGAATGCATCTCCTTTCTGCGTACCGTCGCTGTTCAGGAGTTGACCGTAGATATCGGAGTTGTCATTCCGGTAATCCTCCCACGCAGTCAGATATTCGTCTGCATTGGGATTATGACAAACCTGGGTCCACCCTTCCATGTGGTTTCCCGCGCTGATGTCGAACATGGGACCGTGTCCCTGCGCGAATGATGCGAACGGTATTATCAGTAGCAGCATGAATACAAAAAGACGGCATAAGAGACTGTCCATTGATGGCCTCACCGGTGATACATGGTATGAAGCATGGTTATGGGACGGGAACGATACGAAGTTGGAATCAGCCCCCTTTCCGTTTTATGCCCTATCGGTTTAAACGGATCGGCTTGGTGCACATGATATGTGTAGAACTCTTTGCCCTATCAGTCAAGTATTTATCCGCATTAGCCGAAAACCACGGGTTTACCCGCGGGCTATCGTCCGTGAATGTATCGACTATTACTCTGCTATCATGACTTTGTACAGTTTGAATGAAACATTGAATTGCTCTCGTCCCAAATACCAGAATGAATTACCATCATTTGTTGCGCCAGATGGTTCGGGCAGTTCACCGAAAGAATCGTATTGAGCAACAATGGTTCCATCGGTATTCATTCGGTAGATCGCTGAGAGTGAAAACCAGTCGCTTCCGAAGACCCAGAGGGAGTTATCCATCCATGTCAAACCCCCTATTTCCTCACAGGGATACGCGAATGATGCAGTAACGGCACCCGTCTCATCAAACCGGCTTATTTGATTCTGATCGGTATCGTTTGCCCAGAATTGCGATCCATCATACGTCAGATGCTGGAAATAAAAGGGTGGAAGAGAATAGTAATTACTCCCATTCGGATCGAGACGGTAGATACGTTTGTTCTGATTATCGGCATTCCACAGATGGGTACCGTCATGCGTCAACCCCCCCGGATTGTTTCCGGGGCATCCAATGGAATCCAAAACATTCCCCGTTCGATCCATACGGTATATCAGATTGTCACCGGATGATATATCACCACAAGCGAACCAGAGATGCGCTCCATCCCAGGCGAGATCCTGGCCATTGTCATCAGGCGGATCGAATGCGGATAGAACAGTTCCACTTGTATCCAACTCGTATACCTGGCCGCCGCTACCGCCCGTAAACCAGAGTGATTCACCGTCGAATGTGAGACCACCCGGCATGAAGGAAGGCGCTTCAAACGATGCGAGAAGAGTACCGTCGGTTTCAACATGGTGAATGAAGGCGTTGCCTGATTCAAAACTGAATGAACCGTACCATAAATCAGTACCGTCGAAAGCAAGCCCCTGAACAGTTGATCCGAGACAGGCGAATGATCCCATGATTTCACCCTCCCCGTTTATCTGATATACGCGCGGCTCATAAGGATCATCATCGAGGCACCATAAGACTGATCCGTCGGAGGCTATACCGCGTATGGAACCATCATTCGGTGAAAGAAGAACGCTGGGATTGTGGGGATCAACTTTGTGAATTCTCGAGGTCGCCCAGTTACCATCCCCGACCAGTACATCGGTCCCGTTGAAAGCAATTCCCTGCGGGTAGGAACCGGGAGCGACAACCGAATCGAGATAGCCCGTCTGAGGATTATATGTATGTATTTGATCATTAGGGGCGATTACCCATATGCGTGAATCGGCCCATGTGATATCGCTTCCGAAATATGTTGCGGGAAGAGCGAAGGAATCGGCCAGCGAAATGAACGAACCGGTGCCCCTGGTCATGGTCCACGTACCCTCATCATCCACGGCGGGGTACTGATAGTTGCCTGACGCATTCGCGGTATCAGAGCCCACTGTACCGCTGAACTGTATTACTTCATCAACGTCACCGAACGTAAATTGATTCTCGTCCACGGTACCCGAGAGTGGCGCATCATGAAAATGTATATCGGGGATATCGATTGTCCCGCTCAATGCGGTTCCCTCCTGCTCGAATTCCACCATGAAGGGACCGCTCGATCCCGCATCGGTACTCACCCACGTCCCGTGCCATGTTCCGGTCACATTAACGGGACCCGAGTCACTATTTTCCGGAGATGTGGAGTCATCTCCACATGAGCTGACGAGCGCAATAGAAATGAATATACAGAGTACACCACCTGCGCGTCGGATCATTCCCGCCCTCCCTTGTTTTGTCTGTGAGAATACTGTCCAGGCTGAGCCCTAATAGCAAATGTGATTGAAGAACCTATTTCAGGAGCGGAACCAGTCAATGGCTGCATACACGTGGTAAACAGACACCATGTGCTTTACCTGTTTCACCGCGTAACCGGAATGACGTTCGTGTGCACTATGATAGAATGGATAGTGCAGTAAAAGGCAGGAGAACGAGGTATTCATACACATTTCGTTTTGGGAACCGGCCGAGACTATACACATTTTGAAGCGGAAACTATCCGCGTATTTGGTGTTCATAGAAATACATCGTTTATTGGTTATCACATAAACAGGGTACCTGCACTCCCACCTGAACATGTTACCATTGGCTTCCCTGAACAAAGTATGATCTTTGTACGGATACTGTATCCAAAACTGGTATGCTTCATGTATCGATGCTCCGGGAGAACGCTGGCGGAACAAGATGACAGAGAATGATAACGCCTGGGAAATCAAAGCACGAGGGGATATGTCAGACGGATATTTTGAGTTTAATCCGCCGGGTCGCTATGAACGTACGAGAAGATCAACCTGGATTCTCATATTTCTGCTGACTCTTTTTCTTCATGCATCTCTTATACTGTTCCTGTGGATAGTCCGACCGTTCAGCGCACAAAGCATAGAACTGCGCCCTCCCGATCCCATTCAACTCGTCTTTGTCGATGAGAAGGATCCCCTAAGAGAAGAGCCCACCACGTTTACCGAGCTCCCGGAAGACCGTGAAGACGAAAAGCCCGAAACTCCGGATTTTCTCAGCAACATAGACAGTAGAGCTCGCGATATGGTTGATGGAGGAGCACACGATGCCTTCCCGAATCTTGCCGGAGAATCGGAAGCACCGCATGTTCGCATGGATCCGGATATCCCGGGAACTATATCTGAATCCGTCATAGAGGATAATGAAAGCGTCAAGCTGGCGGAGTCGACTTCATTTCCACACCAGGTCGAAGTTCCGGTTGAGATATCTTCCGAATCATCTGAAGAGGATCGAATACCCGATCATGGTGAGGACATAAGGCATAGGAAAGAGGTTAGCGAACGTTCAAAGGAATCCGAGCAGAACGAAGTGGACATTCGGAACACTACCGTACCTCAGGAGATTACTCCTTCAACTGCTGAATCAACTCCAAGAAATACGATTCCGCCGCTTTCGGGAACAGCAGACTTATACCAGGATGCTATGGAGTTTCGTACCGGGAACACCGATTTATCCGGAATCGTGAGTATGAATACGACCCGATGGGCTTATGCGCCGTGGTTACAGCGATTTCGTCGCAATATGATGAGGAGTTGGCTCGCACCAGTGGCGTATTATATGGGTATTATACATGGATTTACCACCGTTGAACTGGAAATCGCACCGGACGGTTCTCTGGTTCAACTCAACGTCATGGAAGAGGAAGGCCATGTTTCGCTTCACGAGACGAGTACGTCGCTATTCAAGGTTCTGGCTCCCTACCATCCTCTTCCACCGGATTTTCCAGAAAAATCGTTGATCTTACGTATCAAACTCGTGTATCCGCCGCGCAGATGACGGATTATGGCGAATTGTGTTGTAACAGGTTCTTTCTCTGTTGTTTGAAAACACATATGAAGGTGTATTACATAACAGGAGGATAATTCAGAATGTTTGATTTTCTCACAAAGGCAGGACCGCTGATCTACCCGCTTGGTTTATGCAGCCTCATAGCAACCATGATTACCATTGAACGTCTCATTGCTCTGCGGAGGAATAAGGTACTCCCGCGCGAAATCATCGAGGTGGTTTCCGCCGTCAGACCCAATGATGATACCACAGTTGCCATAGAGGTGTGTCGGCGGAATCCGGGCGTCTTTTCCAATATCATGCGGAAAGGTTTAGAGCTTGCCGGGGAGCAGTGGGAGATTGTTCGCGATGCGGTATTGGATGTGGGCAGACAGGAGACAACGATTCTTGAGAGGAATCTCGTCTGGCTGCAAACGATTTCACAGGCAGCGCCGCTTCTGGGGCTCCTTGGAACGGTTCTGGGAATGATCAAGGTGTTTTCCGCCATTTCAATCTCCGGCATCGGAGATCCCCAGTCGCTTTCAGAAGGTATAAGCGAGGCAATGATCACCACTGCGGTCGGTCTGGCCATCGGTATACCTACGTTAATCGCGTATAACTATCTTACGGCGCGCACCGAATCCCTTGTCACTGAAATCGAAGCGTATGCCAGCGGACTCGTCGAGCGTCTGAGGCATAGTGAGTGTCGGGAGATTCGGTCATGAGTACCATGGCATTCAGGACTTCCCGCCGCGAAAAACGAGTGACATTGAATATCACTCCGCTTATCGATGTTCTGTTTCTGCTTCTCATTTTTTTTATGGTCACCGGGACATTTAAACGGGCAGGTGAGCTCGAGCTTAGACTACCCGAGTCCTCTTCATCCACACCGGCGGACGTGGGGACTGAGACAACTCAGTTTGAGCTGATCCTTACCGAAACCGGAACGCTTCAGTTGAACGGCGAAATCGTTTCCTTGAAAGATCTCAAATCCCGTCTGACTGCCATTCATTCCGATGAGCCCACGCGGCAGATGATGATTAAAGCCGAAACGGGAGTACGACACGGGGAGGTCGTACATCTGTTGGATATCGTGCGTGAATCAGGATTTCCGGGGATCGGCCTCGGTACGAAAATTACATCGGGAAAAAACGAATAGAATTGGTATTCTCATTACACTGAATGAATGTTCCGCCTTCATCCGGGGTATACATATAACAGCCTATAGGTAATCACATATCGAATCCGCTGTAAAATCCGGATTCGAACTGCCAATCCGGCGAAGAGGCAGGATGAATCCAATGCTTGACCTCATCTTTAGGAAGAGATATTTCCGCATATCAGGAACCAATCATTCTTTAAGCCGAAGGAGGATATACCGTGGCCCAAAAGAGTAATCGCGCGGCAGCGCCGATAAGAACAATCGTTGTTCTCGCTATTTTAGTCATTTTGGTATTTCTGTTCTCGGATCAGCTTTTCGATACGAATAATGCGGGGTATATAAAAATCCGCCAAATGCCCATAACCGGTACATTGAACGTATTTACCGAACCGGGTATGTTCGGAAAGTTTTTCGGTCCGGTGACTGAGTACAAGCAAGCCGGAACGTATAACTTCGGAGATAAGCATACGGCGGAGCAGGAACTCGGTAGCGCGGTAACCGAGGCTATCGAAGTTCGGTTCAACGATGGAGGTATAGCCCGGCTTTCAGGAAATGCTCGTTTCGAACTGCCGTTGAATCCGGCTGATATGATTCGAATACACAGTAAATTCCGGAGCTACAATCACATAGCAGGTTCATTGGTGAAACCAGCGGTTGCGGAAGCATTGATTCTTACTGCTTCACTTATGAGCGCGGAAGAAAGTTATTCAGGTCGTAGAGCCGAATTTTCTCAACTTGCCTGGGACCAGGTTCTCCATGGAGTGTATATAACCGAATCCGAAGAAATGGAGACTATTGATCCCGCCACCGGTGAAAAAAAGAACAAACGGATTGTCCATATAAAATATGCCGATGACGGGCAACCCGTACGGAAACCCAATCCATTGAATGAGTTCAATATTCGAATCAGTCAGTTTTTCCTCGATAAGGATTTTGGATACGAGGAAGGCGTTCTCCAGCAGATCAGCAATCAACGTGATGCCATGATGAAGACGGTCGCCGCAAAGGCGGAAGCCGAGAAGGCTCAACAGGATAAGCTGACGGCCGAAGCTCAGGGTCAGGCCAACGTCATGAAATCAAAGTATGAGGCGGAGGTCACCAAAGCGAGAGCCGTGGTTCAGGCTCAGGAGAAGAAAGAAGTTGCCGAGACCGAAGCTATGCAACGCCTCGAGGTGGCCAAACTCAACAAGGAAGCCGCCGAGCAGTATAAACTCGAACAAATTCTTCGGGCCGAGGGTGATTCGGAGTATAAACGGCGGGTCATGCAGGCGGACGGAGCATTAGCCCAGAAGCTTGATGCCTGGATAGAGGTCAATACAAGGTATGCCCACGCCATAGAGAACTATGACGGACAATGGGTTCCCAACATAGTCATGGGGGAAAATCAGGGGCAGAGCATGGGCGCGCAGGATCTCATAAATCTGCTTACCGTAAAAACCGCTAAAGAATTAAGTCTGGACGTCAGCATACCACAGGGAAGTGGGGGTCAGTAGGCTTTTCCGGAAATAGTTCATTTTTGGAACTCACCGGGGGTAACGGTTTTTTGCCTACCCCCGGTTTTGTTTGGGGTGATCGAAACGTGAACCCGAAAATGTCCCTGGGGATCGTACGAGAGCCGACAAGTTTAATGGTTCGATATTACTCGCGGCTTTGTGCCTTCATCAATCGCTTGTGTGAGAAATGTGGAGTAGGTTGTGTTTTATCGAGTTCCGGGATGTAATCCATAAATCAGGGATACGGCACGTATCCCGGACCGAAGTTTATGGCCCCGGTCAAGAACCACCATACAACACTGCAGAAAGCGAAAAACACCCTCGCCGGCCATGTCTTCGAGAAAAAAACTTTATGAAGCAGCCAGAACAGCAGACCGGTTGAGATGAGATACGCCATTACGCCAAAGAATCCCCCCGGCCCATCAATGTCACGCAGTCCGCCGATGGGTCCAACCCAGAGATTGGTATATGATGTCGTACCGATACCGTAGTCGATGAGCTTTTCCCCGGGGAAAATGTGTACAGCTAAATATACGGATGCTACAACGTAGAGTAATACAATGAAGCCGAATACTACGGTTGCTCGTTTTGGAATATCCTCTCCCAGGAATTCACGGATTAACATATTTCACCCGTCTTCATCCGTCGGCTGACGGACTACGTCGTGGTTTTGCCTCCTACGCAGGAAGCCCCGTACCCAAGGCATCGGGTGCGCGACCAAGCCACAGCACCTAATTTATGAGGTGCCAGACCTGACCCACAAGCGTGCATGTGGGAGGCTTCATTTCCATACCGTCGATACATCCAGAAGGGTAATACCATTCATAAGCTAATTCCCGGAATCGGAAAGTTCAATCAGTGATATCTTCCGCCACATTCGAATATGTTTCAGTGAATCCCTGGAAAAATCAGATTGAAATGCTGTCACGAATCTGTTCCTGTTCGATGTATGTCCAGTTGTATTCAATACCCATACCGGTGATCGGACAATCGACGCGGCAGTTGCCATGTATATCAGCATGGGGGGACGGATACCGTTTTATCCATGGTTTTCCACGGGGGTTCTCGATAACGGAATAAGAAGACTGAGGGGTGTGGGGTTGTGTTGAGATAACATGGGTTTCACGCCACGGAAGAATATTTTCATCAAAGATAGCGTAGAGCGGAGTATGATATATCGACATGGGTATACCGTGCAGATCAAGGGGCATGGCGGCCTTCTTACAGATTTCGGCCAGTTTCAGACACGCCGTGAATCCGCCGTGATCAGCGTCTATGCGGTTGATATCCACAGCATTTCTTCGCATCCATCTCAACCGTGCATCGAGAGATCCTGATATGGTCTCAGGCCCGCATACAGGTGTTTTGATTGAGCTCCGAAGCCTGATATATGCATGCAGCCATTTTTCATCTTCCGGCATGGGTGATTCCATCCATGTAAAGGAGAGCGCATCCAGTTCGTGGCCGATCCGTTCCGCTTGTTCATAGGTGTAGGTTTGTGCATTGTCGGCGATAATCGGATACCCGTCGCCTAAAACTTCGCGAACCGTACGGTATATGTCGAGATCCTGTTCGGGGAATCCCCGTGGATCACTCCGTTGCCTCCGGCGATGTGCAATTGGGTTGTATTGGACGTACGGATGTATTTTTAATCCCCGGTATCCCCGGTTTTTCACTGTGCGAGCATACGCGACGTAGTCGTCCACTGACCCATGGTCGGGAAATGTGGAGACGTAAAATGGAACCGAATCACGTACCCGTTTCCCGATGAGATCACAAACCGGTTGCTCTTTGGTATTACCCAACAGATCCCAGAGCGCGATATCCACAAGGTTCAACACGGTTATCGGAATGGTGTCATTGATCAATCGTTGCCAGATGTGTGACGGATCACGTACCCGTTCTCCTTTCAGTGATGACAGGCTGTTTACGAACTTCATGATTAGTGAACGATCTATTTTTTCATACTTCCTGCCCATACCCACGCAACATCCGCACCGATCCGTACTATCGAATATACGCACGAGAGGGAAAATGGGATTGGATGAATTTTTGATCGTGCGCTCTTTCCCGGTCGCGTTGTTCATGGTGGAGCGGGGCAGGCCGGTGTCGAACCAGAGCCATTCCATGGATTTAATTGTCGAATCACGAGTGACAGTGCATCCCTGAACCAATGGTAATCCATACACCAATCCGCCAATAGCGGCTAAACCCCTCTCAAGAAATGCTTTCCGGTTCATACTAGAGGAGGTAATGAATCATCGTGATGACCTCATTCGAACTATCCGTATAACGCGGTAAACAATCGGTCACATTCCGATTCCAGCGCCGAAGGTCATGAGTCCGGCAACAAACCACCATACCGCCGAACAGAATATGAAAAATATTCTTGAACGCCACGTTGTGGCGAAGAGAGCCTTTCCTATAAGGCCGAAAAGAACCCCGGATGCGAGGAGATATCCAAGGATACTGAAAAACACGGCCGGACCGCCAAGATCCCGTAAGCCGCCTATGGGACCTGCATACAGATTGGTGCAGGATGTTTCCGCTAATCCATAGTCCAGCATCTTCTCCTGTGGAAAGATCGAGATCGCGCAATATGCAGAAATACCGAGGTAAATAATTCCAAGGGAACATATTCCGATTAACGGCCTACGAGGAAAATCATCGGGAAAAAACTCGGTAACCATATGTGTGATCCTCATTTCGTATAACCTGTTCACCCGTCTTCGTCAGGAAGTCCCGT
>Ga0180433_10008938_pt1 | contig 12361 bp, 7 predicted proteins | sample SS_ome_8_FD_132980 | JGI IMG/M metagenome (GOLD analysis project Ga0180433, IMG submission 132980) | Hypersaline lake sediment archaeal communities from the Salton Sea, California, USA - SS_1_D_1 metaG | ecosystem: Environmental > Aquatic > Non-marine Saline and Alkaline > Hypersaline > Sediment... | reverse complement strand
CTGCCGGTGCTTTTCCTCCTCTTCACGCCCATCGGCATAGCCCTCGCGGCCTCTTTCCTGACGCAGAGGCTTGTATTTCGACTGGTCTGGATTCTGCCCTGGGGTCTCACAGTCGCCTTCTTCGTATTCAGGCTGAGACTCCGTCCGTTCTTCACCTTCTTAGTACTCGCGGCCGCAGTCCTGGCCATCGCAAGGGGCAATCCCGCCAACTACGGAGTGCTGTTCGCAAAGATGCACGCGAGAAACCGGCCTTCGCCCGATGCCGAGGAGGCTTTCGGTTTCCTTCGATCCCTGCCCTCGCCCCAGGGAGTGGTTCTTGCCTCCGAGGCCACCGGACGCATGATTCCCGCCTTCCTGCCCGACGCCTATCCTGTGAACTTCAGGGAATACGGCCCCGTGAGCAGCGAGAGCCTGGCGCGCATGGTTGAGCGTGATCAAATAGGCCGGGACTTGCTCGACGAGATGGAGAGAAGCCGTGTGGCCTACATTCTGATCGAGAACACAAAGCCTCTTGCCCGGGCCCTTGCGAATGCCGGCGGGCGCTTCTCGCTCGAATACAGGAATCAATCCTACAGCGTGTATGGCCGGGCGAAGAGCCGGAGCCAATAGTCGGGTGTGAAGGCCGCACAGCCCCCGGGAAAGGAGATGGATATCCAGCGGCTTATTCAGTTAGCGTATTCGGTTGTCACGACTTGACCTTGCATCCTGGAGCTCTGCCGCACGAAACCAAGCGCGATATCCCTGCTCTCTTTCATCAGGTCATGAATCGAGCAATAGGTGAAGCGCCCGGTCCTTCCCGAAACGGTGAGATTCGAGAACCGATCGAGGAATCCCAGAACCAGTTTCGTGATACCCACGGCATCCATGTCTAGTATGGGATAGGCATGCTCCATCCTTCTTACCTCGGTGCCCAGTATCTCGCCCGGTGCGATCCAGCCTGTCACTGCAAGTTGCGAAAGCACGAGTCCGACGAGGTCTTCATCAGCCATGTCCCACTTGTCGTCCCCTAAATCGCATGGCACTTCGAGCACGAGCGAAGTCCGCCCGGGCGGCGCCATCGCGCGTCCCCTGTTCCTCGGCTCATAAGCCCTCGTGAAGATGAAGTCACTATCCGGAAAATAGATCGTGGCATCCGGTGTCACCGAGGCCTTCTCCAGGAAGAGGGCCACCAGAATGAGGCTCCTATAGCGCAGCTTCCTCACCTGGGCCATGATGGCTCTATCAGGCGGGGGGTACATCATCTTTAGGAGGTGGGGCAGTGGAATTGTGCTGATCACCCGGTCGACCGCGACCCGGTCGGTCTCATTCAAAACGATCGAGGTGATGCGGCGCCCGTCGTGCTCCACCCCGGTGACCCTGGAGCGCGTCATTATCGTAGCGCTCCCGACCGCCGCCAGCGTATCGGCTATAGTCCCTATGCCGTCTTCAGGATAATAGAAAGACCCGTCGAGATGTCCCGCCTCACCCTTTGCGCCGCGCAGGGCTTCTCTCAGAAAGCCCTGGACCGTGAGTCCCTTGAGCCGGATTCTGGCCATGTCCGATGAGAGCCGGTCAGGGGTTACACCCCAGAGCTTTTCGGAGTAATTGAGGAGAAATCGTTCGGCGATTTCACTCCCGTATGCTCTCGTGGCAAACCGTTTCAAGTCGCCCTCCGCCACCGGCGGACCACACAGCCTCGAACGCACTATCTGATAGGTAGATCGGGCGAATCCCAGAACACCCAGAGACTTAAGCAGGTTGAATGCACTCAGCGGGAAGTTCACCAGCTTTCGATCGGAGTATATGCGGCTCGGCGTATCAGTTAGCCTTAGGCAATCGCCCAGCAGGCTCTTCATTGTTTCCGTCGACGCCACGTCCTTGTGGTGAAAGCGGTGGGCGCCTGAGTCAAAGCGGAACTCGCCGGACGCGTGGGTTACGCAGTTGCCTCCTATCCGGTCCTTCTCCTCATAGACCGTAACCGGGATCCCGGCTCCGGTAATATGGTACGCGGAGAAAAGCCCCGCCAGGCCACCACCCAGGATGTCGACGTTAAACGCGGTTCGATTGCCCATCGATCGCCAAACCTCTCTCGACTGCTTTTGTCGGTATGTGCAGAGGTCGGAGCCACGCGGCCCCGGCCCTCTATTCTTGATACCGGCCTCCGGGCCACATGTCCAGAACAAACTGGACGGGCCTCACGACTTCGTAAGGAGAACGGCGTAGGTCCTCACTCCTGGGGGACGAATCGTCGGAGGATAAGCCTATCGGTGAAGCGGATCCCCTCTCTAGCCGACAGCCGGGTGTCCTTGGGACGAATCGCCTACAGGCCGGATCGAGTTCTTGAAGAGGCGTTGCACTTGGCTTATACTCCCGGCATCGGCATGCCCGGCAGGAAGACCGCCCCTCGGAAGCCGAGGTCGCCATCGCCAATTACATCTGCACGGGGCAATCGGAGCCGGAAGAGGAACCAAGGATGTCGCGCGCCGCAGGAAACTGGATCGGGATGCTCGATAAGAAAACGGCCGCCCGGAGCATCCCCGCGGTCTTGAAGGCGCTTGCCGGCCGCCAGGTCCCTTTAAGGGTTACCCACTGCATCACCTATCGCTGTAACCTGGACTGCGATTACTGCGCCAGGCACGGCATCCAGGTAGAAGAGCTATCCACTGACGAGATAAAGCGTACCATGAGGACACTAAGGTCAGCGGGGGCGCGTTTCTGGAGTTTTAATGGAGGTGAGGCCTTGATCCGGGAGGATCTCGGCGACCTCCTCTCATACGGCAAGAGCATTGGCATGGTCATGTCATTCGCAACCAATGGTACCCTGGTTTCCGAGAAGGTGGAAGACCTGCGTGAGGCGGCGCTTGTGAGCGTTAGCCTGGACGGCCCCAAGGAAGTCCAGGACGCCGCGCGGGGCGTAAGCTACGACAGGCTGATCGAGGGCCTGGAGGCTATGGCGTTGCGGGGGATCGATTTCAGCCTGTTTTCAGTGATCGGAAACCACAATATCGACGTGCTGGCAGAGGTGATAGACCTGGCCGAATACTACGGGACGGTCGCCTTTTTCCAGCCGGTGAGGATTCAGAAGGAAGATATCTTTGAGAAGTCAACAGCGTACTTCCCCGAAGCCCGCCGAATGAGAGATGCTGTTGCCTACCTTATCGGAGAGAAGAAACGGGGGCGCCCGGTTGCTTCGTCGCGCGAGTATCTGGATACAATAGGCCGATGCTGGCCGGACAAGATGCCTGGCGTGGAGTGCTTCGGGGGAAGGCTCTTCTGTTTCATAACCCCCGAGGGCCATGTCACCCGGTGTTGCGACACCCTAAGGTGGGCACCCGGCACGCCGGGAACCGACCTCATGAAACACGGCGCCGACGCACTTGGCAAAATCCCGCCCTGCGATTGTACCACCTGCTATTCCAGCCTGCCGCTCGAGGCCAACCTGCTGCTCACTGCTTTGAGGAGGAACCCGCTGGCCGTGGCCGGCAAGGTCCTGTCGGGCCTGCTATTTCAGGGCCGGATTGGCTCATGAGATCGCACCAGCAGGAAGGGGAGTTGACTCGGGCCGGGGCGGGATGGGATAATCCTGCGACGAAAGTAACCCGGAGATCGTTTGTGCATGAGACAAGAACTAAGAAGGTGCTCTTTGTAATCGCCCACCAGTACCACAGGGCATCGCTTGATCCCATATATGAATGCATGAGGGACCGCCCCGACTATGACATCTATTTCTCCTGCATCGAGGAGAAGGCCGGCAGGTGGCGTTTCTTCCAGAAGTCGCTCCGCGAGGAGATGGAGGCCCGGCTCCGGGAGGAGGGCCTGAGGACCACTGAGGAGACCGGGGGCTTCGACGCCGTAGTAACAGGTGACATTCTGCGTGATGCCCGGCCCTACGGCGATGCCCTTCTTTGTTTCATCAACCATGGTACCGGTATAAAGACCATTCTCTACAGACACCTCGCAAGGCATCTTGAGACACCCTACATGATCTTTGTGGAGGGTGAATATCGCCAGCGCAAGATCGACGAGTTCGGGGTCCGCGGCGCATCAAGGGTCTTTGTGGTAGGATATCCCAAGCTCGATCCCATCTTTCAGGGGAAGCTCGACCGGAATGCCATAATAAAACGATGGGGGCTCGACCCGGCAAAGAAGACAGTGCTTTTCGCGCCGACCTACAAACCCACCTGCATAGATGCCATCAGAGAGCGCATACTCACCGAGACAACGGGCTATAACCTCTTCATAAAGCTCCACCATTACAGCTGGCGGGGAAGGTACGCCCCCCACTGGCATCACAAGATATATGAGAAGGCGGTGGGCGATTTTCCGCATGCCAGGCTGATCCCCGTCGAGGAGCATAACATTCTGCCTTTCATATACGCTGCCGACACCATGATAAGCGAGGCCTCGAGTACTATCTTCGAGTTGCTCGCGCTGGGGAAAACCGGCATTATCTTCGATCTCGACTGCGCCACGCTCCGGCACAGTGACGGCATGCCGATCCTTGATGAGGACAACAGGCGGTTCCTCGAAGGGGCTTTCATCCACATAAGCAGCCCTGACGAGATAAGACCGGCAGTGAAGAAGGCCCTGGCCCCGCACGATGGAATGAAGGCGGATGTGATGAAGTACAGAGACGAGCTTTTCTATAAGCTTGACGGCCGTGCTTCGGAGCGGGTTGTGAACACCATAGACACCTTACTCGGAGAGCGCTGATGACCGGAAGCGCGTGCAAGACCGCACTCATCCTGGCGGCCGGAATGGGAAGCCGGGCAAGGTCCCTTACCGCGGGGCTTCCCAAGTGCCTCATGGACCTTGGAGGCCGGCCGGTCATCGCATGGATTCTCGGGGCTCTCCGCAAGGCGGGCATCCGTGACGTCGTCATGGTTACGGGATTTCGCGCGGCGGCCCTCAGGAAGGCGCTGGGTGACGGCGCAGGTCACAATCTGAAAATCCGATACGTACACAACCGCCGGTGGCGTGAGCCCAACGGCCTATCGCTCTATGCCGCCAAGGGCGTGCTGGGCCGGGATACCAAGTTTCTTACCATGATGTCGGACCATTTGATGATGCCCGGCATGATAAGGGCCGCCGCCGGCATGAAGACCTCCAAGTGCGTGCTCGCGGTCGATACCGATCTTAAAGGTGTCTTTGACATAAGCGACGCCACCAAGGTAAGGCTTATCGATGGGAAACCCGTGGCCATAGGCAAGAAGCTCAGGAATTACAACGCGGTTGACTGCGGCCTCTTCAGATTCGATCACCGCATCTTCGATTCGCTGCGCGAAGCGATAGCAAACGGCGACATGAGTCTCACTGCGGGTGTCAAGAGACTCATAGCCGCAGGCAGCCTGGATGTCATGCCTGTGGCCGGAACCTTCTGGATAGACATAGATACCCCGAAGGCCCATGCGGAGGCCGCCCGCCGGCTGCATCTACTGAGAGAGGCCCTCTGACTTTCCGAGCAATCGGGGTCAGAACGACCGAGGTATGGTGCCGGGGCTGAAGTTGCGGGTTCTCTTAAGCTTATCACCCCGGAAGATGAACTGCTTGCCCTCGTCTATGTAGGTCCATTTCTCGGTCAGCACGCCGGCCTCATCCTCACGATAGCGGGTCGAGGGATGGCCGTAGATATCGAAGATCCTCTTCTTATCGCCCTCGAGTCCGGCGGCCCAGTATGCGGCTTTGAACCGCCGCCTTTCGCGTTTGCCCTGGACCTCATCCAGCAGCTCGAGCAGGTCTTGGCGCGTTACCTCTTTTTCCGGCGTGGCCTCATCCCCGGAGAGGACTTCCTCTACGGCATCAATAGCCGCCTCCGGTGCGGGTTCCTCCTCAGGAACGACCTGTTCGTCGACATCCACCTCTTCTACCTCGAGAGCCTGCTCGTCGACTTCCCCCACTGTGGGGATATCCTCATCCGAAACCGTCTCGTCTCCGGTTTCATCGGCAAGACACCGGCCACATAGGGTTAAACCCAGGATGAGCAGCGGAACCAGAAGCAGAATTCCATACTTAAACATGTCTCATCACTCCCAAGTTCAATATAACACGCAATCGGCCCGGATTCAAGCCCGCCGCACCGGATGGAAATCGGATGTTGTATGCCGGCGAGCGACACGTTATCCTAACCACGTAGCCGGCTGACAGCACATCTTCGGGAGAGGCAGATCTGATATGACAAGAGCTTTCCTCCGATGTAACCCGCTCCCACCGCCCCGGGTTGGTCATGGCCGGGCAGTGGGGGTACCTTAATATGCGCCGGACCGTTTTGGTCCTGGGGCTGCTGGCGGTCCTGTCCCTATCGGGCGCGCTGAGATACCTGCCGCCTTGGATCGCCTTCTTCCTCACGGGTCTTAGTACCACACTCTTCCCCGGTATGGTGATATGGAGGATTGGTGGTGGGAGGGAGATCGATCTCTACACACCAGGCGAGAGACTGGTTGTCTGGTTTGCCGCCGGCGCAGGTGTGCTCACGCTGCTCGGATTTGCAGGCATCCTCCTTCAGGTCCGATTGGGCCATCTCATGCTGGCGTTGGCTGTTGTTTTTGCTGCTGTGCTTTTGCTTATCCTAACCGGGAGACTCAAGTTCTCCGAACTAGACGGCCCTGGTGTCCGATGGGGATCCGGCGGCGGCCTGATCATGGTTATCCTGCTATGCGTCGCAGTTGGAGCAGGGCTTCTCACCACGCTTACGCCCAGAGATGGCGATGATTGGTACTATACGGCCCATATTGCGGACTATGCCGCCGGCACCCCGATTGCCTCTGAAGACGCCGTCTTCGGGGAAGCTGGAGCGGCCTCAGGAAGATCTTGGTTCGGCGGTTGGTGGGTTGCCGAGGCACTTCTCGCAAGGGCAAGTGGGATCGGCGCGGTGGACTGCCATCAGGTATATCTTCCGCTCATGCTGGCGCCCTTCGCAGTACTTGCGGTCTTTGCTTTGGCCCGGCAGCTCTTTCAATCGGTAGGGCTGGCCGTGGCGGCCTGCTGTTTCCAGATTCTCTACTATGTTTCAAGCACCTTCCCGCATCAGAGCGCGGGGTGGATGCTGTTTTCTAGGACGGCACAGGACAAGTCGGTTTCGGCGCTCATCATGGTGCCGGTCGCTCTAACCCTCTTTCTGGGACTCAGGCGGAGGGCAGATGAGAAGGGCCTGCCGCGTGGCCCGGGGTCCTACCTGCTATTTATCCTGGTGCTTGTGGCGGCTACCGTGGTGCATCCCCAGGGTATAGTGTGGGCGGGGGTACTATTGTTACCATTCGCCGTTCTGGAGGCTCTGAGGTTGAGGTCCCGGCGGAGTCTGGCAGTGCTCTGTCTCCTCCTGCTCACTTTCGGCGTTTCGGGAGGTTACCTGCTCACCGGCAGAGAAACCCTGGAAGGCGCGGTGGATGTCCTCCAGGATAAGGCCGCTGAAACCCAGGAGATTCCCTCTCTCGAGTCGGTATATCTTCCCGGTGAGACTCTGTTCTCGCCTGAGCAGGCTTCCGCCGGCTACATTGCCGGAGACCTGGAGGCCGCCGATGTGGGCGACCCGATCAGGGTAACGCGTTATCCTATCGCTCTTCTTGGCGTCATCGTGACGATCGTTCTTCTGTTCCGTGTTGGCAGGAGTTTCGCCGCCCGGTTTCTGGTTTGCGTGACCTTGTCGGTGCTGTTCCTGGTCTTCACCCCGCCTGGAGCAGCCTTGAGCGCCAGAATAATGACCTTCAGAACCCTGTACCGGCTCACCTGGGTCTTGCCCTGGGGATTGAGCATTGCGCTCGCCCTGTCAGGCTTCAGGCTTAGTACGCGCTGGGTATGGCTTGTACTGGTAGGCATAACACTTCTTCTGGCCAGGGGAAATCCAGCCAACTATGTCAAGCAGCTTGCGGTGGAACGTTGGCGCGGGAGGCCGACTGAAGGGGTGACAGAGGCGTTGCGGGCAGTAAGGGAACAGGCGGGACCGCAGGGTATCATTCTATCCACTCCGGAGACCGGCCGGTTCGTGGCAGGCTTCGCACACGGCGCTTATCCTGTATACTACAGGGGAGAGGGGGCGTTCAAAGCGAAGGAGCTGGAGGCCATATTGAGCAAACACCAACCGGACGAGGCCGATCTGGAATCGATTCGCGCGAAGCGTGTGCGCTACATCTTGCTGGAGAATGACCTGCCTCTTGCCAAAGCAATCAAGCGCGGTTGGACCAACTGCACTCAGGTAATGACAAACAAGGCTTACACTCTCTGGTCCGTTCCCCCGGGTCTCGCACTGGGTGAGCCGCGCCGGCCGGGACCCAACATCATTCTTATCACCATCAGCAGCATGCGGAGGGACCACCTGGGCTGCTACGGCTATGACGAACCCACCTCACCGGCCATTGACGCTCTTGCTGAGGCAGGAGTGCGGTTCGGCAATGTGGTCTGCCAATCACCACAGACCTCCCCATCGCTTGCATCTGCTTTTACCGGCATGAATATCCGGACCCATGGGGCCCTGAGCCGCGCCGATACCCTCGATGATCGGTTCACCACCATGGCGGAGGTATTGGCGGAACATGGATATCTGACCTCCGCTTTTGTGAGCGGTTACGAGCTGGATTCATGCGGCCTTGACCAGGGGTTCGACCTGTTCTGGCGGGTGTATGATCATTTCACGGTCAGGCAGGTACGCGCTCGTTACGAGCGGCGGGAGGACCCAACCACGGAGGCGGTCCTGGCCTGGCTCGAGACCTACAAGGAATCGCCGTTTTTTCTCTGGGTCCATTGGCCGCACCCGCAACGCCCCTACGATCCGCCAGGTAACCCGGAACCGGCGTCAGGGCGCGATAAGGGACAGGACGCGGACCGTGCTTTTCCTTCGGCCTCCGAGGTCAACGACGGTCGGATCGATCCGTCCGCAGATGGCATCGAGGGAATAATAGCGCGTTACGATGATGAGATAGCATTCGCCGACATCCAGGTCGCCCGCGTGCTTGACAGACTTGCTGCGCTGGGTTTGGCAGACAGCACAATTGTGGTACTCACCGCGGATCACGGGGAGATGCTCTACGATCACCACCGCTATTTCAGTCATGACGTTGCCCTTTATGATGAGGCGATCATGGTGCCGTTGATTATCCGGGGGGCGCAGGTATCGGCCCCGGCCGCAGAGGCGGACAGCCTCGCGCGGAGCATTGATATCATGCCGACGTTGCTTGGTATCCTCGATGTCGGGATCCCGGAGGCTGTGGAAGGTGAGAACCTGCTGGCGACCCCCGGGAGAAGCACCCGCTGGCCCATAGAGTATGCTTTCTGCGAGACCTTTCCCTTCGCCTCCGAGGCGCTGCCTAGCCATGCGGTGAGAACTATCGATGCCAAGCTGATTTGGAGAGATGCCGGGCCGGACAGCATAGAAAAGGAATTCTATGACCTCAGGAACGACCCGGAGGAGCTGGACAACCTTTACTCCGCAGATAACACCAAAGCCGTACGGCTTGATTCGACGCTCACTCAATGGATCGGCGCCGATAGGCGCCATCCGGTTCATGTTGAGGATACCCGAAAAGGCAGGACCTTGAGGCTACTCCGAAGGCTGGGCTACACCGACTAGCCCACAAGATCATTCTTGGTGGTGTTGCCACTCCCAGTGGCCACAATACAGAATTCGGTACCTGTCACCGGATTCTTTTTACCGGAGAAGTACAACTCCCAGGACTTGCCCTTGACCTTCACGTTCGAGGCGAAGCCAGTAGAGCCCGGGGGCCGCCTGGAGCCCCCGCTCGTCTCTGCCGTCCCAGGCCAGCCTGTATGCCCCTGGGCCAAAATGTGTGTCTGCCAGCCTGCGTACGGAACGGCCGGTCACATCGAACACCTCAAGGCGCACGGGGCCGGCCACAGGCAGGCCGAACGACAACACAACCTCGGACCGAAACGGGTTCGGCTTCGCCTCAAGGCCCGCACCTATGAATATACCGACATCGGAGGTAACACCTGCGAGAGCGGGGCCCAATGTGACGTCATCAAGGACGGGTGACTTATCCGGATCGGTCGTTTCCAACAGCACCCTGTATTGGAAATACCGGTCCAGTGGGTTAGGGAAATTCGCGGGGGAGGTGATGTCCCCCGACCAGCCCCCAAGGTCTCCGGGGTCGTTGGAGCTTCTTACCTGGAACCTGAGGCTCGTCCCCGGAGGTTCCGTACCCGTCCAATCGATCGAGCCCATTGAGGCCCCGATCCCGCTGTCATAAATGGAACTTTCCAACTCGCCGCTTGAATCGAATTCTGTTGCTTCCCACCAGTCGAAACGGTCACCGCCCCAGGCGACACCCACGGGATCCAGGTCGCCGTCACCATCCAGGTCGCCCGCCCGCACGCTTATCGCGCCTTCATAGGGCGTTGTGAGAGTGTGCTCGGTCCAGACTATGGGATCGCCGGCACCGTTTTCCCACCAGGAGATCTTGTCGGCCTCGTTGCAGGCCCCGAGGATATCCGGCCTGCCGTCGCCGTTCATATCGGCAAGGCACAAGGCATGGCCTCCGTAAGCGGTGGTGCTGACCGTCTGGCGGGTCCATACCACGGGATCGCCGCCGTCGTTTTCCCACCAGGCCACGTCGCTTGTCCAGCAGATACCCGCTATGTCGAGATCCCCGTCGAGATCGATGTCCCCGATCCACACCGACCGCGCCCCGGTAAACCCGGCTTCGACTTCCTGTCTTGTCCATGTGATGGTGTCGGCGCCGTCACTCCAGTAGACAACGATCTTATTGGCCGTCCCGCCGGCGGCGGCAAGATCCATGTCTCCGTCACCGTCAAGATCGGCGCCCCGCACCGAATGGGCACCGGCCAGCCCGTTATCCACAACATGCTTGGTCCAGGCGATTGGATCGTTGCCGTCGTTTTGCCACCAGACAACGTTGCCGTAAGTCCAGAGGGTACACATCACATCGAGATTGCCGTCACCGTCCACATCGCCCGTGCTTATCTCCCAGGCGTCGCGCCAGTCGCTGTCTATCACCTCGCTGCCCCAGGTTATCGGATCGCCGCCTTGATTGCGCTTCCAGACCACCCTGTTCCTTGGGGCCACCATTGTAAGTACGACATCCAGGCGGCCATCACCGTCAATGTCGGCGACATCCACCCCGGCCGCACCGGGTGGCGTGCCGATAATGTGTTCGGTCCACGAAGGAGGGTCGCCGCCGTCGTTTTCCCACCAGCTGAGTATGGCGGAGGTCTGGGCCGTGCCAACGACATCTAAGTCGCCGTCCAGGTCGATGTCCCCCACGCCGATGCCGATTGCACCTTCGTAAGAAGCGTTGATGAGGTGCTGGACGGGGCTCACCGTCGCAGAAGACGAAAGCGCCAGGCGCCCCGGCTCGGCGAACCACGAAATGCCGGCTGAGGTCCAAAACCCGTTTTCCCAGTCCAGGACCGGCCCGGGGACACCACCACCGCCGGACCAATCGGTCTGCAAGGCCTCGTCTGCGGGTGCTCCCCCCGCCAAAGCCACAAGGAGAACCGCCCCGGCAAAAAGCGCAAAACGCAGTGATTTCGGTGTCACTTCGCACCCTCCTTTCCGGGCCAGGCCCGTTTCCCCGCTCGCCCGTCGATTACCGCCCCGGCATTATCCCAACATCCACTGACCACTATATTTCGGCCGGGCTCGAAAAGCCTGATGGAAAGGTGTAGGAATCCTGTAGATTCGAGCCTTTCAGCAATGAAAGGAAGGTCTTTCGAGCGAGGTTGCCGATAGATGATATCCACTTTGCGCTTCCAATCAGGACTTCTTTCGGGGGTTTACGGCGGACTTTGCGCGGACTATACTCTTTAGAGAAACTCAGAAATGTCGCAATGCTACCGGTCTGCGCATCCGACACAGCGGCTGCGGCAAGGGCCACGGGACGACAGCACCATGTCCGGGCCACCATGGGTTCTCAAGAAAGGACTCCTATATGCTCAGAATGAAATCCTCTTGTGTTATTCTCACGGTTGTTCTTGCCGCCCTGGCCGTCGCCTTCGCGGTGCAAGCGTGCGACACCTTTGTGGCGATGCAGGACGCTACCAGGGATGGGATCGTCACACTGGGCAAGAATAGCGACAGGCCCACCTTCGATTGCCAGCCGCTTGTCTACCACGCTCGGAAGGAGTGGCCTGAGGGCGCAGTCATAGACCTGGGACGCATGAGCGTTCCTCAGGTAGCCGAAACCTATGCCACCTTAGGCTCAAGCCCTTACTGGTGTTGGGGGTACGAGGAAGGCATCAACGAGCACTCTGTCGCTATTGGAAATGAAGGAGTATTCACGAAGCCCCTGGCGGAGAATCTGCTGGCTTCAGAACAAGGCGATGGCCCTCCACTGGGTCCCGCGGGGATGGATCTCATCAGGCTCGCGCTCGAGCGATCGCGCACCGCCCGGGAGGCCCTGGATGTGATTACCGG
>Ga0180433_10008937_pt1 | contig 12362 bp, 10 predicted proteins | sample SS_ome_8_FD_132980 | JGI IMG/M metagenome (GOLD analysis project Ga0180433, IMG submission 132980) | Hypersaline lake sediment archaeal communities from the Salton Sea, California, USA - SS_1_D_1 metaG | ecosystem: Environmental > Aquatic > Non-marine Saline and Alkaline > Hypersaline >... | reverse complement strand
CGTACGAATACACCAAAACAAATAATTTTGTCCCCATGTTAGAGGGCCGCTCTTCTATTGGAAGACTTGGGTTATTTATTCATGTGACCGCCGGATTTGGTGACGTCGGCTTTAATGGTTTTTGGACACTAGAGATTATGTGTATTCACCCGATTAGAGTATACCCAGAAATCGAGATCTGCCAAATATTTTACCACGCAATACAAGGCGATTATGTGCCCTATAGAAGTAATAAGTACCAAGATAACCAGGGAATACAACCAAGTTTGCTCTACAAAGATTTCGAAAGCCAACAGACATTATAAATTGAAAACTGGACAAATCTGCATTTTGAATGTAGATTTGTCCATATAGGGTTTTTAAAAATATAATATTTGAGGCTTATATATGATAAAAAGAGAATTAGAAAAAGAACTGAAATACACTGCTTCTAAATTCCCTGCTGTTGCAGTATTGGGACCAAGGCAATCGGGAAAAACAACACTCACTAAAGCGGCTTTTTCAAAATATACCTATGTATCTTTAGAAAATATAAGCATAAGAAAATTTGCACAAGAAGATCCCCAGGGGTTCTTAAAAAAATATAAAAATAAGCATGGCATAATTTTAGATGAGATACAAAATGCCCCAGATATACTTTCTTATATGCAAATCTACATCGATGAGCAGAAAAAAACGGGGTATTTTATAATAACTGGATCGCAAAATTTTTTACTTAATCAAGCAATTACACAAACACTTGCGGGAAGAATAGCAATACTTACCCTACTGCCATTATCTACACAAGAACTTGCAAAAGAAAATCTTCTTTCTGATAATATCGAAAAAAACATATTTAATGGCGGCTACCCTCGTATATATGATGAAAAAATTCCCCCAACCAAGTGGGTTCCAAACTACATAAGAACCTATATTGAAAGAGATGTGCGACAAATACAAAACGTAACAGATTTGACGCTATTTCAAACATTTATAAAATTATGCGCTGGCAGAATTGGACAACTGCTCAATCTCACTTCTTTAGGCAATGACTGTGGCATAAGTACTGGAACGGTAAAAAAATGGCTTTCTTTACTTGAGGCAAGCTATATACTGTTTTTGTTACAACCGCACTATAAAAATTTTAGTAAAAGATTAGTTAAATCTCCAAAATTATATTTTTACGACACTGCAATTGCATGCTCTTTATTAGGGCTAACTTCCCCCGAGCAGGTAAGTACACACTATATGAGAGGTAATCTTTTTGAATCTTATATATTATCAGAATTTGCAAAACAATATTATAATAAAGGCGAATTGCCGTCATTATATTTTTGGAGAGACAAACATGGTCATGAAATCGACTGTATAATAGAGCAAGGTGACAAGTTAACCCCCGTAGAAGTGAAAGCAGGACAAACAATTAATAAAAGCTTTTTTGAAAATATAGCGTACTGGAACAGATTATCTGGCCAAAACCCAAAAGATAGTTTTGTTGTCTATGCAGGTGATGATGAGCAAAGAAGAAAAACTGGGCATGTTGTAAACTGGAAACTAATTAATAAAGTTTTTAAGAAATAAATTAATTTTTTTAGAAAAAACTGGCAAAACCCCTTTTAATCAACCCTTTAGTCTTTTTTCTCACAAAACTATTGCTATTTGAATTTAAAACTTTGTATAGTAAAAGTAGGAGAATATAGTATTACTATTTTTAAGCTATTTTTAAAAAAAAGGGAGCTACATATGAAGAAAATTTTTAAATATACACTTTTTGCAGCGACACTACTATTATCACAAATAAATCGCAGTTCAGTATTGCCAAGTGCCTGGTCAAATGTTTATATCACCAACAACACCCCATTAACACTTGAATTATCTACAAAAGTTAGCGGTAAAACCAAGCAACTTACAAAAGGCAAGCACTACAAGGTAATCACCACAAAAATTAAGCCTTGGACACGAGAAATAGGATACAAAATTAACCGTACTAAATTACCAACCACAACAGCTAAAAAGACTGACTTTCACTTTTTCACAACGGTTGCCGCAAAAGATAAAAATAATAAGCAAATTGGCGGACCTATTACCCTTTATTTCTTAGTTAAAAGTAATTGGCGGGGAATTATAACTCCTCCATCATTTATAAGAAAAAAAAGTATACGTGTAGGAAAAGCAGAGTTTGATAAACATGGACTCATTTCACTTGGAGGTGGAAAAGTAAACGGAATAAAAATAGCAACAAAAAATCCATGGAGGTTTAGTGGTGAATATGGTGGCATAATGTACAAAAATAAACCTGTAGACGTACACATGGACGCTTACTTAGAGGGCGGCAGAGTATTCCAAGACCAAGAGTTTATATTCAGCTTGCGGCCATTTACTGGTGCAAAATTTGATGAGAACAAAAATATTTTACGCGTGCTCACCTATAATATATTCTTACGACCACTTATGATTTTCCCATTCGAAGGCCAAGGTGAAAGAGCCAAGATAATACCAAGTACTATCCCTGGCATATTTGAAAAATATTTACCTGACATTGTTGCATTTAACGAAGTATTTGAAGGATTTGAGAAAAAACTTGGTATTTCAACTTATAAAAGTCTTGTAAGGGGCATGAAAAAGATAGGTTACACTTATTACACCAAAGTTGTAGGAACAGGAAAAATAGGAAAAACACTTGGAAAAAAAGGTGAGGGCAGACACTGGAGAACCGTTAACGGCGGCGTCGTAGTATTTAGTAAATGGCCTATAGTAACAACAAAAGAAATAGTATTCTCTAAATGCTCAGGGCCTGACTGCTGGGCTGCAAAGGGGGTAATATACACCAAAATAGATAAAAATGGGAAAATATATCATATATTTTCAACCCATCTTAACGCAGGTCAAAGTTGGAGAAAAGAAAAAAGCATAGAGAAGCAGAATTATATAAAAAAAAGAAATGAAGATATGAGAACCTCACAGCTTAGAGAATTATACAATTTTATAGAAGCACAAAAAATACCTCAAAACGAACCGGTTATTCTTGCAGGTGACTTTAATGTGAAAAAATTTGATATCGAAACCACAGCCGCCAAAAAACCAATTACTATACATTATAAAAAAATGATCAAAGAACTTAATGCTACACATCCTAAACATAAACCCCAGTCAACCAATCCAAAAGGATGGTGGCTCGACTATGTATTTTATCACAAGAAATATCAAAAACCTATAAAATCAAGTAATACACCACTTGGATATGGCATATATATACAAAAACCATGGCTCACTATGGGCAAGGGGTTTGATCAAATTATAAACTTATTCAAGAGTAAAGCAATGCAAGAAATGCGATCTGAGGTATCTGATCACTATCCAGTACTTGGTGTATTTGAATTTGACAAATAAATTCTAAAACTATAAAAAACAAAAAAGCTTGGTGTGTAAACCAAGCTTTTTTGTTTTTTAATATTTATCTCTTAAAGTAGGCTTTTCTGCCTGTATAGGCCCTTTGGGAAGGCCACGAATAAACTGGTACACATAGGGATTATCAGAATCCCAAATAGTATCTGCATCACCAAAATATTGTATAACCCCGTCATGCAATAGTGCAACTTTATCTGCGTAATCAAATAGTTTCACATCATGGGTAATAATTACAGAGGTTAAGTTAAACTTTTTTTGCGTATTATCCATAAGTTCGTGAATTACTCGTGAAGTAATTGGATCTAATCCAGTTGTTGGCTCGTCATATAGAATAACTTTTGGGTTAGTAATAAGGGTACGTGCTAACCCAACTCGTTTTTTCATGCCGCCTGAAAGTTCTGATGGGTATTTATAGAGTGTATCTTCTGCTAAGTTTACTAAAGAAAGTTTTTCTTTCACTATGGGCAACACTTTTTTGGCAGACATACCATTTTCTAATAACTTAATACCAATATTTTCAAATACATTTAAAGAATCCAAAAGAGCCGCAAACTGAAACACATAACCAAATGCTTCTAAATGCTTTCTTTTTTCTTTTTCAGACATATTTATAATATTAGCTCCATTTATAATTATTTCGCCAGATGTAGGCTCAATTAAGCCTATAACTTGTTTTAATAAAACAGATTTTCCTTCACCGGATCTTCCTATAACACAGGTCATCTTACCATCTGGAATTTTTAAATTAACGCCTTTGGTAACCCATTTTGCACCAAATCTTTTTTTTACATTTTTTAACTCAATCATTCAAAAATACCTAAAAACTAAAGATTTTCAAGAATCTTTGTGAGAAAATAATTTGCTATCAAAATCATAATCGATGACATAACTACACTTCTAGTAGTAGCCTCTCCTACCCCCCTGGCACCACCATACGTCCTATATCCTTTATATGTACCTACCCAAGCCAAAATTAGACCAAACACGCTTGATTTAACTAAACCTCCAATAATGTCATCCATTTCAACATAGGTTCTTATCCCAGAAGTATACTCTTCTGGACTTAACCCAAGCGCATACACACAAACTAAATAGCCACCAATGATTCCACAAATCATAGTAAAAAGAACTAAAAACGGCAAAATTATAGTTCCTGCCAACACTCGCGGTACCATTAAATATTGAAAAGTATTGATTCGTAAAGTACGTAATGCGTCAACCTGTTCTGTAATCTGCATGGTACCAATTTCTGCGGTTATAGAAGATCCAGCACGCCCTGTTACCATTAACCCTGTCAAAACGGGCCCTAATTCACGAATCATACCAAGGGCGACTATTGCACCAATCAAATGCTCTCCCCCAACACGCCTAAATCCAATATAAGTTTGTAACGCAAATGCCATACCGGTAGATAATCCAGTTAGCATTATCACAGAAAGTGAAGATGTCCCGATTCTATACATTTGATAAAAAAGTTTAGAAACTTTTAACTTTGTAGTAAACAAAGTTCCGATAACTGTACTAAGAAAAATAACAAAAGCCCCTGCAGACTCGCAAGTCGCAATAACTTTTCTACCTACAAAATCAAAAAATCTTAAAACCATCGGCTTTATTACTCCAAACCCCCTTTAATCAAAATTAAATAATCAAACTTTAATTAAGTATAACTATTTTAGCTTATTTCTTTGTTGTTTTTTTTTCAACTGTTTTTTGGGCTTCTGGAGAAATAGGCATTTTGACCGGTGCTTTACTTGCCGGTTTTGGCATTTGTCTTGCAACCGGAGTTCTTTTCCCTAAATACCGGGAATAATCAACTCCTCTTGAACCTAACAAAAATAAAATAAGCGATCCAAACATAAATACCGCACCTAAAAACCAAGTAATCTTTTGAAATATATCTTGACCACCAGAGCCACCAAAAAGCATTTGTGCTCCACCGCCTAATGAACCTAAACCAAGACCACCTTTACCTTGTTGGATCAAAATGACCAAAATCAATAAAAAACAAGCAAAAACTAAAAGGGTTAATAATAATCCATATAACATAATAGTCTCCAAAAACTTAAGTAAAATTAAAATTCTCTTATTATAATTGTACTATTTTTTCAAATTTTTTGAAATCTAAACTTGCAGCTCCCATTAAAAAACCCCCTAAATTATTAATAGACATAAGACTTTTTACACTGTTTTCATCTACACTTCCCCCGTATAGTAGCTGTATTTGACCATCTAACGCATGTTTTTTTGCTTCTACCAAAATAAATTCAAAAATATCTTCAATATGCCTTTTTTCGGGAATTTTTCCTGTACCAATAGCCCAAACCGGCTCATAAGCAATACATAAACGCGGCTTTTGAAGCTTTTTCACCTCTTTAAAAACCGGCAATAACTGTTCTGACAAAGCTTTTTCTACAGTTTTTGCTTGATAATCTTCTATTTTTTCCCCAACACACAAAATGGGCGTTATTTCGTTCTCCAGCAGCCTAACTACTTTTTGAGCAACATCTTGGCTCTTTTCGGTTAAATACCCTCTTCTTTCACTATGCCCCACAATACAGTAGGTACAACCCAATTCGGCCAAAGATACTGCCGAGATTTGCCCCGTATAGGTCCCTGATGCACTACTTGAACAATCTTGTGCCCCGATTTCAACTAAGCTATCTCCAAAACCCTCTGATACAAAAGCTATTGACTCAAAAGAGGGGCATAAAACTACTTTTTTACTGTTCAATTGGGATAGCCTCAAAAACCCTTCATAATTTTGCTCGCAAAAATCTAAAGTATTGTTAAAACTAAAACTCATTTTCCAATTTGCCACATACAAAAACATACTTATTTCTCCCAAAAATACCTTCTAATAACTCAATTAGCGTACCATGCTATAAAAATTTTACCAAATTAGAAAGCCTCGAATGCATTTCGAGGCTTTCTAATTTGTTTTGTTTCTTAGTGTCCTATGATAACTTATTGCAAAATGATGCGCATAATCTCTCAATGCAATTAACAATCTTCCAACATCAGTTTGCAAGTCTAACTTAAGTCCTTGGGGAAAATTTTTGCTAAAAACTACTTCTTCTTTTTTCGCTAAACTTATACATGGCATTTCTCTAGTAATTTTTAATATAGAATTAAGCTGCCCTTTACCTCCGTCAATTAGTATAAGATCTGGCAAATCACTTTTAAATTTATATCTTCGAGAAACTATTTCTTGCAATGCAGCATAATCATTTTGTTTTTTTAGAGTTTTAATTTTAAATCTTCTAAATTTATTTTTGTCGGGCTTACCGTCAGTAAAACGCACACAAGAGCCTACTAAAAAACTACTTTGAAAATGTGAAATATCAAAGCAATCTATAGACCGTATAGGGGAGTTTAATTTCAAAAACTGCCGCAATTTTTCGGCAATAGTATTAGAGTTATTAGAAAAATTATAGATTTTTTTTATGGGACTTATAGTAGCAAATATTTCGTTTTCAAATTTGTGTTCTGTAAATTTTGCACGAATCGTATGCAAAATAACATCTAAATTATCTATATACTCTTGTATATGCTTAGATTTTTCAAATGCAAGCGTTTTATTATACTCTGCAATCTGTAATCTTAAATCTTTGAGCAGTTTTCTATGATTGTTTTTGAGCGCATCTTGCGCCAACTGCAACCTAAAGATATATCCCTTTTTATCAAAATTACTTTTGCAACTTCCCGCACAAAGGCCCAAATGGTAGTCTAGGCAGCCATTTTCTATTCTTTTATTGCATATGTTCAGCCTAAACGTTTGTAGCAAATACTCAAAAACCCGTCTGGCTTGCAATTTTTTCAAAAATGGCCCATAATATTTACCCTTTTGGTTTTTGTTTCTTACAAGCCTTATTTGTGGCAGTTTTTCGTCTGTAAACAGAATATACAAAAAGGGCTGTCCATTTTTTAACAAAACATTGAATTTCGGCTTATAATCACGTATAAGCTGAGCCTCAAGTAATAACGCCTCTATTTCGCTCTTTGTTACAATATAATCAACAGAATCATGCTCCTGGAGAATCATTTGAGTCTTGAACTCATGATAATTTGTATGATTTTTTTGAAAATAAGAGCTTACGCGCTTTTTAATAGATTTAGCTTTGCCTATGTAAATTACCTGCCCATGCCTGTCTTTAAAGATATAAATACCAGGTAATTGCGGCAAAACGCTTAGATTCACCATATTTTCACCGTAAAATATACTTTATTTTCTATTATACTATTTTATACAAAAATTTCAAATCTAAGCATTTGACTTGTCTGCAGTATAAAATATAATAAAATATACTTATAGAAAAAATAATATTAAAAATCAGAAATTTTGGAGGAATTCATGAAAAAGAATATTTTTCTACTAATATCAAGTATAGTTTTCACAAATAGCTTTTTTGCTATGGAAGAGCCTGTTCGAGCACCGATACCACAAAAAGTTGATATATTAACCACTCAAGAACAACACTTTAATTTTAATGCCATATATGACACACTTCGAAACCCTGGTACTACACTACAACAAGCAAAAGCAATGGGGTTTACTATAGATAATATAATTAGAGCAAAAAAAATGTGTGACAGGGATAAAAGATACGCTATTCCCGTAGGTATTAGTCACCAAATAGAAAGAGAAGAATTAGAGATCGCACAAAGAAAAGAAGAAGCAAAAAAAGAGCAAAAGTCTGCAAATATCACAATGATAAAAAACTATATAGAAAATAATATTAAAAAGAATATTAAATTTGGACAAATAGAACAGGAACTCTTAGACGCAAAATTCAAAAAAGAAGACATAGAAAAGGTAGAAAGAGAATTTAAAAAAGGCCAGCTTGATCTTATATATACTTTTATAGATACACACATACAAAACAAAAACTGGCGTGAAACAGAACAAGAACTTTTACAAAGCGGTTTTAAAAGAGAACATATTTTTGAGTGCAAAGCAAAAAGATATGCTGCTATCACAAAAGCAGAGTTACAACAGATAAAAGATTATACAAACAATAATCTTTATAAAAAAGATTTAAACGAAATAGAACAAGAACTAATCACAAGCGGTTATAAAAAAGAACAAATAAAAAAATTAAAAAAAGAAGATGAGCAAACAACGTTCATAAAAAACTTCTTTGAGGCAAACAGATCTGGTAAAACTGACAAAGAAGTAGAAAAAGAACTTCTTGATAAAGGGTTTAAAAAAGAGCATATTGAAAAAGTGGTTAAAAAACAAAATAAAGATAGGCTAAACTGGCTTGAAAAGTTTGAAGCTCCAACTAATACTCAAGCTAAGAAAAAAGCAGAAAGCAAACAAAAGCTAAGCAAACCAAACAATCTAATTAAAAATAAAAAGCCCAAGTTAACTTTACAGGGGTTTAATTTTTCACCTAAGAAGAAAAAAACTCCAAAGAAAAAACCAGTACATAAAATAGTTGATTGTTCTCAGATCAAAGATCAACGGAAAAAAGAGCTTTGCAAGCTACTCAATATTGGCAAAGATATCCCATTTGAAGATCTTACAACAATTCGTGGACTCAACGAAATATTAAACGCTATAGAAGAGATAAAACCTGAAAATGTAGCAAACCAAGAAATAGTTAACACACTTCTAATTGAACTACTATTAAACTACAAATATCTATCTTACCACAGACTAAGAAATGCTGGCTATACTAACGAACAAATAATACAGGCATGCAAACTTGTAAAACCCGAAAATATTGCAAACAAAAACTTCACAACTAGCATAATAAGAGAAAAATTCGAAGAAATTACAAAAAAACATAATGGCTGCCCTGAAAAAGAAATGTCAAAAGTATACCTCACAGGATTTGATTTATGCGTACCTGCAGAAGAAATAAAAACAATTGAAGCAAAAGTACGTTGGAATTTTTTCTGCCCAGGTGAACCTATGCCTAACCATAACTCTAAAGTTTATCCTAAAAAAACAATATATAAAAAAAGAAGAAAAATAGTCCCAAATGAAAAACTAAATAACAACAAGGGCCTGTTAGGAAGATTTTTCAACTTCTTTACTTTAAAGCAAACGCAAGTTGCCGCTTACTGCACCATGTTTGTTGCAGCATCTTCTTTGTTTGCTCTCTCTGTATATAATTTATGTAAATCAAAAGCAAAGTTTGGGTTTTAGAGACCACGCAAACAAAAACGCAAGTTTTGGTTTTTTTAGAAAATATCACAAAATAAATAAAAAAGCGGATATTTAGTATCCGCTTTTTTATTTCATCGAAATATTCAGATACCCAGACAAAGCGAAGTTTGCTTTTCTAATTTACCTATGCAACAAAAACAATTATAATCTTAATTAATTATAATCTTATTAATTAATAGTTGGGGCATAGTTATGTTACTAAAAATTAAAAATGTGTTTTTGTTTGTATTACTAGCAGGCCTTGGGTTTCTAGGTTGGAAATCATATATCTTTTTCTTTGATAAAAACAATCCCGAGATACATATATACGGAATAGAAGAAAACGGATTTTATTGTGGAAATCTGCAATGTTCAATAGCAAGTGATAAACCTGGAATATTATCGGTTATATTAGATGAAAAACCACTTGCAAAAAATTTTAAAGCAACTACTAAAAACCAAGAGTATCCATTTACAATACCAACAAGAACGGTAGCTAACGGAAAACATACGCTAAAAATACAATTGACTGACAATACATATAATAAAAATAGTGTAAAAAAAGATGTATACTTTTATGTAGACAACATCCCACTTCAGGGCGCATTCGTAAAACCAGAAACTGAATTTAAAGTATTCCAAGGCCGAACATTACATGTGCAGTTTCAGGTAAACAAAAAAATTAAAGGAGCAAAAATAAACACTCTTTCTAATGTTTATCAATGCTACCCTGAATCAAAAAACTCATCTATTTATGAAGCATTTATTCCTGTTGGATGCGAAGAATTACCAAACGAATATCTTATTTCCGTAGATATAGAAGATTACGTTGGCAACAATCTTACCATAGAAAACAAGTTCCAAATTGTACAGTTTCCCTTTAAAAAGCAGATCGTCAAAGTAGATAAAAATAAGGTAAAAGAAGAAAAAGAGCTCGGCAAACCTAATCTAGAGCTTAAAAACAAAATGGCAGAAATAGCAAAGCTTTCACCAAAAGAAAAACTATGGAAGGGATCTTTTTGTACCCCTATTGAGGTTGCCAGGTCAACTTGCGACTTTGGAACACAAAGAATCACTCAAGAAAAAGGAAAATATACTCATAATGGCGTAGACATAATCAATGAACCAAGAAGCGTTGTTTGGGCTTCTCAATCTGGTATCGTTCGTATAAAAGATAGATATGAAGAAAGTGGAAACACAGTAGTTATTGATCATGGTCATGGTATAACCACAATGTATTTCCACTTAGAAGACTTTGCAAATATTGAAGTTGGAGACAACATACACAAAGGCAATCCCGTTGGAAAATTAGGAAAAACTGGATATGCATCAGGATATCATTTACATTGGGAATTAAGAGTAAACAACATGCCGGTTGACCCAATGCAATGGGTAAAATCAACATTTTAATAATTTTTAAAAATTTTTAAAAACTATTATTTTAAGGGGAGTAGTTTTTATGGGGTTCTCAAACAAAAAAAATAAATATATAGCATCTTTGAGCTGTTTAACTTCTTATCAAAGAAAAGCAACAACTAGCGCAGTAATATTATTTATTTTGCTATTTTGGCTCTTTTTTATGTATACCGTTACACAAAGAAAAATTACATACAGAAAAAAGCTTTTACATCAAACACTCAAAAAAAAGCAGTTATTAGAGAAGTATAAAAATAAATGCAAAAATATTAAGAAAAAAATTAAACACTTAAAATCTGATATACAAAACCATACTAATAACAAAAATCTAAAAACAAATAGTACTCAGATTATTTCTGACGCAAAATCATCAGGTATAACGTTAAAATCATATACTACTTTAGAAGAAACGCAGAATCAAAACAAAGTATTATATGAATTTGCAGGTAACACTAATCAAGCATTACTTTTTTGTGAGAAACTCAAAAAAAGCAAACAAACTTTAGAATGCCAAGAAGCATCCCTATCAATTGGTGAAAAAATTGGCAACCAAAACAGATGCTGTCTCAAATGCATCTTACAATTCTTAGATACATCGGCTGGATAAATAAGTTATTTTACAAACATGTAAAAGCCCTCCAACTTTGAAAAAAGCTGAAGGGTTAGGGGGGTGAACAATACATTTATGGTATTGTTCATTTAGGGACACTTTTTCTCTTGAAACTATTTTTCAAACTTTTTCAGATACTATCATGCACTTATATTATTGTCAAGACTCGTTAACTGGTTATAACTGGTTAACAGTATAACAATGTTTTTTTATTAAAACAAAAATATATATATTTTTTATAGATAAGAAAAAAAACGAGTAAAGTAATAGATAAAAGATCCTAAAAGATCAAACGAGCTAAGAAGGAACTGTAGCGTTTAATTTTTCAAGGATCTGCATCTATTACTTCCTCAGCAAGCAGTGCTTCTAACCATACATCCTTATAAGGAGTAGGCTTCAAATAAAGAAGCATTATAAATATGCAAAATCGAACGCAAAAAAACAATACATTGCAAACAACAAAAAATGCAACAACGAAAAATGCCCTATTTTAGGGCATTTGCCTGCAAAAACCCTTGCTTATTTCAAAAAACAACAAAAAAGCAACGCTTTTTATAGTATAGACATAACAGCAAAATTATGCAACAGGCTTTCTAAAAAATAGCGTAAAGTACCATATTGAAAGAAACATAAGAACAAATACAAAAAGCTCCATTAGGCCGATTTTATCAAGAAAAAGCAGCACCGAGAAGCTTGATAGAACAGTCGATAAAAAGAGTGTATATACAAGAATTTTATATTTCCCCCAGCCTTTTTGCTGAAGATAAAGGGAAAAATGGTCGGGGCTCCCCTGAT
>Ga0180433_10008936_pt1 | contig 12362 bp, 11 predicted proteins | sample SS_ome_8_FD_132980 | JGI IMG/M metagenome (GOLD analysis project Ga0180433, IMG submission 132980) | Hypersaline lake sediment archaeal communities from the Salton Sea, California, USA - SS_1_D_1 metaG | ecosystem: Environmental > Aquatic > Non-marine Saline and Alkaline > Hypersaline >... | reverse complement strand
TCTGGTTTACCCCCGCCCCTATGGCCTCGGGGCTTAGTATCTCATTCAGATTGGCGGCCGCCAGGGTATTTTTAAGGATAGTGCCGAAGAGCTCGGGATTCTCCGACCTTAGCCTGCCGCCCAGGACCACCAGGGAATTGAGGACTCTGCCCAGCTCCCTGGCCTCGAAGTCCTCCGCAATGACGTCAGTGATTTTCTTAACCGTCTCCGGCGGCAGAGTGTTGAGTTTTTCCAGGATATTAGCAACGGCCGTGAAATAGGAGTTGGCGACCGCAGTCATCGCTCCCGACATCCACAGCGTCAGCTCCTCGTCCTCCAGGGCGGTATTGGCGAAGGAGGTGACTAAGGCCTCGCTCTCCTCTCCTACGGCCTGGATGGCCTCGGCGACCGCCTGCGGGTCCAGGTCTGACAGGAAGTCCTCGCTGATACGGGTGAAAACCATCCTGGATTCCAGGCTGCCGTCTCCCAGGATGAGGTTCCCCCGGTGCAGGGTGACGGTGAGCCCGGCCAGGCCGTTGACCACGTTGGATATCTGTTTCCAGTTGATGTCCTGCAGGATCTTGAAGACGGCGTAAGCAGTGGCCTCCGAGGGCATTTCCAGCGTTACAAAGGCGGCGTTCAATACCTCGAGGAGGTTGTTGATCATAGGGGTGACCACACTGAACATGTTGATGATGGCCATGGGCTCTTCGCCCATCATCTCCACTTCGTTTCGCAGCAGCTCCATACGCTCCTGATTCCTGAATATTATGGCCTTGCGGAGCTTGCCGAAGTCTACCTCCTCCACCACTCCCGAGGCGATGCCTAATTTCTTTTCGGGGTAGAACTCGGGGTCTTGTTCGTGCAGTCGGATATACAGGCGCGATAAGGCGTTCACGGCCTCGCCGATCTCTTTGCCGTCTAACTGGGAAAGGGAGTTGGCCAGCAGCTCCGTGCTTTTTTCAGCGGGCATGTTCTCCAGGGATTCCGCGAAGCTCTTCACGATCTGGGTGGCCGCGCCCAATATGCCGGGAACGGATCTTACCAGCAGCTCGGAGAACTCGCCGTCTTCCTGAAAGAGCTCTTTTGCCAGGTCTTTGGGGTCACTGGAATCTACGCCTTGTAGGAATCTGGTGATGGATTCGCTCATCTGCTCCGGCGTCAAGGAGACCGTACCCTCACTTCCCTCCATGCATATCACCTCGCTGTGTTTTCAAGATACACAAATGATCCGGCCTGGATAAATATAAAACCTCTATGAACCTTCGTTTGCGGTGATAGTGCGGCGATGGGATAGGTCGACTGTGCTGCGTTTACGAGGAACAGTCTTGCTCTATTTTCTCATTATAAACTAATCGAGCAAATATCTACCGAAAAGCGCCAATCCCATGCCGGGTTCCTTCTGGGAGACGCGGTATCTCCCGGCTGGTAACTGCGGCACCATGTTGTTGCCGGTTGACCCCCGCGGCTCAGGCCTCCACCTTCTTCCAGGGTATGGCCTTGGCCAGCATGAAGATATAGACGACGAAAAACCACAGGAAGAGATGCAGCCCCCAGCTGGAAGCCTCCTTCTTGCGCAGCTTATTTATGATCAGCAGGCAGGTCGCGCTCTTATACATGATCTGGGTATAGAAGACCGCCAGGTGCTTCTCGAACTTGGACTCGTCCATTAAAGCCGAGGCCGAGAGGACGCCCACTGAGGTCACGATGCTGCCGTAGATGCCCATCATCACCGGGTCGTCGTAGGGCCAGTTAAGCAGCTTCTTGGTCAGTTTCTGCATGAAGACCATGGGAGGCCCCAGGCTTAAACACATCACGGTGTTGTAGCCGTACATGAACCTCTGCCACTTTTTCTTGCTTTCCAGGTAATGCTCGTCACTGGTCATCGCCTACCTCCTTACCCTGCGAGTATCGACGTGAATATGCTGTTTATTATTTTCCTTTCAAGCCCTTTATACTCCATGATATGAAGGCCCAGGTCACGGAGAGGGAATCCCTAAGGAAACCTCCCACCGCCGTAAAGACCTCCCTGGCGTCCATCTCGGAGAGGATGGCCCGGCACTGCTCCGCCATGGTCACCTTGCGGGCGCGGCGCACGGCGTTGCTCAGCTTGACCATGCGGTCGAAGATCCTTCCCAGGGGAGCGGTATCCGTCTCGTCCATCGCAGCGGCTATAGACCTCGCTATCTCCTCCCGGTTCTCGTCCATCCTGGAGGTGAGCTGGTCCGCCCCTGAAAGGGCCGCGTTCATCATCTGGGTGACCAATGCCTGGGCCTCGCCGGCCGTCTCCTCGTCCGCCAGCAGGCGTCCCAGCAGCTGTCCGTAGACCACGGGGAGCTCCTTCAGCCGCTCCGGGTCTATGCCCTCGCCGATGCGCCCCAGGAAGTCTCTCAACAGGGGCTCGGGCAGGCCGCTGAACTGCCTTCCCAGCTCCAGCAGGAACTCCAGCAGCCAGTTCACGGTGTCGGGGAGGGCCCCGAACAGGCTCAGTGAGACGCCAGGGTCCTCCCAGAGCATGGTCCTGACCAGCCCGGGAGCTGAATCCGGGTTTATGTCCTTCAACTGCAGGAGCACCAGCTCCTTCATGGCGGGGGTGCGCATCACTTCCCGCATCAGCCTCTCGGAAAGCCCCTGCGAAGGCTCCGGGGTCATACTTTGTTCTACCATGCCTCTCACCCCCTCAATCTTCCTCGGCCTTTTCGGCCTTGGAGGCCTTGCCGCCCTTGGCGGCGCTCTTCTTGGCGGTGCCCTTCTTTGCCGTGGTCTTCTTGGGCGGTGCCTTTAGCGCCGGTTCGAGCAGCGGCTTCAGGACGTGTTTGACGAAGTCGGGATTCTTTTTCATGGCCTTGCCCGCCTTCTGGATGAAGGCGTAGGTGGTGGATTCGGAGTCCTTGGCCCTCTCGGCCACCGTGGCCATCCAGTCCTCCAACTGCCCCAGGAAGGGCGCCTCGCCCGCGGTCTCCCGGTAGGCTTGGCTGAAGTCGGCCCGCAGGGCGCTCATGCCCTCTACAAACGGACTCTCCTCTCCCTGCAGGGTGCGGCTGAGATTGACCATACCACCAACCGCCTCTCCAACGACGGCGCCGTCCAGACCGGATACGATCTTCTCCATGAAGTCCTGCATCAGGGGAGGGGGGAGGGAGCCCATCTGGACGACCATCTCGGCCATTGCCTCGCCGCCCACGTTCAAGATGTTGGGTAGGGCTCCGAAGAAGGAGAGCAGCACCCCCGGGTCCTCCCAGAAAAGGGTGCGCACCAGGCTTCTGGCCGCCGGGGGGTCGATATTGGAGAGGATGATGATCAAGCTCTCCTTGAACTTGGAGGAACGCATGAGCTCCCTGGCTATGCGGTCCAGGGCGTCGATGAGACCTTTCTTCTCGATGGTTATATCTTCTGTCATCTTACTCACCTCAGAGGGTCTCGCACTCGTAGAACCAACGGGCCACTTCCATCTGGCACAGCTGTTTACCGCCCATCCACAGCTGGCACATCTTTATGTCTCGCCAGTGTTTCTCCACGTCCCAGTCGCGGTCGGCCCCGTAGGCCTCCATGAGGTTCATCACCTTGCCGATGGCCTCCAGGCCCCTATCCGCCACGAAGTAACGGTGAGCCCGGGCTTTGGCCACCACCTCCGGGGTCCACCGCGGACCGTAGAGGTCGGGCCGGTCGCACATGCGGGCGCACTGATAGCCTATGATTCTCGACGCCTCGATGGTGGCGGCGAAGTCGGCCAGCACGCCGGCCACGGCGTCGTTCTCCTTGATGGGGCGGCCCTTGAACATCTTGGTGTTCACGAACTCCAACAGCTTCTCGTAGATGTTCATGAGAACTCCCACGGTGAAGGCGATGGTTCCCATGTGCCCCAACGACATGACCTCCCCGAAATAAATGGAGTCGCCGCCGGGGCCGAGGGCCCTGTACCAAAGGGGAACACGGACGTTCTCGAACCAGATATCGCCGTTCTTATCCGCGGCCATCCCGGCTTTCTCGTAGGCATCGCCCTGGGAGACGCCGGGGATGTCGGTGGGAACGAAGATGATCGCTATATTGTTCCTGTCGTTGGAGGCGGGATCGGTGGTGCAAACCACTGCCAGCAGGTCGGCCACCCCGCCGGTGTTGGTGGGCCAGAGCTTGTGGCCGTTTATCACCCACTCGTCACCGTCCTGCACCGCCGTGGTCTGGATAGTGCTGCCCCCCAGCCTCTCCACGTTCTCTATGTCCGCTCCGCCCTGGGGCTCGGTCATGGCCAAGGCGGAGAAGACCGGTTCAGTGGTCTCGCAGAACATGGGGGCGAACTCCTCGCAAAGCCTGCGGTTTACATGGGGCTCACAGGCTATGAATAACAAGGGCCAGAAGACTACGCCGAAGGCCACGGCCATGCCGGAGTCGGCGCGGGCCACCTCCTCGAACATGCGGAAGGCGGCCACGGAGAGGAAGTCGGAGTGGCCCAGCCCCCATCCTCCCAGGTCCTCGGGGAAGAGCATACGCTGGATGCCGTACTCTCCCAGCAGTTTCTTGAAGGGGGGCAGGATCAGGCTGTGGTCCTTCCAATCCTCGTCGAATTCTCTGCGGAAGGGGATGACCTCCTTCTCTACCCAACCACGGAAGATCTCCCCGATATTCTCGCCCAGGGGGGTGAGGTACTCGATGGGCCGGCTGAAATCGTCTATTGTCCTCATTATTGCACCACCCTCCCTATAACGTCTGGCATTGATAGAACCAGCGGGCGATATCGAACTTGGCTATCTCGCTGGCGCCCAGGTAGCACTGCACCGTCTTCACGTCCCGCCAGTACCTCTCCAGCTGCCACTCCTTGGCGTAGCCGGCGGAGGCCATGAGCTCCATCACGCGGTGGATTATCCATTCCGCCGTAGTGTAGATGTGGTGGACTATCATGGTCGAGGACACAAAGACCGCCTCGGAGCCGGCATCGCCGTATGCCTCCGGCTCCGCCAGCATTCCGGCCAGGTTGTAGGTAAGCATCCTGTCCACGGCTATATCCTGGGCGATCTGGGCCATGAGGGCGGCGGTCAGCGGGTTCTCCTTGAAGATCTGGCCGCGGCCCTTTATCACCCGGTTGTCCCCCCATTCCTTGATGATCTCGTAGCAGGCCAGGAGGGAGCCCACACCCGCGGCGCTCAGACCCAGGTAGTACCAGGATAGAAGCCGTCGAATGCCCTCATCTCCCTTAAAGGCCAGGTTGACAGCCGGCACCTTGACCTCTGCGAAAACGACGTCCGCGTTGCGGCTGGCTGCCAGTCCCGTCTTTTTGAACTCCTCACCTCTCTTGATCCCTGAGGCGTCTCCGGGCACCAGGATGAATGCGGGTTCCTCCTCGCCTTTCACTGAGCACAATGCCCCGAAGAGAGCGGCGTCTACGCCGCAACAGGAGGGACGGATGCCCTTGCCGTTGAGTACATATCCGTCCGCTCCGCCCGCTGCCTCCACCTGCAGGTACTTACCCCTCCACTCCGGGCCCTCCTCCTCGGAGTAGGTGGGGAGGATGAAGGATACTATCACCGGCTTATCTCCCTCACAGAAGAGGGGAGCTATGGAGTCGCACAACTCCTGGTTGAGGTTCCCCTCCAGGGCCAGGGAGGCCTGGAGGGCCAGGCTGTGGGCGGCCAGGAAAGCCAGGCCGGTATCCGCCCTGGCTATCTGCTCAATGGCGGAGGCGATAGTATAGGCGGCTTCGGGCTGGTTGTGCTCGTCGCCCCCCAGATTCTCAGGCCAGAGCATCTTCTGAAGGCCGATATCAACAAAAAGCCTCTTCATCATGGGCGCAAGAAGCTCTTTATAATCCTCCTTGAGCTCCAGCCGCTTGTCCATTACCTCCTTCTCCACAAGGCCCTGCAGGCTGGAGGCGAGGTCCAGGTCAGCCTCACCCAGGCGGTTTTTCGGATACAGAAACAGGTCTAGATCGCTCATTAGCATCCCCTCGCTTTAATCGATAACAGCCGAATTACGCATAAATATATAACCGTTTCACTTTTTTATCAAACCAAGGAAGAAAGACGGCATTACCAGCATCTTTCCATCCTAGATAGTCTCACACTCATAGAACCAGCGGGCCACCTCCATCTGGCACAGCTGCTTGCTCCCCAGCCAGAGCTGGTTCATCTTTATATCCCTCCAGTGTTTCTCCACGTCCCAGTCGCGGTCGCAGCCATAGGCCTCCATGAGGTTCATCACCTTGCCTGTGGTTTCCAGGCACCTGTCCATGGCGAAGTAGCGGTAGGCACGCATCTTGGCCATCATCGCCGGGCTCCACCTGTCGCCGTAGAGGTCGGGGCGATCCAGCATGCGCGCCGCCTGGTAGCCCAGGATGCGCAGGGCCTCGATAGTGGCGGCGAAATCGGCCAGCACCCCGGCCACGGCGTCGTTCTCCTTCAGGGCTCGGCCGCGGTACCTTTTGCGGTTCACGAACTCAAGCAACCTCTCGTATATGTTCATCATGGTCCCGGTGGTGAAGGAGACGACTCCCCCGTTGGCTATGGATATCAGGTCTTTGAAATATAAGGCATCCTCTCCCGGGCCGTGAGCCCGGTACCATAATGGGACGCGTACGTCCTCAAACCAGATATCGGAGTTCTTGTCCGCCGCCATCCCTGCCTTCTCGTAAGGTGCGCCCTGGGTCACGCCGTTGACATCCGCGGGAACCAGGATCAGGGCTATATCCTGGGGATCCCTGGAGCCGGGGTTGGTAGCACAGACTACTCCGAAAAGATCGGCCACACCGCCGGTATTACTGGGCCACAGCTTATGCCCGTTTATCACCCACTCGTCCCCGTCCTGTACCGCCGTGGTCTGGATGGTACTGCCACCGGTCAGCTCCACGTTCTCGATATCCGAGCCGCCCTGGGGCTCGGTCATGGCCAGGGCGCCGAATACCGCCTCGGTGGTGTCGCAGTACATGGGTGCGAACTCCTCCAGCAGCCGCCGGTTTACATGGGGTTCCAGGGCTATGGTCATCAGGGGCCAGATGGTCACTCCGAGCACCACGGCCATGCCGGAGTCGGCGCGGGCCACCTCCTCGCCCATCACGAACATGGCAATGTTCAAATAATCCGATTGGCCGAGGCCCATGCCACCCAGATCCTGGGGAAAGAGCAGTCGCTGGATACCGTACTCCCCGAGCAGCTTGTTGATGGGTGAATGGACTAGGCTGTGTTCCTCCCAGTCCTCGTCGAACCGTCTGCGGTGGGGGATGACCTCGTTATCCGCCCATTCCCTCAAGATGGACTTAATGGGTTGTTCGAAAGGCGGTAGGTATTCTATGGGTCGGGAGAAATCGTCGATTGTCCTCATTCAAGTCACTCCCTTTTCAGACCAGACTTCTCAAAGCGTTTCGCACTCGTAGAACCAGCGGGCTACCTCCATCTGGCACAGCTGCTTGCCGCCGAACATGAAGTGGAGGATGGAGATGTCCCGCCAGTGCTTTTCCACGTCCCAGTCGCGGTCGGCCCCGAAGGATTCCATCAGGTTCATCACCCTGCCAACGGCCTCCATGCACCTGTCCGCGGCGAAGTAGCGGTGGGCCCGGGTCTTGGCGATGGCCTCCCGGCTCCACCTGGGCCCGTATAGGTCGGAGCGGTCGCACATGCGGGCGCAGTGGTAGCCCAGGATGCGCAGGGCCTCGGTGGTTGCGGCGAAGTCGGCAAGGACGCCGGCCGCGGCATCGTTCTCCTTGAGTGGACGGCCGCGATACATCTTGTAAGTGGTGAAATCCATGAGCCTCTCGTGGATGTTCATCATAACCCCGGTGGCGTAGGCGATGCTCCCCATGTTCATAAGGGCAAGGGCCTCACCGAAGTACATGGCATCTTCGCCGGGCCCGCAGGCTCGGTACCATAGGGGGACGCGCACGTTCTCGAGCCAGACATCTGAGTTTCTGCAGGAGGCCATACCCCCTTTTTCATAGGGATTTCCCTGGGTCACTCCGGGGGCATCTCCCGGGACATATATCACGGCTATGTCCCGGGGGTCATTGGACCCCGGGTTGGTGGTGCAGACCACCGCTATCAGACTCGCCAAGCCTCCGGTGTTGGCGGGCCAGAGCTTATGGCCGTTGATTACCCACTCATCTCCGTCCCGTACCGCCGTGGTCTGGATGGTGCCGCCTCCCAACACATCGACGTTCTCGATGTCCGAACCGCCCTGCTGTTCGGTCATGCCCAGGGCGGCGAAGGCCGCGTCATTGGTCCCGCAGAACATGGGGGCGAACTCCTGCAGCAGCCGGCGGTTGACGTGGGGCTCCACCGCCATGAAAAGCAGGGGCACGAAGACCATCCCGATGGGAGGGTCCATCCCCGAGTCGGCACGGGCTATCTCCTCGAAGACCATGAAGGATAGAAGGGCGATGTAATTGGAGTTGCCCATCCCCATTCCGCCCAGGTCGTCGGGGAATAGAAATCGCTGCAGACCGTATTCCCCCAGCAGCCTCCTGAGAGGGGGCATTATCAGGCGCTGCTCCATCCAGTCCTCGTCGTATTCCCTGCGGTAGGGCAGTACTTCTTTCTCGGCCCATTCTCTGATAATGGCTATCAGGGGTGCGGCGAAGGGCGGTATGAACTCCTCCGGCCAGGTGAAGTCCTTTATGCTCCTCATGCTCCCCCTTACTCTTTATAAAGCCCGCAGTTGTGGGAAAAGGCAGGTAATTAGAGTGTAGGCGATGCAAAATAGTAAGAAATCATATGCCGGTGCCTTCCCTTACAGCATAGATATCTTAACACTTTTCAGCTTTTTATATAGTTTGGATTGACCCTTTCGCTTTTGACCTGAGAGCAGGATTACGTATAATCTTTAGGACGCATTGCCCAAAAGGAAGGGGTAGAGAGTAAGAAGGCAATCGGCGCAGAGCTCTATAAGGGAGGAGACAGGATGAAGGAATCAACAAGGAAGGTCTTCAAGCTGCACGGCTGGAGGGTGGACAGGGCGATCCACGAGTATATCTATTTCACTTTTTACGACAAATACGTGCCTATAATAGGTTTATACATGACCAAGGTGGTAGTGGTACTCTTTTCACGTTTTAAAGCGACGAGATATATCGTCGATTTCATATTCAACCGTTATCATGCCAAGGTTCTCTCCCACGGCGACGTCACCAAGCTGCTCAGCCTGGAGGAGAGCGTGGAGCTCGGACCCGATACCACGCAGAGGATTGTTCCCTTCAAGCATGCCAACAGCATAGTGCTGCGGGAGCCCGAGCATATAGCGGTGATGGACTGCCCCTGTAAGCTGGAGATGGATGATCCCTGCCAGCCGGTGGCCTCCTGTATCGCGGTGGGCAGGCCCCTGGTGGATTTCTGGATGGAGCACTGCGACAAGTACAACGTGAGGAGGATAACCAAGGAGGAGGCCCAGGATATTATCAAGGAATGTCGCGCCACGGGCCACATCAACCATGCCTTCTTCAAGGTGGCCACCGGGGGGAGCATGGGCTTGATCTGCAACTGCTGCCCTAAATGTTGCGTCGCAATGCGGGCCACAGAGCTTGCCCAGATGATTAAGGGCGCCCAGGATGTATGCATGTACGCCCCCTCGGGATACAAGGTCAAGCACGACGCGGATAAGTGCAAGCTATGTGGTGACTGTGCGGCCGTATGCCATTTCGATGCCATCGAACTGAAGGACGGCGAGTGGACCTACCACGAGCAAGCCTGCATGGGATGCGAGCTGTGCGTGGAGAACTGCGAGCAGGGCGCGCTTTCCCTTGCCTGGGATGGGACCGGGCTTATCCCCCTGGATATAGACTTGGTCAAGGAAAAACTGGGCTGAGCGAGGGGCAAGGGGACCGACTCCTCGATAAGGGCGCCTTAGTAGGTGTCCGGCTCCCGGCGGGCGAAGGGGAGAAATCTCGCGAACTGCGCCTGAAAGGTCATTTTGATATTACCGGTTGGGCCGTTACGGTGCTTGGCCAGGTTGATATCCGCCCTCCCCTTGACCTCGTCGTTTTCCGGCTCGTAGACCTCCGTGCGGTGGATGAAGAAGATCAGGTCAGCGTCCTGTTCAATAGCTCCCGACTCCCTTAGATCCGAGAGAATCGGCCTTCTGCTGTGCTTTTCCGGCTCGCGTGAGAGCTGGGAGGCGGCGATTATCGGGATGTTGAAGTCCCGGCCCAGGCCCTTCAGGGCGCGGGAGATGTAGGCGATTTCCTGCACGCGGTTCTCCAGGCGGCGATCGGAGCTCATCAACTGGATGTAGTCCACGATCACCAATCCGATGTCATGCTGGGCTTTCAGACGCCTTACCTTGGAGCGGAGCTCCATTACACCGATGCTGGCGTTATCGTCTATGAAGATGGATGCCGACGTCAGTTCTCCTGCGGCCTCCGAGAGTGAGGTCCATACATCATCATCTTTGAAACTGGACCTCAGCTTCTGGCTGTTTACCCTGGCTCTGGAGCAGAGCATCCTCTTGGTGACCTCCTTGGCGCTCATCTCCAGGCTGAAAACAGCCACGGGTATTCTCTCCTCTACGGCGACATAGTCTGCGATGTTCAGGGCCAGGGAGGTCTTGCCCATAGAAGGACGGGCGGCTATGACGATGAGGTCGGAGGGCTGCAGGCCTGAGGTCAGCTCGTCAATGTCATCGAAGCCGGTTCGGATACCGGTTTGCAGGGTGCCCTCCGCCACCTGTTCCAGCTCCTCGAAGGTGAGTTCCATCAGCTCCTTCAGGGGCTTTACGCTCTCCCTCCTCTCGATTTGAGCCACGGAGAAGATAGTGTCCTCGGCCTCGTCCAGGGCTTCCGCCAGCTCCTCGCGGGCCTCGTATCCTATCAATTCGATTTTTCGCCCGGCCTCGATGACGCGGCGATAGATGGCCAGCTCTCTCACCTTCTCGGCATAATAACGGGCGTTGGCCGGAGTGGGAACGGAGGATACCAGGTTCAAGATGTAGTTGCGGTCCCCCGCTTTCTCCAGCTTCCCATGGGCACGCAGCGATTCGGCCACGGTAAGGGGATCCACGGGCTCTCCGGAGGCGAAGAGGGAGAGCATCGATCTGTAGATAAGGGCGTGGGATTCTTTATAGAAATCCTCGGGGCGCAGGACTTCGGTTACCTCGGAGATGGCATCCTGGGATAGCAGCATGGAACCCAGAGCCGACTCCTCGGCCTCCATGCTGTAGGGGGGCAGGTGGTCGCGGCGGTTAAAAGCTGAGATTACGTCGGCCATTCCCTTTCCCCCTAAGGAAAATTCTTTGACAGCCCCCCACCGCAGGCGCCGCCCGGTGTTCCGCTAACCAGGGATTACTTTAAGATGGATAACGGCCTCCACCTGAGGATGCAGCTTGATTCGCGCCTCGTGGAAGCCTACCGTTTTTATGTGCTCGTCCATCTGGATCTTCTTGCGGTCCACATCGATGGTCAGTTCTTCCTTAATAAGGCCGGCGATCTCTTTTGAGGTGATGGTTCCGAACAGCCTGCCCTCATCGCCCGCCTTGGCGGTAACCTCGAAAGTATGGCCGGAGATAGCCTGGGCCGTATCCTCCGCCCGTTTCAGATCTCGGTCCGCCTTGGCCATCTTCTCCTTGGCCAACTGGGAGGCCTCCTTGGCCTTGCCCTTGGTGCAGCGTACCGCGAGTCCCTTAGGGATAAGGTGATTATTGGCATAACCGTCCTTTACCTCTACCATATCTCCGCGGTCGCCCAGTCCTTCAACATCGGATACCAGGATTATCTCCAAGGTCTGCTCCTTGTGTTCCAGTGAGGTTCAACATTTTCAGTATAACAAAAACCCACCTGTGGTTGGCGGCGGAAAACGACCTTTTTCTGTACTCGTTACTTGACCTCCCCCTGGCGTGCAGTATAGGGGATAAGGGCCATTTCCCTGGCGTTTTTTACGGCCGTAGCCAGCTTTTTTTGGTGCTGGGAGCAATTACCGGTTACGCGGCGAGGCCTGATCTTGCCCTTATCAGATACGTACCTCTTGAGTAGATTCACATCTTTGTAGTCTATATAGTCGATCTTCTCCTTGCAGAAAAAGCAGACCTTTCTTCGGGGCTTTCGAGTATAACCCTCTCTGGTTCTCCTGTCCTGCCTTCTGTCGTGTCTTTTGCCTGGGTTAGGGCTCATTTCTCCTCCCATAGATGGCTGTCAATGCTGTTTTTAGCTTAGAAGGACACCTCGTCTTCGACCCGGACCTCCAGGTCAGTTGAGAGGTCCGCGTTCACCAGGTCTCCTTCCACCATGTCTCCGAAGTCTTCCTCGCGCTTTTCCCGCCTGCCCAGGAAGACTACCCGGTTGGCCACTACCTCTACCATGCTTCTCCTCTGGCCCTCGGGCGTCTCCCAGCTGCGGCTCTGAAGCCGGCCTCTCACGGCAACCTGGCGTCCTTTGGAGAGATACTCGGCCACCCTCTCGGCCTGGGTACGCCAGACGA
>Ga0180433_10008934_pt1 | contig 12363 bp, 9 predicted proteins | sample SS_ome_8_FD_132980 | JGI IMG/M metagenome (GOLD analysis project Ga0180433, IMG submission 132980) | Hypersaline lake sediment archaeal communities from the Salton Sea, California, USA - SS_1_D_1 metaG | ecosystem: Environmental > Aquatic > Non-marine Saline and Alkaline > Hypersaline > Sediment... | reverse complement strand
CCCCATTGCGCTTCCCATAAAAAGGGTAAGCGCAAGGCCAAGCTTTCCACCTGCTATGAAGCCCACATAAACAGATAAAAGAAGGGCTATTATAAAAGCTATGTTTACGTTTAGCAGAAGCGTTAGGATCATACCCATCGCAGCTAAGGGTATGAGATAGCCCGGAAGCTGACTTTGAACTATTACCAGGGCAACCAGTATAATAAGAAAAGCGTTTATGCTTATAAGCAATACATGTTTTGGCGGCCTGATCAGTCTTTGTTCAAATATGGAAAAATACATACCCCCTACAAAGATCAGACCCAACAATAATATAAAAAGGCCCAGCAGATAAGAGCCTCTGTTTATTGCAGGCTGCAGACGGGTTATCTGAGCAAGCTTTGCCAAGGCATCCTTGGTCAATCTTGTTCCTTTCTCGACTATCAGTTCATTCTTTTTTACCGTTTTTCGTGAATATATAGGGGGAACTTCGGTCCTGGCTTTCTGCTTACGCGCTTCTGTCTCTGCGGCATTAAATGTGGTGTTCGCTTTTATCTTATCTTCTAAGATATCGAATAGAGCATTCCTTACCGCCCAATTGCTCGATGTCAATCTTTGTAAAGTAGATTCTGCCACTTTTAAGGCTTCCTGGGCATCTATCAGCTCTGCTACTTCTGTTTCTCTCTCTATTTTAAATTGGGGGTTGCGTATCGTGACCTTTTCTGTATTCTCTGAGATGAGCCTTGATTTATCCTCTTCTTTTAACACGCCTATTAAAAAAACGCTCTCCAGGGTATCCTTGGTTATCTTGGCAAATTTCCCGGCATCCCCGGCTTCCAGCAACCTCGTTAGATCGCGTTCGCTTAAATCCGTTCCTGTCTCTTCTTTCAACATGGCCGCTTTTTCTTTGACGGAGATAGATGGTATCTGCGATATTCTTTTCATGCTGGCAAAAAACGAATCTATCTCATTGAAGGCCTGATTTTGCACAGACGGATCGATGTCAAAAACAGGAGATACTTTGGATTCGAACTCTTGACGGGCCTTTTCTGTCCTTTCCTCATCGATATTAGTCGGATAGCTGAATGTATAAGGGGCGTAAATCGTGCGTGGCGCTATATCACCTTCTTTTAATTGCGCTATGAACGGAGTGCTTCCCACATACAATATAGAAAATGAGGCCAGACAGAATCCAAGGATGATTATAAATATGTAGAAATTTTTATTATGTGTTATCTTGTGTATAAATTCGCTTATTTTATTTTTCTGAATCTTCATATGCCTTTATGATCTGTTGGACAAGTTCGTGTCTTACCACATCCTCGCCCTTAAGATAAATGAATTCAATACCTTCGATCTTTGACAATATTGCCTGCGCCTCAATAAGGCCGGAGGTTCTGGATTTGGGCAGGTCGCTCTGCGTTATGTCACCTGTAACAACGGTCTTTGAATCAAATCCCAGCCTGGTAAGAAACATCTTCATCTGTTCAGGTGTAGAATTTTGCGCTTCATCCAGTATGACAAAGGAATCATTCAGTGTCCTGCCACGCATGTATGCCAGCGGGACGACTTCGATGATGCCTTTTTCTACGTAATTATGCATCATGTCGCTTTCCATCATATCATAAAGCGCATCATACATCGGTCTCAGATAGGGGCCTACTTTTTCATGCATGTTACCGGGCAGATATCCCAGGCTTTCACCGGCTTCGACTGCGGGTCTGGCAAGGATTATCCGGCTTACGATCTTTTTCTTTAAAGCGTTTACCGCCATAGCCATAGCCAGGTAGGTCTTCCCTGTACCAGCAGGCCCTATACAAAAAACTATATCATGTTTGCGGATCGCATCAATATATGCCTTCTGGCCTTTACTTTTCGGAGTGATATATAATCTCTTAGAGGAAACCTCAATCCTGTCAAGATATATGTTGTGCAATTTCAAGCTCTTATCTTCCTTTATGGACGCGATCGCGTAATTTAGATCGTGTCTTCGTATATAGGCGTATGAGCCTCCTCGTATAGCGATCAGGAATTCCTCTATAACGCGGGCGGCTTTTTCTACGTCTTCCGAATTTCCGCTAAGACGCAAAATACCCGCGCGAAAGACCGAATTGATATTGAACGATCTTTCGATCAGCTTCATATTCTCATCGTGCTTTCCCAGGAGGCTTCTTGCCTCTGAATCATTACTTAAGCGTATATCTCTTTCCATGCGGGTTTTCTGTAAGAGAACGACCTTATTATTTGATCCACTGCTCTTCTTCTTCTACTATATCTTCTTCTATGACTATTTCGCCTTCCTCCTGTCTCATCGTAGAGGTATCTGTCTTTTCCTTTGGTTCAAAATTAGTTATTTCCGTCTCTTGCGGGGCAGGTGTTTCGGGCTCATCATATATCACGGTCTCTTCCTCATATACTACGGTCTCTTCTTCATATACCGGCTTTTCCTCGGGTTCTAACTCTGCTTTTTCGCCCGGAAGGACTGGGACTTCTATATCTACACCTATCATGGTCCTCGTGGGGGTCTCCTTCATCGGAGGAGCCGGGGGCGGATCGCCTATGATATAACCTCTGTTGCCTACGCGCTTCTGGTCGACCCTTTCTTTCTCAAATGTATAGGTCTTTACATTTGAGCAACCGTTAAAGATAAATACAGCCAATAAAACACTTATAATGATAAATCTCATAAACCCTCCTTTTTGTTTTGTTCTTTTAGACTATGATTTTTTCTTGATATGTAATTCCTTTAACTGTTTTTCGTCAACATCGGAAGGCGCGTTCGTCATAGGGCAGACGGCTTTCTGCGTTTTGGGAAATGAAATAACATCTCTTATAGTAGACGAACCGGTAAAAATAGTGAGAAATCTATCGAGTCCGAATGCGATACCACCGTGCGGTGGGGCACCATATTTGAAAGCCTCTATAAGAAACCCAAAGCGTCTCTCCGCCTCCTTTTCACCTAATCCGATAATGTCGAATATCTTAGCTTGTAATTCCTTTTTATGTATCCTTATACTGCCACTGGCTATCTCTGACCCGTTTATTACAAGGTCATAGGAGCGTGCCCTTATCTTGTCGAGTTCACTGCCTTTGCCTAAAAGCTCTATGTCTTCATCGCGGCAGGCGGTAAAAGGATGATGCTCCGATTCCCACCTGTTTTCTTCCTTGTTATATTTAAAAAGCGGGAAATCCGTTATCCAGACCGGCTCTATCCTGTTTTTATCGATCATGCCTGTTTCTCCGGCTATTTCAAGGCGTAGATCACCTAACACATTTAAAGCGGTATTTTTTTCATCCGCGACTATAAGAATAAGGCTGCCGTCTTTGGCGCTCGCAGCTTCTTTTATCAAACTTAATTCTTTTTCATCAAAATATTTATCGATATTTGAAGTCAGCTTCCCGGATTCGCATTTAAAATAGGCCAGCCCCTTTGCTCCCAATTCTTTTGCCCTGCCGATAAGACCATCCAATCTAGAACGGCTAATAGCCGCGTAATCCTCTACGCAGATAGCATAGATACGTCCACCGGACTCAAGGGTTTTCTTAAATACATTGAATTTTGTATCTTTTAAGATAGTGGTCAGATCGGATAATTCCATACCAAACCTGGTATCCGGTTTATCTGTGCCATACTTTTCCATCGCTTCGTGATACTTTAACCGGTGAAACGGCACATTCAACTCCTGAGAGGAAAGCTTCCTGAAAAGCTCTTTCATCAAACCTTCTGAGGCATCAAATATATCTTCTTCCGTTACAAAGCTCATCTCCATATCCAATTGTGTAAACTCCGGCTGCCTATCCCTTCTTAGATCCTCATCGCGAAAACAACGGACTATCTGAAAATAGCGATCGAAACCAGCTACCATCAATATCTGCTTAAAAAGCTGTGGTGATTGTGGTAACGCATAAAATTTACCGACATTAAGCCGTGAGGGGACCAAAAAATCGCGCGCTCCCTCCGGGGTCGATCTGGTAAGAAAAGGGGTCTCGATCTCAACAAACCTTTTACTTTCAAGAAAATTCCGTATCACACTGTTCGCGGCGTGCCTCAGGCGCATATTTCGCTGCATCAACGGCCTTCTCAGATCGATATATCTATATTTTAATCTCGTTTCATCCGCCACCATCATATTGTCATCGACTTCAAAAGGAGGTGTAAGCGAGGAATTAAGTATCTCGAGCGTTTTCACCACGACCTCGACCCTGCCGGTTGAAAGTTTCTCGTTTATAGTGCCTTCGGGTCTTTTTCTTACCAACCCCTCTACCCGGATGACATATTCACTTTTAAGCTCATGTGCTCTATCGTGCATTAGACGATCGTCTTCCGGATTGAAAACAAGTTGTGTGACCCCATAAGCATCCCGTAAGTCCAGGAATATCACTTCGCCATGATCTCGCCTTGTATGCACCCATCCCGCAAGCGTTACTGTTTTATCTATATGCTCCTCATTCAACTCGCCGCATGTGTTTGTCCGTAACATATCTGCTTGTTATTTCATCCTTTCCTGTATCGTTTGCGTGATCTTGCTTTCAGATATATTTATTTGTTCTTTTGTGCGCATATCCCGAATGATCACCTCACGCTTTTTTATCTCATCATCTCCCAAGATCACCGTAAATCTCACGCCGCGCCTATCAGCGTTTCTCATCTGTGCCTTAAGCGAAGCTTCCTTTGTATCGGTGAGCGCCCGCAGCTTAAGATCCTTTCTTATATCATTGGCTATCCTCATCCCGCGAATCTTAGCGGCTTCGCCCATTGTCGCTATATAAATATCTCCTTCGGCAGTCTCTGTTTGCGCAAGCGGTTTTTCCTGCCCTTTGAGCGCAAGTATTATACGTTCTATGCCGAGCGCATATCCTACGGCCCCCATATCCGGACCGCCTAAATCGTGAACAAGATCATTATATCTGCCGCCGGCACCTATGGCATCCTGGCTGCCGAGAGCGTGATGAGATATCTCAAAAACCGTTCCCGTGTAATAATCCAACCCTCTCACCAAATTTTTCTCCTCGATAAAAGAGACACCAAGCGCCTTTAATATGGCCGTCAATGCCTTGAAATATTTTACACAGTCGCTGCACAGACTGTCGCGTATATCAGGTGCCTCTTTTATCACAAAAATACATGCCTCGTTCTTGCAATCCAGGACCCTTAATACATTTTTTTTCAATCTTTTTTTACAATCTTCACAAAGACGGTTCTTCCTGGCGCTTAAATATTTTTTCAATATGGCGGCAAAAGCAGCTTTGTCTTTTTTGCATCCAAGAGTGTTTAATTTTATTGAAAAATCCTTAAGCCGCATGGATTTTAATAACTTATTGACTTGTGATAAGATCTCCGCATCCCCAAAAACCGAACGGTTTCCTATTACTTCCGCGCCTATCTGATAAAATTGACGTGAACGGCCCTTTTGAGGTCTTTCACTCCTGAACATCGGCCCCATATAATAAAGCTTTATCTCTGTTTGTGATTTATAAAGATTATGTTCTATGCACGCCCGCACTACTGGAGCGGTGCCTTCAGGTCTTAGCGTCAGATATCTGCCTTTCTTATCCTGTAAAGTATACATCTCTTTAGTGACAATATCAGTAGCTTCGCCTATGCTTCTCACAAATAAAGAGGTCTCCTCGAGTATAGGGGTTCTTATCTGTACATAGCCGTAGGATTCGAATACATTACGCGCGATCTCCTCTAGTCTTTGCCATATAGCTATATCGCGGGGTAGTATGTCTTCCATTCCCCTAACAGATTGATATTTCATTTTTTTACCTCAACGTACCGATCAGCTTGGATTGTGGAAAATATATTCTCCGGCCAGCCTATCTGACCTTTGCCTTCATTATAAGACCCGGTTTGAAAGTCACTACTTTTTTTGAGGGTATTTCCACCTTTTCACCGGTTTTAGGGTTTCTGCCCAGTCTTCCTTTTCTTGATTTCACTTTAAAGATACCAAAATTCCTTAACTCTACTGTTTCGCCGCGTGAGAGACTGTCGATAATGATGTCGAGTGCCATCTGTACGGCTTTTTTTACATCGATCTGTTTTATGTTCGTCTGGTCAGCGATTTTTAGGACGATTTCCTTTTTTGTCATTATTACGCCTCCTTTTACATCATTCGAAAAATATTAAATATCTCTATTCTTTGTCCTCAGAGGATGCCGTATGCCTTATCCCGCTTAGTTTGGCGACTTTCGGCTTGACCCTATTAAATTTCTTCTTCATGATAAAGAAAAATTTATTAAACCCCTCTATACGCTTTTTTTTCTTTCTCAACCTGTTGAGCAATGAATATAAAAATTCAAAAGCACCACTCCAGTCCTCAGCGACTATCTTCAATCTCTCATCGGACATAGTAGATATCCTGTCGAGAGCAAGTATATTATAGACTGTCGGACTTATCAAAAAACGCTTAAGTGGCTTGACCTCCAAAGAATCCATAAGGTCTTCGTAGCGGGAATTTACCAGATCTTTAGTTGCAATAAATTCATCGTCCTTTTCTTCGGTGACATGCGCTTCGGATAAAGCATTCTTGAAAATATGGTGGAATTTATCCCATATCTCTATAAAGTCTTCGGCTTTCTTTATGTTATCTTCTAATTTCTTATCTTTCATGATTTGACTCGCAAATTTATATTAAGTCTTAAAACGTACTGATCCGTTACCGCATAAAGCCTCTATTTCCTCAAGCAGGGTATCATCCACTTCCACTGTATAATCCCGGCCGGCTGTTATGCTGATCTTCTTGCCTGCCGGTTGTTGAAATTGTAGAAGAACAGGTGTCTTTCCCTTATGGCGAGTGAATATCATCTTAAGATTATCCAACACTTCTTTTTCGAGCCCGGTGGTAGATATGTTTATAGCAATTGCCTTGGTGAACTTCGATTTGACTTCTTCGAGCGGTATTATTTCTTCGGCCAATAACTTGGGTTCATCTTCACGCAAATTGAGCCTTCCGGTGATATATACCATAGAGTCCACCCTTACCAGATTAGAGAATTTTTGAAAGACACGTGGAAAGACCAAGGTCTCTACGCTCCCCGTCAGATCCTCCAAGCTGACTATTGCCATTTTTTCACCTTTTGATCTGGTGACAGTAAGCTTGGCTTTGCTTATTATGCCACCCAGGCGGACCTCTTCGCCGTCACGAAGCATGCTTAAATTTGTTATCGGGGAGGTGGAATAATTTTTCAGTAGCCTTTCAAATCTGGCAAGGGGATGTTTTGTGATGTAAAAACCGAGCATATCTTTTTCATAAGCAAGCAGTTGATTTTCCGGCCATTCCGGTATATCAGGAACATCCTGAAAAGTCTTCTGGAAGCTTTCTTGCATATCAAACGTATCAAAAAATGAATGTTGGCCATTTAGCTTATCTTTCTGTACACCTCCGGTTATCTCAAGCGCCCTATCAAGAACGGATAGTTGCTGAGAGCGTCTTTGTCCCAGAGAATCAAAAGCACCACATTTGATCAAACTTTCCATTACGCGTCTATTTACAAGCCGCAGATCTACTCTTTGGGTAAAGTCATAAATCGTTTTGAATTTTCCCATCTTTGTGCGGGAATCGATAATAGAATCTATGGCACTTTGACCCACATTTTTTACGGCAGCAAGACCGAATCGGATCCCGCCTTCCACTACCGTAAAGTTCGCGAAGCTTTCATTGACATCAGGGGGCAAGACCTTTGTGCCCATGCGGATAGATTCATTTATGTATAACGCTACCTTATCGGTGTTGTCCCGCTCACTTGTAAGCAATGCCGTCATGAACTCCACAGGAAAATTTGCTTTGAGATAAGCGGTCCGGTAGCTTATCAGGGCATAAGCGGTGGAATGAGACTTGTTAAACCCGTATCCGGCAAAATATTCTATCTGATTGAATATTTTATCCGCTGTCTCTTTGTCTATGCTTTTCTTGAGTGCCCCCTCTATAAAGTTGTGGCGGGCTTCCGCCATTATTTCGGGAGTCTTTTTACTTATGGCGCGTCGTAGAGTGTCGGCTTCCGCCAGACTAAACCCGGCCAGCTCGGAAGCGATCTTCATAACCTGTTCCTGATAAACGATGATTCCGTAGGTCTCTTCCAGGACCGACTTAAGTGACGGGTGGTCATATGCTATATCAACTATCTTATGTTTTCTTCTTATAAAATCATCGAGCATCCCACTGCCTATGGGTCCGGGCCTGAATAATGCGAGAAGGGCTATTATTTCCTCGAATTTCTCCGGCTTAAGCTTTTTCAGAAGATCTCGCATCCCGGAGCTTTCTAATTGAAATATCCCTATAGTCTCCGCTTTTTGCAATAGCTCAAAAGTCTTCTTGTCCTGCAGGTCGATGTTTTCGATATCGACATCGATGGACCTGGTTCTCTTGATTATCTTTATGCTCTCGCTTATTACAGTCAGGGTGCGCAAGCCCAAAAAATCCATCTTCAACAATCCTATTTTCTCTAATGAAGTCATGGGGACACCGGTTGTGATCTGACCATCACTTGTCTCGAAGAGGGGCACATAGTCAGTGAGGTCACTCTGGCTTATAACGACGCCGGCTGCATGAGTCGAGGCATGACGGGTCAATCCCTCGAGCTTTTTAGAAATATCGATAAGCTTTGTTATTCGTGTATCATTTTTGTATAAGCTCTCCAGTTCCGGCTCGCTCTTTAGAGCCTGTTCGAGTGATATGTTCAATTCATTAGGTATAAGCTTCGCTATTTTGTCTACTTCCGCATAAGGCATACCCATTACGCGCCCTACGTCCCTCACCACACCCTTAGCCATCATAGTTCCAAACGTTATTATCTGGGCTACGTTGCTCTTCGAATACTTATCGATTACATATTCGATCACTTCGTTTCGGCGCTCATAACAAAAATCTATGTCGATATCGGGCATGCTGATCCTTTCGGGATTCAAGAATCTTTCAAATATAAGGCCGTATTTAATAGGGTCCACATCAGTTATGCCTAAGGCGTAACTGATCACACTGCCTGCCGCCGAGCCTCTGCCCGGTCCAACCGGGATATCTTTGCTTTTGGCAAAATTGACAAAGTCCCATACTATAAGAAAATAACTTGTGTAACCACTTTTTTTTACGATCTCGAATTCATGCTTCACTCTTTCTTTGACAAAGTCATCTATCTTGTGGTATTTTTTTCTGAGCCCCTCTTCGAGGAGTACCTGTAAATATCCATCACGTGTTGTCCCTTCGGGAACATCATATTGCGGGAGATGTATCTTGTTAAAATCCAGTTCGACATTGCATCTTTCGGCAATCTCCATAGTATTTGTCAGGGCAGAGGGCGCTATATCGCCGAAAGACTTCTGCATTATTTCGGCGGACTTGAAATAGAATTCATCGGTTTGGAATTTCATGCGGTTAGGATCGTCCAATGTAGTCTGTGTCTGTATGCAAAGCAATGCCTCATGTGCCGAGGCATCCTCTTTAAAAAGGTAATGGACGTCATTGGTGCCAACTAAAGGTATGTCGAGCTCTTTGGACATCTTTATGATAGCTTTGTTCACTTTGGCCTGATCTTCAATTCCATTATCCTGTATCTCAAGATAGAAGTTGTCCGCGCCAAATATATGCCGATATTGATCCGCCATCTTTTTGGCGCCGTTTATGTCTCCTGACAAGATAAGATGCGGTATTTCTCCTTTTAGGCAAGCGGATAATCCGATTAGCCCGTCATTGTGTCTTGCGAGCACCTCCTTGTCGATCCTGGGCCTGTAGTAAAATCCTTCGAGATACCCTACCGACACCAGCTTCATAAGGTTTCTGTATCCTATCTCATCTTTAGCCAGGAGAACAAGGTGGAATGAGGCTTCCTGTATACCCCGACTTGATTTTTCGAAGCGGCTATCCGGAGCGATATATACTTCACAACCGATGATAGGCTTGATGCCTTTGTCTTGAGCTTTTTGATAAAATTCGATGGCGCCAAACATGTTGCCATGATCGGTTATTGCGCAAGCAGGCATCTTCATATTTCGCGCAAGACTTACTAGATCATTAAGCCGGCATGCCCCATCCAATAAACTGTACTGGGTGTGCATATGGAGGTGGACAAAATTTGTATGTAATCGTGCCATTGCTATTTGTGATTATATACCGGGTTAGAAATCAAACGAAATATAAATAATAAAACTGATATCACATTCTTGCCTATTTTCCCATACCTACGCGTTGAGCAGCCTGAAAAACTTTACCCTCTGTCTGAATAGACGGAGCTATTATTATCTCAACGGAATGCATTTCTTTTATGTTCTTTGCTCCCAGGTTAGCCATGCTGGTCATAAGCGCGCCGACAAGATTTTGTGTGCCATCATCTTTTTTTGCCGGACCGAGCAATATCTCTTGCAAAGTGCCGGAGGTCCCTACTTTAATACGTGTGCCACGAGGCAGATTAGGATGAGGCGTAGCCATACCCCAATGATATCCGCGACCCGGGGCTTCCTGTGCCCTGGCAAAAGCGTTCCCAAGCATAACAGCATCTGCCCCGCAGGCAAATGCCTTACATACATCTCCGCCCGTAGACATGCCTCCGTCTGTTATGATAGAAACATATTTCTTTTTTCTTTTATAAAATTTATCTCTGGCCGCCGCGCAATCCACTGTTGCGGTTACCTGAGGTACGCCTATACCCAACACTCCTCTTGTAGTACACGCTGTCCCGGGACCGATGCCTACAAGCAAACCACTACAGCCGGTCTCCATCAATTCCAGAGCCACTTCATGAGTAACGCAATTTCCTATAATAACCGGTATTTTTAATGAACTACATAATTTTGCCAGATCGACCGATCTATATTCTTTGGCTATATGCTTGCGTGTTGTGACAGTGGCCTGCACGACAAAAATATCACAGCCGGCTTCTTCTGCGATCTTTCCGAACTTTTCGGCTTTTTGTGGAATAGAACTGACTATAGCTGGCACCCCAGCTTTTTTTATTTCTCTTATCCTTTTTGTAATAAGGTCTTCTTTTATCGGTGGAGTATATATACTTTGGGTGAGCTTTGTGGCTTCTTCCGGCGTAGAGTCAGCGATCATATCCAAAACGCTTTCCGGATCATCGTACCGCGTCTGTATACCTTCCAGGTTCAATACTGCGATGCCTCCGAGTCCGCCCATAGCTATAGCGAACTTGACATCCACTACGCCGTCCATGGCAGAAGCCAGTATGGGGATCTTATATTTTGTCCCGGCTAACTGAAAAGCCGGATCGACTTCGGCGGGGTTTATAGTTACGGATCCCGGGACAAGGGCTACCTCATCAAAACCATAACACCTTCTGGCCTTCCTATTTACACCGATATAAAATTGCGCCATATTCGTCTCCTCTAACTCCTTAGTTTTTAATAAGTAACAACAATTATATTAAGTAGGGATATAATACTATTTTAAGGATATTTTGTCAAATAAAATGCATGCCGGATATTATGTCTCAGAAAATATTTCCGGAACCCGCATTCTGGCAGGAAAATAAAAAAATCGGAGGGTAAAAACTGAGTTTTTACCCTCCGACCGTATTTTTTTGGTCTGTGGACCTTAGGATATCTTAGTACATCCCTCCGCCCGCACCTGGCATCCCAGCCGGTGGCATCGGTGGAGCCTTTTCTTCTTCCGGCATATCACTCACTAACGCTTCGGTAGTGAGCATAAGTCCGGCTATACTGGCTGCGTTTTGCAAAGCAGTCCTTGTGACTTTAGCGGGGTCGATGATACCCGCATCTATCATGTCTTCGAACCTGTTGTTCTCGGCATTGTATCCGGTGCTGGATTTCTCTAGCATGACTTTCTGCACTATTACCGAGCCTTCCTCGCCCGCATTCTGCGCTATCTGTCTTACCGGTTCCTCAAGAGCTCTTCTCACTATTGCAACGCCTATGGCTTCATCAGCCGGGCCCTTGATATTCTCCAAGACTTTCCGGCATCTTAAAAGCGCTACACCGCCACCCGGTACAATACCTTCGTCGACGGCTGCCCGCGTAGCATGCAGAGCATCTTCAACCCGGGCTTTTTTCTCTTTCATCTCGGTCTCTGTGGCCGCTCCAACGTTTATTACTGCTACTCCGCCCGATAGCTTAGCCAGACGTTCCTGGAGTTTTTCCTTATCGTAATCTGAATCGCTCTCCTCTATCTGGGTCTTTATCTGGTTTATTCTGCCATTTATGGCGTTTTGCTTTCCTTTTCCTTCAATTATAGTAGTATTTTCTTTGTCAACAGTTACTCTCTTGGCCTGACCTAAATCTTCCGGCTTCACATTCTCCAATTTTATGCCGAGATCTTCGGTTATAGCCCGGCCGCCTGTGAGGACCGCTATATCCTCGAGCATGGCTTTTCTCCTATCACCATAACCCGGCGCTTTGACCGCACAGCATGAGTGCGT
>Ga0180433_10008932_pt1 | contig 12364 bp, 10 predicted proteins | sample SS_ome_8_FD_132980 | JGI IMG/M metagenome (GOLD analysis project Ga0180433, IMG submission 132980) | Hypersaline lake sediment archaeal communities from the Salton Sea, California, USA - SS_1_D_1 metaG | ecosystem: Environmental > Aquatic > Non-marine Saline and Alkaline > Hypersaline >... | reverse complement strand
TGCAGGCCTAAGAAACTCTAAGCATGTCATTAATCATTACTGTTTTAACCCAGGCCTCACTGCGTTCGACCTGGGCTGTAACATGACGGCCCTGCAGGCCTAAGAAACTCTAAGCATGTCATTTTCTCTGCACGCGCAGCTTCTATATAGGATTTGCGCTCACAAGTTTGGTCCTATAGACGGCCTATTTCTCTTATTGTGTATTCAGAAGTTCCTTGGCCTCGCTAATTACAAGCTCCCCATCGCTTGCATCCACAAGATACTTCTTCTCTTCACCCAGATGATGCAAGAGCTTTTCTGCAAGAGGATCCTCCACATACTGCTCGATCACACGCCGTAAAGGTCGCGCGCCCATCTCGGGCATATTACCAAGGTCCACCAGCTGTGCAACAGCTGCCTCAGTTAAATCAATATGGATATGACGCACAGCAAGTCGCTCTTTTACCTTTTCAATCTCGATGTGCACAATCTCTTTCAAGGCATCCACCTCTAGTGGCTTAAAGACCACGGTGCCATCGAGCCGGTTCACAAATTCTGGTTTGAAGTGCTTTTTCATCGCCCCTTCAATGGTTGCCTGCATCGTTTTGTAGTCTGGCATCCCCGTCTGCTTTGTAAATCCAACCTCTGTGGAGCGCCTGATGAGATCGGCGCCCAAGTTGGAGGTCATGATCACAATCGCATGTCTAAAGTCTACTTTTCGACCAAAAGAGTCGGTAAGTCGGCCATCCTCTAAAATCTGTAAAAGCAGATCCATGACATCTGGATGCGCCTTTTCAATCTCATCAAACAAGACAACACAGTAGGGACGCTGCCGTACCTGCTCGGTAAGTTGGCCGCCCTCTTCATGTCCTACATATCCCGGAGGAGATCCTGTCATGCGACTGACCGCAAATTTTTCCATGTACTCAGACATGTCTACCTGAATTAAGGCATCATCGCCGCCAAACATTTGGGTGGCAAGCAAGCGCGCAAGTAGGGTCTTTCCAACCCCAGTCGGTCCCAAAAATAAGAAGGATCCTGTAGGTCGCTTGGGATCTTTAATACCCGTGCGCCCCCGGCGAATCGCACGGCAAACTATGTTTACAGCCTCATCCTGCCCAATGATCTCAGAGCGAAGCGTCTCTTCCATCTTCAGTAGCTTTTTGGTTTCAGCTTCCGTTAACTGCGTTACCGGGATCCCTGTTTGCTGCGCCACAACTTGTGCGACCGCCTCTTCATCCACTGGCACCAAGTACTCCTCTTTATTGGTTTCCCATTCGGTGCGAAAAGCCTGCAGTTTTTCTCGAAGCTGCTTTTCCTCATCGCGCAAATGGGCCGCCTTTTCATACTCTTGGGTACTAATTGCTTTTTCTTTTGCCTGCCGCTTTTCTTCGATATCATGCTCGAGTTTTTCTATGTCAGAGGGTTGACTCATTAAAGAGACGCGCATGCGCGCTCCAGCCTCATCCAAAAGATCGATCGCCTTGTCCGGTAAAAAACGCCCGTGCACGTAGCGATCCGCAAGCTCTGAGGCAGCAATCAACGCCTCATCAGTAATGGTGACATTGTGGTGCTCCTCATACTTTTTCTTGAGACCACGTAAAATCTGGATCGTATCCTCTACACTTGGAGGCTGCACAACAATCTTTTGAAAACGCCGCTCGAGCGCCGCATCCTTTTCGATATGCTTTCGAAATTCATCAATTGTGGTGGCACCAATACACTGCAACTCTCCGCGTGCAAGTGCAGGCTTTAAAATGTTGGATGCATCAATGGCACCCTCTGCAGCTCCCGCGCCCACAATCGTATGGAGTTCATCAATGAAAAGAAGGATATTGCCATGCTTTTTGATCTCATCCATCACAGCTTTGATGCGCTCTTCAAATTGACCACGGTACTTGGTGCCCGCAATCATCAAAGCTAAATCTAGCATGATCAGGCGCTTCTGCTTTAAATTGTCAGGCACTTGCCCCTTGACAATGCGCTGTGCTAATCCCTCAACAATCGCCGTCTTTCCAACGCCCGCCTCTCCAATTAAGACGGGGTTGTTTTTACGTCTACGGCATAAAATCAAAATCAGACGCTCTACCTCTTTATTGCGCCCAATGACTGGATCCAGCTTGTTTTCCCGACTCATCTCGGTCAAGTCATGACCGTAGGCACGTAGGGCTGGGATCTTGTCGCTTCCTCCCTTTTCATGCCCTTTGCTGCCAGGGGTGCCAAAACCTCCCTGTGGAGGAAGCTGCAAATTAAAGGTTTCTAACTCTTTTAAAACCTCTTTGCGCACCTCTTGCAGATCAACATTCAAATTTTCAAGCACTTGAGAGGCAACCCCATCAGTTTGGCGCAAGAGCCCCAAAAGAAGGTGCTCTGTGCCCACATAGTTGTGGCCAAGGTTTGCTGCCTCTTCATTTGAAAATTCAAATACTTTTTTGACTCTTCCTGTGAGGGCTGGGTCTCCGTATACCTGAATTTCGGGGCCATATCCGACAATACGCTCTACTTCATTTCGCACTGTCTCAAAATCTAGTCCTAAATTTTTTAATACATTAACGGCGACACCCTGGCCGAGTTTGAGGAGGCCTAATAAGACGTGCTCTGTGCCCAAATAGTTGTGGTTGAGTCGCTGAGCCTCTTTTTTGGCTAATTTAATTACTTGCTTGGCGCGATTGGTGAATTTATCAAACATAGGTCAATTTCTCTCTGGGTTGCTCCATTCTGTATACGCAATTGAGAAATATTTTAGCAAGAAGTCTGCCAACTAAGATAATCTTATTTTTAATTCTAAAAAAAAGAAATAAATGTGATATAATATGCTTTTTTATTTTTTGTTAGTTTAAAAATGACTCCTTTAGATAATAAAGTAGATATAATCACCCCAAAGATTATAGGAGATCAGAGTGTCTGGACCGTTGTTAAGGTGGTGCTTGGAGTGCTTGCGGTATCAGGGATTTTTGCGATGCTTGTGGGTGTTGTGCTTGCTTATCACCCGTCGAATATTGCCTACTATGATCCAGAGATTCCTGGTGATTTAAGTAGTATCAAGATGGTCTTCTCGTATTTATCTACTGAGAAGGTGGTTTTGGGTACATGTGTAACCTTTGGTGGGATGGCAGCGCTAGGTACGGGAGCAATTTTTCTTCCGGTCTGTAAACAGGCCTATCAGTTGAGCACCACACGTCCTGAAGATTGTTTTGAAAACAAGGATCTGCTGACGCCGCACGAGCAATTGATGCAAGAAGTTAAGGATATCTCTGTTGTAGCTTTAACTGTTTTGACGGTCGTGGGGGTGATTGCATTAACGGCACTTGTCATAAAAATGCAGTTGGATGCCAATAACACCAATGATGTGCATATCACAGATTCTGAGGTGATCGAAAAACTACAAGGGATTGCTGATAGAAGGGGTTGGGGATCATGGAAGGAGGCTTTGCCAGGCTTTGAATGGGGAGATACTGGAGAATATCGCTGGTGTGAGCACCATGATGCTACTCATATATTTGCTTCTATACATGTTGTGTCTTCAGGCACATATGGGCTTAATATAGGTGTATTAGGTATTGCAGGTGGTGTCGTGATGGGTTCTTCAGTTGGGTTTAGCGCAAATTGTATCAACTGCAACTATTTCTATAAAAGTCTGTTGAGGCAACGGCAATGGCGTTTGTCGAGTGAGTTAAAGAGGAGAGATTTGCCGCCGTTGCCCTGTTTAAAAGTAATGATGTTGACGGCACCAACGCCTGAGCGTCTGCACGAAATCTTTAGCCCTTTGTCAGTGGGTGCACTGCGTTCGATGGTGAAGGCCGAAGGGGTGACGGCTGAAGAGGCACGCACCATCTATGAAAAAATTTATCGCTATCAAATTGAATGCAATATTGCACCAGCTCTCGATTCACACCTTTTTCCAGACCTCAACAGATTTACTACAGATTTTTTATAAAATAAAAAATTCAACACACGTCTCCCTTTTTGGGAGAATTTTATTGTTTTTTTATTAAATTTGCATTAATCTATCATTTTTATATTTAGTTGGTTTTCTATGGGTTGGAATTATTTAGATAGCGGTATGCGCACAGCCGCCGAAAACATGGCATTAGATGGCGCTCTTTTGAGCGCGTGCGAAACAGAAAATGAACCCCTTTTGCACCTATATGACTGGCAGCAAGATTCGGCAACCTATGGCCACTTCATCGATCCCTACAAATTATTGCGGCAAGAAAAGGTAGAGGAGGCGGGCCTTGTCTTGGCAAAGAGACCCACAGGTGGCGGTATTATCTTTCATACGTGCGATCTGGCCTTTTCCGTTTGTGTGCCAGCAAAAAGTGATTATTACTCCATCAACCCACTTGAGAATTACGCTTTGATTAATAGGCGTGTGATTTGGGCAATTCAAAAAATGATGGGGATCTCAGGTGAGCTTTTGAGCCAGGATCCCAAGATTGCCGATGTTGATTCCTCCAAGTTTTGCATGGCCAAGCCGACAAAGTATGATGTGATGGTGGGGGGTAAAAAGGTGGGGGGTGCTGCCCAGCGCAATAAGCGCTTTGGCTTTTTGCACCAGGGCTCGATCTCTTTGGGCTTGCTGCCTAAAGAGCAATTTGAAGATTTTTTTATTGGTGATGATGTCTACGCCAACATGAAAAAAAATACCTTTCCTCTGTTGGGGGATGCGTGGACACAAAAAGATCTTTTGGATGCAAGAGCGGCCTTGAAGGCGTCTTTGATCGAAGCTTTTAGTGATGAGTATCCAGGGGATTGATCATGAAATTGCTAAGTCTTTTTCTTTTGATTTTTTGCTTTGTATCCCATTTGTCTGCAGATGAGTCGGATGAGCTGATCTTTTGCAATCATGGCTTAGAGACATTGGATTGGGTGTTGGAGGGGATTGCTGTTGCCGAACAATCGGTGGAAATTTCTGCTCCTTTGATGGGGGGAGAAATTGGTCATCGAGTTTTGCAAGCAGTCGAGCAGCGTCTTGCTGAAACAGAAGGGGTGCAGGTCTATCTCTTAACAAATCCTCTTTTGATAGAAGATGCAGATATAGAGCTCATTAAGAATTTGGGAAAGAGATATCCGCAAAGGTTTTATTACACCTTTTCCGCAAGGGTGCCCATGATGCAGCCGGCCGTTACAACAATTCATAACCATATGAAGTTGATTGTGATTGATGAGCGCTATTACATTGCAGGAGGCACAAACCTCCATGATCGTTTCTGCTCTAGTGGTATTGAACCCGTTGAGGGCGAAGGAGGGCGAGATTCTGATCTGATTGGCCGTGGTGCACAGGCGGTTCATTTGCGCAAAATATTTTTTAATCTCCTTGCTGTTTGGGAGAATTATCAGAAGACAAAGCGATTAGATTATGATCCTAGCCATTTCGCAGACTCTTCGCGCTACTTTCCAATTCATTTGGATCAAAAAAGAGCGTGGATTTCTGCCTTTGAAAGCTCAAATGGTAGAATCCAGCCTCGCGCAATGGAGACCATTTTTAGCGGAGCGATGGATCGACCTAACAAAATTTCGAGTAAATATGTGGAGTTGGTTCGCCAAGCAGAAAAGAGCCTTGTCATTGGCAACCTCTATTTTAACCCTACAGATCGTCTTTTTAAAACGCTTGTTGCCGCTGTAAATAGAGATTTGGATTTTACCCTTTATACTAATGGCCTCTTTGAGGGAGTAAGCCCTCCCTTTAACAAACTTTTTGCGTGGGGCAATCGAGTTAATTACATCCAGGTTTTATTTGGGCGCACCTTCTATTTTTGGCAGGCAGTGCAAGCCTCGGAGGCTCCTTTAAAAAAGAGTACAATCTACGAATACCATGTGCCGGGGATCCTCTACCACAAAAAGGTGATGGTGGTCGATGACCGCTACCTAGTGATTGGTAGTTACAACATGGGCACCAAGAGCGAGTTTGGCGACTATGAATTAGTTTTGGTGATTGATTCTCCTGCGGCGTGTGCCAAGCAGATGCAAATTTTTGAAGTGGATCGCAAACACTCTAAGCAGGTGGAGCGTCTGCAGGCCCTGAAGTGGCATTTTGACCCATGGACTGCCTACAAGGGCGGTGCGCAAAACCATTGTCACGGATTTTTATAGGTATCATATGAAAAAAATAGGCTGTTTATTTTTACTCATCTTCTCACTCTTTGCATGTCATGCAGAAGATCTTCAGGATCATGAAATTGTGATTTGTAACCACAGTTTGGAGACCTTAGATTGGATTACCGATTTAATTGGGTGTGCGGAGCAATCAATTGAGATCTCGGCTCCCTTTTTGGGAGGCCTTGTGGGCTGCAAGGTATTGGGGGCTTTAGAAGAGCGCCTTGGGCAAAAAGCTGATTTGCAGGTTTATTTATTGGTGCACCCTATTTTGCTCGAAGAAAAAGAGCATAAAATCATCAAGCGACTCAAGTCTGCCTATCGTGGCAACTTCCATTTTATGACAACAGCTGAGGTGCCTACCATCTTTCCAAGGGTGGGCTCTGTAAATAACCATATGAAATTGGTTGTAGTCGATGAAACCTATTATGTAGCAGGCGGAACAAATTTAGATGATGAGATGTGCGCAGAGGGCACCTACACCCCACCAGGAAGGGCGCTTCTCGATGGCAACGCGGGTGGTCGCGACACTGATGTTGTAGGCAAAGGAGCACTTGCCCACGAGCTGCGCCTGCAATTTCATAAGCTTTACGCGGTATGGGAGCACTACAACAAACACAAGCAAATGATTAAGAATACCGAATCTTTTGCAGAGCGCAACCACTATTGGGATTTGCATGATGGCCTCAGGGCACAATGTGTGCGCTTCGATGGATCGGAGTATCGGGTGGTGCCCGATGCAATCAAGATGGTCTTCAGTGGGTCGATGGATAGCCCCAATAAGATTTCCAAAGAGTACCAGAGGCTCATTGATGGGGCGCAAAAGAGTTTGGTTATTGGAAATTTATACTTTCATCCAATTCCAGATTTATACAATGCCCTTTTAAAGGCAGTCAATCGAGAGATTGATCTGACCCTGATTACAAATGGCACCTACAATGAGATCTCTCCGGTCAATAACAAGCTCTTTGTATGGGCAAGCCGCATCAATTACGTTCCTCTCTTTTATGGCCGCACCTTCTCTTTTTGGGAGGTTTTTAAAGCGGCGGGCGCAGCTGTCAAAAATGTGAAAATTTTCGAATATTATGTGCCCAAAATTTTGTACCACAAAAAGGTGATGGTGGTCGATGAGCGCTATTTGGTGATCGGTAGCTATAATTTTGGTATGCGAAGCAACTATGGGGACTATGAATTAATTCTGGTGATGGATTCTCCTGAGCTTTGCAGGCAGGAGATGCAAATCTTTAAGCGCGATCTGGAGTTTTCTAAGGAAGTGGAGCCAGTGATTGCGCGCAGTTGGTATTTTGATCCGTGGATCTCTTATTTGGGAGGCACGCAAAAGCAATTTCACGGATTTTTCTAAAAAAGAGAGAGGATAAATGAAAAAAATATTATATCTACTAACGATTTTATTTTTGGGTGTGAGTGCCTTTGCAGCAGAAAAATCTGAGGCTGTCATTGTCTGTGACAATGGGCTTGAGATGTTTGCATGGGATTTAGACTTTGTTGCCAACGCCAACCAATCGATTGAGATTACCTCTCCTTTTTTTGGAGGCAAGATTGCACGAGATCTGCTTGCTGCTTTGGATCAAAGGATCCAAGAGAGGCCTGATTTGCAAGTGCACCTGCTCTTTGGTCCGATGTTTTTAGAGGATCGGGATACAAAGATGATCAAGGATTTAGAAGAGAAATTTCCTGAGAATTTCCATGCTTTGGCGGCCTCTGAAGTGGCCGTTTCTAGCCCTGATTTGACCTCAATTGGGAATCACGTAAAGGTCTTTATTGTCGATGAGCATTATTATGCTGTGGGGGGGACTAATTTAGATGAGGGGCTCTGTACGGATGGTACCTACACGCCTCCTCGCAAGCCTAAAAGCAAAATAGGTCCCTTGATTTGTCCAGCGGGTGGGCGCGATGGAGACGTTGTGGCGCGGGGGGCATTGGCAAAGCCTCTTCGGGAGATGTTTTTCAAGCTCTATGCGATTTTCGAAGACTATGAAAAGACAAAGCGTTTGATTGCTGATCCCGACCATTTTGCAGGTAAGACGCGCTACTTTCTCCTTGATGAGGCGATTGAAAAGCCCTTTGCGCCTTTGTTTGAAAGTTCTGATCGCGTGATTGTAGCTGATAAGGTTGAGATGTATTTTAGTGGGAGCATGGATGTTCCACACAATAAAGTTACCAACGCTTATGCCAAGTTATTGCAAGAGGCAAAAAAGAGTGTGATTATTGGAAATTTGTATTTTAACCCTCCCAAGCAAATTTACAAGGCATTGATGGGGTGCGTGAATCGAGGCATTGAGATGCGTGTGATTACCAATGGGGTGCATGAGGGAATTACACCAGAATACAATGACAAATTTTGTTGGGCCAATCGAATGAGTTATGTGCCGCTTTTTTATGGCCGCGAATACCATATGTGGGAGGCCTTTAAGGCGGGCTCTGCTAAGCAGAAAAAGACACAAATTTATGAATACATTGTGCCCGATGTTGTCTATCACAAAAAGGCAATGGTAGTCGATGACGATCTATTTGTTGTGGGAAGTTACAACTTTGGAACCAAAAGCGACAGCTCGGATTATGAGTTAATTTTGGTAATTGAGTCTAAGGAGATAGCAGCAGAGGCATTAAGGGTTTTTCAGGTTGATGTGGACCATTCGGTTGAGATTCGCTCTACAGAGGCCAGATCCTGGTATTTCAACCCATGGTACTCTTATTTAGGATACACCCAAAGACTCTTTCATACCGTGCTTTAAAAAAGGGGGTTGAAAAGAGTTTGGCAATGCGTTAATTTGAGTTGATTATGTTACAATTTTTTAGACGATATCAGAAGATACTATTTATTTTTACGACAACCACGGTGGTGATAAGCTTTGTCTTTTTTGGCACCTACCAAGCGATTGATCCCATGCTTTCGCGCTCTAAAAACAGGGGTCCGGTTGCCTTTGTGACGGCCAATCAACGCAAGGTGTCGCAAGGTTATTTCGATTCCATCTGTCGCTTTTTGGCAACAGAGCCCGAACTCTCGTACGATGCACAAAAGATTCTCTCGGGCAATCCGCTCAACAGCGGCATTATCTCGGCAAATTTTTTGCAAACAGAGATAGGCTACCTGCTTATTACCCCGCACACTAGTTTGCACGGCCAGGGGCTCCAGGAGCGCTTTGAAATGGAGAGCTCCTTTGCCCCCTTTAAGCACGCACTGCGCCCCCATCTTTCGGCGCAAAAGGTTTGGCACGATTTTGCTCCAGATGTAGCCCAGAGCTTGGCCTCATTTCAGGCGGCAAGCGTTGAGAACTTAAAAGAGAATTTTTTACTGCGTTCAAGGCTCTATTTGGCACAAAGAAATTTTCCAGCCTCTCTTTTAAAGCAGATGCTTTGCTACCAAGACTACCAGCAAGCAGGTGTTTCGGGTGTGGATCGTACGCTTGCCCAAAAAGATTATTCGCTATTTGGCTACAAAAATCTAAGCGATTGGTTTGGCACCGAGTTTGTAGAACATTGTGCCAAGGTGATTATTTATGGGGCCGAGCTTGCCAAAAGCCAGGGGTACAAGGTCTCTCGCCAAGAGGTGATGACAGAGCTTTATACCAAAAGCCAGAAGTGTTACCAGATGGTACGCGATAAAATTGATCTGCCAACAGCTGATCCCGCAACCTTCTTGCAAATGTTGGTGCGCCAGCAGGAGATGGATCAGGAAGAGCTGATTACAATTTGCGAAGATGTTCTCTATTTTCAGAAGTTGTTTGAGGGCGCAGAGGCTGATGTGATGATTGATTCGTTGGCACTTGAAAATTTTTATGAGTACGCCAATCAAAGTGTCACTGTGCAGGTGACGCAGCTGCCCAATTTTTTACGCTTTAAAAACATGAAGCAGCTCGAGGAATTTGAGCTCTACTTGACCTCGGTTTGCAACAGAGAGGATGATGTTTTGGCAATCCCTAAAGAATTTGCCTCTAAAGATGTCATTGCTTCAAGAGCACCTGAGCTCATTGGACGCCGCTATGTGCTGGATGTGGCGCATGTAAATAAAGAGCAGCTTTATTCCAAGGTCTCTTTGAAGCGCCTTTGGCAATGGCAAAGTGACAATGCCGAGCTAATTGCTTCAGCTTTTCCCAATGTGAAAAAGTTGGAGGAGGCACCTGAGCTGATCAAAAAGAGTGTGGACCAATTTTGCTATGAGAAAATTTGTGCAGAACACCCAGAATGGATCCATGAGCTGCTGGTTTCCAAGCCACATGCGCAGCAGGAGCTCTTTTTGCGCTTTGAGCAAAACAAATGTGTCTTGGCTGGGATTGAGGATGTAGCGCAATTGCGTACTCTTTTGGATCGAGAGGATGCGCTGGAGCTCTATACTCAGGATCAACAAAATTACTATTCGATTCGGGTTTTGGCCCGTATGCCATCTGGAGAAGTACTCTCTTTTGATGCAGCCAAAAAAGAGGGTGTCTTGGATGAGCTTTTCAAGCGAAAAGAGATGAAGACAACAATGCAACACTTACGCTCAGCGCTTTTGCGGCAATTGAGTAAGCAGGGGATTGCCTTGGATCTTTCGAGTGAAGAGAAGAAAGATCAGGCGCTGGTTGCTTATAGATTTTTCCCTTACCTTTTACGGGCACAGGCGGATGAGAGTTATGCACAGGGCTTTTCCGATGCGTACAGTCTAAAATCTTGCTATAAGAGTGTGGCTCGCAGTGGGCGCTCCTTTATTGGCTATGAGCAAGCGGTGCAGTTAGCAGACAATCCATCTGATTTAATGCATGATCACCAGGAAGGGCTCTATTTTTATACCTTTTGCAAGAAAAACCAGATCTCTCAGTTGCCTTTGGACAAGGTTCTTGGGATGGATCGTCTGGTTGCCGACGAGAGGCGCGGCCACCTGTTGGAGCAGTTGGTTAAGCAAATGCATCATAACTAAACCTCATTTGGAGTGCGAAGGCCCTGCCTTCGCTTTAAAAAATAACGCTTAATTTAGTGAACTGACTATAACTTAGGGAATCGGAGTATGAAGTATACAGAGACACACGAGTGGGTAGAGCTAGAGGGAGATGTAGCAACCGTTGGGATTACAGACTATGCCCAGAAAGAGCTAGGGGAGATTGTCTACGTAGAACTTCCAGAAGTTGGCCTGGAGATTGAGAAGGATGCCGAAGTGATCGTGCTAGAGTCTACCAAGGCTGCTGTGGACATCTATACGCCCCTTTCAGGCACTTTGGTTGAGGTTAACGAGCAATTACGGAAACACCCCCAGTTAATCAACGAGAGCCCTACCAAAAAAGGGTATCTATTCAAAATAAAAGTATCAAATCCAGAGCAAATTGAGAAGCTCTTCAGTAAGCCGCAAGACTAATTGTTAAGCATTAAATAATTATTTATTAAGATCTGGTCTTTTGAACCTTCCTGTTGTATAATAGTGTATTAACAATGAGGTGGTTATGAATTGTCTTGGACTAGGTAATCAGTGTGTGAGTACTTATTTTGTGCAGTCTAGAAATCCAGACGCTTATAGCATTCCACGATTGGCTTTGGGCATTCTTGCTCTAGGTGGATTTGCGACTATGGTTTATGGGGCGGTTTCTTTATCTGATGTGGCATCGGATGCGAACTATGCCTTCTTGGGCGGAGGTGGTGGTGCGATGGTGGTTGCTCTGGGGATTCTTAGATATTTTGCCCCAGATCTACAAGTGCACCGACTAGTACAACCGAAAGAAAAGATTTAGCAGGCAGCACCTGCATTAATGACATGCTCGCAAGGGATTAAAACACTTCTCAAAACGAAGGTTAAAAGTTTGTCAAACGATGGTCTGAGGCAAATTTTCGCATGGATTAATGGAAAAGCAATGTTGGGGGAAGATAGCGCTGAGATGACAGATGAACAAGCGCGTCAATTTGTTGAGGATTTATGTCAGGAGATGCCAAATAGTCCGAATCCTCAGATAAAAAATTTATCTGAGGATACAAAAATATTAATACAGAATGCTATGCAGAGTGATGAGGGAGTAGCCTTAATTAAAACGTTATGTGGCTGTCATAGACAGTCTGCGGCCTAGTAGATACACCTTCTATTTTCTGCAGCAGTCGTTCGATATGTTTTTTAAGTTAATAATATATTAATATAAATATGTTACAATTTATTCTAAATTGAAAAAATAATTTTTATATGAGAGTCAGGGAAAACGCATTAAAATTTAGGTTACGACACTCCTGAGGAATTTATCGTCCCATCCTGCTCTTAATCTTTTTCTTCTGATACCAGCTTTTGTAGGCTCTTGTTTTAGAAGATTTAAGG
>Ga0180433_10008931_pt1 | contig 12365 bp, 2 predicted proteins | sample SS_ome_8_FD_132980 | JGI IMG/M metagenome (GOLD analysis project Ga0180433, IMG submission 132980) | Hypersaline lake sediment archaeal communities from the Salton Sea, California, USA - SS_1_D_1 metaG | ecosystem: Environmental > Aquatic > Non-marine Saline and Alkaline > Hypersaline > Sediment... | reverse complement strand
TAAACAACCAGTGTACGTAAAAAAACTTTATACTTACTATTTAAGAACTTAAAAAATCATGGATGGGATTTTTTGCAGAATATACGCAAAACCAAAATTTAAACGCTTTTTTTTGGTGTTTTGCGGAATATTTTGAAAAAACATTTTATGACTACCACAAACACTACTTATCAATTGATGAAAATGAAAAAATGTAAAGAACGTGGGAAAAAACCAAGGCTATTGAAAGCACATCATACAAAGTACAGTCTGTTGAAAAAAGGCCTGTCCTTTTTAACAATATTACTATTTGTTGGATTGTGCATCATTCCCTCAAACGCAGTTGAAATTAAAACAAGTGGGAATACAACAGATTGTCCAGTCAACGTTGACAATTATACAAATTATTTAGGAAAAATTTACTTTAATCTTAGTAGATTTTCCGTTGACATAGGTTTTGAGCATCCAGAAGACACAGATTACACATTTCCAGTTGTTGATGACAACTACATATCAAATTTTACAGTTGAACTTAATATTACATCTGAACAAAAATTATTTTTCACCCGAGGTGTTTTTACCAGTGCAAAGATTCTGGTTGGTGACACTCCCTTATGGATGGCTTTTGGGATTAATTTTATGCGTGGTGACTATGTTGTCCCCTGGACGATAAAGGATATTGAGCGAAACTTCAATTCAGCACCAATCAATGGTCAGGAAAACGTCACCTTGACAATAATACTTAGGGCTAGAGGTTTTCCATTTAGTTTCTTGAATCCTAAAGAAACATCCTTTACTGTTACAGCCCATTTTTTAGAGTGATTTTATAATTAAAGAATCAAAAAAAACTCTTTTTTCTTTTATTTTCTTTTAGTAATTTTAGTAATAATTATTTTTATAACAAAAATTTATGTTAAAATAATAATTATACACAAAATATATATAAAAGATACATAATAATAAATCGCTAAAACATTTCTGCATTTACAAGAAAATTTTGGAACTTTTATGCGGGAGGAAAAAAAAATGAATAAATCAGATAAAAAATTTTTAAAAAGTAATATTGGAAAAAAAGCTGTTGTTTTTGTAATCGCCGCACTATTTCTTACAAGCATTATTAGCCCATCTATAAATACAAAAAACCAATATAAGGAAATTAAAAATATTGATTCAACCTGGACATCTGTTGACCAAAATGACATTCCAGGTGAACAACCATTAAATCCTGGTGAGTCTTGGTGGAATACTGATTGGTTGTATCGAAAGTCGATAACAATAAATTATAACCAAGTAGATGCCGATCTAACAAACTTTCCCATTTTGATCAGCCTCGCGTCTGATAGTGATTTGGCAGATGATTCTAAATGTCAAAACGATGGAGATGATATCGCATTTACCAATATTTCAGGCACCCGATTAAACCACGAGATTGAGTATTTTGATGGTGATAATGGTCAGCTTATCTGTTGGGTAAACGCCACAAAATTAAGTTCAACTGAAGATACGGTACTTTACATGTATTATGGCAACCCAAGTATTGTTAACCAGGAGAATCCTGGTGGTGTATGGGATAGTGGTTTTGTCATGGTTCACCATATGGTTGATGTTACAAGCAGCTCTATTTCAGATAGCACAAGCTACAGTAATGATGGTACAAAATATGCTGCAAATGAGCCTTTGGAGGCTGTTGGTAAGGTTGGTTTGGGTCAGAGTTTCGATGGTAGCAATGATTATGTTGCTGTTTCTGATGCTGATTCGTTGGATCCATCTGATGAGATTACAATTGAGGCTTGGGCGTATATTGATTCTTACCCGACTATCTATCCCAGAATTATTTCAAAGGATACTGCAGGGAATTTGCAGTATCAGTTCATCACGCATAACACCGGTCAGATTTTCTTCCGTATAAGCGATGGTGGTGATTGGCAAGGCGGTGATTTTGACAGCGGCACATTATCCACGGGTAGTTGGATTTATATTGCCGGTACGTATGATGGCAGTACTTTGAGGGCTTTTTGTGATGGTGTTGCTCAGACTACAACTTATAGCCATACTGGCAGCATAGACAGTGGCACTGGTGATCTTGCTATTGGTAAAAAGGTTGATACTGCTAGTGATTATATTTTCGATGGCATGATGGATGAGGTTCGTATTTCCAATGTTGCCCGGAGCAGTAGTTGGGTTAACACTAGTTATGTGAATCAAGAAGATCCTGGTTCGTTTTATAGTATTGGTGTTGAGGAATCTGGTTCACATGCTCCTTTTGTTACTAACGTGTATCCATCTGATGGCGCAGTTGATATACCTCTTCAGCCAACATGTCATATTGATGCAAATAATAGTAATGGCGGTACATTGACCGTGGAATGTTTTGAGAATACAACAGGTGGTTGGGTATTGCGTCAGACCAATAGTAGTGTTGTTGCAAATTCTACTGTTTATTGGACGTTTGGCGAGGCTATTGATTATGAAACCCGGTATTGGTGGGGTGTGAACGTATCTAATGGTGGTAATTGGTCTAATGAAACATTTAGTTTCACCACGGTTTCTGCAGTACCAGTGTTGAGCAATCCTTCACCTATCAATAGTGCAACTGATGTTGTTTTGTCACCGCTACTTTCTATTATGGTGAACGACAGCCAGGGTGACAGCATGGATGTTTATTTCAGAACAAATGCCTCTACGGGTATTTGGCATACCATTAATGAAAACCTCTCAGTGATTAACAATACTTTGTCTTGTGACAACACCAGTGAAATGGATCAATATAGCACGGTTTATTGGTGGAGTGTTAATTGTACTGACGGTGCTTATTGGACTAATCAGACTTTCAGTTTCACCACGACGTTGGAGTCTGGTGCTTGGTGGGATGACAACTGGGCCTGTAGGAAACTTATCACGGTTGATCATTCTCAGGTGGATGGGGATCTTGTTAATTTCCCAGTTCTTATCAATATTAGTGATTCTGATTTGGGTAACAGCAGTCAACCTGATGGTGACGACATTGTTTTCACTGATTATTATGGTAATAAGTTGAACCATGAAATCGAACAATACAGCAATGGTGATTTGGTCTGTTGGGTGAATGTCACTGATTTGAATTCAACCGTTGACACGTATTTGTACATGTATTACGGCAACCCTAGCTCCGATAACCAGGAAAACCCAAGTGGCGTTTGGGACAGTGGGTATTTGATGGTTCATCATATGGTCGATGCAACTTCCAGTTCTATTGAGGACAGTACAATAAATAATCATGATGGTGTTAAAACAGCATCCAATGAGCCGGCGTATACTACAAACGGTCTGATGGATGGCGCTCAGGATTTCGACGGCAGCGATGATATCGTGAATATTTCACATGATGCGAGTTTGAATTTGGAGTCTACTGATTTCACTATATCTGTTTGGTTGAGACATGATACGTCAACTGGTGCTCAGCGTTTTGTCTCCAAGCGTGATCTTTCAATAGTTGAGGGTTGGCATCTTGAACGTCAAACTGATGGTTTGTTGAGGTGTCTTGCTTGGCAGGGTGCTAGCAACAGCGTTAGTCTGGTTGGCGGAGGTCTCACTGATGATGTTTGGCATTTTGTTGTGTTCAAACGCGAGGGAAACCAGTGGTATTCGGTGCTTGACGACAGCGTTGTTGGCTCCATAACTGATAGTGACAGCATTGTTTCCAGTACAGAACCGGTTTTGTTCGGCGCTGTGAAACAGGACAGCGGCGAATCAGGTTATTTCAATGGTTTGTTGGATGAGATCCGTGTTTCAGACGTTTCCAGAAGCACCGGGTGGTTGTCTACAGAGTACAATAATCAGCTAAGTCCTTCCGCGTTCTACAGCTTAGGTGAAGAAGAAGTTACGGATAGACCGGTTGTTTCTGACGTATCTCCTGTTGATGGTGCGGTTGATGTTTCTCTTCAACCAACTTGTAGTGTTGTTGCAAATGATGCAAACGGCGATGAGTTAACTGTCCGTTGGTTTGAAAACACTACAGGTGGTTGGGTGTTGCGTCAAACCAATGCTAGTGTTGTTGCCAATTCAAGTGTTTCTTGGGTGTTTTCGGAGGCTGTGGATTATGCTTCTGTGTATTGGTGGTGTGTGAATGTATCTGACGGGGTTTATTGGTCTAATGTGTCTTTTAGTTTTTCGACATTGACTCCTTCGGCGTTCGATCCATTTAGTTATGGTTGGCAGTACCGTAAGGCAGTTACTGTTAACCATTCGTTGGTTGCTGAGGATTTATCTGGTTTCCCTGTGTTGATCAGTCTCAGTAGCGATGTTGATCTTGCAGCTAATGCTCAGAGCAATGGCGATGATATCTTGTTTATGAACAACAGTGGCGTTTCGGAGAAGTTGCCTCATGAGATCGAGGTTTTTGATAACAGTACAGGTGAGTTGGTTTGCTGGGTGAATGTCTCAAGTCTTTCGTCTTCTGTTGACACTGTGTTGTATATGTATTATGGCAACCCTGTTTGCAGCAACCAGGAAAACGTTGATGATGTTTGGGATAATGATTTTGTGATGGTTCAGCACATGGAGGATGAAACCAGCAGCACTATTGCTGACAGTTCTAGTTATGGTAACGATGGTACAAAACTTGCTGCAGGTGAGCCTTTGGAATCCAGCGGTATTTTTGGCTCAGCTCAAGATTTTGATAATGTCGATGATTACATCAATTGCGGTACCGACAGCAGTCTCGGTCCAACAGAAGTTACGGTTGAGGGCTGGGTTAATCTTAGTTCTTATGATGCTGCAATGGATTGTTTGGTACAGGCGGGTTCCTTTGATAATTACTGTTATGAGCTGGTGATTTACAGCAGCCAGCTGCGTTTTTATATGCGTGACGGGGGCGGTCCTTGGTATGCCAGCACTTCTTTGCCGTCTCTTGGTGGTTGGCATTATTGGACTGGTACCTATGATGGTTCTACTGTCAGCGTGTATATGGATGGTGTGAAGGGTACTGATGGGTCTCATGCTGGTATTAATACTGATGTTGCGCATTTGTATATCGGCCGTGGTTTTGAAAATTATATTGATGCTGTGATTGATGAGGTTCGGATTTCTAGTGTTGCCCGAAGTGGTGGTTGGATTAGCACCAGTTTTATGAACCAGAATAATCCCGGTAGTTTTATCTCTGTTGGCGTTGAAGAGACTGTCACTGAAGAGCCTCAGATCTCCAATTCTTCTCCAATTAACGGAGCAATAAATATTGCTTTGACTCCAACGCTATCTGTTCAGGTGGCTGATCCGCAGGATGATAGCATGGATATTTACTTTAGGACAAATGCTTCCACCGGTGTTTGGCATACTATCGGTGAGAACCTCTCAGTTTTCAATGACACGTTTTATTGTGATAACACAAGTGAAATGAACATGTATACTACTGTTTATTGGTGGAGTGTTAATGCAACAGACTCAGGTAGTGGCAATTGGACGAACCGAACATTCAGCTTCACAACGGCTTCTGCGGAACCTGTTCTCAGCAATCCGGTACCATCTGATGGTGCAACTGATGTTGGTGTGGGTCCTGTTCTGTATATTACCGCCAATGATTATCAGGGGGACTTGATGAATATATCGTTTAGAACCAATGCCTCTGGTGTTTGGGGCGATATCGGCACCAATGTTTCTCAGCCTAGTGGAACCTACAGTCAGCCTTCAACTGGTATGGATAGTTACAGTACTACCTATTATTGGAGTGTGAATTGTACTGATGGTACGTATTGGACGAATGAAACCTATAGTTTTACAACAGCGCCTTATCTACTGGGTGAAATCACAATAACCTACCCCGTTCAGTATGTGGTTTATCAGCGCCATAATGACACAACTGGTGAGATTTTTGTTTCTGGAACATACACTGAAAGTCCAACAACGATAGAAGGCAGATTCAATGACGGCGGCTGGAAAGTCATAGATGATAGTCCCACTGGTGGTAAGTTCAGTGGTTCGTTTAATGCTTCAGTTGGCCAGGGCAACCTGAGTGTCAGGTTCTCCAATGCTCATGGTACCACTGATAATGTAACTGATATTGGTGTGGGTGATGTTTTTGTGATTGGCGGCCAATCCAATGCCGTCGGCCAAGGCAGCACTTTGAACACGTTGAATTCCTCAAATCCATATCTAGCCACGATGTACCGCGGTGATGATATTTGGAGACCTGCAAATGATCCAACCGACATAACAGGATACGGCTCAGTTTGGGTAAAAATAGCCGATTATATTACACAAACCCAAAATGTCCCAGTGGCGTTTATTACAACTGCCTATAATGGTGCAAGTGTCCTAGAATGGCAAAAGGGAGCAATAAGATATGACAACATGTTTTCCCAAGTTTCAGAGGCCACTGCTGGAACAATGCGCGTTAAAGCAATGTTTTATTTCCAAGGAGAAAAAGATGCACGGCTGGACACTTCACCTAGTTGCCATGGTGACTATGATTCTTATAGAGAAAATCTATCAAGAACAGCAAGTAATTTTATTAACGATATGGAACTAGCAACAACAATCGTAGTTGGTCAGATAGATCATCAACCTAACGGTGCAAATAGAGATAGTATAGATAATATACGTAGAGCCCAACGTGACTTATGGTATGAGGATGAAAATATTTCTGCAGGTCCTGTTACTCATGATATTGAAATGACCACTGATAATCTTCATTTTCGAACAGATGATGAAATGGGTGCTTTTGCTGATCGTTGGTGGGCAGCTGTTAACAGTGTTATTTATGGGATTGGAGACGGTCAAGGCCCCATGTTTCAAGATATAACTATGATAGATGATGACACATTTGAGATCCTGTTCAGTGATTCTTCACCACCACTTATTGTTAAGGATTATCTAGGTGCAAGCGCTTCAGAATCTTTGGGATGGCGAATTGTTGATGGTGCAACCGTATTGGATGACTCAGATATAGTTTGTGAGGTAATAAGTGATTATAAGGTGCGTTTGAACCTTTCAAGCAGTGTTTCTACAGATGCTATTGTACATTTTGGTAGTTATACAGATGGTTATGGTGAGCCGATTGTTCGAGATAATAGTACGTATGTGCTACCTGTAGTACCATTTTCAACGGGTATTGAATTGAATATTGAAGAACCAATACTTAGCAATCCTTCACCATCAAATGGTGCAAGTAATGTTGATTTGTCCCCGAAACTATCCATCCAAATAAATGACCAACAGGGCGACAGTATGGATGTTACTTTTAGAACAAATGCTTCAACCAACATATGGCATACAATTGGGCAAAATATCTCTGTGTATAATGGTACCGTGTCTTGTGACAATACAAGCCAGATGAACGAATACAATGAACTGTATTGGTGGAGTGTAAATGCAACTGACAGTGGAAGTGGAAACTGGACAAATATGACGTTTAACTTTACAACTCGTATGATGACAATGTTCAATCCTTTTGCAAATGGATGGCTATATAGAAAGGAGATTACAATTGATCATTCTATGATAAATACTGATCTTACGAATTTCCCTGTTTTAATCAATCTTGAAACTGATAATAATCTTGCCGACCACACTCAATATGATGGAGATGATATCTTATTTATGGATGACGTAGAGGTTGCAGACAAATTAAATCATGAAATAGAATATTATGACAGTAGTACAGGTGAACTTGTATGCTGGGTTAATGTTCCCAGTGTTTCCTCCACTGTAAATACTACGATTTATTTGTATTATGGCAATCCAAGTGTACTAAATCAAGAAAATCCAACAGGGGTATGGGATTCCAACTATGTTGGAGTCTGGCATTTAAATGAAACAGGTTCTGGAACTGGTGGTACTCATTTTGATTCTACTTCTTATGATAATGATGGCAGTACTAGCGGTGGTGTTGTTACTGATGCTGTTGGTATTGTTGGTGGCGCGGATCGTTTTGACGGTAGTAATGATTATGTAGGTGTTCCTGATGATTCTAGTTTAGATATAACTGGAACGGTTACTGCGTCTTTGTGGGTTCGTCCTGAAAATCTTCCCTTTGCTACACCTTATCCAGGCATGATTTCACGAGGCAGCGAGACAAATAGGCAGTATTGGATTTGGGGTATTCAGGGAGAGTATGATATTGGTGGTAGGATTGGAAATACAAATGCTGCTCCTGGTGGAGCTGGTGTTTCTATGGTAGAGGATAATTGGTATCATGTGGTGATCACTGGTAATCCTGCGGGCAATATCTATATGTACTTCAATGGAGAACAGGTTGCTAGTGTTTCGTATGGTACTTCTCCAACTAGTGAGTCTACGAGTTTATATATTGGTTATATGGATACATTTGGTTATTTTGATGGTTCTATTGATGAGGTTCGTGTTTCTGATGTTGTTCGCGATAGCAATTGGATCAATGCAAGTTATTTGAACCAAAACAATCCTAGCTCATTTTACAGTATCGGAGATGAGGAATTGATTTCAGATGCACCTCAGATTTCAAATCCATCACCTATCAATGGAGCTAACAATATTGTTTTAACACCAGAACTATCAGCATATATCACCAATCCCCAGGGCGATAGCATGAATGTATATTTCATAACCAATGCCTCAACAGGTAATTGGCATACCATCGGTGAGAATCTCTCCGTCTTTAATGGCACAGTATCTTGTGACAATACTAGTGAGATGAATGAAAATAGTAAAAGATATTGGTGGAGTGTTAATGCAACAGACAGTGGCAGTGGCAACTGGACCAACGTGACGTTTAACTTTATTACCGTTCCTCTTGCTCCAGTATTAAGTAATCCTTCACCACCAAATAACGCAATTGATCAGCAAATAAATTCAACATTGTCAATCACAGTAACTGATTATCAAGGAGATTCGATGAATATAACATTCAAGTCTAATGCATCAGGTTCTTGGACTGACATAGGGGAAAACAGTTCACAACCAAACGGAACGTACAGCCAAGCAACCACAAATATGGATAGTTACAGCACTACTTACTATTGGAGTGTAAACTGTACGGATGGAACTCATTGGACAAATGAAACCTATAGTTTTACCACCATGGCATATACAATGGGTAATATCTATATCAGCTATCCCGAACAGTATGTCATATATCAACGTCATAATGATACAACAGGAACACTATTTGTATCTGGTACCTATGACGGCGGAACCCCAACAGCTATCGAAGCAAGCTTTAATGAAGGTAACTGGGAGGTTATCGACGATAGTCCTTCTGGTGGAACATATAGTGGATCTTTTAATGCATCTGTTGGACAAGGAATTTTATCTGTTCGGTTTTCAAATGCATATGGCACTATAGCGACAGTCAATGACATAGGGGTTGGTGAAGTTTTTGTAATTGGTGGTCAGTCAAATGCAGTTGGCCAGGGTAACACATTAAACACATTGAACTCTTCCAATCCATACATGGCAACCCTTTACAGAAAAGATGACATCTGGAGAATGGCAAACGATCCAACCGATACAACAGGGTCAGGTTCACCATGGGTAAAGATCGCCGATTACGTAACCCAAACTCAGAATGTTCCAGTAGCATTCATAACCACCGCTGTAAGTGGTTCCAGTGTTCTACTATGGCAGAAAGGTACAACTAACTATGATAATATGATAAATCAATTATCAGAAGCAACAGGTGGCAGTATGCGGGTTAAAACCATGCTTTACTATCAAGGTGAACGAGATGCTAGATCTGATGATTTTCCACCACAGCTAAGGGGTGATTACCAAGCTTATATGGAGAATCTATCAAACACAGCTAGCAGTTTCCTAGATGATACAGAAATTGCCACAACTATAGTAGTTGGTCAGATCGATAACCAACCAAATGGTAATCGAACAACTATAGACAATATCAGATGGGCACAAAGTGATTTGTGGGATGTAGACGAAAATATCTCTGCAGGTCCAGTTACCCATGATATAGATATGACAACTGATAACCTTCATTTCCGAACAGATGATGAGATGCGTATTTTCGCTGATCGTTGGTGGGCAGCTATTAATAGTGTTATTTATGGTATTGGTGATGGCCGCGGTCCTATTATCGATGAAGTGACAATGATGGATGATGATACGTTGTTGGTAAGTTTCATTGAATCATCAACACCACTTATTGTCGAAGATTATCTGGGAAGTAGTTCCACTGAACCACTTGGATGGCGAATTGTTGACGGTGCAACTATTTTGGATGATGCAGATATACTCAGCGAGCTGATTGGTGATCATGAGGTACGTTTGAACCTTTCAACGAGTGTGTCTCAAGATGCTATAGTATATTTCGGAAGTTATACCGATGCTTATGGAGAGCCAATCATTAGGGACAATAGCGCATATGTTCTACCTGCTCAACCATTTAAGTCTGGTATATCATCAACAATTGAAGAGCCAATAATTAGCGATCCTTCACCATCAAATGGTGCAAGTAATGTTGATTTGTCCCCGAAACTATCCATCCAAATAAATGACCAACAGGGCGACAGTATGGATGTTACTTTTAGAACAAATGCTTCAACCAACACATGGCATACAATTGGGCAAAATATCTCTATGTATAATGGTACCGTGTCTTGTGACAATACAAGTGAAATGAGCCAATACGGTCAAATGTATTGGTGGAGTGTAAATGCAACTGACAGTGGAAGTGGAAACTGGACAAATGTTACTTACTCGTTAACAACAGTTGTTAATGTATCTCCAATGGTTTCTAGTGAATTTCCGTCTGATGGTACAACTAATGTGCCAATAACATTATCTTCACTAAGTGTGCTAATTGAAGATCCAGAAGGAGATACTTTTGATTGGACAATTGAAACAAGTCCACCAATAGGGAGCAATAGTGGTATAGGCGAGAGTAACGGAACCAAATCCTGCAATATTTTGTTCACTTTAAATTATGACACCACATATACCTGGTACATAAATGTAACAGATTCAGTAAGCAGTCAGTCTACAAATAAAACCTTAACATTCACAACAGAGGGTGAAACAAGTGATTCAGGTTATTTCAAAAAGATAACAATAGATCATACAATGGTAGATGGAGAATTAACAAATTTCCCCATTTTATTCCACAATATCAGCAGTGATTTTAGCGACCATGCTCAATCTGATGGTGATGATTTTGTTTTCATGGATAGCACCAATACTACCCAGTTTAACCATGAGATAGAATTTTATAACAATATAACCGGTGAACTTATTGCATGGGTGAATATTACTTCTTTATCTAGCATTTCTGATACAATTATGTACTTGTATTATGGAAACCCATCTCTTGACAACCAGGAGAACAGAAGTGGTACCTGGGATAATTCCTATATCGATGTATGGCATTTAAACGAAACTAGTGGTAGTCCTTACGAATCTATCGATGGTAGCTTAGGAACAATGTACGGTAACCCGATTCAGGATACCATGGGCATAGTCTATAAAGGAGATGATTTTGATTTAAACGACCATATGATCAGTTCAACCAATGAGATTACTGGATCGGATCCGTTTACTCTAGAAGCGTGGGCTAATTTCAATAGTCCAGACAGTAATTTTAGAGGTGTAGTGTCTTTTGGTACAAAAGGTACTTGGGATTCTGCATGGATTGGGCATTCTAATGTTCCCACTCTTGGAGGTGGATACTGGGCAGATAATCATTTTACCGATGAAACTCCTGTATCTGATGTATGGTATTATATTGCTGAGACTAGTGATATCGGTTCAAAAATATATGTAAATGGTACGCAGGATATTGTTAGTTGGGATACAGGGTTGGACAATTGTCAAGATACAACTTTCATAATTGGCTCAATCTTTAATGGTTATTATGCTAATGCCAAGATTGACGAGGTAAGACTTTCTAATGTGCAAAGATCTGAAAGTTGGATTAATACTACACATAACACAATACGTTATCCAGATAGTTTTCTATCCGTTGGAAACGAACAATCCTCACAACCTCCTATAGACACTATTCCACCAGTGATTTCCAATGTTGACGCTCAACCCGATCCTCAAAACAAAGACGGTTATGTAAATATTACATGTGAAGTATATGATAACGTCGCAGTTAATCTAGTAACAGTCAATATAACCTATCCAGATGCTTCTACAATTAATATAACCATGAATGAAGGTAGCTATCATTACAATGCAACTTATTCCCAAATAGGAACATATACGTATTTCATTTGGGCAAATGATACCAATGAAAATAACGTCACATCATCACTTTACACTTTCTATATACGAGAAACAACACCTCCAGTCATATCCAATGTAGCTGACTCACCTGATCCTCAGGAAGTTGGTGGATATGTTAACATCACCTGTGATGTTTCTGACAATGTTGGTGTTGACACGGTTATGGTGGACATTACTTACCCTGATGCTTCTAATGT
>Ga0180433_10008930_pt1 | contig 12365 bp, 12 predicted proteins | sample SS_ome_8_FD_132980 | JGI IMG/M metagenome (GOLD analysis project Ga0180433, IMG submission 132980) | Hypersaline lake sediment archaeal communities from the Salton Sea, California, USA - SS_1_D_1 metaG | ecosystem: Environmental > Aquatic > Non-marine Saline and Alkaline > Hypersaline >... | reverse complement strand
CGCCACCTGGTGGATCCGCCAGGCCATTACCCGGGCAATCGCCGATCAGGCCCGGACGATCCGCATCCCGGTCCACATGATCGACATTCTCGGCAAGCTCCGCGGCACGGCCAAGCGGCTCCAACAGGAACTCGGCCGGGAACCGACCACCGAGGAGACGGCCATTGCCGCCGGGCTGAGCCTCGACGAGACGCGGCGGGTGCTTTTTATGGGCCGAAATCCGGTAAGCCTTGACCGACCGGTCGGAGAGAGCGAAGATAGTAGTTTCGGCGAATTCATCGAGGACGGTGGATCGCCGCGTCCTGAGATGTCGGCCGGCAATGAAATCCTGCGGAACAAGATCAACTCGCTGCTCAAAACACTCACGTATCGCGAACGGGAGATTATCCGCCTGCGATACGGCTTGGGCGATGGGTATACTTACACCCTCGAAGAGGTGGGACGCATCTTCCGCGTCACCCGCGAACGCGTCCGCCAAATCGAAGCCAAGGCGGTCCGGAAGCTGCAACACCCGGTCCGCAGCCAGCAATTGGCGGGCTTTCTGGAGCGCGTCGCAAGCTAACCGGCTTCGCGAAGCCGCTGGTCGCTCTCGACCAGCGGCTTTTTTTGTTGCCAAAGTCTTTGCCATCCTGCCGACCGGCGCATCTTCGTTCCGCGGCCGTACCTTGCCCGGCCGCCAACCATGTGCCCATCCCCTTATTGCTGGAGAACCAAGCTGATATGACTGCCCCCAATGTAAGTGCCGACGTTCTGCGCTCGCTCCACCGGATCCACCGCCAGCTTTCCGACCTGAGAGAGCGACTCGAGCGCGGTCCGAAGCAGGTTCACGCCGCGGAAGCCCACGCCAAACACCGCGACGACCAATTGGCGGCGTTGCGGGCCAAGGCGAAGGAGCTTCGGATGGCGGCCGACGCCAAGCAACTGCAGTTGAAGACCAGCGAAGCGAAAATCGAAGAACTCAAGGTGAAACTCAACACCGCCTCCAGCAATGCCGAGTACCAGGCATTTCGCGAGCAGATCGCGGCCAAGAAGATGATCAATAGCGTCCTGGATGACGAAATTCTCGAGGCCTGGGAGAAGAGCGAGCAGCTCCAGCAGAAGGTCGCCGAAGCGGAGACCCTGTTGGAGAAGGCCAAGCAAAAGGTCGAGCAGGTGCGCGAAGAGACCAATCAGCGCACCCCCCGACTCGAAGGCGATATCGGGCGCCTGGAAGCCGAACTGGAGCAACTCGAGGGCAGCCTCCCGCCGGAAATTCGGGGTTCCTACCAGCGAGTGGTTCGCCATCGCGGCGAGGACGCGCTCGCCCCGGTCGAAGGGCAGTTCTGCGGCGGGTGCAACACGCACATTCCGCTGAACGACTGCCATAAGATCCTGCTGGGCGAACCGATGTTCTGCCGGAGCTGCGGACGCTTGCTCTATATGCCCGAGGAGGGCACCCCCGGCAAGTAGCCGCTCCGTTGAGAGTATCCGGGAATTGGTGGCGAAAATGCTTCGGCCGGGCGAGGCTCCCGCCGAGCCGCATTCGCGGCGCTAGCCAAGCGGGTCCCGGCTCAGTGGGAGCTTCGCCGTCCCAATTCCCGGACACCCTCGGTCAATGCGCCGGAGGCAGCGGGTAAACACGCTGGCCACCAAAGCCCTCCGGAGCGGGAATGACCTCGGGGCGTTGCATCGGTGGCGGAGGCGTGGGTCGGGCCGGTGTCGGTGGCACGGCCGCAGGCATCGCTGCCGGCCCTCGCGCGACACCCGAGGTCTGGCGGAGCTGTTCCGCCCGGCCTAGGAGTTGCTCGGTCGGCACGACCATCTGCGGGGTGAGCTGGTACGTAAATGTCCGCTTGTCACGAATCTCGGTCGGCGCCAGATTTTCAGAAAAGAAATCCAACGGGGGAATCTGATACCATGGGGCCGGAATGCTCTGGATCACCGTCAGCGTCTGGTAGCCGTCCTTGACCAGCCGTATCTTACGGTCGCCGTAGTAGAGGAAGTTGTGGGCGACCGGTGTCACGCCGATCTCGTAGTCGTCCACATAGACCAGCGCCCCGGGCGGATTGCTGCGAATCATCATCCGTCGCTGCACGCAGCCGGGCGCGCAGACACCAACCCCCACCGCAATCAGGGCAACCAGATACCCCCGCCGCAACACACACTGAGGGCTCGGGGAAGAGTATGACAACATCGATTCGGGCCGCAAATGAAAAAGGGAGGCGTTTGGACGCGGGAGTATACTGGTTTCCGCGGTTCGCCGCCAAGGCGAGATTCTCAAAAACTACGGTCCCGCCCTCCTCTGGCGGTCCCTGCTTCGGTTGACTATAATGGTTGGCTGGATAAGAAGTGCCTGACAAAACGGGGATTGGCTTCGAGCGCAATGGTGCCCGGACGGCAATAGTGGTACGTCGCGAGGTGCCTGTCCCCCGTTTATTAGGTTCCTTAGAAGACGATTTCCCCCCCTGACCGCTGGCAATCCATGAGGCAAGAAACAGGCAATTGGGATCACTGCCTCGAGCACGCCAGCATCAGTGACGTCGGGGTGCGCCGCAGCAACAATCAGGACGCCGTCGGCACACTTCTGGCCAGCAACCAGGAGGCGTTTCAGCGCCGAGGGCACCTCTTGATGGTGGCCGACGGCATGGGGGCCCACGCCGCGGGCGAGTTGGCCAGCAAATTGGCCGTCGATATCGTCACGCTGACCTACCCCAAGCTCCGCGATGCGATGCCGCCGGACGCGCTGCTCGAATCGCTCCGCGACGCCAACAATCGCATCCACAGTCGCGGGCAGGCGAGCCCCGACTTCAAGGGGATGGGCACCACCAGCACGGCCCTCTTGCTATTGCCCCAGGGCGCCCTGATGGCCCATGTTGGCGACAGTCGGGCGTATCGACTCCGTGGCTCGCGAATCGAGCAGTTGACCTTCGATCACAGCCTGGTCTGGGAACTTCAGGCCTCCGGCCAGCTCGCCGAGAACGCCTCGACCAGCCACATTCCGAAGAACGTGATCACTCGATCGCTCGGTCCGAACGCGGACGTCCAGATCGACCTCGAAGGGCCGCACCCGATCGAGGTCGGCGATACGTTTCTCTTGTGCAGCGACGGGCTGACCGGTCAGGTCGAAGACGAGGAGATCGGTTTGGTCCTGCGTGCAATGCCGGTCGCCGAGGCGGTGCAGGCGTTGGTCGATCTGGCCAATCTGCGCGGTGGGCCGGACAACATCTCGATCGTCGCGGCCCGCGTCACCGGCCCTCAGGTTGCTCGAAACACCTCCTCCGAAGCCGGTACCGAAACGCCCTCTCAGGCCCAGCCCGTCCATCCGGCGGTCTGGACCTCGCTGGGGGTTTTCGTTCTCGCGGCCATCGGGGCGGGCATGGCCGATTTGGGGTGGATTGCGGTCGGCTGTGCGATTATTGCCATGGTAGTCGGACTGGTCGCGCTGCTGATACGTTACTCCGGCCAGCCCGAGCCGACCATCGACGGCCGACGTTTCGGCAAGGGGCCTTACACCGCGTCCGACTGCGGCTCCGGCGAGCAGCTTGCCCTGAAGCTGAAGCAAATCCTCGGCGAGCTGCGCGACTCGGCCATGCGGGAAGACTGGGTCGTCGATTGGAGCCGGTTCAACAGCCTGGCAACCGAGGCCGACCGACAGCTCCAGGCCGCCGAATTCGATGCGTCGCTCTGCGCCCATTTCCGTGCGATCCGCTTCATGATGGATGAGCTGCGCCAGCCGCGCGATTCCAGCGATAGCAGCAGTGTGCTCGATCTTTAGCAGCGCTGCGGCCGCTCGCCGGGACGGGCTTCGCGCCACAGCCAAATCGGTCTATATTCAGTAATTCCAAGGCTAGCCAGAAAGGCATTCAACGGAAGCCGAAGACGCTGTTGTGCGTCACGGCCCAACTCATCGAACTCAGCGCCTTCGGCTTCCGTTCAACAATGGTTCGCCGGACTTGGAGCTACTGAGACTGCTAACACCAAAGATCGCCGACTTCTTCACGAGGTCTTGATCGCACTCTTCGAGCGGAAGCTCGCATTGGCTGGCGGCCCTGCCGCCGGGTGAAAGGGAGACAAACTTGCTGAGGACTCACACCTGTGGCGAACTTCGTGCGGAACACCTCTCTCAGGTGGTCACGCTGTGCGGCTGGGTCGAATCGTACCGCGATCATAGCGGCGTGCTGTTTGTCGATCTGCGCGACCGCTACGGCAAGACCCAGGTGGTCTTCGCCCCCGAAGGGGGGCAGGCGAACCTCGAAGCCGCAAAATTCTTGCGGTCGGAATTCGTGATTGCCGTCACCGGCCAAGTCGCCCCCCGCCCCGAGGGAACCGTCAACCCAAAGCTGCCTACCGGCGAGATCGAGTTGCGTTGCCGCGAGTTGAAAATCCTCAACCGCAGCCTCACGCCGCCGTTCCAGCCAAGCAGCATGGATTTGCCGGGCGAGGACCTGCGGTTGAAGTATCGCTACATCGACCTGCGACGCCCGAAGATGCAGCAGGCGCTTCTGCTTCGACACCGGATGATCAAGCTCATGCGGGATCACCTCGATCACTTGGATTTCATCGAGGTCGAAACCCCCGTGCTCGGCCGCAGCACCCCCGAGGGCGCCCGCGACTATCTGGTCCCCAGCCGGGTCCAACAAGGTATGTTCTACGCCCTGCCGCAATCGCCGCAGTTGTACAAGCAGATTCTCATGGTCGCCGGCTACGACCGCTATATGCAGATTGCCCGATGCTTCCGCGACGAGGACCTTCGGGCAGACCGGCAGCCGGAATTCACCCAGTTGGACCTGGAAATGTCGTTCGTCGAGGCGGACGACGTGATCGGCGTGATCGACAGCCTCGTGGCCCGGCTGGCCCGGGAGATTCTCGGCCTGGAATTGTCGTTGCCGCTGCCGCGGATGACCTACGACGAGGCGATGGAGCGGTTCGGCCACGACGCGCCCGACCTGCGCTTCGGCATGGAACTGATCGACATCACCGACCTCGCCCGGGAGGCCGAGTTCCGCGTGTTCCGCGGCACGGCCGAATCGGGCGGTCGGGTGCGGGGAATCAACGCCAAAGGGGCCGCCGACCGCTACTCCCGCAAAGGCATCGACGAGCTGACGGCCTTTGTCCAGGAGGACTTCGGGGCAAAGGGGCTCGCCTGGTTCAAGGTCGAAGAGGGCGGCACGCTCGCCTCGCCGATCGCGAAGAATTTCGACGCCACGCTTCTGGAAAAGATCGGCCGGCGAATGGACGCCGAGCCGGGCGACCTGTTGCTGCTGGTCGCCGACAAGTTCGAGGTGACCTGCAAGGCGCTGTACGGACTGCGCCGGCGGCTAGGAGCCGAGTTGGAGTTGTATGCGCCCGGCACGATGAACTTCTCGTGGGTAGTCGAGTTCCCAATGTTCGCGTATGATGAGGAGGAGGGCGGTTGGGCCGCGATGCACCACCCCTTCACCGCGCCACGACCTCAGGACGCCGAATTGCTCGGCTCCGATCCGGCCGCGTGCCGGGCTTTGGCCTACGACCTGGTGATCAATGGCTCGGAGGCCGGCGGGGGGACCATTCGTATCCACGACCAGGACCTCCAGCGGCAGGCGTTCGGCATCCTAGGGATCGATGAAGCGACGGCGAAGGAACGGTTCGGGTTCCTGTTGGACGCCTTGCAGTATGGCGCTCCGCCGCACGGCGGCATTGCCTTGGGCATCGACCGGCTGGTCATGCTCTTCGGCGGCGCCGACAGTATCCGCGAGGCCATCGCCTTCCCGAAGACCCAACGGGCCATCGATATGATGACCGAGGCGCCCGGCACGGTCGACGCGCGGCAACTCCGCGATTTACGGATCAAGTTGGATAAGTAGATCAGGGTATCCGGGAACTGGGGACGGCGAAGCTCCTACTGAGCCGTATCCGCCGAGCCAAGAAGCTTGTTTCGGCTCGGCGGGAGCCTCGCCCTCCCGAACATTTCGCGTGATGACCTCCCGAATACCCGCAAGCAGATGGAAAGTGCCATGCTACGTCACTACCACATTCTCGTTGTGCTTGCCGCCGTCGGCCTGCTGAGCCTCACGATCGGCTGTCCGTCGCAACCTCCGGAACCCGCCGCCGGGCCGGATGCCGTATCCAACGCCGCACCGCACGACGACGGCACCGAAACGCCGGCGGAGTCGGCGGAGAAGCCGGCGCCCGAGCCGGTTGCCGAGGAGCCGCCGCCGCTGACCATGCCGGATGTCAGCATGACCGAAGAGCTGGCGGCCACGTGTCTGGTCGCCGTGGGCGATCGGTTGCCGCCGGCCGAACTGCCCGGCTTGGACGGCCAAGTACATTCGCTCCAATCTCTCTTCGGGCGTGAGCTTACGCTGGTCTTCTTCTGGAAGGCCGATGACATCTACGCGACCGCCGAACTGTTGGACCTCAGCGATGACGTGGCCGGCCCGTATGCCGATAAGGGCGTGCGGGTGATCGGGATCAATGTCGCCGACACGCCCGAAACCGCCTCGGCGGCCGCGGTCGAAGCCGGCGCCACCTTCCCCATCCTGCTAGACCCGCAGGGCCAGTACTTCGCCAAGGTCGCCAGCGCGAAGATCCCACGAACCTACCTGCTCGACACCACCGGCCAGATTCTTTGGTTCGACATGGAGTATTCCTCCTACACCCGCGAAACGATCCAACGGGCCATCGACGTAGCTCTGGCCGAGGGCGAGAACCAGTAGCGGTTGCAGCTCACTCGCCGGTTCGGTAACCGTTCACGACTTGGGTAGGCGGCGATGATGAACAGGAGGGCACGGAGGTAACAGAGAGGCAAGGAAAAGAAGAGGGACGAAACCGAGATTCAAACCTCGGTTGTCTCTGTTTTCTCCTGTTCCCATTGCCTGCCGCATAGTCACCAGTCCGTGAACGGCTACCCGGTTCGCTCGACGGCTTCGACGACCAGCGCGGATAGATCGGCCAACTGCCGCAGGTCGTCGGCTACGCGCGGGTGGGCGAAGATCCGCACGCGCTTGACATAGTCGTCGAACTGCTCCCGGGCAAGCGTGCAGGTGACCGGCGAGACCTCGGCCAGCGTGCGGTAGCGGTCTTCCTTGGGGAAGTGGATCTCGACGTCGAACTGCACTTCCCGGCCTACCGGCGGCGCGTCGAAGAGGATCTCGTGCGGCGCGATTTCCCGCCCCAATGCGGCCGAAGCCGCCTCGGCAAACTGCCCGGCACACCTCACCAGCCAAGGATAAGGCCGCCGGGCCAGTCGCGAGTAGAGTTCCCGCTGCTCGAAGAAGCTGTACTGCGAAAGCCGCTTGTAGAGCCGCCTCCTCGGGCCGAACAGTCCGTCGAGCAATGCTCCGGCCGGATTATCGCCGGCAAGCGCCCGCAGTTTGGCGATCATCTCGGCCTCGGTCATCAGGAACAGGTCGTCCCATTGCAGGTGGTCGTGGAGCAGGTAGAACGCCCGCTGAAGCATGGCCGTGGCCGAGCGGACGCCGTGATGCCAATAGACCTCGCTGAACATGACATATCGGGCAAAGACCATCAACTCGGCCGCCGTCTTGCCCTTGTCGGTGATGGCCAGGCCATCGGCCGCCTCGTTCAGGCAGAGGCTTCCCAACAGCCGCTGCTGGTCGAAGTGTCGGCCGTAGGGCACGCCGGCGTGCAGGCTGTCGCGGAACAGATAGTCCATCTTGTCGATATCGATCGGCCCGGAGAGCATGCTCTGGAGGATCCGCGCGGCGGTCGACGTTGGCTTTTTGTCCAATAGCCCGACGACCGCCTCCGGCTCGACTCCCCACTGGTCGCGCAGCACGTCGGCCAGTTCACCCTCGAGCAGGAACCGGCTGGCAAAGGCTTCGTGCGAGGGGATGCCTTCGAGGCGGATATCTTCGATCGGATGGCAGAAGGGCCAATGGCCGACGTCGTGCAGAAGCGCTGCGACCAGGAACACCTCGGCGTCGGCCCTGCCGACAGCCGCGGCGAATCGCGGATCGCCGGCCAACTGCTTCAGGTACAACAGCGCCAAGCGGTAGACGCCTAGCGAGTGCTCGAACCGCGTGTGCAGCGCGGCCGGGTAGACCAGCGAGACGAGCCCGAGCTGGGTAATGCGAGCGAGCCGGCGGAAGGGCGCCGTGTCGATCACACGGCGGACACGGCCGGTCAGCGGGACGTCGGTCTCCGGCGGGATGCGGATCAGGTTTCGCTTCGCATCCAGCGCGGCGACCTCGGGGATATCGCGTAGCGTGGTCATCCGGCGCGGCGTCCTTACGGCATTCCAGTGGGACTGGTCGGCGCCCAGAGCCAGCCCATGCCGGCGACCCAACGCAATATCACAATGACCAGGAAATAGAAGACGTAGTGGAAGAAGCCGTTGCCGAACTCCAGGTCGAAGCAGGCCCCGGCGATCATTCCGCCGGCGACGAACAAGGGCGGGAGCACTACCAGCCACTGCCAGAGTTCGGGCGGGCTGCTGAAGATGGCCCAGGCCAGATAGGCATAGGCGCCCCAGAGCGCGGCATAGGCGGCGCCGCAGATCGCGGCTCGAACCCACAGCTCCACGCCCCGATAGGGTTCCAGTTCGTCATTGCGGAGGAAGGTGTAGGCCCCCACGGCCAGCGGCGGCCCGACGGCCAACAGCCCCACAACCCGAAAGACAAGGTTGCTCGCCAGGGCGGCGCCAGCCACCCAGGCGGCGATCAACACGGCCAGGCTCCCGCCGACAACGGCTCCCACCACCAGCGGGTCGACCCTCGCTTCCTCGCGGCCGACCGGCTTGGTCGCCAGCTTGCCCTCCTTGGTCCGACCGCCGGAGGCAAAGGCCTCGGCACCGTGAACCTTCACCTCTTCGCTCTTCTGAGGAACGACTAGAATTCTCTTGCAATTCGGGCACGGGCCCTTCTTGCCAGCGTATTGATCGCCGACTTGAAAACTCTTGTGGCAACCAGGGCAAACGACCAGAATCGACATGTGAGGGCTCTCGGAACGCTTCAACGTAGCTACCAACCGAACTCTTAGTGTTGCACACTTGTCGCCAATGTCAAGCAACTACGCCGCCAGCCGGCATACCACCCTATTGGCGACCGCCATAACCGGCCGCGAGAAATCCAGTACTTCCAAGTTTCACCGTGCGGGAGATCTCGCGAAAGGGCGGCGCTTGTGCTGAGCCGCAAATCTTGGGGACGTCATCGGCTCGGCGGGAGCCTCGCCCTCCCAAACTTGGAACTGCTGAAATTGGTCTTCGTAAGGCAAGGCATTATATGGCATGATAAGGTACAACATAGTAATGCAAAGGAGAACCGGGTGCTAGAATTCCTTTGCCCCAATGGGCATCACCTTCGCTGCGACACTGGACAGCTCGGTCGGGCTGCGCGATGCCCCCGCTGTGGGGTCAAGTTTCTCGTCCCCGATCCGGCCGAAGATCAAGCCGCCGAGGAAGTCACCGGCGCCGAAGCGGACGCCGCCGGAAGTTCCGGAAGTATCGTCTTAAAGGAATTGACACCGCCGGCCGCCGGCGAATCCACCGGGCCGGACGCTGGCGGGTCCACGCCTAGCGGATTCACCTCGGGCGTCGACAAGGAAACGCAGTTCGAATTCCTTTGCCCCAAGGGGCATCGGCTTCATGGCCCGATCCGCCTCCAGGGCCAGCCGGCCCAGTGTCCGGAATGCCGCGTGAAGTTCCGCGTCCCCGTCCACACCGAGTTAGGCTCCGAGGAGGAGCCGGGCAAGGCCGAGGAGGACATCGTCGCCGGACGCGTTGCCGGCCGGGCCGATTCGCGGGTAAACCGCCGTGCCGTGGCCGATTCGACCATTTCCACGGCTCAACAAGGCCATACGTCGTCCGACGGATCGCCCACTCGGCCCCAGCAAAAGCACCCGTTGGCCGTTGCCTTCGAACGGCTTTGGGCAGGAAAACCGGTCGGAGGCGTCGTGGAATTGCAGCTTCGCAATGGACAATGCGTGGTCCCCAAGGGCCTGATCCGGTCGCTTTCCCAGCCGACGCACCTCGGCTGTGCGGTGAAGGAATCGGACGGCAGCTACACGCTGCATGTCGTGGCCTGGGATGCCGTGGTGCAGATCGTCTGCCGCGGGCTGGAAGAACTGCCCGAGAACGTCTAGACGCTACGGCTCCTCCACCAGGTCGCCCTCGGTGATCATCGTGAAGCCTCTGGCGGCCAACACTTCCTGACCGATCTCGATATTGTCGACCATCAGCGCGACGGCGGCCCGGCCGCGCGGACGAACCAACAGCGGGTAGGTCTGAACGATATTCACCTCGGCCTGCAACAGCGCGGTGCAGACATCGAGCAACGGCTGGGGCCCCTCGGGCAGCTCCACGCCGATCAGGTCGCTCTCGATGATGGCCAGCCCGGCACGCTCGAGGATCTCGCGACCGTCTTCGGGATGGCTTAGCAGGAAGCGGACGAAAGCGCATTCGGCCGCGTCGGAGATCGACAGGGCGACAATCCGCACCTTCGAGCCCTCGAAACGCCGCACCACTTCGAGCAACTGGCCCACCCGGTTCTCCAGAAAGACCGTAAACTGCCGGATCGCCGGGTAGTTACGGCCTCGCATCGTCGAGAAGGTCGGGTCGGATGTATTACCGATACTCATACAGCCTGCCTTCCAGCAGGGGGGTGGTGAAAATGACCAACTCTATCGTCGGCCGGTAAGGGGACAGGTCCATGTTTCCGGCCATCGCGTCCCCGCGAAAGAGCGTTTGCTGGCCGAAAAATGGACCAGTCCCCGGCCGGCCGGTGGACGGTTACAATTTATCTAACTATAGGAGAAATCGTTCGCTCCCGTCAACTCCACCCCCGGACGCCCCGACCGATGCTTACCCACCACCAGATGCAGATTCGCGTACGCTACCAGGAGGCCGACCCGATGGGCTTTCTGCACCACGCGACGTACCTTACCTATTTTGAAATCGCGCGAACGGAGATGCTTCGGGCCTCGGGAGGGAATTATCGGCAGATGGAAGCCGACGGGCAGTTCGTCGTCGTGGTGAAAGCCGAATGCCGCTACCGTCGGCCGGCCCGATACGACGACCTGCTGACGATCCGCACGACTGTTTCGCGGGTCACGGCAGTAAAGATCGAGCACACCTACGAGGTCTTCCGCGACGACGAGAGCCTGGCGTTGGGGAAAATCACCCTCGCCATCCTCGACCGCGACGGCAACGTCTGCCCCACGCCCGACTGGCTCCAGGCGGCCGTTACGAGCGGATCATCACCAACATCATCTTGAACCGCTTGGGAGCTTTCACGGCGTGCGGCTTGTTCGCCGGCATGACGACCATTTGCCCGGCCGTCGGGTGGAGCGACTCCCCGGCGATGATTATCTCGGCCTCGCCGTCGACGACCTGGACCAACGCGTCGAAGGGCGTCGTGTGTTCGCTCAGTTCCTGGCCGGCGTCGAAGGCGAACAGTGTCACCGTGCCGGTCTCTTTTTTCAGAAGCGTCCGGCTGACGACGGCCTGGTCCTGGTAGTCGATCAGCGAGGCCAGATCAACGGCTTGGCCCAGGAGTTGTTCGGGCGAGGTGTCGGGATTCATGGAGGTCATTCCTTCGAGGAGGGCGTGTCTCGCCATCAAAGTTGGAGAGACTGCCTTTGATTCTACGGGCACACGCCCGCGAAGACCACCCTGCTCAGTCCATCGCAGCCAGCTTCGCGCGGACGTCGTCGCAGAGCGTGTCGACCTGGGTGGAGACCGAAACGGCCTCGGTGTCGAGGTCCATGTCGGTTTGGTTCGTCTGCGGCGAGGACGAGGCGGGGCCCGGCAATGGACCGACGAACTCCTCCGTGTGCCGGTCGAGCGACACTTTCGCCACCTCGAGTTGCCGCTGGAGTTGCCGGTTGATCTTGATCAACTGCGTGACCGAGTGGAGCACCTGATCGACCATATCCGGCTCTTGCCTGGCCGCCGCGGCGCTCAGGCTGTCGTTGACCAGGCCGATTTCTCCCCGGTGCCGACCGACATCCCGGGAAACGGCCTCGGTCAGTTCGACCATCCGGGCGGTGAAGCGTCGCAGCCGGGCGTCCTGATCCGCGTCTTTGCCGCCGGAGCGTTTCGAGGGTTTGATCGGCAGGCAGCGTCCGAAGACGACCCCGACGGCGATCTGCAATACGCCCAGGAAGAGGAACGTCAGGAAGACAGGCAGCGAGAATTGCATGATGTGCGGAACTCCTTCCGGCGTGGTTCTCATCTACCCCGCATAAGTCTAGTGTACTGATTCATGGCTTGCGCCATAAAGCGTGTATGATTTCGTCATTCCCGCGCAGTCCGTCATGCCGCTTTCGCGGCACCTGGAATCATGAAAATACGCACCATTTCAGCGGCGGGGGGCCAATTCCGAGGGGATCGCGAAAACGCGAAAGGGCGAAAACGCGAAACAACTGGAAGATTGTGATGGTCTCGCTTG
>Ga0180433_10008929_pt1 | contig 12366 bp, 11 predicted proteins | sample SS_ome_8_FD_132980 | JGI IMG/M metagenome (GOLD analysis project Ga0180433, IMG submission 132980) | Hypersaline lake sediment archaeal communities from the Salton Sea, California, USA - SS_1_D_1 metaG | ecosystem: Environmental > Aquatic > Non-marine Saline and Alkaline > Hypersaline >... | reverse complement strand
CGCACCGCTCGCCGGCAACGGCGGGCGGTCCGATCAGCCGACATAACGTTCGCACACACCATCAATCGCTCGATGAAAAGAGATTCTGCAGCCTCAGGCCGCATTCTTTAGCAGCCTGCTAGAGGTCGGGAATCCGTTTGGCTGGATTCTGAAACAATCCTCCCATCGCAGAGGCAAGATTGGAGAGCAACTCGTCTCCGGATTCCTGGCAGCGAGAGAAATCGATGTGACACGCTCGCCGGACTCGGAAGCGGACCGCATCATCAACGGCCATCGCGCGGAAATCAAGTTTTCCACGCTTGGGGAATCGGGCATATTCAAGTTCCAACAACTACGCGACCAAAACTATGAATTCGCCATTTGCCTGGGGCTTTGCCCTTTCGACGCCCGGTGCTGGGTCATACCGAAGAAGGAACTTCTCCGTCACGTCATCGGGCACACGGGGCAGCACGGAGGTGCTTCCGGAACGGACACCGCCTGGATGAGTTTTGGGCCGGATGAGCCGTACGATTGGCTCACCCCCTACGGCGGCAAACTGCGAGATGCTTTACGCGTCCTGGCTGAACGATACCCTTTAGCCTAAAGACGCGAGGGCGCACCATTATGGCCAAGGTCGAGATCACCGACTTACAGGATCACGTCCGTATCGGGAAGAGGACCATTCTCCGGGCCGTCCGCCACGTCATCAAGGAAGAGGGGCGGGCCGCCAGGAGCCTCAGCATCGTCCTGACCGACAATCGCCACATCCGCGACCTCAGCAACGAGTACCTCCAACGCGACGCCGTCACCGACGTCATCAGTTTCCCCCTGGAAGACCCCGAGGGGCCCCAGGGCCATCCCTCCCACGACGGGACGATCAACGGCGAAATCATCGCCTCCGCCGAACGCGCCTACGAGCAGGCCCAGGCCATCCACGGGAACCCGGAAGCCGAACTGCTGCTGTACATCGTGCACGGTCTGCTGCACCTGATCGGCTACGACGACCGCACGCCGCAGGACGCCCGGCGGATGCACGCCCGCGAAGACGCTCTCCTCTCGCAACTCGGCTACCCGTGTGTGTACGCCGGCCAGGCCTCGGCTCAGTAGGAGGACCCGGTGCCACCCTACGTGTCTTTTGCGCTCGGCCTGGCGGGCACGGGTCTGGCGCTGTTTTTCGCCCTGGCGCACCAGGCCCTGGGCGCGTGCTCCCGAAGCCGCCTGGAAGAGACCCTGGAGCGCCGGGGCCGGGCGGACCACCTCGAACGCCTGTTCCGTCACCAGGACGCCCTGCTCCAGACCACCCGCTCGCTGCACCTGGCGAGCCTGGTGGGGATGGTGGTGCTGTTTGAGGCGTGGTCGCTCGGCCGTTTCGGCCCCGGACCGACGGGCTGGCTGGTGGGGGCGGCGCTCTCGGCCGTCCTCGCCCTGACCCTGGGCGGGGTGGTGCCCACCGCCTGGGCCAGGTGCAGCGCCGAGGGCATCCTGGCCTCCACGCTTCCCCTCCTCCAGGCGGTCCGCGCCGTCTTCGCCCCGTTCCGGCGGGCCCTCGGCGTCTTCGAGACGCTCGTCCGCCGGCTGGCCGGCGTCCCCGACCGCCCGGAGACGCGCTCCGAGATTGAGGAGGAACTCGTCAGCGTCGCCGACGTGGGCGAACGCGAAGGCGCCCTGGAGGAAGAGCAGAAGGACATGATCGCCAACGTCATCAAGTTCACCCGCACCGACGCCAGCCAGATCATGACCCCCCGGACCGACATCACCAGCATCGACGCCGACCGGACCGTGGACGAGGCCGGCCGGCTCATCGCCGAGTCCGGCTTCAGCCGCATCCCCGCCACCGGCGGCAACCTCGACACCATCGTCGGCATCCTGTACGCCAAAGACCTGCTGAGCCCCCCCGCCGACGACGCCGCCGAACCCCGCCGCGTCGGCGACCTCATGCGCCGGCCCCTGTTCGTCCCCGAAACCAAACGCCTGGACGAACTGCTCCGCGACTTCCAGGCCAACCAGGTCCACCTCGCCGTCGTCCTGGACGAGTACGGCGGCACGGCGGGCCTGGTGACCATCGAGGACGTGGTGGAGGAGATCGTCGGCGAGATCGTCGACGAGTACGAATCCGAGCCCGCCCGGCCGATCCGCCGCCTCGGCCGGCGCTCCTACCAGGTCCAGGCCCGCGTCCACATCGACGAACTCAACGAGGAACTCGACCTCCACCTGCCCGAAGACGAAGACTACGAAACGATCGGCGGCTTCGTGCTCAGCCGGCTCGGATACATTCCCGAGGCCGGCGAATCGCTGGAGGAGGACGGCCTGGCCGTCACCGTCCTGGAGGCCGACCCGCGACGCATCCTCCGCCTCCGCATCGACGTCGCCGAGCCGCCCGCTGACGGTGGCGAATAGAATAGATCATCCGCACGGGTCCACGCACCCATCCTCCACCCTGCGAGGCTCCCCTGTGCCCGTCCACAAGTCCGCCATCCTGCTTCTGCGATGCACCGACTGGAGCGAGACCAGCCAGGTGGTCCATCTCCTCTCGCGCCAGGTCGGCCGCCTCCGGTGCCTCGCCAAGGGGTCCCGCCGCAGCCGGAACCCGTTCAGCGGGCCGCTCGACCGGTGGATGCTCGGCGAGGCCGTCTTCAGCGTCACGAACCCCAACCGCCTCGCCACCCTGATGGAACTGTACGAGACGGAGCGGTTCGCCGGCCTGCACCGCTCGCTGCCCGCCTACTACGCCGCCGCCACCGTCACGGAACTGGTCCTGGCCCTGGTGCCGGAGATGGACCCGCAGCCGGCGGTCTTCGACCTGGCGGCGGGCACGCTGTCGCGGCTGGCGGCCGTGGAGCCGGACGCCTGCCGGGCCGTCGCCTTCGCCTGCGGGCTGCGGCTGCTGGCGCTGCTCGGCTACGGTCCCCCGACGGACCGGTGCGTGGAGTGCGGCCGGACGCTGCCGCAGAAGCGGCCCGTGGCCTACAGCGTCGGCCTGGGCGGGCCCGTCTGCGACGCCTGTCGACCCACCGACAAGGGCAAGGTCCACCGCCTCTCGGCCCAGACGGCGGAGGCCCTGGCCTTCCTGGCCGGGGCCGACTGGGACCAGGTCCGCCGCGTCCGCCTGAAGCCGGCCACCGCCGACCAGGTGCGGGAGGTGCTCTCGGCCACGGTCGTCGAACTGGGGGGACGGGAACTCTCGGCCGCCCGGTACGTTTAATACCATAGGGACGGTGAGTGCTGCGCCGTGCGCGGCGGGCCCGCCTTCGGCGGGTAAATCTCCCGACCCGTCGCGTTCCCGGCACCGCAGAGCGGTGTGTGTTCGCCGGCCCGCCCGCTCATTCCGCGCGGTGTATCTCCTGATGCACCGCGCCCGGCGACGCATGGCGCGGCGGGCCCGCCTTCGGCGGGTAAATCTCCCGACCCGCCGCGCAGGAAGTCCGGCACGTTTGACTGTTCACGAGCCGATGAATCCGTATAATGGAGACTGGAGCCCCGGTCCGCTTCGGCCCCGCCGGGGGCGGTCCTCGGCCGGCTCCGAAACAGAAGCGCCAACCCGAAGGGGATAGAGACGTGCCACGCCTCACCACAGGCATCGCGGCCCTGGCCGTCCTGCTGGCCGCCCTCTCCGCCGCAGAGGCCGGCTGGGAGTGGCAGGACGGCAAATGGGTCTACGAGGAGTCCCGCAACCTGCCTTCCCCCCACGTGCCGGACCCCGAGGGGCTGGAGCCCCCGGCTCCCGGTCAGACCCGACCCGAGAAGGCGCCGGCGGAGCCGTCCGAGCCGGCGCCCCCGGCCGAGGAATCGCCCGCCGAGAAGGCGCCCGCCGAGAAGGCGCCCGCGAAGCCGCCGCCCGCACCTCCAAAGCGCGGCGAACTGCCCGACACCGAGAAGCCCGCCCGCTCCGAGGAAGAAGAGGAGCCGTCCTGGTGGCAGCGGGCCAAGTGGTGGGAGAAGCCCCCGCCGCCCGGCGGCGACAAAGCCCTCTTCCACGAGGCCAAGGCCGACTTCGACGCCGAGAAGTATCGCGACGCCGAGAAGGCCTTCGACGAACTCATCGAGGCCTATCCCCAGTCGCCCCGCCGGGAAGAGGCGATGTGGCTGCGGGCCCAATCCCTCTTCGCCCGCGAGCGCTATTACAAGGCCTACGAGCAGTACGAGGACCTCATCGAGCAGTACGCCGGCAGCCGAAGGTACCGGGACGCGCTGCGGAAGGAAATCGAGATCGCGGAACTGTACCTGGGGCCGGTCCGCCGGCGCGTGCTCGGCATCCCGCTCGTCTCGGGCGAGACCGAGGCCATCGAGATCCTCCGCCGCGTCTGGGAACACCAGCCCACCGGCGACCTCGCCGACGACGTCGTCCTCCGCATCGCCGACTACTACTGGTCCAAGCGGAAGTGGCCCGACGCCGAAGAATACTACGACAAGTACTGCAAGGAGTACCCGAACGGCGAGGCCATCCGCCACGCCGAACTCCGCCGGGCCAGGTGCGCCATCCGCCAGTGCAAGGGACCCGAGTACTGCACGACGTCGCTGCGGCTGGCCCGGGACCGGCTCCGCCAGTTCCAGGAGAAGTACCCGCAGGAGGCCGACCGGCGCGAGGTGCCCGCCATGCTGGAGCGGCTGGGGGACCTCCAGGCCCAGTCGCTGTACGAGATTGCCGCCCGATACCGCCGGGCCGGGCACCCGTGTGCGGCGGCGTTCTACGCCGAGAGGCTCCGGGACCGGTACCCGTCCTCGTCCTGGAGCGAGAAGGCGGCCCGGTTTCTTGCCAGGGACCTGGCCCCCGCGCCGGCGTCCCCCGAGGCGGCCGAGGTCGCCGACGCCCCCGCCGCCGACACTGCCGAAGCCTCGCAGACCACGGGGACCACCGGCTCGACCCAGGAGGAGAACCCGCCGTGAAACGCACCGCCATCCTCATCCTGACCCTGGCCGTGGCTTCGGCGGCGACAGGGTGCGGCTACTCGATGCAGCCGCTCCACCGGACCGACGTGCGGACGGTGGCCGTCTCCATCTTCGCCTCCAAGGAGTTCCGGCGGGAACTGGAGTTTGAACTGACGCGCCAACTCGTCAAGTACCTCGAACTCCGCACGCCTTACAAGGTCGTCCACGACCCGGAACGGGCCGACACCAGCCTGCGCGGCGAGGTGCTGGACCTGTACGCCCCCGTCCTGACCGAGGACGTCGACACCGACGATCCCAACGACATCGAGGTCAGCCTGACCTGCTGGTTCGAGTGGAAGGACCTGCGGACCGGCGAAGTGCTGAAGCGGCGGGACCGCATCACGGGGTCCGCCACCTACGCCGAGGCCGTGGGCGAAACGCTCGACTCGGCCACCTTCGAGGCCTCGGCGCGCCTCGCCGAACGCATCGTCGAGGCCATGGAGAAAGACTGGTAGGCCGGCCCCTCGGCGGGCCGGGAATAGTGACGTAAGAAAGTTCATCAATGAGCCGGAACGATTCCGACAACGAGCAGCAGCAGCAGCAGGGCGGGCCCGGGAAGCAGGGTCCCACGCCCCGGATGCGCGGCCTGTTGGGATGGGTGCTTATCGGCGGCCTGATCGTGCTGGTCGTCTGGGCCGTCAGCCAAGGCTTCGGCGAGAGCAGCGAACGCCCCCGGGCCGACCTGGAGCGTCTGCTGGCCAAGCCCGACGCCATCGAGGCCATCTGGATCGACGGCACGGTGGTCCACTGCAAGATCGCCGCCGACGAGTACCTGAACGAGTTCGGCCGGGAGACCGTCACCGTCCACCTGCACGAGCGCGAAGTGCCTCGCATGACCGAGCGGCTGACGGAGAACGAGGCCCTCCTCCGCCGATTCCACGACGCCGACGAGGCGAACCGCAGTTACATCCCCGACGACCCGTTCATCTGGCAGACCCTGCTGGCCATGCTCCCCTGGCTGTTCATCCTGCTGGGCATCTGGTTCTTCGTCTCCCGCCAGATGCGGTCGGCCTCGGGACCCGGAGGCGTCCTCAGTTTCGGGCGGAGCCGGGCGCGGCTGGCCAAGAAGGAGATGGTCAAGGTCACCTTCGACGACATCGCCGGCATCGAGGACGCCAAGGAAGAGGTCCAGGAACTCATCGAGTTCCTCAAGCACCCGGAACGGTTCCGGGCCCTGGGCGGTCGGATTCCGCGAGGCGTGATGCTGGTGGGCCCGCCCGGCACGGGGAAGACGCTGCTCGCCAAGGCCATCGCCGGCGAGGCCAGCGTCCCCTTCTTCTCCATCTCCGGCTCCGACTTCGTGGAGATGTTCGTCGGCGTCGGCGCCAGCCGCGTCCGCGACCTGTTTCGGATGGCCAAGGAGTCCAGCCCCTGCATCATCTTCCTCGACGAGATCGACGCCGTCGGGCGGAAGCGAGGCATGGGATACACCGGCGGGCACGACGAGCGGGAGCAGACCCTCAACGCCATCCTCGTGGAGATGGACGGCTTCGAGACCAACGAACAGGTCATCATCATCGGCGCGACGAACCGGCCGGACGTCCTCGACCCCGCGCTTCGCCGCCCCGGCCGATTCGACCGTGAGGTCAACATCCACCTGCCCGACATCAAGGAACGCGAGCAGATCCTCCAGGTCCACGCCAAAGAAATCCAGATGGCCGGGGACGTCGACCTCTCGGTGTTGGCCCGGGGCACGCCGGGCTTCAGCGGGGCGGACCTCGCCGCCATCATCAACGAGGCCGCCATCCGCGCCACCATGCTCCACAAGACGGCCATCGAACAGGACGACCTGGAAGAGGCCCGCGACAAGGTCCGCTGGGGCCGCACCAAGCGCAGCCGCGCCATGGACGAAGAGGAACGCCGACTTGCCGCCTACCACGAGGCGGGGCACGTGCTGATGTCGCTCCTCCTCCAGCCGCACGTCGAGCCCCTGCACAAAGTCAGCATCATTCCCCGCGGCATGATGCTGGGCGGCACGATGTTCCTGCCGGAGAAAGACCAGCACACCATCAGCCGCAAGCAGTGCCTGGGGCAGATCAAGGTGGCCTTCGCCGGCCGGATCGCCGAGGCCCTCTTCTGCGACGACATCACCTCCGGCGCCAGCGACGACATCCGTCGGGCCACCGGCATCGCCCGCCGCATGGTCTGCGACTGGGGCATGAGCGACCGCATCGGACCCATCCGCTACGCCGCCGACGAGAACCAGGTCCCGTGGGGGCCGGAGGTCTACGGCCCGAGGGAGCACAGCGACGCCACCGCCCACGACATCGACGAGGAAATCCAGAATATCATCAACACCCACTACACCGAGGCCAAGGCCCTGCTCGAACGCAACCGCCACGCGCTCCAGCGGGTGGCCGAGGCCCTGCTGGAACGCGAGGTCATGACCGCCGACGAAGTCAAGGAGGTCATCGGCGGGGAACGGTCCCTGGTCACCGCCGACGCCTCGAGCACCGACACCGGGGCGCCGGCGTAGGTTCGCGAGGCCGACGCGTGCTGGATCTCCGGCTGAACGCCCGTATCCTCACGGAGACGCCCGCCGCCCCGGTCCGGGCGGAGAGGCGACGGGCCGGCGCAGCGCCGCAGCAGACGGAACCGCCCCCGGCCGACGGACCGGCCGACGGACCGGACGCCGGCGGGGCCGGCCCCGACGGGCTCGCCCTCGCCCTGGAGAATCTGACCGCCGCCGAGGCCGACTGCCTGACCCGCCACGTGGCCTCGGCCGGCGGCACCGCCACCGTCCTGCCGAAGCCCGGCGGCGCCGCCGGCGAGGCGGAAATCATCCTGGCGGGCGCCCGAGGCGTCCTGGCCGACCTCGGGACACGCCTGGAGCAGGCGCCCGGCGAGGGACCCGTCCTGGCGCGCGAGATCGTCCGGGCCATCGAGAACCACGACCGCCGGCGGTTCCGCATCCGCCTGGGCGCCCATACGCTGGCGGTCGGCCCCCGGCCGGCCGTCATGGGCGTCCTGAACGTCACGCCCGACAGTTTCAGCGACGGCGGCCGGTATCTCGACCCCGCCGACGCCGTGGCCCGGGCCGAGCGGCTCGTCGCCGAGGGCGCCGACCTCGTGGACGTGGGCGGGGAGTCCACGCGGCCCGGGAGCGACTCCGTGCCGGAGGAGGAAGAATTGGCCCGCGTCCTGCCGGTCGTCGAGACGCTGGCCTCGCGCCTGCCGGTGCCGATCAGCATCGACACGCGCCACGCCCGCGTCGCCCGCGAGGCCGCCCGCGCCGGCGCCGGCCTCATCAACGACGTGACCGGCCTGATGGGCGACCCGGCGATGCCCGCCGCCGTCGCCGAGACCGGCGCCGGGTGCGTCATCATGCACATGCTCGGCGAGCCGAAGACCATGCAGCAGGCGCCGCGCTACGTCAACCTGATGGCGGAGGTGGCCCGGCACCTTCGCCGCGGCATGCAGGCGGCCCGGGAGGCCGGCGTCCCGGAGGAGGCCATCGTCGTGGACCCCGGCATCGGGTTCGGCAAGACGCTCGCGCACAATCTGGAACTCCTGGCCCGTCTCGGACAACTGCGGGCGATCGGCGCGCCCGTCCTGGTGGGACCCAGCCGCAAGCAGTTCATCGGGGAGGTGACGGGCGTCGAGACGCCGGCCGACCGCGTCCCGGGGACGGGGGCGGCGTGCGCGCTGGCCGTGGCGGCCGGGGCCCTGCTCGTCCGGGTGCACGACGTGGCCGAGGCCGTCCAGGCCGTCGCCGTCGCCGCCGCCGTCCGCGACGCCGACAGGCAGGAGACCTGACACGACCACGCCCCTTCCCGCGCGGCGGGTCTCCCGACCCGCCGCGCGAGGGATACAACAATGATAAACAAGGAATGATGCATGTTCAATGATGAAGCGCGATTCGTGCGGACGGACGCCGCCCCGGCGAAGCCGATTGGCGTGTACGGTTCATCATTCCGCGTTGAACATTCCCTGTTCATCATCGTTGTTTGGCCGTGAGCCCGCCATGACCGAGATCCTGAACTACATCCAGCGGATCTACCAGACGTTCACGCCGACCGACGCGCTGGAGGTGGCGCTGATCGCGGCGGTGATCTATCTGATTTACCGCGGCCTTCGGGGCACGCGGGGGGCGCGGGTGGTCCGCGGGTTCGTCTTTCTGCTGCTGGTGAGTTTCGTGGTGATGCGGATTCTGTCGGACTACCTCCAGATGGGCCGACTGCGGACGCTGTACGGCCTGCTGGTGCCGGCGATGGCCATCCTGGCCGCCATCGTCTTCCAGCCGGAACTCAGGCGAAGCCTGATGCGGCTGGGCGAGAACCCCATTCTCCGGTTCTTCCTGAAGGAGGGGGCGTCGGCGTTCGTGGATCGCATCGTCCGCTCCGCCGCCATGCTCAGCCGGAACAAGATCGGCGCCATTATTGCCGTCGAACGCGACACCCGCCTCGGCGCGGTCATCGAGACCGGCACGTACCTGGACGCGGAACTGACGAGCCGGCTCCTGACGACGATCTTCTGGCCGGGCTCCCCCCTGCACGACATGGGGGTGGTGATCCGCGGCGGTCGGATTGCCGCCGCCGGCTGCGAGTTCCCCCTGCCCCGCCAGACCGTGCTGGAGGCGAAGTACGGCACGCGGCACCGGGCGGCGGTGGGACTTTCCGAGGAAACCGATGCCGTCGTCGTCGTCGTCAGCGAGGAAACGGGCAATATCTCGGTGGCGGTGGAAGGGCGGCTCGAGACGCCTTACACGGCGGAAGAGTTGCGCGACCGCCTGACCGACCTCCTTCGCGGCGCCGAAGCCACCCTCACCGAGCATTCCCTCGCCGAGTCCGACACCCCCAAACCCCGCGAACCCGAACCGACCTCCCAGGCCGCGACCCCCGACAACGCCCCATGACGAGCGAACGCATCAAAACCTTCCTGGCCGTCACCGTCATGACCGTGGCGGTCTGGGTGTGGGCCGACCTCGAACAGACCGGCACCCGCGAGACAGTCGTGCCGGTCGAGATCACCGTGCCCCAGGATTACCGTATCCGGAGCATCCGGCCGAAGCAACTCACCGTGACCCTCCGGGGGCCCAAGGGCGAACTCCAGGGCCTCGACGCCGATCCGGAGGAGAAGGTCTGCCGATTCAACCTGGCCGAGGCCGACCTCCGGAGCAGCCCCCTGCTCCTGCCCGCCCGCGAAGGCCTCCGCCACCTGAACGACCGCCGCATCGCCGTCACCGAGGTCCGCGACGCCGACGGCCAAGCGTTCGACGGCAAGATCCACGCCGAGGTCATCCACCTGATCGAGGTCCCGAACGTCCGGGTCCAGGTCCAGGTCACCGGCGCGGTGGCGTCGGCGGCCTCCGCCCAGCCGCCGGAGGTCAGCGCCCGCGTGGCCGAACCCGACTATCAGGATTTCCCGAAAAGCAAGGAGTACGTGGTGGCCCCGCTTGACGTCGAGGCCCTCCCCGAGGACCTCCAGGTCCAGCGGGAGGTGACGCTGGACCGGCACCTGGGCGGGCCGGACGGCATCGAGGCCGCTCTCGACCCGCCCATCGTCACCGTGAGCGTCCGGCTTCAGGCGACGGTGACGACCCGGAACCTCGGCCGGTTCCCGATTCACATCGCGGCGCCCCCCGAGGTGCTGAACCGGTACCGCGTCGTCTTCCAGCAGGACGCCGAACGGTGGGTCGAACTCGAGGTCGAAGGGCCGGGCCCGGCCGTCGAGCGGCTCCGGTCCCAGGACATCCGCGTTCAACTCCTCCTCACCGAGGACGACAAGCCCAACCCGGACTCCTGGCTGCCCCGTCAGCCGGTCGTGGTGGGGCTGCCGGCCAGCGTCAAACTGGCCCGGCCGCTGCGGCCCGTCAACTTCAACCTCGAGAAATATCCCGAGAAGGCCGCTGCCCCGTAACACGACTCCGCGACGTCCCTCGCGGCGGGTCTCCTGATCCGCCGCGCAACACGTAAGGAATCGCCCTATGAGCGACACCGCCCCGCCCGGCCCCGCCTCGAACTGGAGCGAGCAGGCCCGCGCCGTCGGCCAGCGGGCCCGGCGGGCGGCCCGGCGGCTCCAGCGGGCCGGTCCGGCCGGCCGGACCGACGCGCTCCGCGCCATGGCCTGCGGACTCCGCGACCGCGCCGACGCCCTCCAGGCCGACAACCAGGCCGACCTCGCCGACGCCCGCGACGCCGGGCTCTCCCCGGCCATGATCGACCGGCTGACGCTCGGCCCGGAACGCATCGAGAAGATGGCTCGCAGCCTGGAGGAGGTGGCCGACCTCCGCAACCCCGTCGGCGAGGTGCTCGAAGGGTACGTCCGGCCGAACGGCCTGTGCATCCAGCGGGTGCGCGTGCCGATCGGCGTCGTCCTGGCCATCTACGAGTCGCGGCCGAACGTGACGAGCGACGTGGCCGGCCTGTGCCTGAAGAGCGGGAACGCAGCCGTCCTGCGGGGCGGGAAGGAGGCGCTCCGGTCGAACCTGGCCATCCACCGCATCCTGGCGGAGGCCCTTGCCGCGACGGACCTCCCCGCCGACGCCGTCCAGGTGATCGACACGCCCGACCGGGACGTCCTGGCCGCGCTCCTCCGCCAGAACGAGACGATCGACCTGGTAGTGCCCCGCGGCGGGGAGGCGCTCATCCGCGCCGTCGCCGAGCAATCCACCATCCCCGTCATCAAGCACTACAAGGGCGTCTGCCACGTGTACGTCGACGACCTGGCCGACCTCGACATGGCCGAGGCCGTCTGCTTCAACGCCAAGGTCCAGCGGCCGGGCGTCTGCAACGCCATGGAGACGCTGCTGGTGCACGCGAACGTGGCGGCCAGGTTCCTGCCGCGCATCGGCCGGCGCCTGGCGGAGGCGGGGGTCCAGATCCGCGGGTGCGAGCGGACCCGCCGACTCTGGCCCGACGCCACGCCCGCCGCCGAGGACGACTGGCCCGCCGAGTACCTCGACCTCGTCCTGGCCGTCCGCGTCGTCGACGGACTGGAGGACGCCATCGAGCACATCGAGACGTACGGTTCCCGGCACACCGACGCCATCATCACGGAGGACGTGCGGCGGATTCGGCGGTTCGTCGAGGGCGTGGACTCCGCCTCCGTCATGGTCAACGCGAGCACGCGGTTCAGCGACGGCGGGGAGTACGGCCTGGGCGCCGAGGTCGGCATCTCGACGGACAAACTCCACGCCCGCGGGCCCATGGGCTGCCGCGACCTCACCACCTACAAGTGGATCGTCACCGGCGACGGGCACCTGCGGACGTAACGACAAAACAACAATACGCAACAAGGAATACCCAATATTCAATATCCAAGTGCCCCGGGGGCGCGAAGCGGGCACCTCCGGCAACCGATTCAAGAACCGCGACCAGGAAAGGAATGCTATCATGACCTGGCCTTTCGCAGGTTTCAGGCGGCTTGGGTAGCGGTGGAGAAGAGTTGTGCGAGGCGTTCGGCCATTTCGCGTGAGCCCCTGCGTCGGGGGGCACAGGCAAAAATCGTCTGCCGGATGGT
>Ga0180433_10008928_pt1 | contig 12369 bp, 12 predicted proteins | sample SS_ome_8_FD_132980 | JGI IMG/M metagenome (GOLD analysis project Ga0180433, IMG submission 132980) | Hypersaline lake sediment archaeal communities from the Salton Sea, California, USA - SS_1_D_1 metaG | ecosystem: Environmental > Aquatic > Non-marine Saline and Alkaline > Hypersaline >... | reverse complement strand
GCCTATCCCGAGGGCATTACCCTCGAGGAGGCTCAGGAGACCTTCCGTATCCTGCTCGCCTGCGGAGCGCCCATCCAGGACATCAACACCGTCCGCAAGCATATCTCGCTGGTCAAGGGGGGGCGACTGGCCCATGCTGCCTGCCCGGCCCGCCTGCTCACCCTCGTTCTGAGTGATGTCATCGGCGATCCTCTTTCGGTCATCGCCTCGGGACCGACCGTGCCCGATCCGACCACCTTCGCCGATGCGCTGGAGGTGCTCGATCGGTATGGGGTCACGACGACGGTGCCGGCCGGGGTGCTCGCCCGGCTTCAAGCCGGGGTCAGGGGCGAGGTCCCTGAAACTGCCAAGGAGGGCGATGAGGCCTGCCGGGGGAGCGATACGATCATCATCGGGAACCTGGAGCGGGCTGTTGCAGCCGCGGCCGAACGGGCCCGCAGGCATGGATTCGAACCCCACGTGCTCACTACTGCGCAGGAGGGGGAAGCGGCTGAAACAGGGCGCGAACTGGCCCGCCTGGTCTGTACGGCCGGGCGCGGAGAGGGTCCGGTACCCCCTCCCTGCTGTCTCATCGCGGGCGGGGAGACGACCGTCACGATCACCGGCGAGGCCGGGCAGGGGGGGCGCAACCAGGAGCTGGCCCTGGCTGCAGCAACCGAACTGGCGGGCAGCGGCGGCGTGGTGGTGCTCTCGGGAGGGACCGACGGGACCGACGGCCCGACCGATGCGGCCGGCGGGGTGGTGGACGGCTGGACTCAGGCCAGGGCTGCCGCAGCGGGTTTCGACCTCGACCGGCACCTGGCCGGCCACGATGCCTATCCCCTGCTCGAAGCCGTCGGCGGATTGATCCGGACCGGGCCCACCATGACCAACGTCATGGATATCATCCTGCTCCTGGCCGAGCCGATGTCGCAACCCGGGCAGGGGGAGAACGGGGGGGGAGAGAGGTAAGCTGATGGATCTGACCCTGACCGGAACCCTGCTTGAGCGCTTCATAGCGGCCCTGCTCATCGGCATCCTGGTCGGCATGGAGCGCGAATGGTCGGGGGGTGAATCCGATACGTCGACGCCCTTCGCGGGGATCAGAACCTTCCCGCTCATCTCCCTGGGCGGTTTCACGGCCGCTTTCGCGACCGAGTACGCAGCCTGGTCTTTTGCCGCGGGATTCCTTTTTCTGGGCGGTCTGGCGGCGACCTCGCACTTCGTCCGGGCCGGACGTGAAGGTGATCTGGGCACGACAACCCCGATCGCGGCCCTGGTGGTGTACCTGCTCGGGGGCCTCTGTTACTGGAATGAGCTGGTGCTTGCCGGAGCCACCGCCGTCATCGTCACCCTGATCCTCTCGCAGAAGATCAGACTGCACGGCTTCGTCCGGGTGCTCGATGAGGAGGACATCCAGGCCATCATCCTGTTCGGTGTGATCACGGTGGTCGCACTGCCGATCCTGCCCAACCGGGATCTGGGGCCCGGCGGCCTCTTCAATCCGCGTCTTGCCTGGCTGATGGTCGTGTTCATCTCGGGCATCTCCTTTGCCGGGTACGGGCTCAGCAAGATCCTCGGCAGCCGGGTGGGTATCATCTGGAGCGGGATCCTCGGGGGCCTGGCCTCGAGTACGGCCGTGACGCTTTCCTTCACCCACCGCTGCGGCGAAGAACCGGATCGGTCCGCTTCGTATGCCACTGCCATCGCCCTGGCCACCACGACGCTCTATCCGCGGATCCTGCTGATCATCTGGGTCTGGTCACCGGATATGCTGAGACATCTGGGACTTCCTTTTCTGGTTCTGTTCGCTGCCGGCATCATCGGTTCGAATCTGCTCTGGCGATCGCCGGAGGGTCGCCACAGCCCGTCACTCACACTCACGAATCCGCTCGATATCGGCTTCGCGCTGAAATTCGGACTGCTTTTCGCGCTCATTCTCGCGCTGGTCAGGGGCTCGTACGAACTGCTCGGAACGGGCGGGGTGTACGCCACCGGATTCGTGGCCGGGCTCGAAGGTCTCGACGCCATCACTCTCTCGGTCGGTCGGCTCGTGCCCGATACCATCACGACCGCAGCCGCGACGGTGACGCTGCTGCTGGCGGTGCTGGCCAACACCCTGGTCAAGGCCATCGTGGCCCGGGCTGGCGGAACAGCTGCTCTGTACCGCCGCCTCCTGCCCTTCTTCGGGGTGCAGGCGGGACTGGCGCTGCTCTTTCTCGCCCTGGTCCTCCTCCGCCTGCTGTGATGTCGGCTTGCGCCCGGTTCGGTGAAGTGCCGGTGAATTGAGACGAGAAATGTCACAACAGACAGATGCAGCATACCTGGCCCACTATCGTGTCGTGGCTCCGCGGATGATGCCCTTCCTGCGTGAGCGACCGGTCATCGTGCACGCCCGTTGCGAGGGGGAACTGCGCAATCCGCGGGTGGAGGATCCGGTCTGTCTGGAGAGCACGAATGACCTGCTCGATCGGGTTGCCGCGGGAGCGGTCGGATTCGAGGCCGGATTGCGTGATCGGAGCGGTGAGATCTGGTTCGCGCTGGCCCTGACCGGTCCCGATCTTCCCTTCGAAGTGATTCGCCTCACGACTCTGAAGCTCCTCCTCGTTCTCGACGACCTCGATCTGGCGTATCTCGTCCTCTTCGACGGTTGCGAGTCCGTCATCATTCTCTGGACCTGGGGAGCGGCCGATCCCGACGAACTGCCCGGTGGCCTCTGGGGTTTCGAACGGACCGTTGCCGCCCGGCTCCGCGATCGTCTCGAAGAGCGCTTCGCCGGGACGTCGGAACGCAGGCGGATCGGGCGCTGGATCGGTTATGACGGCCCGGTGACCCGGATCGGTGACGGTCTTGCAGCCGGGGGCAGTGTGCTCACCATGGACACGCACCGGCTCTCACCGGCCGGTCTGGTCCGGGTGCCCTACAGCCTGCACGAGGGTACGGGTCTGGCGGTAGTGCCTCTGACGCGGTCCGATCTCTACCGGTTCAGGCGGCAGGAGCATGCTCAACCCGCCCGTGCACGCCGTCTCCGGCGTCAGATCGAAGTGCCGATCAATTTCCCCCGGGAGACACAGCGCCTGCTCGAGGTCTGATCAGAGGAGCAGGACACCTTCCCGCCTGAGCAGATCCTGCTTCATCCGCAGGCCGCCGCCGAAACCGACCAGCTTCTCATCGTGGCCGATCACCCGGTGGCAGGGAACCACGATTCCGACCGGGTTTGAACCGACCGCGGTCCCGACCGCCCGGGCCGCGCTGGCCGAGCGACGCAGTTTCCGGCTGATCGAGCCGTACGTGGTATACGTGCCGTACGGTATGTCCTGCAGGATTTTCCAGACCGAGAGCTGGAACGGAGTGCCGTAGAGATCGAGCGGGATCGCTTCGCGGGGTTCCTCACCGGCGAAGTACTCTCTGAGCCAGCGCTGCAGGTCGCGGAACTGGTTCTTGCTCTCGTATATCTGCCAGCCGGGCAGGTGGCGGTCACGCCAGGCGACCAGGTGTGATGGGCCGAGGTCGAGACGGGCGCGGTTTGTACGCGGGAGCAGCAGGGTCGCCAGACCCTTCGGGGTTCGCAGGCCCCAGAGCCGCCCGTAAGGCGACTCAAAAGATGCCACATGGACGCGTTCCATGCGCCGATGCTACACCACTGCCGCAGCGCCCGCCAATCCCCTATTGTCTTGTGAGGGACGAGGTGGGAACACTACCCTACATGTTCAGCTGTCAATCCGCGGCCCATCCCGGAGGCGTGTGTGCACGGCACTGCCTCCCGTGATCCAATGAAGGGAACGGTACGGAATGTACCCAGCATCACATCGGCGAACAGCAGTGCTGTTCGCTTTTTCCGGAATCATCATCACGGCCCTGGGGGCCTGTTCATCCACCTGGGAATCGAACGAGCTGGAAGCTGTCGAAGGCTACCAGAATGGTGCGGCGTACTACATGCCCATGCGCAGTCCGGCTCAGGCTCAGGGCCAGACGCCGGCCGAAGCCCTCACGGCAGAACCGACCTATGCGGGAACCCCCTGGTACGGCACCTTCACCTTCGGCGAGGGTGAAGACAACGTCTTCGTGTATGCCCTCGACGAGCCGGAAGGCGGCGAAGCCCGCTTCTTCCTCGATGCCAACAACAACGAGGACCTGACCGACGACGGCGATGGCCTCTGGGAGAGGTATTCAGAGAGAACGAACATGACCCACTTCACGGTCAGCGTTCCCTACCTCATCGGAGGCGATCTGGTCGAAATTCCCCTGAGTTTCTTCTTCTACCGCTTCAACGGCGAGGACCCGACCCAGCGCGGTGTTCTCTACGCCCGCAATTTCGCCCGGGTGGGTGAGGTGAATCTGGCCGGAACGAGCTACCGGATCGGGATCGTCGAGAACGACAACGACGGACTTTTCAACACGACCCACGCCGAGGCCGATACGATGGATCCGCGCCTCGTGAGCCTGACCATCGATATCAACGGCGACGGCGAACTCGAGACGTCCTCCTCCTCGGCCGAACATTTCCGCCTGGGGGAGCCCTTCAACATCGGCGGGGAGAGCTACACGGTCGCTTCGATTTCACCGACCGGTGACCGGATCACATTCCGGGTTTCGGCCGAGAAGGTCGATCCGAAACCCTATATAGCAGCCGGCTACCCGGCTCCCGATTTCAGTCAGGAGGACTGCCGGGGGAACATGATCACGCTCTCGGAGTACCTGCAGGATTACGAGGTCGTCCTGCTCGATTTCTGGGCGACCTGGTGCGGTCCCTGCCTGGCCGAACTGCCCAATGTCCTGGATGCCTGGGAGGAATTCGCCGATCAGGGGCTGGGCATTCTGGGAGTAAGTCTCGACCTGGCTCCCGACCCCGACGATCCGCAGGAGTGGCACAAGAGCGCGGAGCAGGTCCGGGCTTTCATGGATGATCGTGGTATGCCCTGGCCGACGACCTACGATGGTCTCTACTGGAACAACGCCGTCTCCAACCTCTATCGGGTGAGCGGCATCCCGGCTACCTTTCTGATCGATTCCGAAGGTATGATCAGGTATGTGAACGCCCGGGGCGAGAGACTGGCCCCGGCCATCAGGGAGATACTCGAAGATCGCTAGCAGAATTTCCCATCCCGGAATTCCGGCGGCAACTCCGGACGGGGTGGGGCGTAGAAGGAAACAGATGGAACGGCACAAGGAACCGGTGCGATGTTGACGATCCAGATCAGCCTGGTGGTGATAGCAGTCTGCACGGTACTGCTCACCCTCTTTCCCGTGCTCATCGCCTGGAAACTCTACCAGGTCATGCGCACGGTCACAGCCGTGGTGAAGGATTTCCAGGAGCAGTTCCAGCCCCTGGCTGACGATGTCAAGGAACTGGCCGAACGGGCGACCGAGGTCGCCGACGACGCTCTCGACCAGGCGGAGGGCTTCATGGAAGCCGTTGCGGGAGTGCGTGAGAAGGCCGAACGCATGGGGCTGCTCGCCGAAGCTCTCGAAGAGGATCTGGAACGCACCACCATCCGGATATTCTCCGGAGTGAGCGGCGTTGCCCGGTTCCTGAAGTCACTTTTCAAGCGGGACTCAGGCCGCACGACCTGAGACAACCATGCGGCCGGGATCAGCCGGTCGCGGCAGGAGGCTCGGTACGATGGCACGCAAGAAGCGCGGACGGTTCGGATCTTTTGTCTTCGGAGGCCTGGTCGGATTCATTTCCGGGCTCGCGTTCGCTCCCCGCAAGGGAGAGGAAACGCGGGAACTCTGGCTCGAGAAGAGTGAGGATCTGAGAGAGAAGATGGATGAGCTGAAGAAGAAGGCCCAGGACCTGCTCGACAAGCTCGAAGACGCCTGGGTCGAATCCGAGGATCTGCGGGAACAGGCCTTCGAGAAGGCCGTTGAGTTCAAGATGAAGGCCGAAGAGTTCAGCAAGAAGACCGCTCAGGATGCCGAACACATCGGTGAGGACATGAAGGAAAAGTTCGGTGACCTCGGTGACAGACTCAAAGGTCTGAGCGAAGACATCGAACAGGCCACTACCGAAGCCGGCGACGAGGGCGCGATCAAGGCCGGAGCCGCCCTCTCGGCTCTCCGGGAAAAGTTCCAGGATGCCAGCAAGAGCTTCCGTGAGGCCATGAAGGCCAAGGAAGAGGAGCTCCGGACCCGGGTCGATGAGGCCCAGCAGGAGAAGGCTGCGGCGCAGGCCGGCAGCGACGACGGGTCGGACGAGTCGGAACCGCAGGCGAAGAATACAGCGACGAAGAAAACAGGTGCGAAGAAGACGGCGGCGAAGAAGACAGCCGGGAAAAAGACGTCTGCGAAGAAAGATACGGCGGCCGGGGATTCCGGAGCCGACTGAGCGTGAGCGGGGAGGACTGGACCTACCGCGATGCCGCTGATCTGACATCCCGGTACGATGACCAGAGCGCCGTCTACGCGGTCCTCAGCGCCTGGTGCACGCGGCGCAAACCGGTCGAACAGGAGGGGCGCAAAGAGGACTACCGCCTGCCATATCAGCGGGATCGCGACCGTATCATCCACAGCCGGGCTTTCCGTCGTCTCAAGCACAAGACTCAGGTCTATGTGTCGATCGGCGGCGATCACTACCGGACCCGGCTGACCCATACCATCGAGGTTGCCCAGCTGGCCCGCACTATCGGGCGGGCGCTGGGGCTCAACGAGGACCTCATCGAGGCCATCGCTCTCGGTCACGATCTCGGCCATACTCCCTTCGGCCATTCCGGCGAGAAGGTCCTGCACGCCATCATGAGCGGGGAAGACGACCTCGATGATCACGTGCGCAGCGAGGTGCGGTTCAAGCTCGGGGGCTTCAAGCACAATTACCAGAGCCTGCGGGTGGTGGATCAGCTCGAGTCCCGCTACGACACCCCCGGTCTCAACCTCAGCGACCAGGTGCGCGAGGGAATCCTGAAGCACACCCGCTTCTTCAGCGACCAGGTTCTCTGCGATGTCGACACCTCCGGGATCGATCTGGAGAGCGGCTGTCATCTGGAGGGGCAGGTCGTCTCGATCGCCGATGAGATCGCCCAGCAGACCCACGATCTCGAAGACGGCCTGCGCGAGGGGCAGGTCGAACTCGGCAAGGTCGAGGAACTCTCGATCAGCCGGGTGGTGATCAAGAACTTTCCCGGCTATAACGATCAGTCCCGGTTTACCCGCCAGAACCGCCTGATCCGGGGTCTGATCCACCTGCTGGTGACCAATACCATCGTTTCGAGTCTCAAACGCATCGGCGCCTGGTGTGAAGAGAACGCGATCACCGACCCTGAGGTGTTCCAGGCAGCTCTCAGGAAGCTGCCGGGTGATCTGGTCCGGCTCGATGCCGGTTTGAGCGACGAGTACGGTCAGCTGCGCCGATTCGTCTACGACAACATCATCAACTGCTACAACGTGAGCCGCATGGATGGAAAATCGGAATACCTCATGCGCCGGCTCTTCAAAGCCTATATCAACCGGCCCCTGCAGCTGCCCGACTACGTCCTGCTCGGTTTCGCCAAACGTCAGAAGATCAAGTACATGCGCGATCTGCCCCTCGATGCGATCCCCGAAGAAGCCGCCCGCTACCGCACCTCGGTGGCCTTCTACCGCACCCTCTGCGATTTCGTGGCCGGCATGACCGACAAGTTCGTCTTCGATGAATACGAAAAACTCTACATCCCCGGCGAGCGGGTCTGAGCCGGCCCGCCCGGACCGGCTCACGCTCCCGGCCGGATCGCCGCCGATTACCGTCAGCTCCGCCCTCGCTGTCTCATCCGCCGTCGTTTCTTCCCCCTCCCGGCGTTCGATCCGTTTCCTCACCCCTTTCCTGCTGGCCGGCCTGCTGCTGACGGCTGCTCCGGCCGGTGCCCGGGCCCAGGACAGCTGGTTCGGGCCCGACAAATTCCTGCATTTCACCGCCAGCTTCCTGATCACCAGCGCGGGGTATGTCGTGGCCCGCGACGGCTGGGAATGGGACCACGACCGCGCCCGCGCCTTCGGGGTCGGCCTGGGGATCGCGGCCGGGATCGGCAAGGAATTCTACGACCTGCTCGTCAAGCGCACGTACTTCTCGGGCAGGGATCTGGTCTGGGACGGACTCGGGATCGGGGCGGGGGTAATCACCGCCAACCTCCTGAGAGATTCCCTCGGGCCCGATCCGGCCGATTCCGCGGCGCTCATGCTGCACCGGTTCGGTCCGGCCGGGTACGTGCGAGCCGGAGATCGCAGATATCATCGGTCTTCAGACTGGTTCCCCGACAGGTATCTCTTCACCGTTGACACCGGGCTCCACCAGTCTACTTTGAGGCTTCCGCGGGGTACGTTCCTGCCCGGTTCATTCACATCAGGGGGCGACTAGCTCAGCTGGTCAGAGCGCGGCGCTCACATCGCCGAGGTCGGGGGTTCAAGTCCCTCGTCGCCCACCATCTCATAGCCAACCCTGCCGGGAGAGAGCGTGAACTCCCGGCGGGGTTTTCGTTTTCCCGCCAGAGAAAATCGCTTGACCGGACAGTCTCGGCAGGGATATCCAGTATATAGTTCTGAGTGCTAATTATTATGGATCCGGGAGGGAGGATCTCATGCTCCAGCTGCGTCCACGTATTCTGCCCCTGCTCTGCCTGCCTGCGTTCGTTCTGCTCACGGCGGGCAGCAACCCGCCTCAGGAACCGCAGATCGGCGAGATCGGCTCGTCGGTCAGCGAGTTCAGTCTTGAGACCTGGGATGGCGACACCTTCACCACCGCCGACCTCAAAGACAGGGTGACCCTGCTCGCCTTCTGGTATCCCACCTGAGGGGGCTGCCGTGTGGAGTTGCCACACGTTCAGACCATTTACGAAAAGCTGCACGAAGAGCACCCCGACTTCCAGGTTCTGGCAGTCGAGATCAACAACGACCGCGACGGGGCCGATGAGTTCATTGCCGAGCACGGCTTGACCTTCATCTTCGCCTCGGCCGACCGCGACTTCGTCGGGGAGAAGTTCAACACTGCGTATTATCCGAATACCTTCCTCATCGGTCGCGACAGCCGGATCAAACAGCACCACGTCGGATTCCGCGAGAGCGATGCAGAGAACCTGGAGCGGGAAATCCTCGAACTGCTTCAGGAGCGCTGATGAGAACAGGGCGCGGCCTCGGCCGCGCCCGCTGCTCCATACCTGCCCGCCGTCGGTTTACTTCTTCACCACTTCCGGGCCGCTCACTATCATGCACCTGCCGCCTGGCGCCGATCACCCCCTGCCTGGAGCAGATGCACGATGGGAACGGGAGAACTGAGTACCGATTACCCCGGCAAGGCCGCCGGAACGCCCCCGCCCGAATACGACACTCCGACTGAGATCGTCGAGCTGGTCCGGCAGCTGGTGCGGATACAGAGCGTGACCGGCACCGAGCAGGAAGTGGCCCGGTTCGCCGCCGGCTGGTTGCGTGAGGCCGGACTCGAGGTCGAGATCTATGAAGAGGAGCCGGAGCGCCCCAACGTCATCGCCTCGATCGGACCCGATTCCGGGCCGGTCTATGTCTTCAACGGTCACCTCGATACAGTGCCGGTCCCCGAAGGCGAAGAGTGGGCTCATCCACCCTTCGCGGCCGAGATCGTCGACGGCCGGATGTACGGGCGGGGTACCTTTGACATGAAAGGCGGCGTGGGGGCAGCCATGTGGGCGGCCGCCCGCCTGGCCGAACGGGCCGACGAGCTCACCGGGCGGGTGCAGGTGCACCTGGTGTGCGAAGAAGAGAAGGGCGGTGCGCGCGGTTCGGGAGCCGTTTCCCGGGCGATCGAGGCCGGGCGATTCCCGAAACCCGACGGAATCATCGCCGGCGAACTCTCCTGGTTCCACGTCCGGGTTGCCGAACGGGGGATCTTTCAGTTCCGCATCCGCTTTCACGGCCGGTCAGCCCATACCGCCCGGGCCCGGGTCGACGGCCTCAACGCCATCGCCGTCGCGAGCCGGGGAGTGCTGGCTCTGGAGAGGCATATCGACGAATACCATTCCGCCGTGGGCTACCCCGTGCTGAGCATCAACCGGATCGAGGGGGGAACCTCGAACAACGCCGTGCCGACGTCATGCACGGTCTTCGTGGATCGCCGGACGGTCCCCGGTGAAACACCCGAGAGCGTGGAGGCCGAGATACGGGCCGCCCTCGACGGCCTCGAGGAGACCCTGCCCGACGGGCGCACGATCCCGGTGGAGTACGAACTTCTGACCGACGATGAAGATCTCGCTCCGGTCGTGCCGGCCAACATGACCCCGGCCGACGATCCTCTGGTGGAGGCGATCTGGCAGGGTGCCGAAGACACCCTCGGCTACCGCCCGCCGCTCTATACCGACTGGGGCGGGGCGACCGATGCCCGCTGGTTCCGCCGGCTGGGGATCCCGATGGTGATTCTGGGGCCGACCGGTGCCGGGGCGCACGCCGCCGACGAGTATGTGGATGTGGCTGCCCTCGGTGCTCTGAGTGAGGTCTACGAGCGTACGGTCGGCGGTCTGCTCGGACTCACGTTCGACTGACCGCCGGTTCCGGCGGCAGGCTCCATCAACCGGTCAGGGCAGCCGGTTCCGGCGGCAGGCTCCATGAACCGGCCGGGGCGACCGGTTCCGGCAACCGTGTCGGTTATCGCGCGATCTTCTGCCACCATCTCGTGAGGCGGGATGTCGCGAAGATCACCACCACCGCCACCCCCATGCCGTAAAGAACATCCACCCCGTAGTGATAGCCGTTATAGACGGTGCTCAGGCCGAGTCCGATGGTCAGGGGGATGAAGAGCCGGGGCGCGATGCCGTACCGCACGGCACTGGCGGCTGCCGTGACCGCGAGGGCCACGTGGCTCGAGGGGAAGGCGCCGCCGACGATCGTGCCGGTGTCGAAGATCCACTGTTCGAGAGCGGTGATGGGGCCGCCGGGCAGGTGCAGGACCTCTCCGGGGTAGTCCGGCCAGAAGATGGGGCCCCCGGCGGGAGTGAGCAGAAAGAGCAGGAAGCAGCCGTACATCGCCAGGGTGACGGCGGTCATGAATTCCACGAAAGCCGGGTCCGTCACCTCACCACCCGGAACCGCGGGTCGTACCGCTTCCTCCGGCCGGCTCCGCCGTGCTCTCAGCCAGAGCGGGATCCCGATCGCCGGCACGTAGAGGTAGAACGACGTATAGCAGATGTAACTGATCTCGGTGAGCCAGGGGCGGGCCAGATCCTGCAGAACCAGGGTGGGATAGACACCGAAGATGAGTCTGTCCATTCGCACCAGCCAGCCGTCGATGAGTTCAGGCCGGATGATGTGGACCATGTGGCCGAGGGCCTCGAAACAGACCAGGAGCAGGATCATCGGGTACCACCAGCGCACGAACCGGGCGATCGGGTGATTCCACCAGCGCGGCAGGAAGCGGGCCGCCGTGCCTGCGGCCAGCAGGAGGAGGTGCACGCCGATCAGGGGCAGGGGGTGTTCGACCCGGCCGGCGCCAGGTCCGAGGATGATCAGCAGGAGCAGGATGAGGCCGCAGTACACGATCCAGATCAGATCGTGAGGGACGGTCTCGCTTCCGTTCCTCCACCGCGGCTCACCGGCCATCGTTCTCTCCCTTCTCCCGCTGCGATGCAAGATACACCCACGACCGATACCGGGCGGATCGTTCGACCTGCCGGCGGGCAGGATTCGGTCATGTCGCTGCCGGGGATTGTATCGGGTTGCGTCCACCGGTTGTGTCAGCCTCCTACAGAATGTGTGGGACGTACTGTGTCCGGATGACACGCACAGGGGGCGGCTGGCTGACCGCAGGGGGGCGAGAGGGGAACCTCGCGTGATTGTCAGCATGCTGTAAGATGCAGTCGGACAATGAGATGCAAAAACATGCAGGAGATCTTCGACTGGTTTCCGCCAGTTGGCACGATATGTGCAAACTGTATCGGGCGACCTTCCGAGCATGAATGCGTCCGGCCCTGTCACCCCACAGCAGGGCAGGACTTGCAGGAGCCGGGTCGCCGTCGTACACTGGCGGCGTTCCCGGCTCTTCCTTGTTATACCCTTACCGGATCGGTACATCATGCCGGTTATCACCCTGACGACCGATTTTCGTGATGCCGATGGGTTCACCGGGATCATGAAGGGTGTGATCCACGATATCGCCCCGGAGGCCGGGGTGATCGATCTCGCTCACGGTATTCCCCCCGGTGATATCGTGCATGCCGCCTATGTTTTGCGGAATGCCTGGCTGTATTTCCCGCCGGGGACAATCCACGTGGCCGTGGTCGATCCCGGAGTCGGCGGGCGCCGGAAGGCGATCGCGATGCGGGGGGTGGGACAGTTCTTCGTCGCTCCCGACAATGGTGTGCTGGCCTGGGTGCTGCATGAACTCACACAAGCGGGGGAGCATATCGAAGCCTGGAGCCTGGAAGACGCGAGATTCCATCTCGATCCGGTGAGCTCAACCTT
>Ga0180433_10008924_pt1 | contig 12372 bp, 8 predicted proteins | sample SS_ome_8_FD_132980 | JGI IMG/M metagenome (GOLD analysis project Ga0180433, IMG submission 132980) | Hypersaline lake sediment archaeal communities from the Salton Sea, California, USA - SS_1_D_1 metaG | ecosystem: Environmental > Aquatic > Non-marine Saline and Alkaline > Hypersaline > Sediment... | reverse complement strand
TTCTCTTGAGGAAGGAGCTCTAGCATTTCTTTTACCTCTTCTAGGTCAATTCCATGTGCTGGCAACGTGTCAATTGTAGGCAAATCTTCTTTTTGAAGAAAAGCATTAGCCGTTTTTTTGATGAGGTTCCCACAAAAGAAGTTAAGAAACTCTTTCCCGTTCTTTCGGATGCCCTGGAGGCTCTTTTCTGGACTTAAACCTAACAGTGAGAGGTTGAAAAGAGAGGTGACTCGTTCCTTTGAAAAAAGAGCTCTATTTTCTTCGAAGTCAGAAGGAGAAAAGAGGGGAGTTGAGAAAGTGATCTTTTGAAGGTGAGGGAACCGCTTTTTGTAAATGATAAGAAAAAAGAGGAGAAAGGCTTTGTGATTTATTCGGTCGTGTTTAAAAGAGGGGGCTCTGCTTATAAAGTGGAGTGAAGTGAGGTTTGTAATGGCTCTGATTTGAGGAATTATTTTTTGTACGGAGAAGGAGTTGAGCTCTATGCAGCAGTGTTTTGATGGGGGAGGAGGTGAATGTATGACCTTTTTAGGCATAAGTAAAGAGCATTGCACACCCATGTCTCGAAATGTTTTTTTTGTCGGAGCTTGATGAGGAACAAAGGAGGGGATTCCGTCAGGAATGGGAAAGAGAAAGTTGACAAGCGGATCGAAGATAAAAGAGTATATGGCATGTTGCATCCTATCAAGGAGAGGGGGAGAGTAGTGTCTCGGTCGAGTAAGCGGCTCTCTTTGATAGGGGGTGATGTGCATATCTTATCTAAAGACCATTTTCGTTGGGTCAAGTGCTTTATCGAGCTCCTCTTCAGAGGCAACACCCAAGGAGAGAGCAGCTTTTTTTACAGAGATATTCTCTTTATGTGCCTTTTTAACCACCTCTGCGGCCTTATCATAGCCGATAACCGGGTTTAATGCAGTTGCAAGCATAAGAGAGTTGTCGATAAGCTCTTTAAGCCTTTGTTCATTTGCCGTAATGCCGACTACGCAGTTTTTCCTGAAGCTGTTCATTCCATCAGAAAGGAGTTCAATCGCTTTTAAAACATTGTACCCCATAAGAGGCTGGTAGACATTCAGGTCAAAGTTGCCTAGGGCGCCACCAAGTGAGATGGCATACTCACAACTCATCACCTCTATTGCGACCATGGTCATCGCCTCGCACTGAGTTGGATTGACCTTGCCAGGCATAATTGAGGAGCCAGGTTCATTTGCAGGGATCTGAATCTCTTGCAAGCCTGCTCTTGGGCCTGAGGCATAAAAGCGGATATCATTTGCAATTTTAAATAAAAGAGCGGCGAGTCGTTTTAAAGCAGCAGAGGTAGATAAAAGAGCGTCTTGGCCTGCAAGAGAGGCAAATTTATTTGGAGCAGACGTAAAGGAGGTTTCTGTGTGCTCTGTTATTTTTTTTGCAATAAGAGGGCCAAAATCTTTTGGAGTATTGAGGCCAGTTCCTACGGCAGTGCCGCCGAGCGCAAGTTCTGCGAGGTTTTTTAAACTTAATTTAATAGCATCGATAGCCTGCTCAATATGGGTTTGAAAAGCGGAAAACTCCTGCCCTAAAGAGATAGGGGCTGCATCCATAAGGTGGGTGCGGCCAACTTTCATAAGAGGATGGAATTTCTCAGCTTTTTCTTTAAAGGCATGGCTGAGTTTTTCTGCTTCAGGAAGAAGTCTTTTTTGGATTTCTAACAGCGCTGCAATGCGTATTGCAGAGGGAAAAACGTCGTTAGATGATTGGGATTTATTAACATGGTCGTTAGGATGAATAGGGAATTTTTCGCCTCGAGATCCACCCATAAGCTCAGATGCTCTATTTGCGATCACCTCATTGACATTCATGTTTGTCTGTGTGCCAGAGCCAGTCTGCCATATTTTGAGAGGGAATTCGTCGGCCCATTTTCCTTCAATAATTTCATCTGCAGCATGTGAGATTGCTTGCATTTTCTCCTCGTCCATAAGCTGCAAGTCATAATGGACAGAGGCGGCAGATTTCTTTATAAGAGCTATTGCGCTAATAAGCTCTCGGGGCATTGTCTCTTTTCCGATGGTAAAGTTTTCTAAAGAGCGTTGGGTCTGTGCGCCCCAAAGAGCTGCACTCTTGACTTCTACTTTTCCGAGGGAATCTGTTTCATAACGATAGTTCGGCATTTCGGAACTCTCCTTTTAGTTGTGTAGATGCTTCTTGTTTATCTAAATGACCGTTGACTGTAGTACGGATACTGTTTAAGTGAGGATATTTGGTTCTGTTCAGTAGGGCAAGAAGAGTAGGGTTAAGGGAGGCACAGTACTGAAAACCAACTCTTTCAATTTGTCTTGGCAGATGGTCGAGAAAAACGCCTGTCACCGCGCAGCCATCAGCTTTTACTACCTTCAGAGATGAAGATTTGTGTAAAGTGCTCATGCCATGATCAGAAATGAGTCGATTGTAACTTACGTCTAGATACTGGAGGTTTAGTGTGGCAAGTTTTTGTACACCTTGGTTTCCAAGGCCAGAGTTTGTGAGGTAGAATTTGGAAAGAGCTGGAAAGTTACGCATATCTGTACTGATGCTCTTATCACCCATATCATAGCATGAGGCGAAGGAAGTGGCTGTAAGCTTCGATAGGGGAGGGAGGTAGGTAAAAGGAGCGTGGAGTTTCCTTGAGCCTGTGAGATCGAGAAGTGTAAGCTCGCTGTTCTTGAGGTGAGACAAAAAAGCATCTTCAATAGAAGTATGTAAAAGATTGAGAGAGGTAAGAGTAAGGATTTTGCCTATTGAGCGAGCCATGCCATCTGTGAAGGAGTCAAAATGATCGAGCGTAAAGGAGGTGAGTTTTTTAACTCTTTCAAGGTAGGAGAGGTTACGAGGAGTGATGTTTTTACACCGTATAAATTTGATCGTATGGAGTTTTTTAAGTCTGCTTAAAGCCTGAAAGATGCGATCCCCATTTGTTTCTGGTTCAGGAGTGCTTTGTATATAGGCAATACACTTCCAAAAGAGGTTTCTTAAGAGAGCGCAAGAAGATTCTTTTGGTTGTGGTTTTGCGTCTTCCTGTATAGCTCCAAAATCTACATCCATAAATGTGATTGATTCGAGGTTTTGAGATCCATCTGTGAGCCGTTCGACCATTCGTTCTGTGAGGGGATTTGTGCGGATGAGTGTGACTGATTTTAGTCCTGGTGGCCATCTGCAGTGCTGTGCATTTTGATCTGTGATCAAGTTGTCAGAAATAATAAGCGTTTCCACATCATTAGGTAGTCGAAAACTAGGTCGTAACCGTTCATCTTGGAAAGAGCAGTGAAGGAAAGAGAGAGCTGTTTCTTTGTGCGAAGCTATTTTCCTGAGTTCGTCTGCGCTAGAAAAAGAACAATGTTCAAATTCTATTGAAGAGTTTTTTTTGGTTTGTTTTGGCGGAGGTGTTGAAACTTTTGGGGGAAGGAGTGCTTCAGGGTTGTGAGAAGGGGGAGGAGGGGCTGGTGCCTGAGTAGCCGGAGCTGAAGGGCAGCAGGAGGGAGTTTCAGGGGTAGGGCAAAGAGAAGCAGGATAGGCTGAAGCGGGGCAAGTTGGAGCAAAAGATGGACCAGCCTGAGATAATGGTGGATAGGATAAGACAGGAGCCGCAGCAGCGGGAGGTTCTTTTCTGTCATCTAAAGGAGGTGCAGAAGGAGGGTATGCGTACTGAATAGGTGCACTTGGAGCAGGAGTCCCTAGAAATGGTGTAGGAATGGCTACGGGAGCATCAGGTGATGCAGGAGATGGCTCTTCTGTTGTTTGAGAAGCTGCCTTCTCTTGTGGGTCAGCTCTTTTGCAGCAGGCCCATTGTGATAAAAGATGTACTGCATTGGTGTACATAAAAAGCCCTCGGTGGAGTGTTTTTTATGTAGTCATATAGTAAAAGAAATTTTTATGAAAGAAAGAAACGCTTTCTTAAAAAAAATGTTAAGATGAGGTTATACAAATTCCTGGAACTTGTAAAAATGAATGTAGCCATTTTTATCACAGTCTTTTGCAATTGAAGATGAAAACGGGTTCGTGTCCCCTTTTTTCTTCTTATAGAAACGCACCTTTTCATCACTGTAGAGAACCACACCCTTATCCTCATTTACTGCAGGAGAGTTGCCATACATATAGTAGTGGCCATCATCTGCGCTGCCAGAGTGGATAACTGTTGCATGCCAAGCATAACGAGCTTTTTTATTGCTCTCGCCATGGCTACAATCTACTGGAAGAGTAAGTGTAGGCGAAGTGTGTATAGGCTTTGAGACTTTTTCTGCAGAACCATCTTCAAGCGCAGTAAAGCGCGCAAGGGTAACTGGAAGAATGTCTGGACAATCATCACATGAAAGATGGTGGGCGCTACTGAGGGAGAGTGAAAAGCGTTTTTTATGCCCCTCTGCTCCACCTTGTGGGCCATATGCTCGCTGGATATGGGGAGGGCACGAAGCAAGCTTATTTTGTTCGATACTATCTTTTCCAATTGACTCTTTCGTGTAATTAGAATCGATTAAAGATTGAATGGAGCTTCCCTCTTTTGCATGGTGAATACGTAAAAACAGGGTGTGGATTTTCTCACTACTGGTAGCTTTGACTGATTTTACAGAGTCTTTGGGCAAGCCGTGTTTTGTACGTGTAGTGATATTGAATTGGGGCATTTGAAGGCGATCGACCAAAAAGAGAAAGAATTCATTGGCATCTTGCTGGTCATCCCAGAGCTCATCTACAGCCAAATTGTCGTTGTTTCCCAGAAAACCGTTTTGAAAACAGAGGCGTTTAAAATAGTTTATTTCTCTATCTCTCAACTCTCTTTTTTGCATGGTCGTACAGAGCTTTGTAACGTACTTTCTCAATTGTACAACATTTTGAGACGGATGATCTTCAGTTTCTAAAAGAAGTTGGGGTATATTACACCAGCGTAGCGCTTGGAGCGTCGAGATGATATAACAGCTATTTGCATCGTTCTCTACACCGTGGCCATGCTTTTTAGTCACTTCAGGGTCATTGGAGATAAAAAGATCTGTCGTTTTTGAAAAAACCCAGGAGATAGCTTGAAATAAAGAGCAGAAGAAGTCACCCATTGCACGGAGCCATGTCCATTTACGGCCTCCATGATGTACAGAGGGGGATGTGCTCTCCTCAATAGGCAAATCTTGATTTTGTACTGGTTGTGGTTGTGATACTTTATTTGGGGACATATGTAACCCTTATATTATGTTATTATTTCCTCTCCTCATCTTCTGGAATAGAGAGTTCGGTGCCTACCTTTACATTATTTATATTTGTAATTTTGTCTTTATTTGCCTGCAGAATCAGCTGCCATTTCTTCGCGGTTCCGTACTGCTTTTGAGAGATTTTTGCAAGCGTATCACCCTTTTGTACAGTGTAGGTTCTGTATGTAGGTATCTGCTCCTTCTTCTCAGTAGGAGGTTTTTTTGCCAAGGTGTCGATTGCTTTATGAGTTATTGCTATTGCCTCTTCTTGAGAGCTGATTTGAGGGGCTATTTCTTCCTGTATGATAAGCGGTTCGTCTTTTGTCATTGAGAGATTATGTTCGCGCTCAATATCCTTTTCAACCCTTTCAAGGCGAGCAGAAAGTGCTTGGACTTTTTCCTCTAAGGAGAGAAAGCGCGCTTTGGAAACCATTTCAGTCTTGGCTTCTTTTGTAAGAATATCCTCATCACCTCGGAAAATACCTGTCAAAAACAGGAAAAAGAGGAGAGCAGAAGACGCTCCTAAAAAGATAAAAAGAAACTTTTTTCGCTGTGAGAGTTGGGGGTGCTCCTGTACAGAATCTTCCTCTTCTGCAGGAATATCGTGCTGATATTGTTCCAACATAATTTCCTCAATAGTTATTAAAACTAAGTCAATTTTACCACAAAAAAACTTTTTTTGTTAGAAATTTTTATAAATTTCTCCATGAAAAGTAATTCAATGAGCCTAAAACATATCCAGTGAGCGCTCCTGCTATGTGGGCCGTATTGGCGATTCCTATAGGAATAGAGGCGATATCAAAGTAGTCGAGAATAAAGCCTAGGAATGAGAGAAATGCAAGGGAGGTGATAAAGAAGAAGATGAAGGTAAAGGTTGAGGGAGCAAGAAAGTAGCCCTCCCAAGGGGCATAGCGCTGTCTTTGATAGACGAAAAAGGCCATTGAACAGACAACTCCAGAGATTCCTATAAAAGCAGGGCCAGACATCAGATATTGGGCTGAATTTGAGACAAGGGCGCTTATGAGGATAAATAGAAGGTATCTGGGCGAGCCTATATGGAGCTCCATTTGAACTCCTAGGATCAGTAGCCAGGCCATGTTAAAAAGAAGATGGAGAAGCCCTCCGTGGAGAAAAATGGGGGTAATAAGTCGCCAGAATTCACCAGAGCGTATTTTTTGGAAGGGAGTAGGGCCCTCTTTTGGAATGGCAACCTGTTTTTCTGGGGGTCTCTTTTCTTTTGAAAGGAGGAGGGGGTAGATGCCATTGAAGGTTTTCTGGTTCAAATACTGCGAGTAATAGTGTTTTCCAGGTGGAGGGAGGTCGTCAGGGCGTAAGAGAGAGTCATATCCCCATAAAACGATAATCTGATCGAGAATTTCATACGCTTTAGGGTAGTCGAAAAGAAGGATCTTCTCTATTGGATTGACCGATAGAAGTTTTCCTCGTACTTGTAGGGGAATAGGCTCTTTAGGTGCGGCAAAAAGCCCAAGGAGAAAGAGAAGAGAGCAGAGGAGTATGAGAAAGTAGGTAGAGGAGAAAAAACGGGGTCTTTTACTCTTTTTTTTCTTTGACACCGATTGAAAGTCTAAAGAAAGGGTCTCCTCGAGAAAAGCCTTAGTTGGATCTTGTGAGGGCTTTTTTTGAACTCGGGGCTTTTTCGAAAGAGGTTTTTTTAGAAACTCCTCGAGTACCTTTTTAGCATTTTCCATCTCATTTTCTTCGTAGATCCAAAGAAGGTATTCACGGGTTCCATACTCCTCATCACCCCAATCTGTATTTTCCCTCTCTTCTAAAGAGTAGCGAATATGCTTTTTTTGCAGCATTTCAGCACACTCAAGGAGGGGTTCAATGTGAGATGATGAGTGGAGAAGTCTCATGCTTTTTGTATCCTGTTAATAATTTCAGAGGTAGAAAGGTTATCTACTCGATCAATAAGGAAAAGTTTTCCCCCATATTTTCGCACAGTCTCTGCCTCAATACACTGTGGGCCATATTCAGTTGCGTTAGTATGGACATCGGGTTGGACTTTTTCAAGAAAAGCACGAGGATCTGTTTCATCAAAGTAGGTGACAAAGTCGACAAATTCTATCGCAGCTATCATCTGGAGGCGGTATTTGAGTGGGATAATTGGTCGATCAGTACTTTTGTATTTTTGAATGGACTGATCGCTATTGAGCGCTACGAGTAATGTATCACCTTGTTTAGATGCCTCAAAAAGGATGTGGAGATGTCCTGCATGAAGTAGATCAAAAGAGCCATTCAGAGTTACAAGTGTTTTTTTCTCTTTCGAGATTTTGTCACGAAAGCTTTCAAACTGCTCTGGAGGCAGGTATTTTTTTTTGTACTCTTTTTGCCAGCATTCTTTTTGCACGATTTACTCTCCATACTCAGGGAATGCAATTTCAAAAACATCCTTGTAGGTGTTTGCAAAGAGGATATTCATGCCTTTTTTAATATGAGGTGCAAGCTCTTCGACATCCCGTTCATTTTCCTTTGGGAAGATAACCGTTTTAATTTTGGCTCGTTTTGCAGCGACAATTTTCTCCTTGACCCCACCGATTGGAAGGACTCTTCCTGTAAGAGTGAGTTCTCCAGTCATGGCAAGGTCTTTGAGAATAGGAGTCTTTAAGAGTAGGGACATCATTGCAGTCACCATTGTGACACCTGCAGAAGGGCCATCTTTTGGTGTTGCTCCCTCTGGAAGATGAAGGTGGATTTGTGACTTTTTAAAGAACGTGTGGTTTGGAGCGAGCTGTGTGCATGCTGAGTGGAGGTAGCTCCAGGCTATCTCTGAGGACTCTTTCATCATTTTTTTAGCTTGCCCTGTCAGTTTCATCTCAGCTCTTTGTGCAGGCACTCGGATCGCTTCTACATAGGTTACAACCCCGCCGAGAGCGGTCCAGGCAAGGCCTGGGCAGACGCCAATAGGGGGTTTTTCATATAGGCGATCGCTGTAGAAAAGAGGCTTTCCAAGCCATTGGGAGAGGTTTTTTTCTTCGATAGAAAATCGCTTTGTTACCTTTCTCTTTCTTGATTTTTTTTCTCTATCTCGAACAATTTGCACACTGATTTTTCGGAGAATTTTTTTAATGTTATTCTCAAGTGTTCTTACACCTGCTTCTCTGGCATAATTATTGATGAGCTTTTTAAGGCATCCTTGAGAAAAAAAGACATCGCTTTCCCTAAGCCCCATCTGTTTTCTATGTTTCGGAATCAGGTAGCGTTTGGCAATTTGGAGTTTTTCCTCCATGATATAGCCAGAAAGGCGAAGGACATCCATCCTATCGAGAAGGGGTTCTGGGATGGTATCGATTACGTTTGCTGTGACGATAAAGAGGATGTCTTGAAGGTTACAGCGCACATCTAAATAGTGGTCGAGAAACTCTGCATTTTGTTCAGGGTCGAGTACCTCTAAAAGGGCGGAAGCTGGGTCTCCATGGTAGCTGCTGACCAGTTTGTCAACCTCATCGAGCATGATGACCGGGTTCATCGTACCACACTGCTTTAATGCTTGAATGATTTTTCCCGGCATTGCTCCGATGTAGGTTCTTCTATGACCCTTAATTTCTGCCTCGTCACGCATGCCTCCAACAGAAAAATGGAAAAACTTTCTATTGAGTGCTCGTGCAATGCTTTTTCCAACACTTGTTTTTCCAACACCTGGGGGGCCGATAAGACCGAGGATGTTTCCTTTTAAGCTTCCTGAGAGCTTTGCAACACCGATAAACTCTAAAATGCGCTCCTTAACATCTTCTAAGCCCCAATGGTCTTTTTCGAGAATGTCGTGCGCATCTTGTAGATGAGGGATGTCTGGACTCTTAATGCCCCAGGGTATAACTGTGAGCCAGTCGAGGTAGTTTCTAGAAAGAGCAAACTCAGGAGATTGAGGCTCGAGAGCAGCATGTTTTTCCATCTCTTCTTTAATCACTTCCATCACATCTGAAGGAACATCACGTTCTTGAAGACGTGCTTCAAATTTTTCCTTATCACTCGATTTGTCATCTTTTTCAATACCCAGCTCTCGTTTGATTGTCTTAAGCTGTTCTCTGAGGTAGAATTCTTTCTGCGTTTTATTGATGGTGACTTCGATTTTTTGGTTGATTGTGTTTTGCAGCTTACTGAGGTCGAGCTCTTTTTTGAGAAGGATGAGCACCTTATCGATTCGTTTTTGGATACTTAAGGCTTCAAGGACCTTTTGAAGTTCATCTCTTGTTGCAGTTGTAAGTGCGCAAGAAAAGTCGGCCAATTTTCCTGGCTCTGTAAAATCAGAGTGGCTTAAAAATATCTGCAGTTCCTCTTTAAAAAGAGGGTTGAGTTTGAGGAGTTCTTTAATGGTCGAGATGATCGAGATGGAGTAGGCCTTTAACTCTTTAGAAAGGGGGTGTGTATCATCATGATAGGTGACTTTGGCAGTAAGGAACTTTGATTTTTTAGGTGTTTGCTTAATGCGGATCCGCTTTTCCATGCTGAGAATAACTTGTGCGCCACCATGTTCCATCGGGATGATACGTAAAATACGGGCAACGACACCGACCTTGTGGAGGTCTTTCGATTTGATTGAGTAGATGTCTGCCTCCTCATCCTTTGCAAGGACGAGACCGATACATTTGTGTTCTGTTTTTGCAACACTTTTAAGTGCTTCGTAATAGATGCCAGGCTCAACCATAAGAGGAGCAGCCATTCCGGGAAAAAAAGGCCTTTTCAATAAAGGAAAAATAGCGAGAATTTCCGGAAGCGCTTTTTCTTTTTTTCCTTTTTCATGGCCGAGAGAAGAGACGATAACCTCTTCGAGATCTATTTCGAGATGATTTTCTTTGCTGGAATTACTCAATGTAAAAAGACTCCTGTTTTAGTTGCACATCCATTTTATAGAGGAGGAGAAAAAAGATAAAGGAGCAACTTTTCTAAGACAAATACTCCATTTTGTGTAGTACTCGAGAAAGAAGAGAAAGGGAAAAGCCTTTTTCGGGGTTCCCCACTACTTCTTCTTGAAAATGGTCAAAGGCAGTGCTTTCTATATGTGCTCCTTTTTCTTGCTGCCAAAGCGTCTCTTTATTTGGAAGCGAGGGGGAACGTTTTTGTCGAAAGGTGTAGCTTACATCAAATGTTTCTTTTGCCTCTTCTTCGATAAGGGAGAGGCCTTCCTTAGAAGAAGAGCGGAACCAATCAGGAAAGAAATGCTCTTTTACAAAAAGAAGGTATTTTTCTCTAAAGGGATTGTGCGCATCTTTATCTGTTAATAGATCATATGCTTCTTGTACAATGTAGGAGGGCCTAATTGCTTGATCAATTTTCGTAGAGGAGAGATGGAGGAGTTTTCGAATTTGTGCTCGTAGAATGGGGTTTCTGCTAAACCTGTAAGAAAAATAGTAGGGGTCTCTGGTTTTCTGTGCACTTGTATTGCCAGGAAGAGAGAGGCGTTTTCCATGTTGTAACTTTACCCCTTGTGTAAAGTGGCGGTGTGCTCCAATAGGTGTTTCCATTTGACCCTGTAAATAAGAGGAGATCTCTTGTATGGAGGGGGAGGCGTATTCCACAATACTTGCTCTTTTGAGTGCAAGGGAGTTGTCGAGTTGTTCTTGAAGAGAGATAGTATTTGTAGGGAGTTTTTTTAATAGTCTATATAACTCCGTCTCAGTTGCATCAATATATGCTTGCTCGCAAAAGCGAGCGGACTCTATGAAGTGTAAAAGAGTGCATTCAATGGAGTTTTGTGCATTTTCTTCGGTGTCTTTTTGGAGGGACTCGTTCAGTATTGCTCCAATAATGCATAAGTTATTATAGGCAGTTTTATACTGAAAAGCCCTTCTTTGTTGAACTGCGTTGCTTGTATCTTGCGTGGTCATCCCTTTTTTTATTTTGGAAAAAAAGAGGGAGAGCTGTCTGGAGGCATTTTTTGGAAGGCGGCCCTTTATTTTTTCAAATAGGGGCTCAAAGTCATTTGTGGTTAGAGTTTGAGCTTGTTTTTTCACATCATCAGGAATTTCAATATCTCTAAAGCGCTTATAGTGTTGTGGATTGATCTTTACGTTTGAGAAGGAGGTGAAAAAGTCGATAGCATCATACATGGGGACTCTTTTTTCAAAGTCATCAGGTGTTATTTTTTTGGCAAGAGCTCGTGTTAAAAATGGAAAGTGTAGTTTTTTTGTAAGAAGAAGAAGGGCACGTTTCTGCTCCTCATTTTCAAAGATTTCGTCAATATGTTCGATGATGTTCTTAATAGTATCAATGAGTGGTTTATCTTCAATACAGTAGTCTTTTAATTGAGGGGTAGAGGAGGTGATAAGGTCTGAAGAGTCCTGCAGCATGATTGAGTGGGTGTTGTTCATTTCTATGGAGAAAGGGGTTGTCTGGAAGAGCTGTGTCATTTGGGCGCTAGGGCGAAGTGGTGTGGTTGTCTGTTTGATATAAGTGCATAGAAAGTCAATATTTTGGCATTTATATATCGTATCTGCTGTGAGTGTTTTATAGAACTCTTCACGCGCTTTTGGGTAGTTTTCATCAAGAAAAGGTATGAGTGCTTCGTTATTCAGTATATATGCAGGATATAGAGGAGCCGATTTTTGAGCAGAGGGATCAGCTCCATTTTCTATAAGAAACTGTATCGTTTCAACAGAGCCCTTTCCAGATGAGAACAATAAAAGGGTATTTTTTTGATTTTGTGTCAAAAAATGAAGATTTGGCTTTCTTTGTACAAGAAGGTGTATGAAATCAGGACAAAGAGGGAAGAAAGAGGAGTTTATTTCATTATATATATGTATGAGTTTTTGTGCATCATCAGGGTGTATCTTATCTAATGAGGATCCTGCCATTGCAAGGTCATAGACACACTCTAAGACCATATAGTTTGTGTGTGCTATTTCAGAAATTCGTGCACCATGCTCGAGAAGTATTTCAAGGATGTGGTTATCTGATCGCTGTATTGCATAAAAACATGCAGATTTTCCTAGTTTGTTTTTTTGGTCAAGCTGTGCACCTTCTTGAATAAGGGTTATAGCTACATCTGTGTGCTTGTTTAATATAGCGTATATAGTCGGTGCTGAAAAATTATATTTTTTGAGCACTTGAAGATCGAAAAATCATCACTGATAGGCCTTGTTGCATAAATAAGGGGGCAAGCTAAGAATTTTCGCGGTCTCAAAAAAATATTTGTCTATTTTAAGAAAAAAGGCATAGAATTATTCCTTTAACC
>Ga0180433_10008922_pt1 | contig 12373 bp, 13 predicted proteins | sample SS_ome_8_FD_132980 | JGI IMG/M metagenome (GOLD analysis project Ga0180433, IMG submission 132980) | Hypersaline lake sediment archaeal communities from the Salton Sea, California, USA - SS_1_D_1 metaG | ecosystem: Environmental > Aquatic > Non-marine Saline and Alkaline > Hypersaline >... | reverse complement strand
TGAAGCTCGGTCGCCGCAAGTTCCTCCAGTGGTGTGGTGAGGGCTACAGCTACATCCGAGACCTCGACAAGATCTACAGCGAGTGGTTGTGCGTTCCGCGTTCGATCAAGATGACCTCGGTCAAGCCGAGTGGGACGACGAGTCTGCTTTGCGGGGCGACGCCAGGTATCCACTACCCCCATGCCGAGCACTACATCCGGAACATCCGGGTGGACAACACGTCGCCGCTGGTCCAGGCGGCCTCCAACGCGGGCTACCCCATCGAGCCGGACACCTACGCGGACGATACCTCGGTCATCAGCTTCCCCGTGAAGGAGCAGCACTTCGTCAAGGGGAAGAACGAGGCGTCCATCTGGGAACAGTTCGCCAACGCGGCTGACATGCAACGGCATTGGGCGGACAACCAGGTGTCCTGCACGGTGACCTTCAATCCGGAGGAAGCCCGCGATATCCAGTCCTGCCTGGAGGTCTACGAGACCAGCCTGAAGGCGATCTCGCTGTTGCCGATCAAGGACCACGGCTACAAGCAGGCCCCTTACATCGAGATCACCAAGGAGGAGTACGAGCAGATGGTGGCCCGCATCGGCCCGATGCACCTCAACATGCAGGCGACCCACGACGCCACGGCCGAGGACAAGTTCTGCGACGGCGACACCTGCAACCTCCCCTGATCCCTTCCTGACCGAATAACACGCCAAAAAACAGCCCCCCGCGGGTAGAGATCAATGGACCCCTACGAGTGGTGGAACGTGTCGAACTTCCGTGTCGTACTGCTGCAGGGCCTCTTCGCGATGGAAGGCAACCCCGATCTGGGGGAGGCTGACCTCGACAGATGGCCCCTCGATAAGCTCCTCGTCTACGACGAGGATGCCAACCCACAGCCCGTTCTGGACAAGCTCCGACCCCTGGTAGGTAGTGGTCCTGTTGTTGTCAGCATCCACCACCGGCCACCGACACCTCCAGACCCTCGAAAGTGGGGTGGGGGGTGCTGCCTTTGGGAAGGATACGGGTGGTGTCCGGCGGGCCACCACGAGGACGCGGGGATGCTCTACAACCTCGCTGGTCAGGGGGAGATCGTGGAGGTCGATGAGGGCCTCGGGTTGAGGGTTGGAGAGGAGATGCGCCGTCTCGGGCTACGGAAGCTCGTGGGACACCGGGGACGCATTCTGATCGCCCCGGTGCCGGATCCTTCCAAGCTGGGGACCCTGGACCCCAGCAACCTGGCGGGGCTGCAGGAGGACCTGGGGAGCCTCATCGATGTGTTGAGAACGATGCAGGACTCGGACGAAACATGACGTTTTTCAGTGGTCGGGTCAATACGGTCATCTTCTCCAACGAGGAGCAGGTGTTCTATGTCCTTCGGATGAAGCTGGATGAGGAGGAAGACGAAGGCGCCCTCGATGACCTCATGAACTACGACTTCGAGGACGGTGAGGACACGGTGACGGTTCGTGGACACGTCCCTGGCCTGCCGATCAAGATCGGGACGTGGTTTGGTTTCGAGGGGGAGTGGACGAATCATCCCAAGTATGGTCGGCAGATCAAGATCGAGAAGGCCCCTCTCATCCAGGGGGATTGGGATACCGAGCAAGCGGCCAGCATGTTGGTCAGCAACGGTGTGAGTTCGCTGATGGTGCGTCAGTTGCGGAAGCACTTCGGCGATGACTTGATCTCGGCCCTTGGCGACCCTGAGCGTCTGAGGGAAGTGCAAGGGGTTTCCAAGTTCTCGGCCGATCACATCGCGTCGAAGTGGGAGACCCTCGTCGTCAACTTCAAGGTGCTCGGCTTCCTGGCGGACCTGGAGATCCCTCCGAGTCGGGTGACGAAGATCTGGGCGACCTTCGGTGATCGGGCCGAGCACGTCCTGAGCCACAACCCGTGGGAACTCGTCAAGATCGAGGGCTTCAAGTTCTCGCAGGCTGACGAGATCGCCCGGAAGCTCGGCCTCGACATGAACGGCCCCTCTCGCATCCAAGGGGCTGCCCTGTACGCTGCCAAGGAACGGAAGGGTATGGGGCACCTCTACCTTCGGAGCGGGGATGTCCTCGGTACGGTCCAGCAATTCATCCCGGATGTGCAGCCGGCGGAGGTTGCCGCTGCCTTGAAAGACCTGTTCGAGGGGGGGCACCTCGTGGTCGATCGAGAGACGAGACCGGGGCACACTGCTATCTACGAACCGTGGTCCCATGAGGTCGAGCAGGAGTCCGCTTGGCGGCTCGTGCGTCGTGTCAAGGGGGCCGCCCTCGACGGCGAGGAATTGCAGAAGTACATCCGAGACCTTTCGGGTGTGGGGCCCAAGACGTTGAAGGTGGCGGAGGGGGTGTCCAAGGGCCTCGATACGGAAGAAGAGGGCTGGCAAGAGGCGTTGATCGAGGTGGCGAAGGCGGCCATCCGGGAGTGGGGCTCGATGTCGAAGTTGAAGCTCTCGCCGGATCAGGAACAGGGTGTGTTGCACGGTCTGACGGAGCCCGTCTCGATCATCACTGGCCTGCCGGGGACGGGAAAGACCACGAGCTTGCGGGTCCTCGTGCGCGTTCTACAGACGACGGACATTCCCTTCCTGCTGGTGGCTCCCACCGGCATCGCGGCGAAGCGTCTGGAGTCGGTCACCGGGAGCAAGGCCAAGACGATCCACCGGGCCTTCGGCGCCCAGGGTGTAGATGACAGTGAGGATCGCCAGACGACCTATGCGGGCATCGTGGAGTCGGGTGGTGGTGCTGTTCAGGTGGACGGGTCACAGGAGATCTGGGGGTTCGATCGAGAGCACCCACACCCGGCGCAGTTCGTGATCATCGACGAGTCCTCGATGGTCGATCAGGCGCTCCTCTACCGGGTGTTGGATTGTACGGGGGAGAACTGCCGTGTCGTGTTCGTGGGGGATGCGGCACAGTTGCCTTCGGTGGGGCCGGGGAACGTCTTGCGAGACCTGGTGAAATCCGAGGCGTTCCCGACGGTGAACCTGACCGAGATCTTCCGCCAGGAAGACACCTCGGACATCGTGTACGCAGCCCACGAGATCTTCGGCGGACGCACTCCAAAAACGAGTTTGAAGTCCGACTTTGCCCTCATTCCGCTGTCGGATGAGAACCAAGTTTTGGAAACTGTCCTCAAACTCGCGGATCGGATGTACGCCCGGAGGGACAACTTTCAAGTTATCAGCCCTCGCCATGCGGGCACTGTCGGGGTCACGAACCTCAACACGAGGTTGCGAGAGCTTCTGAATCCAAAGGAACCCGGCAAGCACGAGGAGCGCGTGGGGAACGGTGTCATTCGTGAGGGCGATCGGGTGATGATCGTCAAGAACAACTACAAGCTGGGGGTCTACAACGGGGACGTTGGCAAGGTGGAGGCCATCTACCGAAACTCGAAGAAGGTCGAGATCAAGATCTTCGGACCGGTGCCTCTTCTCGTGATGATCGATTTCCGGGACGTGGCGACTTACGTGCGGCTGGCCTACGCCTGCACGGTCCACAAGGCGCAGGGGCAGGAGTACGACAACATCGTGATGCCGATCCTCCCGTCCTTCAAGCACCAGCTACAGCGGAATCTCCTCTACACCGCCGTCACACGGGCCCGCCGCAAGGTGGTGTTGATCGGTAGCAGTGTGGCCCTGGGGACTGCGGTGGACAACAACAAGGAAGACGCCCGCAACACGTTGTTCATCGACCGGCTGTTGAAGGGCTTTTCTGAGGGGGTTCCCGAGCCTGTTCGGGTAGTAGAAGCAGGAGACTTCGATGATGTCGAGTGATCGGTTGGCCGGGCTCAGCCAGCGGCTACGCATTACGAAGGTGACCTGCCGGCGGACGGTGAAGACGCCGACGGGGGATACCGAGGTGGAGTACGAGGCCGTCATCGTGCCGGCCGAGGAGGGGGACGGGTGGGTGTCTAGCCTGCGAGAAGCGAAGGTAGCGACGCACATGCTGGCCCTGCAGGCAGATATCGCGGCCCATGAAGACGCCTTGGCGAGTGGAACGATCCCCGAGAAGTTCTGTCGAGACCAGATCCAGTCCGTCCGCACGACTTACGCCAGGTTGATTCAGAAGGACCTGGAGAGGGAGGCCGAGCATGAGTGATGACCCGATGGAAGGGACCGAGTTCCGCGAGGACCTCCCTGATGTTTCCCAGGGGCGCATCGACAACATCTACAAGGTCATCGGGTCGCTGAACGTCTCGCTGGATCCCGACCCGCTGTCCTACGGTCCCAAGCGCCTCAACGCCAAGATCGCCGAGACGAGGGCCCACAAATCTCGCATCGGCCGCGTCTTCAACCAGGTGTCCCACGACCTCGGCATCTACCGTCGAGAGCTTCGCAAGATCGAGGCTGCCTTGAAGATCGCCCACGATCACCTGCTACACACCGACCCCGAGGTGCGGGCCGGCAGCAACGTGGCTGACCGGGAGGCTGCAGTCACGGTCAAGCTGCGGAAGTACGTCCAGCGGAGGATGAAGCTGGAGGGGGCGATCCGCGACCTCGAAGAAGTCATGACAGTGATCAAGGCCAAGCGGTCCGACATCGGGGATACGCAGGGGCGCCTGCGGGATCAGATGAAGATGTGTCAGGAGGAGCTTGGTCTCGGCCTTCGTTGGGGGTCCAAGGCTCCCGGCTCGTCGAGTGTGGAACTGGAGAAAGGCCAGGGGGTCGTTACCGCTGCTGACATCTCGGACATCGACGATCTCATCGATCAGGTGGAGGGGGAGATCCACGTCGCCCGCGAGAAGGGCGAGTGGAAGGACCCCGAGTTTGATCCGGAAGCCCAAGACGAGGACGCTGAGGACGACAGCGAGGATGAGGACTCGGAGGAATCGGAGGAGGGTGCTGAGGATGAAGACTCCGAGGACATCGTGGGAGAGACCGAAATTGCGGCCGAAACGGAGCCTGAACCGGAAACTGAGGAAAAGTCAGACCGAAGTTTGGTAGAACTCCCCGAAAAAGGGGAAGTTGTAGCACAGAACCCGGAAATTCCGGGTCTCACCGACACCGCGACCGAGGATGATGTAGACTCCTTCCTGGACAGCTTCGATGCGCCGCAAGAGGTTGGAAAGACGGAGAAAAAGAAGGTTGTGGAGCCCACCGAAGACCCCATCGACTTCGACGCCCTGTTGAACTCGTAGATACAAAAAATAAACGGACCATGGTCTGGTCCTTTGCGGGTAGAACCTAATGACAGGCACTTGTCCGATGGACGGCAAGATTCCGATGACCCGCCTTTAGATAAGGGAGAACAAGATGAGCGACTTCATGGAATTCGGATTTGGGGAGAACGAGGACAGCCTTCCGCAGCGTGCAAAGCGCTTCAAGGGGAAGGAAGGCGAGAACTACCGCGTCTCTTTCATCTGGTGGCCTGGTCTGGAGGACGGGACGCCGGACATGGACGCTGCCACCCCCAAGTTCGTTGCGGTGACCCGCTGTTACATCGCGGGCGTGGGCTACGTCATTCACAAGGGGCCCGAGTGGACGAAGCTGGCGGGCGGCAACCAACCCAAGCTGGCCATCGCCACCATCATCGTCGTTTGGCCGACGACGAAGGACGGTGGTTTGGACAAGGACGGTTTCCGCCAGGGCAAGTTCGACGTGCTGCCGTGGGTCTTCCCGCAGGCGAAGTACGACGCCATCCGGCCCATCCACCGCGAGTTCCCGCTCGGTCAGTCGGACATGACCATCCGCTGCACCGACTCGCAGTACCAGAAGATGGATTTCTCGCCTTGTCGCGACAACCTCCTCCGCAAGATCCTGGAGGCGGGCGACAAGCAGGAAGACATGAAGAAGCGCCTGATCAACGAGGCGTCGAAGATCGCCGCGACCATCCGTGAGGAACTGGCCCGCGACATGACCCTCGACCAGGCCCGCGAGAAGATGACGGGGACGAGTGCCGCCCAGCCGGTGGCCGCTGCCGCGAGCGAAGACGTGGACAACATGCTGGACGACATCCTCGACACCTGATCGTCTGGTTTTCGTGGGGGGTCCTGGCGTCGGTGCTGGGGCCCCCGTGGGAGCCAGCCCATGTGGGTCTTGGGGTTCGATCCCTCGTTGACGAATTACGGATGGGCCCTGCATGACACAGAGGCCGAGGGGGCAGACCGTTGCCTCCGACGAGGCCGCTTCCAGACACCCGCCAAGTGGACGTTCGTGGATCGCTACATGTACATGCGAGAGAGCGTTCGTCGGTTGGTTCGCGAACTGCAACCCGATCGCATCGGCCTGGAGTTTCCCATCTTCGATGACCTGTGGTCCGAGGGGATGTACGGGCTGTTCCTGTTCACCTGTGAAGCCCTGCGGATCGAGAAGGCCGACGTCGTGTTCTTCACCCCCGGCCAGACCAAGGCCCATGCTGCCCATCTCTTGGAGCGGCCGAAGGGGTGGAAGATGTCGAAGATGGACATGGTAGAGGCTGCGAAGGCGGACACGGGGGGTAAAGGGCGGTGGAACCACAACGAGGCGGATGCCTATTGGGCGGCCCGGACCGCGGGTCGCTTCTGGACGTTCTACGAGGATCGCCTGACGAAGGATGACCTGACGCCGAAGGAGCGCCACCAGTTCGCACGAATCCACACCTACGTGCGAGGCGCGAAGGCGGGGAAGACCGTCAAGACGGGCATCGTCTACCGAGAACAAGACCGTTTTTTCCTGTGGTCGGTGGCTGAACCACCCCCACAGCCGGAGTCTTAGATGGCAAAGAAGACGAAGAAGAAAGCAACGACGAAGGGGAAGGCCGGAGCGACCGCGATCGATCGTGCCATGACGGTCGTGAAGGACGCCATGAAGGACTCGGACGCCATCGTGCCTCTCAGTGAGGAGGATGCCAAGCAGTCCTACCCCCACCTCTCGACGGGCTCCGTGGTGATGAATCACCTCATCGGTGGCACACCCAACCGCTTCGGGGTGCCCCCCTGTCCAGGTCTCCCGAGGGGCAAGATCCTCCAGTTGTACGGGCACGCCTCGTGTGGCAAGACGACGTTCGCACTGACGGCCGCGGCAACGACAATTGCGGCGGGCGGCACCTGTGTCTACATCGATTTCGAGAACGAGATCGCTCCGGACTACGCGAGAGCGCTGGGTGTTCCCATCGGGGACGCCAGCCGCTTCCTGCTGGTCCAGCCGGATACCCTCGAAGAAGGGATGCGCTACCTGTGGATCTTCGCGTCGGGTGGGGTGGATCTACTGGTCATCGACTCGGTGGCTGCCGGCGTGCCCCAGGATATCTTCAACCAGAAGATCGAGAAGGTGGGTGAACTCGGCCGTCTCGGTCTGATCGCCGCCAAGTGGGGGATGTTCCTGCCGAAGTTCAAGCGACAGTGTGCGAAGACGGGGGCCGCGGTCATTGGCATCTCGCAGATGCGAGAGAACATCGGTGCGTCTGGAAACCAGGCCCAGACGAAGGCTCAGGGTGGTCAGGCATGGACCTTCTACCCGGCGCTCAGGATGAAGCTGGCTCGTGTTCAGGTCGAGAAGGGGAAGCAGTACGACGCCGTGACGGCCAAGATGGAGGAGAAGGTCTACGGCGGCAAGATCAAGGCCAAGCTCGACAAGTGCAAGGTCTCGGCGGCCCAGGGGCAGGAGGCATTCTTCTACATCAGGCAAGGGTACGGGATCGACGATGTCTGCAGCGTCATGGACATCGCCCAGGCCCACAAGATCCTGAAGAAGTCTGGAGCCTGGTACTCGTGGACAAGGGCGAACGGTGACGAGATCCGGGGCCAGGGCACCGACAAGTTCCGCAAGCTCGTCCTGGAGACGGAGGGTGCTGAGCAGGAGCTATACAAGGTCACGTTGCCGTTCCTGGCATCGGGGGGTGATCACCTCGGCCCGCCCGAGGAGGACGAGGACCAGCAGGTGCAGGATGAGTTGGTCGAGATCGATGAACTCCTGGCCGACAAGCCGAAGGAAGATGAAGGAATTGACGAGGATGCGGGTGTGGATGAGTAGAAGACCGTAGGAGCGGTCATGGCTGTTGAAGTCTGGATCAAGAACTACCAGTCCATCCGAGAGGCTCACCTCGTCATCGAGGGCTTCACGGTCATCTCTGGGCCCAATAACTCGGGGAAGTCGGCCCTGATGCGAGCCCTTCGGGGGCCGTTGGAGAACACCCCTGGCGACAAGTTCGTGAGGCACGGAGCCGAGTTCTGCTCGGTGAAGTACGGCTTCCCTGACGGCCGCACCGTCGAGTGGCGTAAGGGGCCGAAGGTGAAGCCCACCTACATCATCGACGGGGACGAGGACAACCCCATCTACCCCGGCAAGGATGTCCCTCCTATCGTTCTGGAGATCGCCGGCATGACTCCCGTGCAGACGACCAGCGGGACGCTTTGGCCACAGATCGCCAAGCAGTTCACCGGCCAGGTCTTCCTCATGGACAAGCCAGGTTCGGCGGTCGCGGACGCCATCGCCGATGTCGAGCGAGTGGGGGCCTTGAACAAGGGGTTGAAGCGGGCCGAGAAGGAGGGCCGCAAGGCCACCTCCACGCTGGGGGTTCGGCGGGAGGACCTCACCCGTCATGAGAAGGAACTCGAACACTACGAGGGGCTCGACGAGGTCGGGCGGGCGGCCGAGGCGCTAGAGACCAAGGTCAAGCATGTGGACCGCATCTACCGCGGTGTCGTGACGCTCGTTCAACTTCGTCAACGGTTGGAGGGTAATCGAGAGATCGTGCGAGGGCTGGAGGGGGTCGAGGATATCGAGGTGGTGCCCTCGGATCGGTTGGTGGCCTTGCAACAGGACGGCCGTGGCCTGATCCAGCTAGAAGAACTCCGCGAGGACCTGGCCAAGGCCCAGGTTGAGGTTGAGGCACTCGATGGGGTTGACGGGATTGAAGTGGTGCCGGCTGCGGAGTTGGCCCGGCTACGAAAGTCGGCCGAGGAGGAGATCGGGGGGCTCCTCTCCCTGCAGCGCCGTATGAAGAAGTACCGTGAGGTGTTGAACGGCCTGGAAGGTGTCGAGGGTATTACCGTGGTGGAGTCGTGTCGCCTGGAGGGCGTCCGTGAGGTCGCGGACGAGATCGGGGTGCTCTCTCGGTTGCGGGATCAGATGAATGCGGCCCAGGGGGCGGTCGAGGCCCTCGCCCCTGTCGAGAAGATCGAGGATCCTGCCAAGACGGCCTCGGACGCCGAGACCCAGAAGCTCGCCAACGTCCTCGAACTCGTGGTGGGGCTGAAGGGGAGCCTGCAGCGGGCCCGGGGCGACGTGGAAGACCTCGAACAGGCCATCGCCGACCGCACGGTTGAGCTAGAGGATGCCACTCGCAAGGTGGCCGGTTACCTGGCGAAGATGCCTGGCTGCCCGACCTGTGGTCGAACCTGTCGGTGTGGGGGTGTGCAGGCATGAACCGTGAGGAGATCGAAGCCTACTGCGAGGAACGGGACATCACGCTGCTGCTGGCGGATGGTTTCGATGAAGCCTTCATCGGGATCGTCCAGCGATTCGGCATGGAGGACCCCATCGCCCTCTACGACCGGGACAAGTGCATCGAGATTCTGATGGAGCGGGATGGGATGACGTGGGAGGGGGCTGAGGAGTTCTTTGGCTTCAATGTCATTGGGGCGTGGGTGGGTGACGAAACACCTGCGTTCGCCACGTTAGCTAACGGGGTTAATCGTCCATGTCCGAGATGTGAGGCCAGGGACGAGCGGGCGCGGAAGATGACCGAGACGGCCACGCGCCTCGCGGTCCAAGTGGAGGACCGCATAGCTCGTGGGGTCTGCAAGAACCCTGACGACTGCCGAGACGTGGGGGAGTGTGTCTACGGTTGTGAGGGGGTCGATTGAGCAAGGAGAGCCCGCCGGATCTGTTCGACCTGTTGCGGACGAAACACTGTCCTCAGTGTGGGTCGGACCTTCCCATCGGGGCGTTCAACAAGAATCGGGCTCGGTATGATGGTCGGGACTCGTGGTGTCGGGACTGCTTCAACCGGAGGCGTCGAGAGAAGCGCCGGAAGCGGGACCCGGACGAGGTGTGGGTGACCGACTACTTCCCCCGCAAGGGGACGACGGAGGAGGACCCGTGTCCGAAGAACTGATCAAACGGTTGGAAGACGCCATCGGGGATGGAACCGCGACCCTCAAAGTGACCCACTACGATTCGACATGGAGGGCGAGCATCGTGTGGGAGGGGGACAGCGCCGATGGTCGCGGTGCCACCCTCGATGAGGCCCTCGAAGCAGCACTCGACGACCTCGATTCCTACTGATGTGGTGGGTCTACGTCATCCAGTCGGAGGAGGTCCGCTTCTCCGAACGGACAGGGAAGAAGCTCGACGGTTTCCGCTACGTTGGCTCGACCACCAACCCGGCCCGGCGACTCCGCCAGCACAACGGCGAGATCCGCGGGGGCGGCCGTTACACCTCCAAGCACAGAGATTGGGAAATGAGGGCTATCTTCGGCCCCTATGCTAATCGCTCGGAAGCCATGAAAGCCGAGATGGCATTGAAGCGCAAACGGGGGCGTGCTCGGGAGCAGTGGAAACCCTCAGATTCGGAATGGTGTAGGGGTCTAGGAACGGCAGACCCAAGGGTAGAAGAAATCAACGAGGCCATGCGCCGGCGGCGACAAGCCACTTCCTCATAGCTTTGCGGTCTCCTTCGCCGCCCATGAAACGGCGGCAGGCACCCCGCAATGAACCCCCACCATTCAAGTAGTCTATTACTTCCTGCAAATCAAAGGTGTATTTGCGCGGGCCGCTTCGGGTCTCAATCCCAGCGGCTTTGCGGCGGGCCCAAGCCGCTCTCAGGTTGGCGCGGTGCGAGTCGGTGATCACGCGGCCTTTCTGGGCACGTGACATATTTCGTCGAGCCTCTACACTCATGGTCATCCCGGTTCTGGTGGCGGCGCTCTTGGCAATTGCTTCAGGCGACGGTTTGACGCCACGCCGTTCCCGAGACCATTTGCGTTTCTGTTCTTCAGTGTGACGAGGGCCGCGAAGTTTGGCTTTGGTGGCCTCCGTGTGCGGGCCATTGCCGCCGTGGGCAAAGGGATTGAGATTGACGCAGCCGTCTTTGCCGTAATGGTCAGAGAGCCACTCGGTTTCAGCAGCGATCATGTCGTCCAACGTATCGAGAACGTGGAGAATCTGCGGTTCAAATCGGCTGTACTGATTGAATACGGCTTGCATGTAGGAATTGCTGTGAACCCCTTTTTCGAGTGCCCTTCGATGACGAGCCCACCGACCGGCGAACTGTGTCGCACGTCCACCATAGTAGTGGATGTCAGAGAGTTGGACGATGTAGAGGCCGCCGAGTTTGGTATTATCAGACACCTTGTGGACCTCCCATGTAGGTTCGCAGGTAGGAAAGGGTGAGCGTTGCCGCGCTCACCCTTTCCGTTTTATAGGCTCTCTAGCGAAGCCTGAGGGCGCTCTACGGCCCCTACAAGGATCGGTCCTCTGCGTTCAAGGCTGAGAAGGCGTTGAAGAAGCTCCGGGGTCGAGCCCGAGAGAACTGGTCGCCGAAGGACTCGAAGTGGTGCTGGGGGTTGGGAACAGGCCATCCGTGGGTCGAAGACCCGACTTGGACCGAGGACTAGCGGTAACGCAGCGTCCAGCTACGGACCTCACGGGACTCCCCATCGCCAGGGTCGTCTGCCCGAAGGACCATCTGGGTGCCCGCAGGCTGGGCGTCGATGCTCGTCCAGGTGTTGAGCGGTGTGGGGGTGAACGTGGTGCCGTTGTCCCGCGAGACGGAGAAGTTGAGGCTCCCCGGTGCCCCCTTCACGTCCGCCTTGACGAAGACCTCGCTGGGCTGCTTGTTCGCCACCTGGGGGAGTGACTGGAGGCGAGCGCCCGTGGCGTCCCCTTCCAGGGCGAACAGGTCGATGGCCATCCGGTTGAGCTTACCCGAGGGCGCTGTCCCTACAGCCGTTTGCTCCAGTTCGAACGCTGTCACGTTCGTCCAATCGAAGGGTCCGACAGTCTCCAGGCTGAATTCGTCCCCAGCAACCCCCACCGAGAGCTTGAGGTAGGGCTTGATCCAACCCTTCTTGTTCGGCCTGAAGTTGGTGCGGTTCGAAACGATGGTCTGCCCGCCGTTGTCCTTCAGCCGCACCTGGAATTCGGGGATGAAGGCGGGTGTCGCAGACACCCCACCTCGATACCACCACCGCAGGAACTTCTGGGAGGACCAGTCCTGGGGAGCCGGGAGGGTGTAGGTGGCGAGGTCGCCGATGGCTGGGGTCTGGGAGGGGTCGTTCTCGAAGAAGGCACACTGAGTGCCCCCACGACGGTCCCCAGCCCATACGGACATGCGGGTGTCCGGGCCGTTGGAGAACGTCCAGTTGCCGGGGAACGGCTGCTCGAAGTCCTCCAGGACGGTGTATCCGCCCATCGCCGCGACTTCTTCCTGCTCGTTGTAGGTCATGTTGGCGGAGTTGCCCGCATCGATCCGGGTGT
>Ga0180433_10008921_pt1 | contig 12374 bp, 5 predicted proteins | sample SS_ome_8_FD_132980 | JGI IMG/M metagenome (GOLD analysis project Ga0180433, IMG submission 132980) | Hypersaline lake sediment archaeal communities from the Salton Sea, California, USA - SS_1_D_1 metaG | ecosystem: Environmental > Aquatic > Non-marine Saline and Alkaline > Hypersaline > Sediment... | reverse complement strand
GTACCTATTGCGTATCGGAGCTATTAATGAATCCACAGACTCATGGTATGGTAGTTGAAGCAGAAGTGCATGATTGCGCGGTGGAATTATATATTAATGATATTCCGGCTGGTTTGTGCGGCATCGGTATCAACCAGAAAACAACCATTCCGATTAATGAATACCTTATTGACGGGATTAATAAGCTTTCTGTTTTAATCAATCCCGGCGATACTCCTGATGCGGTGCTGCTGCCTAGCAAAGAGTCGAAAGCTGCCTACGGCGCCCAACCGCCGGATAGTCCCTTGATGGATATTTATCTCGAAAAGGAAACCGAAGAAAAAAAGGATGAGTCTGAAGAGAGCGACGATGCGAACGTGTCAGGCAATCCAGCCTCACAGCCCGGCCGGCGCCGATGGACGATGACGGATGTGAACTATGATGTGGTAGGATTACCTGCTTTACCAGATGCCCGTTTTACCGCCAAGGTCTGCCTGTATCCGGTCGGAGTTCCTGTCAGCGAAAGTAAAGGTGAAGTGTTGATGAGTTTGAGCTGGAATGCCGAAGATGTTTTTAAGGAACTGCGGGAAGAAGAACAGCCCTTCCCCCGATGGACCGGGACCGAACGTGACCTAGGATCGATGTTCGGGCCGATGCACTGGCAGAAAGCCTCGTCCCTGAAACTTGATGAAAAGACTATCGAGCAAGTAAAAGAACTAATGCTGCAAATACAAGAGTGGATCGAAGAAGGTCAGGCTGAGCCCATAATCACCATGTCTGTTGAGAGATTCAAGGAAGTAGCAGCCGCATATGCCTTGCCCGCGGAAGAACGCAAGGATATGTTTAGCCGCCTGCTCAGGGAGGAAAGTGTTAAAGACTACTGGATATTTGAAACACCTGAGGATGAGGATTTTTCCTTTCGTCTTGTAGCTGGAGGAAAGATGATAGAGTGTCTCGGAAAAGACTGGCAACCAATTATTAGGGGAGTTCCGGATCCGGAAGAGGGAAGATTCTTGTATCCTATGATGATTGGTAAACTTAAGGGTGATTGGCTGATTATGCGATGAATGAATTCATTAAAATAAATGCACGTGATATATGATTATAAAACTGTCAGACAATCCGATTGATAATTTATAGGAGAATGTTTCATGCCGCCGGCAGCAAGAGTTACTGATATGCATACATGTCCGATGCAGGATCCGACACCTGTCGGGCCAAAACCGCATGTGGGAGGCCCGATTTTGCCGCCCGGCTGCCCGACCGTTCTTATCGGCGGACTTCCCGCTGCATGCATGGGTGATATGGCCACCTGTGTCGGCCCGCCGGATGCTATCGTCAAAGGCTCGATGACCGTACTGATCGGTAACAGGCCCGCTGCTCGGATGGGAGACAGCATGGCCCACGGCGGCACTATCGTAGTCGGCTTTCCTACCGTCATGATCGGAGGATAATACCGATCCCCCCTGCTAACGCCAGGGCCCTGCCAACGGGGTGGGCGGATCCGCTATCGACTGAAAACGAGGTAAGCGAACGGCATCCCGGCTTTTAATTGAAAGTACGGGCATAAGCCCCTTATCAATAAGCATTTCCATCGCCCGCTCGGTCAGAATTGTCTCCGCACACGGAGTAACGTGCTTCTCGCTATCGGACTGGTATATATGCATCGGTATGCCGGCCAGGTCGCAGCGAAGCCCGTTCGTGAGTGACCAGCCGAATTCACGAAAAGCCCCCGCCAGCAGGCAAGCACAAAGGGCGGCCGAGTTGCCCCACAGGTACTGTTCGTGGCCCGCAAACACAGAGAATTCTTCAAAATCGAATTGTTCAACAGGATCAGTATCTTTGCCATAAGGCAGACGCAGCAAAAAACGGGGCAGAACCAAGCCGACATACGCCGCCTCGGGTGAATGTCGAAGCTCCTGCCATAAGGGAATAGCGGATGAGCTGGCCTGCCATCGCCAATCATCCGGATCAGGCGTGGCGGCAAGCGACTGGCAACCCGCAAAATGCGAATCGGCCGCTGTAAGCAACGGCGCTCCTGCGGCCTGCGCCACCAGGCCTAGCCCGCGCAGCAGCCTGATGTCCTCAGCGCTTTGCTCGAACGTATAGCCGCCCAATATGACAGCGTACGGCTCAGCCTCGCTTTGCCCGGCAAGAAGATGGTAAGCGCCGGCGGATTGAACCTGGTCAGTCGAGGCCAGATCTGCCGCTAGTTCAGCCTTGCTTACATCGATCAAATATATTTTAAGCGTTTCGTCGGTTTCGATCCGGCTTACGAGGAACTGGAGCATCCGCCATGCAGCTTCGAGTTCCTTAAAGTCGGGGTAATGAAGAATCGCTCGCATCTGGCCGCTAATTGCCTGATCGACCTGGGCGATGAGTTCCGCCTGCTGCGGGTCAGGAGCGGGTACAATGTAAGGCTTTACGACCTCGTGAATTAGCGATTCTATATTAACAAACTGGCCCGCTGGCGCCGAAGCTGGTTCTTGAACCGTCTTTTTCCCGAGCAAGCGCTCAATCGTATCAACATCAGACTCTTTCTTAACCTGACTGCTGTTGGCCGGTTCATCCTCGGGCAGGACCTCCTCCTGTTGGCCCGCCGCCCAGGAGCGCACCTGCGAAGCTGCCTCGGCGAATGTTGACGGGTCTTGCAGGAGCTTTCGGGTTGTCTTGAGCTTTTGAAAGACTTCCAGGCGGTCGAATATTTTGTCGGGATGAAAGTCGTCCAAATCATTAAACCGCAGTGTTACGCGAGGTCCATCCTTGCCGCCGAGAGGAATATTAATCCCGGCGTCAAGTTTCATCGGCAAGTTATCCAGGTTGTCAACATCTACTGAAATTCGCCGGCGAGCCGCAATCGAAGGCCCCGTCTCACACAAACCGCGATTGCCCCGGCCGCTGAAGTCGGCTAATATGGCTACGGAAAACGGCGTGTTTTCTTTTGCTTTTCTGGGCGCAAATGAAGTTAGCGTACCCAACTCAAAATCAACATTTCCCAAAGACAATTGCCTGGACATAGCTGATAATCTCCATAATATAAACTTGATCCTACCGAGCTGCGTTCGAGATTTTACTTTCTCATTATTTCGTCGGATCAATATCCTGAGCTATGAGAAATCCCCCGGCAATCGTAACTCAACGTGAAAGAACATTCAATAAACTTTCGTAATTTTCATTTTCAAAAGTCCCATAAAACAATCCTTCTAAAGAAAAGATGTGGATACCGGAGAATTTGACGGAAAGAACGCAGGCTTTTGCTGAGCGGCTACATTGTCATCAGAACAAGGCATCAAGAAATAGATGGTTTTTCCGATTCTTAAATATGCGAAGACAAATCCTGGAAGCACTTCTGCAATATCAAATAATAATTGGTTGACAGTTAAATTTTGATCGTTAGAATGCCGAATTAAGTAAGTTAGAAGTTTTTTGGGACGTGTCTAAAATATACTGAATTTACTGATATATATTAAGGCGAGTGCCTGTGTCATTTCCCAGTACCACAAGAAGTATTAAAAGGTTACCTGAAGGTTATATTGCAGTACCTATCGCCGAAGACCAGAAATTATCGGTACTTAAAATCTGCGTTCTCATAAGACCCGAGCCGGATCCTGTCGGAGGTCACATGGTTGTGCTCCGCAATACAGTTGAAGCTAAGATTCTTTTGGGATGCATTGTCGACGCTTCGGTCCAGGTGCTCGATTGGCTCGAACTGTGGATGCAGAACAGCGGAACACTCATCAACACCCCCGCTGCATCTCGCCTGAATCTTTCAAACGCAGCGCTTGACGATCGTTGGAACAAACAATTCCGGGCATTCGACCAGCTTAATGCATCGGAAATAATAAAAACCGGCATGGAGAGCTGCAACCCGCTTCCCACACTAATAGATTTTTTCGGCGGTGTACCGCTCCACCCGGTGGATCCCGAATCCGGAACACCCTGGAAACTGTGCACAGATGAAGGGCTGCTCCAGCAAAACGGCCTGCCGGGTTACAGCAGCTCTTTGCATCGCTATCTGTATGTTCCGGGATCAGGTTCGGCCTCGAAGTTCGTGCCATCCACACCCGGTGCGCCAACGAACGAATCCACAAAACCGCTGTCCGAGATATGCCCTGATGACGCTGACACGGTCCCATTCAATATTGCAGCCGGGCTCATGCTGGTCAGGAAACATGACCCTGTGGACCTGGAAACTTACATCGATATACTGAGCGGCATCTCGTGGGACGGATTAAAACACGGACGATCCGTACTTGACTTCGGCGAGCAGATTAATGCTTTGAGAAAAGACGAAACAACTTTAACGAACGATGGTCGGCTTTTTCTGGAAACCTGTGGACGACATGGCCGGCTGATTGAAACACTGCACCTGAAGCTTCGATTGTTGGCCGATGTTGTCTCGTCGGTACATACAATGGTTTGTAATCTTCAACGCCCCCTTCTTAATATAGAACCAGAAAGCTGGCAGGTCAAACTCGGTGAAGTGGGCCGGGGCTTACCTTTTCTATGGACAGCTAAGCCCGTGCTCAGCGATCCGGGCGATGCGATCCAATTAACGGTTAAAGACGCTAATTTACAGTATTATTTACCCTCGCCTTTTGCCGGCACGTCTATTTATCGGCCCCTTGCCTCTTCTGTCACGACTAAAGGGCGGGCATCGCTCCGCATTCGCAGCGTCTTGTCCGAGGCGAACGATACAACAGTAGTCGAGGGCACTTTTACAACCCAGGAACGCATCGAGGTGGCGAGTAAAGATATTGTCTGGTTAAGGATTAATCTTGCCTGCGGCGATGTCGATCTTTACGCTCATCTCGAATCAGATTCGGCTATGGCCTCTGGTGAATGGCGATTTAGAACAGTAGCCCAGAATATACAGCATACCGAAGAGCTGAAAGCCGCAGAAGGCGTACCGATGCCTGAAGTACAGTTTGAGATTATACCGCTTTTGAGCAGCCCCTGTGACTTATACTCATTAGCTGTTTTAGCGATAAGGATTTTCCTGGTCGATAACACAAACAGCCTGCCTGTAATCCTTGATGAAACCTTGAGCCTGATGCGGGAAATAGAAGCTGACTTCAATGAAAACATCAGTATCGAAGAGCGTATAAGCGATCTGTTCAGCAAAGATAACCGATGGCTCGAATCATTGGGCCCCCAGCACCTGACATTTGATGAGGTTGCTTCTGATGAGATTTTCGGGATAATTCCCCCGGAAATCTGGTGGGCAATATTAATAATAATCATGAAGATGCTTCCCGGCCTGGGCCCGGACAGCGAGTGTAGAGATTATGGTGACGCGCAACCGGGAGGTCTTCACAAAGTATTCGAACGAACGATGGAAGATATTGACAACCTGATATTGAAAACTCGCGTCCTCATCGTTTCAGACCGGCAGTCAAACCAGGAAATAGCTGCTGTTATTCAAAAGTATCTTAAATAAATTAGTGACTGGCGGGGAAAAATCAATAACATGAACAGATATCATGCGAAACCAAAAGGAGTATTGACAAAAGTACTGTAAGAAAACTATAGGAGTTGACTATGAAAACCACCCGATTTAGATGCTTTGTATCAGGATTGCTTTTATTTGGACTGTTAACAGGAGGATGCAGTACGATCAGAGGCTCCCGGCCCGTAAACGTAACTGCAAGCAATCCTATTTGCAAGAAATCTGTAGAGGTACACCTGGTAGGAGTTAACGAAATCGATAAAATGAAGTGGGAAACAGTGTCAATGACCGACTACTGGACACCGGGAAATACACTCCGAAAAACCGCTAAAGATAACACGTACGTGATTCAATTTGGACGGGGACCATGTACGGTAACTCTCGGCAAAAAAGATCCAATTCGACGCAGGTGGAAAAGCAGGAAAGTAAAATACCTCTTCGTTCTGGCGGACCTGCCAGGAGTTTTTAGCGATAAAGACGGCAATGCTGACGCAAGACGGCTGCAACTGCCTTCCACAAACTCAAAACGCTGGGGGTGGCGTGAAAAACAAATTGATATCGAAATAAATGAAAACGGCATAGGTGCTTTAACCGTACCAAAACCAGACTGAGATGCAGCTAAGGTCCTTGCTTGTGTCATAGATAAGGTAGAAGGTGAATGTCAAGTTTTGGCCGCTTTGAGTGTGTTCGTGAACTTCATCGGACCGGCTTTACCGTAGTCTTTAGTGGGCGGGAAGCGGCCAGTAATGAAGAGAAGTTCGCCCTCAAGATTTTTCAGCCCTCCCCTCTGATGTTGGGAGAGGAGCAGGCAAAGATCGAATCAAATCGATTCCTCAATAGTGCCGCTATTCAGAAAAAAGTCGCCGACGGCGGCGCGCAGCACTGGGCGCCCGTTTATGACTGCGGCTCAACTCCTGAGGGTACATTTTATACAACCGACAAATATGACCGTTCGCTCCAACAGCTAATTGACGGTAGGATTAAAGTGTCCACCCAGGTCCTCCATACGATTATCGAGTCCATCGTAAAGGGATTGATTGAATTAAAAGAAAATTGCAGGCGACCGCACGGGAACCTTAAAGCCACGAATGTTCTGATTGTCGGTACAGGAGATATCTCGCAGACAAAAATAGTGTTGTCCGATCCTCTATCAGATGAAGAAATTGACAGCAAAGTACACTGGGACAGCGACCTGCGAGCCATAGCGGAATTAATCTACGAGCTTATAACACACCGACCGACACCCACCGTGGGTGGATGGCAAGTACCCGACTCAGAGGAATGGTCCAAACTGGTCAAACAGGCAAAGAGATGGAGAAATCTTTGCAATTTATTGTTAAATGCCGGCGTTAAACCAGGAACTGTCACCGTTGAGGCTGTCCTTAAGGAGCTGGAAGAGATAGAAAAGACAAAACCGGCGCTTTCTTACCGCTGGATTGTCGCAGCAGGACTTGGATTTATCATTTGCATCATAGTTTTATTTATGCTTTTCCGGCGGCCGCCTCCACCGGAGAAAACAGAATGGGAGAGCTTATGCAACCAGTACCAAACGTGGATTGATGGTCTTCGTATGGAATTGGCTGATAAACAGGTGGATTGGAGCCAGGATGCAAAACTTGCCGCGATGACAGAAAAGATCACGCTTGCATCTTATCCCTACAAAGTGATGGTCAACGAGGGAATGGGCAGCATTAACGAGATAATGGGACACCCTGAATACGCTGAACAGCGCAAAACACAAGACGCCCTTGCAGCAATTGAAGATATAAGCAGCATCCTGGATCCAAACTCGTCTAACGTATGGTTACCGTTGGCAAAGATGGCCAGTACCGCAAATAAGTTCAAAAATCGCGGCTGGCAAGGGCCTGCTGCTTATCTAAGAAATTTGGTAGAAGCAGTAAAACCCGAACCAAACAAACCGATCCTTGAAAATGTGACGACAATCCTCGAACTCAGCCAAAAAGGTACTCTGGAAAATATTGATTTGTCTCTGCAGAAAATTGCAGACTACCGGAACACGATTAAGAGTTCGCAAGACCCCATCCTCGTCAAGCTTGATGACGTTTACATTAATAATCAAGCTGCCGGTGTATCAGACGTCAATGAGCTCGATAATAAGCTCGCTAAAATGCTGGAATTAAACAGGAAAATCACAGAATTTATTGAAAGTGACTGGCAGACACATATTGACCAGGAAACTTTCCTTACTGAACATGCCGGGGACACTCCCCCGGAGACCTTAACAGATGCAATTTTCACTAAGCGGCTCGAAGTATTTGAAATGTATCGGTATATACGCCCCGATCCGCGTGAGAATCTCTTCGCCATGGTCAACCGTATAAAAGAATCTATCCCCCTTGCCCTTATCTCCAATCCGGCGGAAGCGAATCCATGCAAACAGGATTTCGATAAATTGCAGCCCGACATCGAGACCGTCCGAAAGATTAAAGCAATAGAGAAGAACCGGTCCGAAATCACCGAATCGCTAAACAGCTACCTGCCCAGGCTTCAGGAGCTTGAGAGCAGGATCACGGCCGCAACCGAAACTGCAAGCGAATACAAGACACGTATTCAGCAAATTGTTGACATTGCGACATTAGACGAGATCAACAGCAAGTGGGTAATGCTGCGAGATAACCTGTTTGACAAATATCCCGAGAACGAGTTACAACAGGATTTACAGAGATACGCAACGCTCCGGCAAAAAATGGATGCCACGAAAAAAAACCTTCTCAAGCTGGACGAGGAATTACAGAAAGAACTGCCTGTTGAAACCGGGATTCAGCAAGACGAAATCGGCTGGCATACCAGGGTAGCGGAGGCTTACGGCCGGCAAAGAACGGATACTATCAGCCAAATTCTCGAAGCACTCCCAACACTGGATGAGGTTCCGGATGTAAACGGGCAGAATTTCACGCAGTCAAAACAGGCGGAATTCACTGCGTTCGAACAGTCTTGCCGGGATTTATCCGGAATCGTCACGGCCCTCAAAGCAATAGAAAACAGCCTCGATGCCTGCTATCTACTCGATGACCAACTGCCGCAGAAAGTGCAGGAGAAGGAAAACGTCAGGGCACTATGGGAGAAATGGAAGAACAGTGACATTCTCGTCAGGCCTCCGTTTAACAGCGCATTCGAGGAGCCGATTGCACGAATTGCCCAGATCGAAAAGATCGCTGTCAATGATGATAGGCAAGAACTAATAGATACGGCACTTGCATCTGCATCGCAGCGCGAAGTTATCTACACAGCCTGGGTAAGACTTGGTGCCCTCTCAAATCCGGTATGGCCGGATAAATACGAAGACCTCAGCAGGGATAGGGAAGTCCGGCAAAAACTCAGGATAGAATTTGAAGCAATCGGCCGCAGGAAAGAGCTTCTCGACAACCTTGTTAAAACGGCAATAAAACGTGAGGCAGCGCTGATTGAAAAGAACGGCCCCGATGATAAAATCCTCGCCGGATTTGATGATTTCGCGACTGAAGCAATCAGCAGTTATGATCTTAAAGAACTTGAAAATCTCGAAGGTCTTTCCATGGCCCTGGCCGACTACGTCTGCGGCTCAGACTGGCAAAATGATAAAATCCGAAAAGATATTTTCATCGAGGACAGCAATATACACAAAATTGAGGGGCCGGTCACGGCACAAACATACCGTGACTGGCTGGAAGAAGTCGAGCATTATAAGAAACTGCCGCAAGATCCCCGAGAGCAGTATTCATGGAAAGAGAAAATCGCCGAAATAACACAGATCGTCGAAAACGAGCTTGGCCGCAAGCAGGATGATTCTTCAACAGAAACTCCCGAAAAACCCAAGAAAGACTTTTTCGGTGCGAGACTAAACGATATCTCAAAGCTTATTAACACGGTCGGCAGTAAATTGACCGGCACTTCAAAAAGGAATCTCGAAAAACTCGAGCGGGAGTACAACAGTTTTGTCAGCACTACTCAGACCGTAGAGGCCGTGCTCGCCCTGCCTGCTATCGAAAAAAACAAAGACAAAATTGACGACAATACATGCAAAAATCTCTGGGAAAGCATATTGACCCATGAAATGGCGATCAGGTCGATTATCAAGCCAGAATACTGTAAGCATCTGGAGCTTTTAGAAGGTAAAACCCAGCGTCTAATTTTTACCGCCAGGACAGGATTGAGTGTGAATTTTGAGCCTGTCAATATCAACCGAATATCCTCTGTCACTGAGAATAAAACAATCATCGATAAAGGCCTCGGTATTCTCAGGCAAGTCAAAGATACCGCCCAAAACATTCTGCCGCTTTCCAATCTCAAAGAATTTTTCAATAAAACAGTCCAGATCAATGACTGGGAGCAGATAAGAAAAGCAGTCAAAGACGGGCAGAAAGAATGGATCGACTTCTTCCAAACGATAGATCTCAATGACGCCAGAAATGTTGGTTGGCCGAAATATATCGTATCAAAGAAAGATCCCAGTATAATACTCAGATTCATCCCGGCCAGCTCCGACAATCCTGTGCCCTTTTATATGGCTATCCAAGAAATAAGCAATAGTCAATACAGGCTGTTCCTCGAAGAATACGGAGCCAAAAGGGGCGGCCCCAAACTTCCGGGCTGGTCGGTATTCACTGACCAGGAAAGCAATAATCTCATACAATGCACCGTTGCAAATAAGCCGCCCACATCTATAAAATGGAATGATTCAACAAATACTTTTACGGTGGCCGAATCCGATTCCGGTATTCCGGTGACCTGGGTAACCTTCACCGGGGCTCAAGTATACTCAAAGTGGCTCGGTGGAGAATTACCCACCGCCTCACAGCACCAATATGCCTGTCGGGCAGGAACAGGCAGCATACGCCCCTGGGGGGACAACGATTCTGCGATAGCAAGCTACGCTCACGTAAGAGGTGTCTCGTGGCAAAATGCTGCAAGTAACTGGAACCGTAATAAAGACAGAAAAGTGCCCCCACTGCCGATCGCGCCGGTCGGAGCGGTCGAGGATTATCAGGATCAGAAAACTCTCAAGCTTAATGCGATCGCTTCTGAAAGTGACACTTACAACTCGACCTGGCCCGTTACCGGCGCCAATAAAGCAAATGCCTGGGATCTTTATGATATGATCGGCAACGTTTGGGAGTGGTGTCGAAAAGATGCCGACGATTCCCAGCCGGTCATCTGCGGCGGCTCTTGCCTGGCGCCACCCCGATATGTACTACTGGAGTCTGAGTCCGACTATCAAATAGACTTCGACAACAGGGATAATGACGTCGGATTCCGCGTTATTGTACCGGCCAGATGAACCTGCCGGATTACTCCAATTTACAGACATTCACAGACGGTGCCGACTTGGCAGGTCAATAACGCTCGTTGCGGCTAATTTCAAATTCAAGGTTATTTCTGAAGATGCATTTGCACTACGGCAATCCTTATCTCATCATTTTCAGTTATTCTCGGGACATACCTGCCCATAACGAATTCGATGGACTTTTCAACCGGCCAACCGATTTCAGTGCTAAGAATATTGACATACTCTCTCAACGCAAAAATACACTGTCCAGCCAGGTCAAAATCCGTCCCATCGCCCTTGTGGCTTTCCAGTACAATTGTGAATGAATTCATCTGCTCATCGGAAAGCAGATCAAGCGTCGGGAAGAACTGCTCAACCGCCGCTTTCAATGCGGCAATTCGTGTACCATTTGCATCTTCAATGACCGGCATCAATTCCTGAAGTTTCTCCGCCGCCTTGTAAAGTCGCAGGTCCGTGCTGAGGGAGTCCGCATAGGCCTCTGTCATGTACGGCTGGACACCGATTCCCAATTCACTTAACAACGTCGCCAGAGCCTCGGTACCGGGTCCTGCCACTTCACCGCGGAGTTCCGGTTCCAAAGTCCTGGGGGGGACAAGCGGGACAGGATTAGTCAGCGACAGAACTTCTGCCAGCAACGTTCTGACTCCTCGAAGTACATACGCCCCGGCAAAATATCCTGTAGGTGTTTCGTTAAACCAATTTCTTATTGCCTCGGGATTCCTCGCAAAAGGCAGCCGTTCAAATTTTATTACATCGTTTAGATTGTTGCTTTTACGTGAAACTACTTCCAGCCGGTGTGTTTGATTAAAAACTGACTCGTTGAATATCCCTCCAAACGTCACTTTTTCACCTGCATCAACCACCATACTGCCATTGTTAGCCATCTGTACTTTACTATTAACAGCGACGGTACCAATCGGGGGATCTTGCCGGCTGCTGCTAAGGTAAATCGCCACATCCATCCGGTCGCCGCCTCCGCTTATTGAATCATCAAAGCCTACGGCAGTACGATCATCATTTTGCTTTGGATTATATATCCCATTAGCTATCAGTTCAGCGTCACTGCCCAATATCAAGTCCTCAGCACTCTCAATCTTAATAGCAGCTTTTCCGCTTCCATAAGGCAGTTCAACACCAGACCCGGCAGCACCATTGGAGTAGCCGGTGATAGGAATGTTAAGTGTATCATTGGTCCCACCGGGCGTATATATCTTGCCCGTCCCGGAGATCAGAGACACGCCTCCGGCCTCTGCAGTCAAATCCCCTTTAAGAGCCAGGTTGCCCCCGGTGGACTCCATTTCGATGTCGCCGTCCGTGGAAGTAATCGCATTGGCAATGATATTGCCGCCGGCTCCCACTTCGATGTCGCCATCGGCTGAGACGGACTTGGCAAAGTCGGCATCGCCTTCTACATCGACATTTACAAATCCTCCCGAGTTAATGGTGCCTTGGGCAATCAGGCCGCCGCCGCTGCCTGTGTCGGTAGAAATTTGCACGCCGTTGAATAGGGATTCCAGATTTCCTGTAGTTATATCTCCATCTCCGGAAAGAACTACATTATTATTAGCCGTCGCTGTAATCGACTGCCAGTCATCGGCAGCCGAGCCCGTCACGATGGCCGAACCGCCCGTGCTGTCCAGAATCAGATCCGTGCTGCTT
>Ga0180433_10008919_pt1 | contig 12375 bp, 7 predicted proteins | sample SS_ome_8_FD_132980 | JGI IMG/M metagenome (GOLD analysis project Ga0180433, IMG submission 132980) | Hypersaline lake sediment archaeal communities from the Salton Sea, California, USA - SS_1_D_1 metaG | ecosystem: Environmental > Aquatic > Non-marine Saline and Alkaline > Hypersaline > Sediment... | reverse complement strand
TTGGATCTGGGGAACACGAGACCACACGGAGCTGCCTTGAGGAGCTGGAAAATATGCCCTGGGCTTCGATCAAAACCGTGCTCGATCTCGGTTGCGGCACCGGAATATTGGCTGTGGCGGCGGTCAAGCTGGGTGCGCAGTCTGTGACGGCAGTCGATCCTAATCCATTTGCTGTGGAGACAGCAGCGACCAACGTGAAATTAAACAGCGCAGAAGATCAAATCGAGATCATGCAAGGGGAACTTAATAATATCAAAGGAAGGCGCTTTGACCTCATCATGGCCAATCTCTACGGCGATGTGATTCTGGAATTGGTCACTGACCTGCCCCTTGTGTTGAATTCAGGTGGATATCTCATGCTTTCAGGCGTTCATTACGAGTATCACTATGAATTGAAGACAGGGTTTGTCGAAATGGGGCTTACGCTGTTGAAGAACCGGATGCTCGATGAATACACAACTCTGATTTTTAAAAAGGGGCCCTAAAGGAATGGATCATGGAGCACAGAAGACTTGTCATTCACGTGATTGTCAGAATAGTACTGGGAATGCTTTTTTTTGGGGCGTTCTTTTTCGGAACAGCGGGAACCTGGAATTGGCCTGAAGCTTGGCTTTTGGTCGGCATTCAATTTGCCGTATCCGCAGCCATGTCGATCTGGCTTTTCCAGTACAATCCAGAACTTATGAAAGACAGGTTGGCCTTCATGAAAAGAAGCGCCAAAGGTTGGGATAAGGTCATAATTATCGGGTCAATTCCCCTCTTCCTTGCTCTGCTTATCATTCCAGGCTTGGATGCGGTAAGATACAAGTGGTCTTCCGTGCCTCTTGGCGTGAAAGCTATCAGCTTTTTTGTGATTGTTTGCGGATGGAGTTTGATCTTCTGGGTCATGAAGGAAAATGCTTATCTATCCCGTGTCGTTGAAATTCAAAAAGCTAAAGGACACACGGTTGTGACATCCGGCCCTTACAGCCTTGTGCGCCATCCCATGTATGTCTGTGTCATATCTATGTTTATTGCCATTCCTTTGGCTCTTGGCTCAGCCTACGGAGTGATTCCAGGCGTATTGCTCATAATTCTGTTCATTATCCGGACGTTTTTGGAAGACAGAGCTCTGCACAAAGAACTTCCGGGCTATGAAGAGTACGCCCGAAAAACCCGATACCGCCTCCTTCCCGGGGTTTGGTGAATCCATCGCCATGAGTATTCAACTGTGTTCTCTGAATAACTCGATTCGGAGAGAATAAAAAAAGGGGGACAACCCGCACTCAATTTGCGGATTATCCCCTAGTGGACTTATTTTTTCACGCGTACAGGATAGGGCGGGCGCTTCGGTTTTTTCGGGGGATTCTTTTCCAGCTCTTCCAGGATCACTTTGATGGCCATTTCCAGCTGGGGATCACGCCCGGCGTTTATTTCTGCGGGCCATTCTTCCACCTCGATATCCGGAGGAACACCGACATTTTCCACAGCCCATCCTTCTTCTTCAGTCCAGAATCCGATGTTGGGCGCAGTGAACACTCCACCGTCCATGAGAATGGGCATACTCAAGGTTCCGACAAGGCCTCCCCAGGTCCTCTTCCCGATCAATTTCCCCAACTTGAATTTTCGGAACATGTAGGGAAAGAGATCGCCACCGGATCCCGCCAACTCGTTGATGAGCAGGACCTTCGGTCCTTGAATGGATGCCTTCGGTGTCTTGTAATCTTCGCCATGCCTGGTGTTCCAGTGAGCAATGTAAGGGCGCCGGAGCAGGTCGATGTAGTAGTCGGCAACCTGCCCGCCTCCGTTGTAACGCTCATCGACGATGATGGCTTCTTTATGGGCCTGAGGGTAGAATTATCTCTTGAAATAGACATGGCCGGGGAAAGTCGTGTTGGGAACATAGACGTAAGCCACGCGTCCGTTTGTTGCCTTGTCGACTTTTGCGATGTTTCCTTCGATCCAGTCGCGATGTCTCAATCCGCCCTCATCCCGAATGGGAACCACAGAGACGGTTCTCGATCCCGATCCGTCGGGATTCGGACCGATCGTGATTTCCACAATCTTGCCCACTGTGTTCTCGAACTTGCTGTAGATATTATCCGCGGAAGTGAGTTCCTCCCCGTTCACTTTGAGCAGGTACTCACCGGCCACTGCATCGACACCCGGTTCTGTCAAAGGTGAGCGGAGCTGGGGATTCCAGTTTAATCCGCCGTAGATTTTTTTGAATCGGTAACGACCGTTCTCGAGGATATAATCAGCCCCGAGCAAGCCTCCGGGCACTTGCTGTGGCTGATGAAGAAAGTCCCCGCCTCCAGTGCGATGATGTCCGACGGCTAGCTCGCTTCCCAACCAGGTGAGGACGCGGTTGAGGTCGTTGCGGCAGGAAAGATGGGGGAGAAATTTTTCGTACTTGGTATATTCTGCATCCCAATCCGCTCCGTGCATGTTGGAGGCGTAAAAGTTATCTCTGTTTGACCGCCATGCTTCTCTGTAGATCTGTTTCCATTCTGCTCTCGGATTGATAAACACTTCAACCGCTTCAAGTTTCAGTTTTCCCTGACCCGGTTTGATCGGTGCAGCGGATGGAGCAATTCCGGCCATGCCCATTGCTCGGTAGAGTATTTTTTGTCCGTCCGCGGATACTCTATAGTCCAATATTCCCTCTGCGATCGGCGTTGCTTTCTTTGTCTTGAGGTCGAACTTGTGAAGTTTTGCCTGCGGAGGACCAAGCATGAACAGCGCCATTCCAAGGGCAGGGAATTCCAGATAATAGATTTGTCCTTCGGCGCCTGCCTGGAGGTTGGTGTAGGGTGCCGGAGGTACAGGGAGAGTCAAGATCCTGAGGTCGAGGCCAGCAATGTCTATGGTTACGCCCTTGTCCTCCTCTTTGGCTTTGCCCTCTGATGCCTTGCTTTCTTTGTCCTCTTCTTTTTTTTGTTCTTCCTTGGGTTCTTCTTTGGGTTCCTCCTTGACTGTCTCTTCATCGCTCTCCTTGGCCAGAGGTGAAGGCTCGCCCTTCTTGAGGACGACCATATACAGGGCGTTCCTCATCTCCATATCGGCTGTCGACATGGCGAACCAGTCTTTGATCGGACCAGCGTCTGTGGAGCCCAAAAAGTAGAGGTACTTGCCGCTCTTGTCAAATACGGGTTCGCTGACTTCGCTCAGCCCATCGGTCACAGGGTAGGATTTGTCCCTGCCGAGTGAATAGAGATGCACCTGTTGGATGTTAGAGCGAGTGGCTATGGTGTAGACAATCCACTTTGAATCCGGAGACCAGGCATAATACATGCCTGCGTCAGGCCCCAAGTAGTGTTCGTTCGCAATTTTCTTGATTTTTTTGGAATCGAGATCAAGTACAAACAGGTTTCTCGCATAGTCACAGTAGGCGATTTTTTTGCTGTCCGGGGACCAGGCTGGATTGAAATAAAATCCTGAGCCGGTGACTTTTATTTGTCTTGCTTTTCCTTTTCCATCCTGCGGCTTGATGTGCAGCTCATACTCGCCGGAGGCATCAGAGAAATAGGCGATGGATTTTCCGCAGGGAGACCAGGCTGGATACCGTTCGTGAGCCCCCGGCGTGTTGGTGATATTTCTGGGATCGCCCTTTTCTGCCGGCACGGTGATGATCTCTCCCCGAAACCCGAGAACAGCCCTGGCTCCCGAAGGAGAGATATCAGCGCTTCGAATGTACTGAGGGCCTCTGACATATCGTGGTCTAACCTCTTGGAGATCGGAGGCAACACCGATGGTCAGCTTTTGACTTTGTCCCTGTGGGATGTCAAAGAGGTGGAGAAAACCGGCTCTTTCGAAGAGGATCTTATTTCCGGATGCTGAAGCGTCGAGAACAGGGAAATCTTTATAGTTTGTCAACTGTTTGATATCTTTCGATACGGTGTTGTAGGAAAACAGGTTAAACTCTCCCTCTCTATCAGAAAGGAAGTAGACGGTATCACCAACCCACATGGGATGGGTGTCGTTGCACCGTCCTTCCGGCTGAGCGATCTGTACGACAGAATAGTCGTTGAGCTGACAGATCCAAATCCGGGAGGCTGTCCCGCCGCGATAGTGCTTCCACTGATCATGAGCGGGGTAGCGTGGCGTATAAGCCATGGCTGTCCCATCCGGTGAAAAAGTCGCATAGAACGCGCTGGGAATTCTAAGGTATTCCGGAAATCCTCCCTCAACGGCGACAGAGAAGGGTTGGAGATATGGAAAACCTGTGCTCGAGCCAAGGTTTCGAATAGAGACAAACATCACGGCTTTGCCATCCGGAGTGAAGCTGCGTACTATGTCCGGACCCGGATGCCAGGTCAGGCGCTTGGGGATTCCACCTTCGGCGGGAATCATGAAGACATCCATATTGCCGTCATACTGGGCGCTGAAGGCAATCCATTTTCCGTCCGGCGAAAATGCGGGTTCAGATTCAACTCCCTCATCCGTCGTAAGGCGTCGAACCCCGGTTCCATCAAGGTTTGCTGTCCAGAGATCATCGGCGTAGACAAAGGCGATTTTATTCGCGCTGATTGCCGGCTGATGCAGCAGGCACGTGTCCTTGGTGTCCACGGCCGACAGTGGATAAACAAGCAACACACACAAAAATAAAAGTGCACAAAAATGAGATTTTTTCATAGAGACCTCCCTTCCAAATAGATCATGTTGTTTTATTATACGCAAAATGAACACAAAAATATTCATCCGGTGCAGATATTTTAAAAACTTCTAAAGATCCACATTAATATTATGATTGGTAATACGGAATCCAGCGCAAAAAGTTGAAATTATCTTGAATATTCTGAATAATGTATGGACTCGAAGATAGATTTTACTAAAGCAAAGGTGTTTGAATCCGGGCTTCGAAAAGCCAACGAAGGAGGATCGATGAATACAAAGTTTTTCAAGTTTGTGACAGTTGGGTTCTGTGTTTTCGCATGCGCGCTCGCGTCTCTGTCTGGGTTGACCCGGGATAAGTATGCATTTCCCGAGGCTAAATATGAAGTCAGGGTGGAACGGAGTGTCATGGTTCCGATGCGGGATGGAATCAGGCTTTCCACAGACCTCTATATCCCGGTGGGAGCGGGGGATAAGCTTCCCGTCATTCTCATCCGGCTGCCCTACAACAAAGAGCTGTACTTTTCACGGCAGTGGGGGAGCGCCGCCTATGACTTTGCCGGCCAAGGATATGTTGTGGCCGTGCAGGATATTCGTGGCCGTTTCGAGTCTGAAGGCAAATTTATCGTGGAGCATGAGACCGAAGCCGAGGACGGCCATGACGCCATCACCTGGGCGGGCACACAACCCTGGTCCAATGGCAATGTGGGGACTTTCGGTTGTTCGTATTTGGGTGAGGTGCAGATTCAGCAGGCCAAATTGCGAAACCCCCATCTCAAGGCCATGATTCCCCAGGCAGCCGGAGGAGCGGTGGGATCAGCCGGAGGCCTGTATCATTATTTCGGTGTATTGCATGGAGGCGTCAATGAAATTGCCCCCTCCGTGGGCTGGTTTTACGGAAGCGGAAGCAAGGTCTTTTTCCGGCGGCCGCCCGGAATGACGCGAGAGGAATTTTTAAATATCAGAGAATTCTTTAATCCCGCGCCCAAGCTGGAGGGGATCAATTTCAAAGAAGTGTGGTATAGCTTGCCGGTGAAGGATATGTTGAAAAAGGCAGGTGCTCCTCCGACCGATTTTGAAGATTACATGTCGCATCCGCCGGGTGATCCCTGGTGGGATGACTTTGCTTATATCAAGGACACGGACCGCTTCGATGTCCCGGCCCTCCACATCAATTCCTGGTACGATTATGGGGTTGCCGACACGCTGTTCCTGTTCAATTTTTTCCAGAAGAATGCCGTGAGCGACCGGTGCCGTGATAACCAGTTTGCCATCATCTCTCCCACAGCGCATTGTGAATCAGAACGGGTGGGGGAGAGAAAAATCGTGGGGGAACGTGATATGGGGGATTGCCGTTTTCCCTACTGGGAGACCTATGTTCGCTGGTTCGATTACTGGCTCAAAGGCAAGACGAACGGCATTACGGATATGCCCAAGATTCATATCTATATCATGGGAAAAAACGAGTGGCGGGCTGAAAACGAGTGGCCTTTAGCACGGACCAAGTTCACAGAATATTATTTCCACAGCGACGGTCATGCCAACAGCCGTTATGGCACGGGGGCACTCGACACGCAAATGCCGGGAGAAGAAACGAGCGACGTCTTCGTCTACGATCCCAAAACACCCGTCCCTTCAGTCGGAGGCCCCATCTGCTGCACGGGGACAGAGGACGCACCTGCCGGCGCCTTCGACCAATCAGAGGTGGAGATGCGTCACGACATGCTTGTCTACACGTCCGACGTGCTGAAGAGTGGTGTTGAAGTCACCGGACCTCTCAAAGCCGTGCTCTATGTGTCTTCCTCAGCCAAAGACACAGATTTCACGGTCAAGCTTGTCGATGTCTGTCCCGATGGCACGGCCTACAACATTCAGGAGGGGATTCTGCGGGCCCGGTATAGAGAAGGATTCACAAAAAGAGTCTGGATGAAACCGGATGACATCTATCGATTGGAGATCGACCTCTGTGAATCGAGCATCTTTTTCGGTCCGGGGCATAGGATTCGAGTTGAAGTATCCAGCAGCAATTTCCCCCGGTGGGAAAGAAACCTCAATACAGGCGGAAACAATTATGATGAAACAGAGTGGGTGGTCGCCAAGAACACGATCCATCACTCCAAGAAATACCCCTCCCACATCATCCTGCCTGTTATTGAAGATTGACATGAGAAAGAGTCTCCCTTTTCGGACATGGCATTTAACGCCATAGAAAGCCGGCTTGCAGGCTAAAAATTAAATAGAGTGTGATCCTGGAAATAAATTCGTCTGGGACAGATATGTTTGGGGGCTTGTATGGATAATTCAACACAATCAGGAATGAATCGAAGACATTTTATCGAGTATTGTGCTGTGTTGGGGCTTGTTTCGACACTTGCGCCTGAATTTCAGGGGAAAACAGTCGAGAAAAAGGCCAAGATCGTTACCTCGGAGACAATCGAAGCGGCCGAAAAGATCATTGGAGTCAAATTGACTCCGAAAGAACGGAAGAGAATTGCCGGACAATTGAACAACAACCTTAAAGTATATCAAGATCTTAGAAACGAGCACATGGACAACAGCGTCCAGTGTGCCTTGGTGTTCAATCCTGTTCCCCCCGGTATGACCTTCGCCGCAGAGAAAAAACCGGTTATTTTTTCTGATATTCGAGTGAAGAGACCTGCCAACTTGGAGGATGCGGCTTTTTTCTCTGTGCTTCAATTGGCACATCTTATCAAGACCAGGCAGGTTACCTCACGTGAATTGACAGAGATGTATCTTTCCCGGTTGAAAAGATACGATCCCACCTTGAAATTTGTTGTCAATTTGACAGAGAAATTGGCCCTTGATCAGGCAAGAAGAGCTGATAAAGAGATCAAGGCAGGCAAATACCGAGGCCCTCTTCATGGAATTCCCTACGGAGCAAAAGATCTGTTTTCGGTCAAAGGATACAAGACAACCTGGGGCGCCGAGCCCTTCAAAGACCAGATCATTGACCGGGATGCAACTGTTATTGAAAGACTGGAAGAAGCCGGCGCTGTTCTGGTTGCCAAGCTGTCCATGGGGGCCCTTGCCACCGGAGACGTGTGGTACGAAGGCCGGACAAACAATCCCTGGAATCCCAAAAGGGGCTCGAGCGGATCATCCGCGGGGCCTGCTTCGGCTACGGCGGCAGGATGCGTGGGTTTCGGCATCGGGACAGAATCCAACGGCTCCATCGTATCGCCCTGCTATGAATGCGGCGTTACGGGCCTGCGGCCTACATTTGGTCGAGTCAGCCGCTATGGAGCCATGGCCCTCAGCTGGAGTATGGATAAAGTGGGACCGATCTGCCGGACAGTCGAAGATTGCGCCCTTGTTTTCAATGCCATAGTCGGCCTGGATGGCAGGGACAACACCATCATCGACCTTCCCTTCAACTGGGAACCAAACCTGGATATCAGAAAATTGAAAATCGGTGTCTATGAGAAATACTTCAAGAGAGAATTGATGGGGAAACCCAAAAAGGGAAAGTGGAGGGCATTCAGGGAAAAAGAACAGGCATTGTGTAACCAGGCTTTACATACCCTGAGAAATTTAGGTGCCGAACTCAAACCCTTGGACTTCGATCTTCCGTCGCTGGGAACAGGTTTTATCCTGACCACGGAAGCAGCCGCGGCCTTCGAAGAATTCTCGCGCGGCTCCGAGGACGATTTGGTCGAAAAGAGCCACTGGCCTGACACCTTCCGGCACCGAAGATTTGTTCCGGCTGTCGAATACATACAGGCCAATCGTTACCGGACAATTCTCGTGGAACGATTGAATGCACTTATGAAAGACGTCGATGTTTTCGTTGAAGTCGCTCATTCCAACACGCAACTGACAAACCTTACCGGACACCCGGCCGTGATCGTACCCTCTGGCTTTGTCGAGGGCCGGCCGATAGGCATTGTTTTTGTTGGCAAGCTATTCGGAGAAACCGAGACTCTTGCTGTGGCCAAAGCTTTCCAGGATGCGACGGATTTTCACCTGAAATATCCTCCATTGCCGGTTTGAATTTTCTTTTTTTACGAAAGATTCTCATGGGAAGTATTTCCAAAACCGTGATGAAAGGCGTGAGGAATGATCAGAATGGTGCGGCGCTAAAACACGCACATTTTCCTTCTTCTATGATAATTTGCTCGGTTTCCGGCGTCGGCTCTCCTTTCCCTTCGGGGAAAGGAACCATGCCCGCCTCCGGCCTTCAAACGGTTTTTGCCATCACACATTCTGATCACTTTATAACGTAAGATGGATCTAGAGTCATCACGGTTTTAGAAATGCATACATTCTCATGAATTTTTCGGCTGATGGATGAGTATAATTAAAGGAGTGAATGGTTGTTATAATTGGAGGACATCATGAGCGCAGTTGAAATTGTGTTAGTTTTGGGACTTCTTTGTGCCGTGGTTTTTACGGTTACCTCAATTCTGATTTTTGCTGCGCTTGACAGGCGCGGCGTGAAAACCAATTTCTTGCTGATTAGGTTTTTGATTCCGAAATATGCTCACCAGTACAAAGCAATCACCAAGCAGGAGACGGGAAAAACCGGAGCGTTGTTTTTCTGGTGGGTCCTGTCGATCAATCTTGCACTTGTGGCATTCCTTGTTGCCTTTATCGTTAGATGATTGGTTCCGTTGAAGGATTTTTTGGGGAGGCATGAATGGCTGTTCAACAAGGCAGTGTAGGCAGAGGCCTTTTCTGGATGATTCTGTTATCCATTCTTTTGTTCTGGTTACCTGTTGTCGGCCCTTTTATTGCTGGGCTGGTGGGCGGAAAGCAATCAGGCAGTTTGGGAAATGCCCTGCTTGCTGCTATCTTGCCAGCTCTTATTTTTGGCGGACTGCTCGCATTCCTGGCTACGGTTTTCACTGGATTGCCCATAATTGGACTTGTCGCAGGATTGGGTGGCAGCATATTCGCCCTGTCTAATGTCGTTCCACTTCTACTAGGTGCTTTCATCGGCGGTGTTCTCGCTTAGGAACGAGCCGTCGGGCGCATATTGGGAAAAGTCCATCCCAATTTCGAATACAAAATCATTCGGGTCCTGTGCAAAGATAGCTCAGACATGAAAGACGATGATAGAGGGAAAATCTTGAGGGCTTGCCTTTAAGCAGAATCAGACCTGATCATTATCCCTTAAAGAACAGATACCATACTGGACCCCATCCGGATATGGAGTTTAATCGAAAACAAGAAAATAGTGAGTACAGATACCATGAAACCAGAATGTCTGTGAATTCTGGCGCATCCTTCAACATCGGTTTGGTTGTTGGGCCATTGAATGTTTCAAACACAGGGATTTACATTCTCATATGCGGCTGAGTGCTCATCTGAGATAATTGCCAATGAGACGAGAAAACTGGTCAATTTCTCGAGAAGTAAGCCGATAAAATTTATTGACACAGTTTGTTTTGGTGTGATAGCGTAGCGGGTCATTAATAAAATCGAAAATGAACCGGAGGTAATCCATGGATCGTCGCAAATTCTTGAAAAATTCGGCTTTGGGAATGGTTGGGGCTGGAGCGCTTGGAGGAAAATCTCTGCTTTCTGAAGGTGAGAAAAAAGAAAGAACAGCAAAAATCAAGGAATACAGGACTCTCGGCCGGACAGGTTTCAAAGTATCCGATATCAGCACGGGAGGTCCAGCTGATGAAGCCCTCCTTTCGGCTCTTTTGGATGCGGGTGTCAACTATATCGACAATGCGGAAAGCTATTGGAACGGCAAATGCGAATCGATTGTCGGGACAGTGATGAAAAACCGTGACAGGAAAAAAGTCTTTCTCACTACGAAACAGGTAATCTACCCCTATCCGGGAATGCCTTATAAAGAGGAAGAAAATACAAAAGAGGGAATCAAAAAACGGTTTCACAAAAGCCTAGAGCGGATGCAGACTGATTATGCCGACTGCTTGATGATCCATTCCGTCCCTGACGAAAAGGTCCTTAAGCACGAGGGATTTCATGCAGCAGTCAAAGAGCTGAAAGCCGAAGGGAAACTTAAGCACGCCGGCATCTCCAACCATGGATCGGTGGATCCCGGGCAAGAGGAAACAATGGGGAAGGTCATTATGGCTGCGGCTGAAGACGGCCGGTTTGATGTGGTGCTGATGACCTACAATCATCTCCAGGAGGATTTGAGCCTGGATGCACTCAAGGCCTGCCATGAGAAAAAGATCGGGATCACGCTCATGAAGACAAATCCAGTGGGAGGGTATCTCGGAATGAAGGAGGCCATGGAAAAATTCCAAAAGGAAGAAAAAGAGATACCGAAATACCTGAAAGAACAGCTGCCGATCATGGAAAAAAAATACGAGGATGCTCAAGGATTTCTGAAAAAATATAATTTGGAGGATCCGCAAGATATTCGGAACGCGGCCATAAAGTTCTGCCTTAACAATCCCAAAGTCCATAGCGTCTGTATCAGTTTCCGAAATTTCGAAGACGTAGACAAATATATTGGACTTTCCGGGAAGCGCTTAACAGAAGATGACAAGACAGCCCTGGCTGTGTATTCCCAGGCATTCGGGCAATTCTATTGTCGCCATGCCTGCGGGATTTGTGAATCCAGTTGTCCCCAGAGGGTGCCGGTTAATACGATCATGCGCTACAATCACTACTTTGCAGCCCAAGGCAGAGAAAAATATGCCATGGAATTGTATGCGAAGCTGAACAAGAGCGTGGCGAACAGTTGCCTGAATTGTGATGGAGCCTGCGAAGCAAGTTGTCCCTATGACGTTCCTGTCCAAAAACTATTGATCCTTGCTGATCGGAATTTGACTTTGGCCTAAAAATTAATTTGCCTTGATGCTGTTTTTATTTCCATTTCTTGACTTCAAACGAAGTTTCAAATTGAGTCGGTTTTTATTTCTGTTTCATCCTCGACATGATAGGCCTATTGTCTGACTTTTTGGTTTGACACCATCTGTTTTCGTGTGATAGCGTAACAAGTCTATGTCAAAATGAAGATAAACAGGAGGGATGCGATGGATCGCCGCAAATTTTTGAAGAATTCCACGGCCGGTATGGTTGGTATAGGCATGGTCGGAGGAAAATCCTTGATCGGAGCCGAGAGAAAGGGTAAAGAGGGAACTGCTAAGATAAGGGAGTATCGGACTTTGGGGCGTACAGGTTTCAAAGTTTCGGATATCAGCTCCGGAGCTCCCATGGATGAGGGGGTGGTCAATGCTCTTCTGGACGCAGGTGTTAACTACCTCGATACGGCGGAGAGCTATGGAAACGGTCGATCGGAAAAAGTCGTCGGTGCTGTCATGAAGAATCGAGACCGGAAATCTGTTTTTATCACCACAAAACAAATCGTGACTCCGTTGCCGGGGTACCAGATAAAAGAAGAGGATGTGACCAAAGAAGCGATCATCAAGCGGTTTCAGCAGAGCCTGGAACGGATGCAAACGGATTACGCGGATTGCCTGATGTTGCACGGAACTGATAACGTGGCTGACCTCAATCACGAGGGATTTCATGCGGCAGTCAAACAACTCAAGGCGGATGGGCGGTTGAAATATGCCGGCATCTCCAACCATGGATCGTTTTCCGGAATGGATATCAAGGAGCCGATGGGTAAAGTGCTGCTAGCCGCTGCAGAGGACGGGCGCTTCGATGTGTTTTTGATGACCTACAACTATCTCAGGCTGGAACAGACCGAGGAGGTTCTCAGGGTTTGTAAAGAGAAGAAGATCGGCACGACTCTGATGAAAACGAATCCCGTGGGCAGGTACTTGAGTTGGAAAGAAGCCATTGAGCGTCTGGAAAAAGAGGAAAAAGAGA
>Ga0180433_10008918_pt1 | contig 12376 bp, 10 predicted proteins | sample SS_ome_8_FD_132980 | JGI IMG/M metagenome (GOLD analysis project Ga0180433, IMG submission 132980) | Hypersaline lake sediment archaeal communities from the Salton Sea, California, USA - SS_1_D_1 metaG | ecosystem: Environmental > Aquatic > Non-marine Saline and Alkaline > Hypersaline >... | reverse complement strand
GTTCAAGGTAATTAATCATCACCTCTGAATCTACTGTGTTCTTTGGGCATCCCAAAGAAATTATTCCCAATTTTTTATTCATAACTATCTCTCTATGGATATAATCTATAAAGCATTCGTGGATATGGTATTGTTTCCCGGATATGCCTTACACCGGAAAGCCAGGCGACGACACGTTCTATCCCCATGCCGAATCCGCTGTGTGGCACAGAGCCGTATCGCCTGACATCCAGATACCACTCGAATGCATCCAGTGGCAGGTCGTGATCTAATATTTTCCGTCGCAATCTATCATAATCGTGATCTCGCTGGCTGCCTCCTATTATCTCTCCGTATCCTTCGGGTGCTATTACGTCTATATTAAGTACATATTCCTTGTTTTCCTCATCCGGCTGCATGTAGAAAGCTTTTATTTTAGCCGGATACTTCTCCACCACAGTCGGAGTTTCACTCCATGAACCGATGATCGTCTCCTCCTCTGCGCCGAAATCATCACCCCATTCCACCTGCTGCCCCTCTTTTTGCAGTCTCTTGATTGTATCATTATATGTAATCCTATGAAATGGCGGCTTCACGCTTTCAAGCTTCGACACATCCCGCTCGAGGATTTCCAGCTCCCGCGGGCATTTCTCAATCACCCACTGTACAATATAAGAAATAAAGTCCTCAGCGAGCTTTATATTATCATCATGGTCGGCGAACGCCACCTCCGGCTCAATCATCCAGAATTCCTGTAGATGCCGCCTTGTCTTAGATTTTTCGGCACGAAAAGTAGGACCGAAGCAATATACCTTTCCGAAAGCCGCCAGTGCCGGCTCCAGGTACAGCTGACCGGACTGAGACAGAAATGCCTTGCCGTCGAAGTAATCGGTTTCGAATAAAGTTGATGTGCCTTCGCAGGCGGCAGGAGTCAAAATAGGAGAATCGATAAGCACAAATCCCCTGTCATAATAAAACTGTCTGCAAGCCATCTCCAGTTCCGAGCGTATTTTCAGTATTTGCCTCTGTTTCTCGGAACGAATCCAGAGATGTCTGTGGTCCATGAGGAAGCCTGTTCCATGTTCCTTTAAAGATATAGGATAATCCGGTGAAATATGAATTATATCGAGTCCTTTTAAGGACATCTCCCATCCACCGGGAGCCCTTTTATCCTGATGAACTTCTCCCCAAATGCGAACTGCGGATTCCTGTGTAAGACTATCTATTAAATCAAAATATTTCTTCTCCATATTATTCTCAACAGCGACAGCCTGTATCATACCCGTGCCGTCGCGTACCAATAAAAAGTATATCTTGCCGCTGGAACGCATATTATAAAGCCAGCCTTCAATCTGTACTTCTTTACCGTCGTATTTAGCAATATCAGACAGATATATCTTATCCATTCACAGCCTCCTTTCCAATTCGACCGATGATTTTCATTTAATTTTCCACCGATAACACCATTATATTACGATCCTAAATAATAAACTTTGAAGGGGTTATTATAAAAGCTTACCTATACTATTCAAGTATCACGTGCCGATCCCGAGTCAGTAAATCCGGGCAATCTTTATAATCAGCTCTATTCATAGGACATTGTGAAATATATATAACCATCATCCGAGATATTGCTGCTCCAGACCACATATTTATAGCTGTTCGAGTCTATTAATGCCGAAATAAACTGTGAACTTTTATTTGATAGTAGATTCTGAGGATCAAGTATGGATTCCCCTTCATCCACCGATCGGGTCATATAGGTATTGAAAATTCCCACGCTGTTATTTTTATAAAATATATTCAATGCGTCCGATTGATCGATGATTAGCACAGGTCTCTCCGAGCTATATTCCGCCGGAGTTAACACCTTTGGTGTGGAAAATGACGCACCACCATTAACAGATTTGGAGATATATATCCGGTTTACTGTATCTGTCTCAGTGGCATCGTCATGCCAGACGATGTAGATCGTATTATTTGAATCCACATCCAGGCAAGGATATCGTGAGTTAGAATTATTAGACGACACATTAATCGGCGTAGAAAAAGATATGCCTTTATCGGTTGATTTGGAGAAATAAATATCATAAACGTCTCCCTCGTTCTGATACCAGGCGACAAGAATATTCCCTTCATTATCAAAATTAATAGAAGGGAAAAGAGAAGCTTTATTGTTGTTTGTTATGGATATCGGTTCTGAAAATGAACTTCCTTTATCGTCGGAAGTGGATATTAATATCTCTGTGTTTTGACTTGATGTTGAATCATGCCATACAATGTATAAGATTCCCTCCCCATCAACTGCAACCCTCGGTCGGGTCGAATCCCCTGAGTTATTACTTACTACTTTTGTCTCAAACGTATTTCCCAGGTCGTCCGATGTTGCACATATAATTTCCTTATTACTATTGATGTCTGCGTCCCATACTGTATGCAGGTATTGACCGTTGACGATTACTTGAGGATTATCGGCATTGCTGTATTCCGTAGATATTTCTACCGGGTCATTAAAATTTCTGCCATTATTTAATGATTGAACCATCATAATGGATGACTGAACAGGTGATATTTCTTCTGTATACACGATAAACAGGTTGTTTGCTCCAGCCTTTGCTATGGAAGGTTTCGAAGCATTACCGACGCTTCCGGTTAATTCCTCTGGCGCAGACATGCGAAACAAAGTAGTTACCGGGAAATCAATTACATTGGAATTTCCTCCTCCTGGGGGAGGATTATATACTTTAATAGGAAGTCTGTAATTTGTTAGCTTTGAATATTTTAACTTCATTTGTAGTTCTTCTGGAATTGTATCGTCAGGATCAATATTTGCCAAAAGCTGCACAGATGAAGTGTAGATAGTATCCTTTTCTATATTATTGAAGTAGACCTTTGAATCCCTGACAAAATCGGTTCCGTTCAATGTTAATAAAAATGATCTATGGTGGATTATACTTTTTTCCGGATAACATGACTTAAGCGAGGGTTCAGGATTAACCACCCCATCAGTCTTATCACAGGATATTAAGAATCCAACGGTCATGAGCAAAAGAATTAGAAGAAGATTTCTAATCAATATAGATTCAGGATAATTTATCGATATTTCATCCATTTTAAGACCTCTTTGAATGACGGTTTTTTACCGTACATTAATATTCCCACTCGGAATATCTTTGTAGTCAATAATATCATAAGCCATATAGCAATCAGAAGCACTACTACAGAAGCAATAATATCGAAAAGAGGTACCGGAGTAATAGAAACCCGGAATATTACCATTGTAGGTGTAAAAATCGGAATCAATGTCAAAATAGTAGCCAGCAGGGAATTCGGGTGCTTAACTATAATCATCGCAAAGAATATAGGAAATACAAGCAGGATTGATATTACTGATATGAACTGCTGCGCCTCGTGTTCAGAATTCAATACGGCTCCCAGAATCGCCATAAAGGTAGAATAAAGCAGATAACCCAATACGAAAAATACTGCAAAATATACCATAACAGATGTGTCGATAGATATCCCCATACCGCCGGAAATCTCAAGTCCAACCAGGGCGGCAAGTATCCAGATACAAATAAGGGTCAGCCCGGCGCCGCCTAAACCTATCACTTTGCCGCTGATTAGTTGATTTGGCTTAATAGAGGACAAAAGAATCTCGATTATTCTATTCTGCTTCTCCTCGATTACACCCCTCATCAGCTGCTGTCCGGTCTGCATAACCGCCATGAACATCAACATAACAAAGATAATAGCCGCCAGATAATTTGTTAAAAAACTTCCCTTCTTTACGCCGGTCCTGGTAACATCATTGGTTGTCAAACCAACCCTGGCTGTTAGTTCCTTTATCTTGATCGGGTCCATTCCCTCCTTATTTAATCTCTTTGATACGACCGCCTCGGAAATAAACTGCCGCAGCAGGTTGGTTTCATCAAAATTGCCCGAAGACCTGGAATAATATTCTGCCAGTCTGTCCTTCTCAATATCCTCCGGAATTACAAGTAATACATCTATCTCCTTCTTTCGTATTCGATTAAGCTGTATCTCTCTTTCTTCATCCAGGCTTTTTTCACCTAAATCTATCTCATGAAACTTAATAGCGGCGAAGGATTCCACGACCTTCAGGCTGACTTCGCGAAGTAACCTTCCCAACTGTCCACCCGGCATACCGTATTTCTTTGCTTCCTCTTCTAACCTCTCCTCTGTCTCTTCGCTTAACCCCTGCTTCTTCTGAATTTCCGCGACATATGAAAAGAACTTCTGTTTCTCTTTCAATTCATCAAGTACATATCCGGTCTCATCGATCACTGCAATGTATCTCTCTGTAACAAGAGCCACGCCGGCAAGAACGGACGGCAGGATCATCAATCCTATTAAAAGAATCGGCGTTAACAGAGCTGATATTATGAAAGATTTTTTCTTGACGATATTCAGGTACTCTCTTTTAATAATAATTAAAATTTTATTCATTGCTTTCTCCTACCAATCTTACGAATATTGATTCCATCGAAGGCTCAAGAATCTCAAATTTAGATAATTCCAGTTTTTTTACAGCCTCCTTTAACAGCTTCGAAGGATCAGCTCCATCTTTTAATTTAATCTCGGCATTCCTCTGATATAGATTAACTGTTGCAGCGCCCGGATATTTTTTTAAAAAACTTCCGTCACCGTCAAACTCTAAAATAACTGTGTTCCTGCCGTATTCACTTCTTATCTCCTGTTGCTTGCCGTCGATTACTTTTCTACCGTTATTGATAAGACATATATATTCACACAGTTTCTCGACCTGTTCCATCTGGTGGGTTGAAAAGATTATGGTCTTTCCTTCCTTGTTTAGATCGAGCATTATGTCTTTAATAAGCCTAACATTAATCGGGTCCAGTCCACCGAAAGGTTCATCCAGGATTAGTAACTCCGGGTCATGTTGAACTGTGGCTATAAACTGTATTTTCTGCTGCATCCCCTTTGAGAGCTCATTTATTTTTTTTTCTTTGTGTTTGTAAATATCCACTTTTTTCAGCCATTTCTCAATCGCTGTGGAAGATTCATTGGAGTTCATTCCCTTTAGATTGGCGAAATATTTTAAGGTTTCCACTACCGTCATTTTAGGATAGAGCCCTCGTTCCTCCGGAAGGTAACCTATTCTTTTTTTATCCTCCTCTATTAGTTTACGACCGAACAGATCAATCTCTCCCGTATCCGGATAGATAATATTCAGCATCATCCTTATCGAGGTTGTCTTTCCGGCGCCGTTCGGACCCAACATCCCGTATATTACTCCAGAGGGTACTGTCATATTTAAACTGTCAACCGCCAGCGTTTTGTCGAATTGCTTGGTAACATCCTTAAACTTTATGGCAATGTAATTCATACAATTTCCTCACTTTTAATAATTACCAATTTTACCATACGAAGAAAGCCCATGTAAGTTTCATTTTATGAATACCGGATGAAATCAAAAATACTGATAAAATAAAATGAATCCTGGATTGTGTAAAAACTGAGACGGAATTTTTTGCATTTTTTATTAACTTAAATATAATCAGGGGTTGTTGAAGATTTAAAAAAATTCAGGAGGAAAAATTGGCTAAATACAAGATAGCGGTTCTTCCGGGAGACGGTGTAGGCAACGACGTAATCGATGCATCGCAGCCGATACTCGATAAGATCGGTTTAGATGCGGAGTACACAAATGCTGATGTCGGCTGGGAGTTCTGGAAAACTGAAGGAGACCCTCTACCTGAGAGAACTATAAAACTGCTGGAAGATAGCGATGCAGCGCTTTTCGGAGCAATAACTTCAAAGCCCCGTGATGAGGCAAAAGAGGAGTTAAATCCTGATCTCAGGGATAAGGGATTTGAGTATTTCAGTCCCATCGTCCGTATGAGGCAGCTGTTTAACCTGAAAGTAAATTTTCGTCCCTGCAAGGCTTATGAAGGGAATCCCTTAAATTACAAAGACGGCATCGACATAACGGTTTTTCGTGAGAATACCGAGGGGTTGTACGCTGGTATTGAATACCACCCCGTTCCTGATGAGGTATGGAAAATCCTTGAAAAAACTCATAAAAAAGCGGAGCGATTTAAGGATGTTCCTTTAGAAGATATGGCTATTTCGGTAAGGTTATTTACACGAAGAGGCTGTCAGAACATTGTTAGAGCCGCTTTTGAATATGCAAATAAAAACGGCTATCCATCGGTTACCGTCGTCGAAAAACCGAACGTACTCAGGGAAACAAGTGGTCTGATGGTACGCGAGGCACGAGAAATGCATAAGAAAGATTTTTCAAAAATTGAACTCTGGGAAGCAAATATAGATGCAATGACCATGTGGCTGATAAAGAATCCATTGGACTACTCCGTCCTGGTTGCGGGCAATATGTTCGGTGATATCATCAGCGACCTCTGCGCTCAGCTGGTCGGCGGGCTCGGTTTCGCCTGTAGCGGTAATATCGGCGATGATCTCGGAATATTTGAGCCCACCCACGGTTCAGCACCAAAGTACGCCGGGCAGTATAAGGTAAATCCGATTGCAATGATTCTGTCCATCAAGCTGATGTGCAACTACCTTGGAGAAACCGATGCAGAAGAAGCTATAGATAAGGCGGTAGCCTCCGTAATCAAAGAGGGTAAACTCCGTACCTACGACATGGGCGGAACCTCAAGCAGTATAGAAATGGCAAATGCCGTTGCTGAGAGGATTTAGTATCTAGCAGCTCAGGAAAACTGTTTCACCGCAGACCGTATTAACGCTAACTTATACCTGAATAGAATAAAGAGCTTTGAAAAACTGATAAAGAAGATGTCATGCTGCTTTCATTGCGGTATCTTCGTTTTGCATCTTATTTATTAACAACAAGTTATGGCAACAGTAAAAAACGAACGTAGTTACAATCATCGTAGGCTGATGGTTTTTCAAAGCTCGCTATTCTTTTTCGTTCAGGTTTATTTCAGTTCCAGACTGACCTTCTTAGTTGTTACGTTTCCCGCTGCGTCTACTGCTTTGAACACCACGATATTAACACCGTAATGTTTTAACATTAGAAGGTCCTTAAAAATGCCGTCACTCTGGACGTCCCACTGTTGATTATTAACTGTCAGTGTTGCACCGGGCTCTGTCTTACCTGAAATAAGATAATACTCTCCCAATGGATAAGCATGAAGTATCTCGATCGGCGGTGGTGTTTTATCATCGATTTTCACCTGGGTCTTCTTTCGCAGAGAGAATTTCAGGTAGTCGCTTGGACTTGAGCTATTTTTTCTGTTCCCCTTGGCGGCTATAACACGCCAGAAGTAATTACCTAAATTGAATCCTCTGAGGGTGAGAGTTGTTTTTCTTGTCCAGCGTTTGGTAGATTTTAGAAACATCTGGTTCTGGGCGATTTCCAGCAGGTATTCTGTTGCCCCGTCAACTTCGGTCCAGCTGAAATCGATAACTTTGGATTTAGGGTCGTTAACCTCAAATATCTCTCTGTTGGGGGGTGAAATAGGTGTAGGTGAAGAGATCAACTTCACCTTATTACCGATTTTAGTTTTATCTATATCGATCTTCTCGTTCTTTTTAATCTCAACGCTTTGATCTCCGACCTTCGTAACAGCCTTACCATCGTAAACTGAAATACTGGTCTCGCTTTTTTCTTTGTTATACTCAATAGAACTGTCCGCTTTCTCCTTAAACACTGTTTTCGATGATGGCGTGCTGACTGTAGTGCTTGAATCGGGGGTCGGTTGATCCGTAGTGCTCACATTGATATGACCATCATCGATCTTAATAGATATTTCGGTTTTTTTCGTCGCCGGGTCCTCAAAACTCTGTTCTATTAGCACAAGAGAATTATCTTTAATATTATACTTCGAACCGTCGAAAAGCATCACCACAGCACCGCTGTCCCTGCCTGTTTTAACGTAGTCGCCTGCATATAAGGGCATTCTCTCCCTTCCCGGTATCCATTCGTGCTTTCCTTTTTTGCGAACCTGCACATCACCTTCGACCGTAATAAAAGTGGCGCTCTTATGCCCCTCACCGGCTGCCTCCAGGCGTTCCAGCTCCATGGTTGCCTCTTCATACGCATTGTCAGCTTTTTCCTTGGCTAAGGAATACTCCTCCTCTTCATATGCTTTCTCAGCCTGCATCATATAATCAGAAGCGGTCTCAAGTAGTTCCGGAATAGCTTTTTCGTGGTTTTCCAGTTTTGTAAGTGCTGCTCTTCCCTTTTCTATTGCATTTTGTGCTTGTTTTTCCGGAGTCATGAAAACATAAGTATATAAAAGATAAAAACCGACACCTCCGACAACAAGGACTATTATAATGATCCAGGTGATGAGAGTTTTGATCTTCACTGTTGTCCATTTTATACGCTTTGTGTCTGAGTACTTTTCAGCCATAGATCTACTCCCACTTTATTTATTAATTATATCTCTTTAGTAACACAATCGACGTAGAAAATCAACATCCTAAAAAGATCATTTTCAGAATACACTACTATTAAGAAAAATATATTTATATTTAACTTAAACGAAAGTATGTCGGTATCACTATCTGCCCATCGACTTTAGATATTTACTGAAATCTCCGGTTGTGCTCAAGATGATCCATGAGCTTTTATCTATCGTTGTTAAATATGTCTCCATGGTTTTCCAGAATGAATAGAAATCGGGATCGACATTATAAGCATCTGCATAAATCTTAGCAGCTTTTCCATCAGCCTTACCTATTATCTCCAGAACTTCTTTTTCCGCTTTTGAAATAATCTCGTTCAGCAGCCTTCTTCTCTTTCCGTCAATCTCTTTCGCCATTCCGGCGCCTTCAGCGCGGTAGCGCTGGGCAATCCTGTTCCTCTCAGAAATCATCCTGCGGTAAATCTCCTGCCTTACCGATTCAACGTAATTTATCCTCTTAATTCTGATATCAACCAGCTCTATCCCGATTTCCGGCATCGAATTTCTAGCATTTTCTAAAATCATCTGTTGTAGCTTAACCCTACCCTTTTCTATTAGATATTCGTCACTTGCATCTTCCCTGTCCAGCGATCCCACATCCACCATCTCCATCTTTCTATTTGTGTTCCTGACCAGTTCTATTATGGGATGATTTGTTACAACATCCCTTGCTGCGGATTCTATAATATCGTCCAGTCGGGTTTGTGCCTCAGCCTCTATCCCCTGCAGCGACACCAGAAACTGTCTCGCATCAGTGATTTTCCATCTTGCGAAAATATCTATTATAATATTTTTCTTCTCGAGGTCAGGAATCTGCGTAGGAATACCGTCCCACTCCAAAATTCTTTTTTCAAATAGATTTACATTTTGCCAGGGGAGCTTCATGTGCAACCCTGCATCCTTTATAGGTTCCCCGATAACCTTGCCAAACTGCGTTATTACTGCCTGTTCGCTTTCGCCTATGGTGTAAAACATAGTAATGATCGCAAGAAAGAAGATCACGAGCACCGCTATAATTATCGCTAAAAAAATATTTTTTTTCTTCATCTCTTTACCACCTATTTGCTCTCGGTTTCTTTGTTGGTAATTACCTGCTCCGACAGATTAAGAAGATTCAGTAAACCTTTCTGGTTTGGATCTATAAAAAGCTTTCTGCCGGCTTTAGGTAATATTACATTCATTGTCTCGAGGAAAATACGCGTTCTGGTAACTTTCGGCGCCTGTCTGTATTGACTATATATGTACTTAAACTTTGCTACATCACCGAGAGCGTTGTTCACTCTGGCTACCGCCTTACCCTCAGCGTTGCTTACCATCTCTTTCGCTTTTCCTTCAGCCTCGGGGATCACCCTGTTGTATTCCTGCTCAGCCTGGTTTATCATTCTCTCCTTCTCCTGCTTTGCTTTCTCAACCTCATTAAAACTCTCCGCAACAGCATCCGGAGGAACGACATCCTTCAGCTTAATAACCAGAAGGCTTACACCGGTTTCATATTCCTCCAATTCTTTTTTCAACAAGACATATGCATTATCCGCTATCTCCACTCTACCGATTGTAAGCACCTCATCGACAGAATGATTGCCAACTTCCAGCCTCATCACAGATTCGCTGAGGCTCCTTAACGTATCCTCTACTGATCTAACCCGGAAAAGATACTTTATAGGGTCCTCGATCTTGTATTGAACTATCCAGTTTACTTTGAGAATATTTAAATCTCCTGTCAACATTAAGGCTTCGTCGTCATATCCTCTTCTCTCTACGATAGTTTTTACTCCTGCCTCACGCGTACGAAAACCGAACTCCTCCTTCAGGTTCATATAAACCGGTACATAAGTAACTTTATCGATGAACGGAATCTTAAAATGAAGTCCGGATGGGGCGAGCTTCGTATACTTTCCGAAACGCTGGATTACTCCAATCTCCTGGCTGCCGACCGTATAGAACATATTGAACAATACGATAATTACCGCCAGTCCGATCAAAAGATAAAAAGCCAGGGAACCCTTGATCTTCGGAAGTTTCAATCCCTCGAACCCGGGAAAATCGTTAAAATCTGACATTCCTTCTCCTTTCTTAAATTCTCTATTTTTATTTTATATTATTTATAATTTATTTCAAATCAACAGCGATAATAATATCATTAGACTCTTATTAATGAAATAAAATGAAGAAATATCGATATGTATATCGGAGCGAGGAAAATTCGCATTAAAGAATAAAAAAGGAATTTCAGCGTGCTTTCTTAATCTCCCTTACCCATTCATCTATGCGCTTTTTTATCGCATCGCGCACCCGCCGGAACTCTTCCAGTTTCTCATCTGCATTGCCTTCAAAAGACGCAGGATCATCGAAGGACCAGTGGTCTTTTATTTTATTATCCGTCCATATGGTAGGGCAGGACTCGTTCGCGTTATCGCATAATGTAATAACATAATCAAATTGCACTTTTCCGAGATACTCGGTCAGGTCCTTCGATTTCTGATCACTTATGTCTATTCCAATCTCTTTCATCACTTTGATTGCCAGCGGATGAATCGGTTTAGGTTCAGTACCGGCGCTGTAAACCTCGAAGATATCGGAAGCGGCGCTCTTCAGAAACCCCTCCGCCATCTGACTCCGGCAGGAATTGCCTGTACATAAAAATAAAACTTTTGGATTGCTCATATTATCACCTATATAGAAAACCTTTGAAAAACTCATAAAGAATGATGTCATACCGCATTCATTGCGCGTCTTCGTCTTCCATCTTATTGATTAACAATAAGTTATAGCAACAATAAAAAACGGCACTAATCATAATCAACGCAACTTGATAGTTTTTCAAAGAACTTAAATTCTACTTTATTTCTCATTCAATCTCCATTATTATTATCGTTTGAAATATTAGTTTAATATTAGCATTTAGCTATTTTATAATGTCAGCAGATTCAATATTTGTGAATCGACTGCATTGCCTGTGCAATATTACATACAGGAGGGACTATGATCAACTTAAAATCGAACGATAAATTTTTATTGATCGTATCAGCCGTGATGATTACACTTTTCCTTGCTCTTAATTCATGTACAGACGACGATAAAGCACAAATAGTTCGGGACATTACTACAACAGAAGCACATAAAATAATACAGGCAAACACCGATAACGAGGACTTCGTAATCATTGATCTCAGAACGGATAGGGAATACAAACCCGGCCACCTCGAAAACTCGGTACATATGAACGTCTACGGAGATACGTTCGTGGATGACCTGGTGAAACTGGATAGAAGCAAGGCATACCTTGTATACTGCAAGGGCGGAGGCAGAAGCAGACTGATAAGCCGGATCATGAGAGAATTCGATTTCGATGAAGTGTACAATATGCTCGGCGGTATTTCTAAATGGCACGAAGAAAAACTGCCGATGATCGGTACCTTGTATAAAGAAGAAAATGAAAAAAAGGAAGCATCGTAAATCTTACTAATTGTCCCTGCGGGTGCATGTGTGTCGGAGACCACCTGCACCCGCGGGGAAGTTGAAGATTCCCGGCGGCAGCCCTTTTAAGCGATCCCCGGGAATGACCGAATTTATGCGGATGTAAATGGTCTGCGAGACACCTGCACCAGCAGTAAATGATCCTAAAATTCAAAAAACATTTAAATAATCCTTGAGATAAGTTTTTGGTCTGCATATAATTACGGCTGTATTTTTTGTTGAAAATGAATTTAAAGCAATTAGTGCTGGAGGAAAGATGAGACAAGTAGGAAAGGTATTAACTGTCGATGAGCTCAATCAGAAGATAGATAAGATTGAGAAGATCATAGATGAAATTCGGGAGAAGAAGAGCAAGCTTATATATTTCAAGCCCGGCATGCCGAAGGATGAGATACGCGAGATCGTCTCCCGTAAATCGGTTGACTCAAAAGGCGTAAAGAGACAACTTGATTTCTCGAATGCGATAAAAAAATTAATCGATG
>Ga0180433_10008916_pt1 | contig 12379 bp, 7 predicted proteins | sample SS_ome_8_FD_132980 | JGI IMG/M metagenome (GOLD analysis project Ga0180433, IMG submission 132980) | Hypersaline lake sediment archaeal communities from the Salton Sea, California, USA - SS_1_D_1 metaG | ecosystem: Environmental > Aquatic > Non-marine Saline and Alkaline > Hypersaline > Sediment... | reverse complement strand
GGGCCGTCGAGAATCAGGACGTCATCACCATCGCCACGACGAACCGGCTGGAGGTGGTCGAGGACGCCCTGCGGAACCGGCCGGGGCGGTTCGACCGAGTGCTGACGATCGACGCGCTGGACGAGCCGTGTCGCCGGTGGTTGATCGAGAAACTGCTTGCGAAGGCGAAGGTGGCGTCGGAGGATATGTCTTATCTGGTTTCGTCCACGGAGGACTACACGGGCGCCCAACTGGAGGAACTCGCCAACACGCTCTACATCCTGGCGATCCAGCAGGACGCGGGCGACCCCAGCGATGCGGATGGCAACGACGGCGGCAGCAAAGACGACGGCTGTGATGGTGTGAGCGCGCCTCCCCCGCTCGTCATCACGCGCCCCCTGATCGACGAAGCGCTTGAGGAAGTGCAGACGGAGCCGGGGCGGACATTTGGGTTTCGCGTGGCATGAAAGGAGAGCCGTATGCCCCTCACATGGGAAAATGCCGAAGGCGAGGTCGAAGAAATACCGAACCCGGTCCAGGTGTTTTCGGCGTTCTGCGTGTGCTACCCAGACGATGGAACCCCCTCGTTCCCGGAAAGGGTCGCTCGCGAGAACGCAGGACCGCCAGTCTGCAACCAGATCCGCGACGTAGACATAGACGCCGCCAAGAGACTTGGAGCCCGGAACAACGTGCCGGGCGGGCTTCCGGCGGTGCTGGAAGGGCATCGCAATGCCATTGGCAATCGTGTTTCTCCAACGTGGCGGCTCTTTCAGGCCGGTGACGCTGAGTGGGAGAATGAGTTCAGGCCTCCCGTCAGATCTCTGCTGCAGTACTTTCTTGGAATACATGGGCTTGGGATCGCGAGTGCCACCAAACTCCTGTGGCTAAAGCGCCCCCACCTGATTCCAATTTGTGATAGTTTTGTCCTCGAGAATCTCGTAGGCGGAGGTCAGGGGGTAGAGAGGGCCCTCGAGTGCATAAGCAGAATCAGAGAAATCGGCCGAGACGGCGACAACCCGGCTGCCCTTGACGAGGTAAAGGACCGTCTTGACGACCACCCAAACGGGGAGGAGGAAGAGGAAGATGCCTACTATGATCTCCAGCGGCTTCGGATTCTCGAAGCCCTGATATGGTTCCACTGCAAAAAAAAAGAACGCAGACGCTACTATGGTCTTCTTGGAGGCGTCTGACCGAGAAAAGCCTCGAGCAGGGAAAGGGACGATGCCCGCCTACTCCCAACACCCCCTCGGCACCTTTGAGATCTGCCCGAGGCAATATTGGTTCACCCCTATCCGTCCAGGGTTGTTAAATCGACCCCATGCGCAGCCCCGAGAGTCCGAGAGTTGGGGTGGTTGAGAGGCGAAAAGGCGCAGCCGGTGGTTAATAGGCTGCCAAGCCGAGAGCAAGCCCGCCCGGCGTAAGTCCTTGCCGCAAGCTTGGTTGGGAGCGCGAGTTAGGGCCCGCCGCGCTCGCGCAAACGAAAGGCCGCCCGCAGGCGGCCTCTTGGAGGTTGGCTCCCCGGGTAGGACTTGAACCTACAACCTAGCGGTTAACAGCCGCCCGCTCTACCAATTGAGCTACCGGGGAACCTTATGTCACATCTTGCCGATACGGCACGCGGTTCATCCCGTCGCGCCGGGACGCCCTGCTCCCGAATCCCCTGCGGTGGTGCCCGAGCCCCGTCCATCCCGGCCCCGGGATGCCCTTTCCCGATTGACCACCGGCAATTGGCCGTTCGCCGACAACCTGCGCCGTCGCCCAGGGGGATATCGGCCGGGGCAATGACCCGCCTTCAGCCTTCCCCGGCCGCCGCAAGCCGCCGCAAGCGGAAGTATAGTCTTTCCGTCCGTCAACGTCAAGCCGGGCGAAGCCCCCACCCCCGTCGGCCCCCGATCCCGGCGTCGCCCGATGGTGCCGTCGCGCTACTCTGCAAGCGGCTTGGCGGCCTGTTTGAGGACGACGGTTTGCTTGTCGTCGCGATGGACGGCGGCCTGTCCGCCCGCCTCCTTCGGTGGATCGCTCGCCAGGTACACCGTCTCGCTCGTCCGGCCGAGCGTCACCCGCACGCCGCGGCCCTCGGCCAGCGATTCGAAGGCGGGCGGCTCGGTCCCCTTGCGGAATGGATACAGGACTGCCAGGAAGGGCCGACCCGGCCGGGCCCGCACGCGGACGCCCTGCTGGACTTCGCCGCGGCGCCACGGCCCGCGGTCCGGGTCGAAATCGGGCGGAATCTCGGCCTTCCGGCCGCCGGCCGGCCAGCCCCACTCCGTCAGGCTCACCGCCTCGGGCTCCGGCGCGGCCAGATAGAGGACGGCGTCGGCGCCGAGTTGCCCCTCGAAGCGGAACTGCGGGCCATCGCGGCGCACCCGCCGGGCCAGGACGAACAGGTTGAACGTGGCGGGTTCGGCGGCGTCGAGTTCGTCCCGCACGAGGAGGTAATCCGCCAGCGGGGAGGCGTCCGGGTGCTTGACGAGCATGACCCACCGCCGATGCCGGGCCGGCCGCTGGAGCCGGCGCCGCGGCAGAGCGGCCCCCGGGTCGAACTCCTGCGGACGCCGGGGCATCCGCCGCAGGTGCGTGGCACGGGCCTGGGCCACCGCCGCATCCGCCGCCGGCGTCGAACGCACCGCCAGCAGCCGGCCGGCGGCATCCATGTTCTCGCCCTCGCCGAGGGTCACACGGTTGTGCATGGGTTCCTGGGGCAGAGGGAGGTCCGGCGGCGTATGCCAGCCGGGGGCAATGGGCGCGCCGGCGAGGCTGAAGTGCAGCGCCATCTCGTCGCCGCGCGACCGGCCGGCCGGGCCGCCGCAACGCAGGACCGCCAGTGTCTCCCCCGGCGTGCCGGCCCGGCTTCGCAGGACGGCGCCGAAACCGTTCCACGCGCGGCTGGACCATTCGGCCTCGGCCGGCGGCGCCGCCGGGAGCGACGGGTCCGCCAGCAGCACGTCGGCCACGAGGTCGCCGCTGCCGGCATGGCCGTAGTAATCGCGATACATGCCCATCCAGACGCGGGCGAGGGCGGGGTCCGACGCCCGCACCCCTGCCGCCGCTATGCCGAAGAGCCGGCCCACGTCGTCTCCCCACCCGATCCCGTCCACCGGCAGGAGCCGGCGCCGACCCAGCCGCGGGTCCGGCGGCGAGTGCAGGGTCCGCAGGCACTCCAGGGCGGCCCGCACTTCGGGCCAGGCGAACGGGTCGGCCAGGTCGGCGTTCTGAGCGGCCCGCAGGAGGGGCAGCGTCCACCGGAGCGTGTCGATAAGTTGATGCGGGCGGACGTCCCCGCCGCCGTGCGGCGCGGCCCGGCGGAGGTCGGCCCGGACCTGCTCCAGGGCCCGCCTCATCCACCGGCGGGCGTGGGGATGGTCCGGCATCATCGCCGCCGCCTCCGCGGGCACGGCGACCATGGGGGCGGAGTGGGCGGGATCGCCCACGGCCCAGCCGCCGGCACGGGCCGGCCAGTAGTCGGGATCGCTGAAGATGGCCCCGAGCAGGGCGACGGCCGGCCCGCCCGCCGGCCGGCCCGCGGCCGAGAGGTCCGCCAGCGCCAGCGCCTCCGGCAGCCGACGCGGGTACGCCGACGGCGCCAGAAACGCATCCTGGTACGAGCGGTCGAGAAAGGTGGCGGCGCGGAGGCGAAGAGCCGGCACATCCCGCCGCCGGCCGGCCAGGAACTCGGCCAGCGCGCGGTCGCCTTCACTATCCCCCTCCAGCGCCCGCCGCACGAGCCGCGTCGTCGGCGTCTTGCGGACGGCGCCCATGTCCCGGCGAATCTGCCGCAGCCGCGACGCCGTTGTCAGCACGTGCGGCGCGGGGCGGTCGGCGTCGCGGTCCCAGGCCAGGACCCACTCGTTCAGGACGGTGTCGAGGGGGACGTCGGCCATCCGTCGGAGGAGCCGCTGGATCTCGCCCCTGGTGTCGAGGTGCCGGAGGGGCCCGGCCAGCAGGGCCCACGCCCGCCGGCCGGAGGCCAGGGGGAAGTCGAATCGCATGCCGCCGCCGGCCGTCGCCCGGACCGCCGGAAACTGCTCGTACGGCCGGCGCCACGCCGATGGCCGGACCATCGCGGCGCCGACGGCGGGACGGTCCTTACCCCCTCCCTCGCCGAGGGCCAGGCAGACCTGGGCCGTATCCGGACAGTGGGCCCGCCGGGGCCGGAGCGTGGTCAACGGCCGGCCGCCGGCCGATTTTTTCTCCAGCGGCTCGCGGCGGACCTCCTGGGCGGGCCGGTCCCCGCCGCCGACGTACCACGGGAGCCAGAGGGCCTCGTCCGCTCGGAGACGGTCCTTCAGCAGGAGGGATGCCCGGCCGCCCTCGCCCAGGCGGTACGTCTCGGCGAGTTCGAGCCAGGGTTCGTCCGCCACCGCCCGGACCGTGACCCCGTAGTGCCGCTTCGTTTCGCAAAAGACGTACCGCAGCCGGACGCGGGCCAGGACCGGCCCGGCCGCCTCCACCGCCGTCTCGATGCGCCGGACGCGGCCGGGCCCGTCCAGGTGTCCCTGGCCGCACCAGGGTCCGCGGCCGGGGGTCGGGCGGATGCCGAGGATCGGCGCGGGCGCGCGGCGAAGGGGGAGGGGCTTGGCGAAGGCCTTCGGCGGGGCCGGCAGGGCGAACGCGGCGACGCCGGTGGCCAGGAGGAGACGGTCGCCTTCCCGGCGGATGGCCAGGTCCCCGGCCGGCCGGCGGGCGGGTTGGCCGTCGTCCCGCCACGTGAGCCGCCAGGCCACCTCGCCGTCCTTCGGCAGGGTCATCTTCCACCACAGGCGGACGCGGCGGACGGCCTCCGGCTTCCCCTCCAGCACCTCCACCTGGAGCGGGACGGGCTTGGCGTCGGGCCCCCTCAGCGAGAAGGTGTCGGCGGCAACGTGCGGCTGGGGGATGTCCACGTCCCGGTGGACGAGTTCGTCGGTCCACGTGTAGCCGAGCGGCTCGCGGACCGTGAGCGTCCGGGCATACGGCTTCGCGAGGGCCGGCCCGGGGGGGAGGAGGCAGGCGGCGGGCAGGGCGAGGGCGGCCAGCATCGGCAGTACGGGCACAGGGCGCATCGGAACGGGCTTTCGGACGGGCCGGCAACGGGGACGGCGGCATCTCCCCACGAATTGAACCGCGCCGGGCGGGGCAGGTCACGCCGTTTCGCGCGGCCGGGTGGCCCGGTCGGCTTTCCTCTGGGGGGCGGCGGAAACCTCTGATGGAGCGCGGCGGGTGCGGAGACCCGCCGCGCACAACGTAGGTCGGCGCACAACGTATGTCGGACCGCTTGGAGCGGCCGGAGGCGGAGGCGGGGAGGGGGAGACCCGGGCAGGGGCCGCGACGACCGGGGCCGGTGCCATAAAGGGAGCGGGCGACCCTGGGGGGAAAGCCGCCCGCATCCCAGCGCAAGAGCCTCATTCCTGCAAGGAAGGCCCGTGACCTTCCGGTTGATATCATCGGCTCCGACCCGGGGTGGGCTTGATGGGGTATATTACTGATATTGCTGTTTGCAGAGGACGATTCTTGGGAAGGGAGGCCCAGGGAATGGCACATCACCGCCCGATGAGGCCCCGGGGCCTCACGGCTCCAGGCTCGTCAGCCCTTCGCGGACGGCGTACTTGGTCAGGTCCGCCACGTTGTGGACGTCCAGTTTGTCCATGATGTGCTGGCGGTGGGTGTCGATCGTCTTGGTGCTGACGTGGAGCCGGCGGGCAATCTGCTTCGTGCCGTGCCCCTCGCTCAAGAGTTGCAGGACCTCGCGCTCCCGGGGCGTCAGCACCGACCCGGTGGGCCGGGCCTCCGTAGCCGGGGCCCGGACGTGGCCCTCGACGACGGCGCCGGCCACGCGCGGGCTCAGGTACGTCTCGCCCGCCACGACGGCCCGGATGCCGCGGGCCAGGTCCTCGAACGCGCAGTCCTTCAGGACGTACCCGTCGGCGCCCGCCCGGAGCATCTCCGTGACGAACCGCGGGTCGGCGTGGACCGAGAGGGCGATGACCTGTGTCTGCGGGCATCGCCGAGAGACCTGCCGGGTGGCCTCCATGCCGTTCAGGTCCGGCATGGAGACGTCCATGACGACGATGTCGGGCGCGAGGTCCCGGGCCAGGCGGACGGCGCGGCGGCCGTTCTCGGCCTCGCCGACGACCTCCAGGTCGTCCTCCTTCTCCAGCAGCGCCCGCAGCCCTTCGCGGACCATTTCGTGGTCGTCGGCCAGCAGGACGGTGGTCGGCATGGCTGTTCCTCCTTGCCCCGGCGCCCGATGCCACGGATTGCTTGCAATCCGTGCTTTAGTCCGGCAGCACCGATTGACAAGCCATCGGTGGCACGTGCGCTCGTGCGCGGCAGTCTTGCCCACCGCGCGGCGCCCAGGACGGGACACCGCGCTGGTCGCGGCGGGTACGAAGACCCGCCGCGCCGGGCGCAGTGACCCTACTGCGTCGGCTTCAGGGTGGCGGTCAGGGTGACGCGCGTCCCCTCGCCGGGCGCCGACTCAATCTCGACGCCGCCGCCCAGGTAATCGAGCCGCTCGCGAATGTCAAAGAGTCCGAAGCCGTCGGCAATGCCCACCCGCTCGAGGGCCTCCTCCGGGTCGAACCCCACGCCGTCGTCCTCCACGACGATGCGGACGCGACGCTCGTCCCGCCGGATGGAGACGGCGGCCCGGGTGGCGTCGGCGTGGCGGACCACGTTGTGCAGCAACTCGCGGACCGACCGGTAGAGCACGACCCGAGTCTCCTCACTGAGGGGCACGGGCCCCTTCTCCTCTTCCAGCGTCACGTCGAGACCGTGCCGCTCCGTGATGCGCTGAGCGAGCGACTCCAGGGCCGCCTCCAGCCCCACCTCGTGCAGGATGGGCGGGCTGAGGTCGAAGACGGCGCTGCGGACCCGCTCGACGGCCTCGCCGATGCGTTCCCGGGCCTGGCGGAAGCCCTCGGCAAGGTCCGGCGTCGTCTCGGCCCGCCGGGCCAGGTCCTGGAGGGTCATGCCGGCGGACGTCAGCACCTGGCCGACCGTGTCGTGCAGGTGGGTCGCCAGCCGCCGCCGCTCGCGTTCCTCTGTACGGACGAGTTCGGCCGCCAGGTGCCGAAGGTGCGCCTGGTACGCCTGCAGGGCCTGCTCGGCCCGTTTCTGTTCCGTGACGTCGCGCGAGATCTCGATGACGGCGGTGGGATTGCCCTCGGCGTCGCGCAGCGCCACGCTGGTGGTACAGGCATAATCCAGGGTCCTTCCGTCGGGGGTTTGAACGGTGGTTTCGTGTTTATGCGTTTTGCCGTCGGCGAAGGCCTTCAGGGCGAGGCAGGGGGACGGTTCACAGGGTTCATCCCTGCCATGATAGACCTCGCAGCATTTCCTGCCGACGATGTCGTCGCCGAAGAGGCTTTTGGCCACGTCGTTGGCCCACAGGATAGTCAGGTCCTTGTCGAGCATGCTCACGTGGTCGCCGAGCGAGCGGAGCATGGCTGACAACTTCGTTTCAGAGTCGCGCAGGGCCCGCTCGGCCTCCTCGGCCCGCTTGCGCCGCCGCGAGGTGTGCCAGGCCAGCACTCCGCCCAGCACGACGAACGCCAGGAGCACAAGCGCGCGGGTGTACAGGGCGTGCGGCGGGATCGCCAGAATCACGAGGTCCGGAAACGAGCCGAGGTCGAACACGTAGGTAGCCATCGCGGCGTCGGCCGCCCAAAGCAGCAGCCCGACGGCCACGAACAGCAGAAACAGGCGCATACCGGTCCTCATCGTCCCCATCCCGGCAGCGGGGATGCTACCCCTGCCGCCAATAAGCGGGCAGTCCGCCGTCAGGCCGAATCCGGAAGACGGAAGGCCGGAGACGGCCTTGATTGCCGAGACGATGCAGCCGGCAGGTCTCAGCGCGACCGTGAGGTCCCGCAAAGGCCTTTTACTTAATTATCGGCATCGCGTTGAAAAGGAACAAGGGGGAAGTTGAAAATCCGATTCCCCCGGGGGGTGCGTGTAGAGCGCGGTGGCCCCGCCGCCGGCTGGTAAATCTCCGTACCCACCGCGCTTGTTCCATCCCGCGCGGCGGGTGCGGAGACCCGCCGCGCTTGTTTCCCCCTACCCGTCCGCCGCCTCGGGCAGCCGCATCTGTTTTACGGCGGCCAGCGTGTCCTCGCCCACGACGCCCGCCCGGAAGTCCGTTCGCCCGTCCTCCGGCACCAGGCCGAGGACCGGCGCGCCTGTGGCGCGCTGGATTTCGTCGGGGCCCGTCAGTTCGGCCACGTCCTCGGTGTCACGGTTGTAGCGGTTGACGATGACGCCGGCCACCTGAAGCCGCCGCGCCCGCAGTACCTCCACCGTCATGGCGGTATGGTTGATCGTGCCGAGGCCCGGTCGGGCCACGACGAGCACCGGCAGGTTGAAGCGTCGGGCGAGGTCCGCCACCGTCTGCCGGGGCGTGACGGGGCAGAGCGCCCCGCCGATGCCCTCGACGAGCAGCCGCTCGTGCGCCTGCCGCAGCCGATGCCACGCCGTCCAGATGGCGTGCAGGTCGAGGTCGCGGCCGGCGCGGGCGGCCGCCACCGTCGGCGCGAGCGGCTCGGCAAAACGGACCGGCGAAATCGCCTCCAGCGGTTCGGGCGCCTCGGCCGCCTTCGCCAGGAACTCCGCGTCCGGTGACACGAGGCCCTCCCGCCGGCGAACGCAGCCCGTGGCCACGGGCTTCATCACGCCCACGTCCGTGCCGCGCGCGCGGAAGACGAGGGCGAGCGCGGCCGTGACGACCGTCTTGCCGACGCCCGTGTCGGTACCCGTGATGAAGTAACCGGCGGTCATGGGTGATCCGGTTCCCCTCGCCGGGTGCCACGGATTGCTCGCAATCCGTGCGTCGGGCCGGCAGCACCGATTGACAAGTTTACCCGCCGGAGGCGGGCCATCGGTGGCACCTGCGCAGTGCTACGTTGTCTCGGCGAGGGCCTCGCGGATGGTGGTGGTCAGGCGGTCGAGGTCCTCATCGGTGATGCAATAGGGCGGCATGAGGATGAGGACGTCGCCGAGGGGGCGGATCCACACGCCGCGGCGGACGGCCGCCTCGCAGGCGCGGGCGGCCCGGCGCTCGGCCGGCGGGTAGGGCTCACGCGTCGCGCGATCGGCGACCAGTTCGATGCCCACCATGACGCCGCGCTGCCGGACCTCGCCCACGTGCGGCATCTCGGCGATGGGCGCCAGGCCCTCGGCCAGGCGCTGGGCGATGGCCCCGACGCGCGCGAGCACGCCGTCCGTCTCGAACACCTCGAGGCTCGCCACCCCCGCCGCGCACGCCAGGGCGTTGCCCGTGTACGTGTGGCCGTGGAAGAACGTCCGGTACTCGGTGTAGTCGCCGAGGAACGCCTCGTAGATGCGCTGCGTGGCCAGCGTGGCGGCGAGCGGCAGGTAGCCGCCGCTTAGCCCCTTGCCGAGGCAGAGCAGGTCCGGCGTCACGTCCTCGTGCTCGCAGGCGAAGAACCGGCCGGTGCGGCCGAAGCCGGTCGCGACCTCGTCGGCAATCAGCAGCACGTCGTGCCGGCGGCAGGCGTCGGCGACGCGGCGGAGGTAGCCCTCGGGATGGACGATCATCCCCGCCGCCCCCTGGACCAGCGGTTCGAGGATGACGGCGGCGGTCTCGTCGGCATGGTCGGCGAGCAGGTCCTCCATCGCCGCGGCGCACGCCAGGCCGCACGTGGCCGGCTCCCGGCCGAGCGGGCACCGGTAGCAGTACGGAGCCGGGGCCGACAGCGTCTCGAAGAGGAGCGGCCGGTACGCGGCATGGAAGCGGTCGATGCCGCCCACGCTGACCGCGCCAAGCGTGTCGCCGTGGTACGCCTCGCCCAGGTGGACGAAGTGCGTCCGCTCGCGCCGGGGCGGGTCGCACTGCTGCCAGTACTGGTACGCCATCTTCAGGGCGACCTCGACCGCCGTGGCGCCGGCGTCGGAGTAGAAGACGCGCTGCAGGCCCGCCGGGGCCCGCGCCGCCAGCCGAGCCGCCAACTCCACCGATGGGGGCGAGGCCAGGCCCAACAGCGTCGAATGGGCGATGCGGCCGAGTTGTCGGCGGACGGCCTCGTCCAACTCCCGCCGACGGTGCCCGTGCAGGTTGCACCACAGGCTGGAGCAGCCGTCCAGGAACCGCCGGCCGGCGGTGTCGATGAGGTAGGGGCCCTCGCCGGCGGCGATGACGATCGGCTCGCCGCGGGTCCAGTCGGCCATCTGCGTGAACGGGTGCCACAGGTGGGACCGGTCGAGCCGGCGGAGGCGGGATGTCGGGTCCTCGGCGGCGCCGGTCATGGCAGGCTCACGAAGCAGGCGGCAGGTGGACGGTCAGAGGCGTGCCCCGGCCGGCGCCCAGGCGGACGGCGGCGCTCTGGAGGTTGACGGCCACCTCCACCAGTCCCGCGCTGCCGATGTAGGCGAGCAGGATGCCGGGCGGCACGTCGCCGTAGGCCCGGCACAGGCCGCGGATGACGGCCCCGGAGACGTGAATCTCGACCCGCGAGGCGTCCACCGCCTCCAGCATCCGGCCGGAGACGTTCGTCACCAGGTTGCCGAACGGGTCGACGTACAGCACCTGCCCGCGGATGGTCTGGCCGTGGCGCCGGGGCAGAGGCAGGGGGAAGCGCTGGAAGTCGTCGAGGCGGGGCCCCAGGGAGTCGAGGTCCACGCCGCCGGCCAGCGCCGCTGCCAGCGGCGCGAACATGTCCCGACCGTGGAACGTGCTGGAGACGTCCCGGCGGTAGTGGGTCTCGTCCTGGACGGCGACGACCGCGGCGGGCTCGGCCTCCGGTCCGAAGAGCCGTCGGCCCTGGGCCACCAGCGTCAGGACGCCGTTGTCCGGGGCGACGTGGAAACGGCCGCCCGCCTCGGCGGCCAGCACCCGGCGCGACCCGCCCACGCCGGGGTCGACGACGGTCAGGTGGACGGTCCCCTCGGGGAAGGCCGGGGCGGCCGAGGCGAGCATGAACGCGGCCGTGTGCACGTCGTGCGGCGGGACGCCGTGCGACATGTCCACCAGTAGAGCGTCGGGCCGGCGCGCGAGAATCACGCCCTTCATCTGTGCCGGGTACGTGCTCTCGACGCCGAAGTCGGTGAGCAGGGTGATGATCCGGGCCACGGTGCCCCTCCTTCAGCGCCGCCGATTATCGGGCCGGGGCGGGGACGGGTCAAGAGAGGGCCGGTCCGTTGACGCCGCCAGTCGGAGAAGGTATCATGCGCCCGCTTGTCATCCGTGCACGAGTCTGTGGGGGGCCGATGATGATTCACCACACGTCTGTGCCACACGTTCTGCTGGCAGCGCTGATTCTGGCGGCAGCAGGGCAGGCGCCGGGCGGGGTCCCGGCCGAATCGCCGGGCGAGGAACCGTCGGCCAAGGCCTCCGCCGAGGCGACTGCCGAAGCGCCGTCGGCCGAGGCGCTCCTGGCGCAACTCGAGAAGGAGGCCGCCAAGGGCCGGCTGAGCGAGAGTCTGCTCGGTCTGTTCCGGGACTCCACGGCCGCCCGCATCCGGGAGGCGCACGTGCCGGACCGCCTCGCGGAACCGTTCTGGGAATGGCTCCTGGAGTGCGAGGCCCTGCGCGACGCCGTCCTGTTCGGGCTGGACCCCGAGCGGGAGGCGGCCCTGCGCGTCCTGGCCCGCCTGGCCGACCTGCGGAAGGCGTTTCCGGAGCGGGTCGAGGCCTACCCGCACCTGGCGTTTGCGTTTGCGGTGGTCTACGGGATGGCGGGGGACCGGTCCATCCGCGAACCGCATCTCGGGTTCATGGCCAAGGGGCGGGAGATCCCCTCGATGGCGGACTCGTTCAAGGATTACGTGGCCCACGCCGAGGGGATGAAGATGCCGCTGAATCGGACGCCCTGGCCGCTCCTGCTCTTCGTGGCCGACAACGACCTGCCGCTGCAGGAGCGGGCGTGGGTCCGCCGGCGTTACGGCTCTACGCCGCTGGGTCGACTCGGCCGCGTCTACTACGACCTGGAGTACGATTTCGACACGCGCCGGGGCGAGCCGAAGATCGGCGACCGGCCGAAGACGATGGCCAACCTCCTGGAGTACGGCGGCGTGTGCCGTCATCAGGCCTACTACGCCAGCCGCGTGGCGAAGACGTTCGGCGTGCCGGCCCTGTACGACGTGGGCGCCGGGGCGCGCGGCGGGCACGCCTGGCTGGCGTATGTCGGCTGCGGCGGCGGGAGGAAGAAGGCCATGGACCTGCTCTTCATCGGCCGCTTCGACCACGACCGGTACTACACCGGCAGCGTCTACGATCCGGGCACCAGGACGTATACCCTGGACCGCGACGTGCAACTGGACATAGCGGCCATGATGCATTCTTACCTGGCCTTTCGCAGGTTTCAGGCGGCTTGGGTAGCGGTGGAGAAGAGTTGTGCGAGGCGTTCGGCCATTTTGCGTGAGCCCCTGCATCGGGGGGCACAGGCAAAAATCGTCTGCCGGATGG
>Ga0180433_10008915_pt1 | contig 12381 bp, 8 predicted proteins | sample SS_ome_8_FD_132980 | JGI IMG/M metagenome (GOLD analysis project Ga0180433, IMG submission 132980) | Hypersaline lake sediment archaeal communities from the Salton Sea, California, USA - SS_1_D_1 metaG | ecosystem: Environmental > Aquatic > Non-marine Saline and Alkaline > Hypersaline > Sediment... | reverse complement strand
CGAAGCAATAGAAATAAAATCGCTTTTTGCCTGGTCTAATTTTCTTAATTTCCGATTAGCTCGCTTCAATTCGTGGGTGGCTTTTTCAATTTCTTCTGTTAGTTTAATATTAAAATCTAAGGTTTCTCTATAAAGTATCGCATTTTCAATAGCAATAGCGGCTTGGGCGCCAATAACCTTTAATACTCTTAAATCTTCATCATTATACATATCGCCTGATTCTTTCGGCCCGAATACTAATAAGCCAATAATTTTATCTTTAGAGCTTAACGGATGAATTATCTCTATATTTAAATCAACTAAAAGGTTAATTATAGCTTTAGTTTTTTTATTATAATAATAATTTTTAACTTCTCCAATCACTATCGGCTCGTTTTTTTTTATTATTAATTTAGATAAATCTTTACTGCTTAGATATTTCTTCTTACTGAAATCTAAATGCTTTTTATATTTTACAATATAATTATCGTGATCTTCATCATAAGTCAATATACTAAAAGATTTTATATGAAAAGCCTTGTTTAAAGTATTATAAATAGTCTGATATATCTTGCGTATTTCTAAAGTTGATCTAAGTCTATCACTCAAAGATGCAATCACTTCCTGACTGCTATATAGAGATGAGAAAAAATACTTATTAGCTACCCGATAATAAAAATGCTTAATTGGTGAAAAAACTGAAATTGATAATACCAACAGTATAATATCTACCCAGTTAGTTAAATAATAAAATTTAAAGTTAATTAAATATTTAATAGCTAAAGCTGGAATTAAAATTGAAATTAAAGAAACTAAATAAACTGAATATCTCCGCATCACCATCTTAATATCCATCAGGCGGTGAGTAATAATAGCGTAGGCCATAATAGCCGGATATAAAGCTACAGTAAAATTAAGGTAAGGATAAATATTAATATTAAAAATCGGCAAATAAGAAGTCGCTCCCCCGGAAAATCCAATGGCCATAGCTAAAAAAAAGTATTTTATTTGCGCTCTTCTAATAGCTGAATGTTCCCGTAAAGCTATATATAATTTATAATGGCTAAAAAAAACTAAACTAACCCAAAGAAATACAAAAAAGGGATATAAAAAACCAGAACTCTTAAGATAATACATTGAAGAAAATTCATACTGCACCTTGCTCATGAACAGATTTGTATAATTAATAGCTAAGAAAAATAGTCCTAATAAATATGATGCTATAATTATTTTTCTTTTCTTTATCCCTAAAAATAAATAAGTAAAATGTAAAAAGAAAATCGGTATAAAAATTACTCCGGAATACATGACGCGCCACCAAAAAAGAGCCGCCTGGCTTTCTATCGCGGTAGCGGCTTTATATACACCAAATCCATAAATTGCTACGGAAAGAGCAAAAAGTAAAAAAATCTGATGCATTTTATTTTTTCTGTTTTTCAAAAATACAAAAATTCCAAATATTAAACTAGAAATTCCTGTTAATAATCCAGACCAAGCCCATAAATTCATATTTATATCTTGGATTGCGGCTAAACTAAAATTTAACTGCACTCCAAATGCATTACTTATACCTATATTTTACAATTTAACGCACTTTGTGTCAAAATAAATTCTTTATTAAAGCCTGCCATCAAATAAAAAAGAGCCAAGTCGTCTAACAAAACGTCTCGGCTCAAGAAGGTTTTCGCCCGTACGCAAATATCACGTCGGACGTAATTTCTTTTATGCCGCGCTCCTTAAAACCTTCGCGGCTTACTAGAATTTCTCGGTCCCTGTGTCTCTCGGGATACCGCTCATGCCACCACGAGGAAGACGTGGCGGCAAAGAAATCATACAATAGAGCTCCGTCTTCATAAGCATCTTCCCAGGTTTCCCTTTGGGCTGACACATTGATCAATCCGGCTTGCTGCAGCAAACTTTCAACTTCCCCAGCCTTCCGTGGCCAGAATTCAAACCGATAGCCCAGCACATATATAAACATGCGCCTCATGATGATCCTGAGAATCGCATCACACGCTTCCCAGTAATGAGTTGGGCCATGAGCTGATAGGGCTAGCTGACCGCCTTTTCTCAGAACTCGCACCATCTCAGAGATCATCTTCTCTTGATCCGGTACTAGGCCGAACACCATACTTGTTGCTACAACTTCAAAGCTCTCATCAGCAAACGGTAATGCCCCAGCATCAAGCTCTCGAAAGTCAGCATGATCATGATTGCATGTACTAGACTTTATCTTCCGTTCACATTCTCCTAGCATGTACTCTGAAGGATCCCCGCAAACCACTCTAGAGGCTCCCTCCTGCAAAGCTAAAAGAGGTAAAATCCCAGTACCACAGCCAACGTCCAACAGCTCCTTGCCATTTAAACAAACCCGGCTAAGAAGCTTTCTCGCAACTTTGGAAAAATGCGCTTCCCCTACCTGATCATACTCGCGAACTTGTGGAGAAAACTCCGCGTTATAGCCTCGCCTTAAGCGGCCTTTCATAGCCTCCTGGCTATTAATTCCTTTACGAAACCAAGCCAGGAGGTTATTGATATTCAAAGCGAGCAAGACTGGAAGCGAAAGCTTACCGGTCCACAACCATTTCCTCATAGGCCTCCACCTCCTCCTATATCTTTCCCGCCAATTCGTCGCCCAGCCAAAGGCCCAGGGCCATAATTGTCATCATCGGCGGCAAACCCGGGACTTCTGGAAATGAACTACAATCAGAGACATACAATCCTTCAACTCCCTTAACTTGCAGGCTGCTATCAACTACTTCACCCACAGCCGCTGTCCCACCAGGGTGAGCTCCGCGCGGATGTTTGGTGTGTATGATGTCTCTGACTCCCATCTCTTTCAAGATCTTTGCTGACATCTTTGCGCCAGCTTCAAGCTTTCCCCAATCATCGTCGGTGGGCGTCTTGCTGATTGAACCGTTTCTATGTACACGACCAACCATCTTATCCTTTATCTTAGCCATGATACCCACTTCATTTTCCCGCCAGGATCCTAGATGCTTTAGGATCCACCACAATTGCGGACAGGATATAACGGCCTGCGACCAGGGATCCACAAATGGCGACAGTAGAAATCCTTGTTCTTCGTGAAAGTCCAAACATACTGCTCCCATGGTTGGACCCATGAGCTGTGACAAATCATCAACAATTCCGTAAGTGGCGTTGAAAAAATCCACGAACAAATGATTGCCTGCGTTAATTCCGGATTGCTGTAAAATAACCGGCGTGTTTAACCCACCGGCCGCTAGCACAACAATCTTGCTTCTGAACTCCTTGCCATTACGGGTTTTTACTCCGTAAACCTCTCCGCTAGTATGCAACACCTCAACTACCTTAGTCGAGGTCATGAGTTTGGCGTTATTATCAATGGCCTGATTTACATAAAGCCGAGCATCAGTTTTCGTACCAGTGGGACAGCCGAACACGCACTCGCCGCAACGTTTGCAGTTTCTGCCTAAATCAAGGCCTTTGGGCATCGGTACCATGCTAAGGCCCATGCTTTGGGCTGTTTCCATGATCTTCCTGGTGCCCTTATCCATTCTTTGGATCGGCAAAGGCTGAACGCCCAGGTCTCTTTCTATTTCCTGAAAAGCGCTCTCCAAGTCAATGCCATGGGACAAAAACACATCTTGCAAGCTTCTGACCATACTGCCGCCGGCAAACACAGTTGTTCCGCCAACGTTTTCAGAGTAGTAAATTGTGGCAAATTGGTCAGACATGCTCAAAGCGGCGAAGTTATGGTAATACCGATTTGAAATTGCAGTTGTCCAGCAACTACCTAGGTGAGCCGGATTCACCCATGGCCCAGCCTCGATAATCAAAACCCTTAAGCCAGCCGCAGCCAGCTTTGCAGCTAGCGGAGCTCCGCCAGCACCTGATCCAACAACTATTACATCATGCTCTTCGTATGCTTTCATTTTCCTTTTCCTCCTGTCCTGTAAAAAAAGGGGGTCTCTTGAAAAGATCTACCCCCTTGAATGTTAGATTTAATCAAATCTGAGTAACCCTCACGGGCTATTCAGTACAGTTTACCGCCCTGGTAATGGCGGCAAGAAGAAGCCAAGCTCTTCAGACGCTTCCCAGACAACATCAAGCTGATCCAAATCGATATGGCTGACCTCGTTATGAGTCCAGCCCTTATACGCATGCACCATTGTACCAGCGTGGCAGGCATACGTAACACCAGGCCAAAGCCTCATCGTGAATGCCAGGTTAGTAATCTTCGGATCATAGGCCAACAATCCTCCTTCTACTGCATAGATATCTGTTAGTGACCTTATAACTCTGCTAGAAAGAGGATTAGGTACTGAGAAATTCAATACCACTGCGCCTTTGGGAATATAACGCAAAAGCCTTTGGTTGGCTGGAGTAGCTTTCCCGGTAATCCAAATTTTGCAGTCTTGGCCATCTTGTAAAGACTCGGCCCATTCTAAATATATAGCCGAATCACCAGCCTCCTTCTGAATTCTTTGAAATCGCTTTTCGCTGCCAGTATACATCTTAACAGTGATCCTGGCTTTAGCTAGAGTAATAGCAGTGGCCCGCCCAATCTTTGAAGTTGCTCCAGTTAAAAACACTACTGGAGAATCTATCTTGAATCTCTCGATTAGACGATTAACTTGGCGAATAACCGTGGCTGCAGTTAAAGTATCCCCGTGAACAACTGGAATTCTCAACCTTTCACCCAACCTTTGGATAATCTTTTGGCCGCCCGCTGTTAATCCTTCTGCTTTTACTAAGGCTCCTAGCCCAACAACATCAGCGCCTTTTTCTTGCGCACTGATAACACTTTCACAAATCCGGGATATGATATTATCTGCCTTGCTTCCCAGAAATAATCTTAAAGCCCGAAATAGGAAAATCTTTGTCCTGGCTGTAAGCATAAAATGCCAGGCCATATTTCGGAGTAAATAGGTTTCACCTTTCAAGGCATTACCAAAAGAAAACTCATCTACAACGTCATAGGATCTCTTGCCTTTTAAGTACAATAAAGACATCAGCGCACAAATCGGCCATAGAAAGAACCAGCGTTTAGCATGCTCCGGATGCCTATGCAGGTCTTTAACGTACCACAATAACCAGTTGCTATTCTCAACCCAATGGGCCAAGAATACGAATTTTTTCTCCCCAGCCATTTTATCCCCCTATATCAAACGCTAGATAGCCCCTCCGGACTAATTATCTGCCATCCATGGCGCGCCATCCATGGCACAAAGATCCTCTTTGCCTCTCCTCTTCCATTCACGCTTTCAAGCTTTCATATATGAATTTTAAAAGAGCCCAGTAGTAGCGCCCTCCAAATACTAACTACAATTTTAATTCTAAATGATTCATGAAAAATTTAGAATTAAAATTATAATTATTACTGCTAAACTTAAAAAAACTAACCTAGCTAGATCAGTTTTTATCTTTAAATAACAAGAAAAAATTTCACTTTAAATTCAAATGTAGAACTTTATATAATTTTTATTATCATTTATAATTATATCGTTCTCCTTGAATTCTTTAGCTTACTTTAGAGTATAAAGCCAAAAATGATATTCTAACTAATATAATAATGATAACACAACAATAGTATAACCACAACACTCTAGTTAACTAAAAAAAACAACTAAATAAAGACTAATATTAAATAATTTATTATATACAACTAGATATTATACATTTTATCCACAGCATGCTTTTCCAAGTTAATCCTAATTGCTGCAATTATAATAATGAGTGTCAGTTTGGGTTTACACTCTATCCTTCTCGTGTTAACCTAAATATTAACGGGATATAGTATAGCCAGTCTGTCTAAAAAACTATAATATTTATATTTCCGCCTCACTTTAGTGAGTTTTTGTTAGCTATTACTAGGTACTATGTTTTTAACTCTGACTAAAGTCAGGTAGAAATTTGAATTTTTAAGATAGTGTGGGGGCAAGCGCGAAAAAATTTACCGGGACGTGGCCTAGTGGTTAGGGCGCATGGCTGGGGGCCATGAGATCGCTGGTTCAAATCCAGTCGTCCCGACAAGGTATCCCGACATAACAACAAAAAAATAACAAAAAACTGCGTCATCACTAAGACTCAGTTTTTTAATATTACTTATTACTAATTTTACATATTTTACTAATTACTATATTTACTTCCAAGAAATAATAAAATCTGTACACGGCTCATCATCAAAAGTTTTTTGCTTAACAATAACTTTAACATCCTTAGCTCCGGTCATTCCGAGCGCGTTTATCATCCAGCCCTTAATCGTATATTCATTGATTTTTTCCATCTTACCGAATTCAGTAACTCTGACCAGGCAGCCTTTTTGATTGTTCTCAATAACCTCCATGATGGAATTCTTATAATAAGTAGGGAATATAACGCTAGCCCGCTTCACTAAAAAATTAGGCGTGCCAAATTTTATAAATAATCTTAAAAATCCCTTTAAAGCATATTCAGCGTCAGCCCGGCCCACATCAAGAGCGCCCTGAAAATCTCCATGATAAAAGAAATCACAAAGCTTTTCAACTGGTTTTAAATAATACTCTTTTAACGGGTACCATTTATACGGCACAATTCCTCTTTTGTAAGCATTTCTGACTCTATCAGGCAAAGCATTAAGCCATTTCTTATAACCGCTAGTACCAAACTTTTCCTTAATAAACCTTGGCACCACTATTAAAGATTCCCCCTTTATCTTCATATATTTATTTTTATTATTTTACTTATATTATAGCATTTTTATCAACTTTACAAAACATTTTTATAAAATAAAAAAGCAGGTGACAAAGGTGTCAACCTGCTATTTGCTAACTTCATTGAGTTAGCTCGCGTTAAATTCCCCTCCTTTTCATTTTCTCATTCGCGATTCGCGGACTAAGCAATATCTGGTGCTAATCAGATCAAGATATCAATACAAAGTCCACTTTATCCTATTTCTTTCGTTTAACTCCATCCTGCTGACTACGATCTTAAAATCCTTTAAATCTTCCGGAGGAAATGCAGCGCAGCACGGAATCTTATTATGATATCCTCCGCCCAAAGGAAATAGTACCCAGCCATCAGGCCCGACAATATGATAAATCTTTGCTCCAGCAGCAACCACCATGGCTACCTCTTGCCTGGATGGTTCAGGATATACTTCATTTAACACTACTGACTCTGGCCAGATATATGGCAGATACTGTTTTAGGGCTCCTCTCTTGGTCAAGTTGAGAATTATCGTAGGTTCACCCTTGAGGTCAACACTTATTTCATCCCTAAACTTTCCCATAGTATCAATATCAATGGCCTCAAAACCTTGAAAGCCTTTTTGAGGAATTAGCCTCATTAATTCTTGGCCCACAAATCCTCTACTGCCTATTACCACAATATTGGTTTCGCTGGCTGTTAAATTCTCCAGCTCCATAGTCTTGTCAATAGCTTTCATGACAGCTATTACCGTTGTTTCCTGCTCCTCTAAGCTATTAGACACACCCAGTTTAGTCTCAATACTGGGTAAAATACCGGCCTTTGTTTTTCTGGGAGCGCCAATATTTTGCCTTAATAGCCCAAACCTTTCCTCTACGCTCGCCAACTTCTCTCGAGCAATGCCATTGCGATAGTTTTTTGAACCGGGTTCAAATTCCGACTCAAAAGCAGTAATGCAAAAAACCAAGATGAACCTTTTGTTCTGGAAAAATAAATCCACTGGAATTATTTTCCATTCCTCTTTTTTGCACCATCTCGCAAACCATGTATAGAGAAAACGCCTCTGGTAGTATTTGTTAACAGCGTAAACTAAAAAAACCGATCTGATAGGCCTTTTTTCTTCAGGCCATCTTTTATTGATTAGGCCCACCAGCTTATGCTGCCATTGATATGAAAACAGAAAGTACAAAATCAGCACACCAATCTTGACTAGATGAGCAACTATTGCCAGTCCCAACTTTGTTATCCTTTTCATTTCCCCTCCCCCGAATATGATTCAATGATTACATGCTATTGTCTGTTAATGGCTTTATTGGCCATATTATCTGCAAAAGATCAATATATTAAAATATACCATATTTTTATAAAAAGCAAGCATGGATCAATGTTTATTAAAGTAAACCATTTATCTTTTTATTTAATATAAGCTAAAAATTTTATTTTTCTATTATTATTTAATATGAATCTAATTTAAAAATAATAAAATATTTTTGTAAAGAAAAATATTATTGACAGAATTCATATTCTGTTATATAATGCTATAAAGGAGTGCAAACAAAAAAACAGAGAAAGGAGGCGATTGCAGTGACGAAATTCGGAGTAATAGATGTTCAAGGAGACGAAGTCGAAATTCTGGTTCTTACTCCTGCCGAGCTTGATGCTCGGCAAAAAGAAATCGTTGCAGAAATACAAAGCAACGAACTCGAACTTTCAAACTATGCATCCGTATTTCCACTTCCGGAAAAAAGTGATCGCTTTCTACGCAGAGCGAGACAATACGAACCGGATTTTGAGATTCCCGAAGATGCAACCCTGATGGCCGTTGCTTAACAGCGACGCGCCATTTCCACAAGCCTCTGCGCAGTTCTTCTATGTACAGAGGCTTCTTTCTTTCTAAAAAAATTCTTGACCATTATCTGGCCAAGGAGGAGGCTATGCATGTTCTAATTACCCTGGATAATAAACACCGAGTCATAATAAAAGCATACAATAGCAGAAAAGAAGCGTATGCATCTAACCAGTGGAAAGACATTCGTGATGATGAGAATTACGGGATTATTGTCTTGCTAGATCTTGAGGATGGGATAAATAAAAATCTTGCATTAGAGACAATAAGATACTACCATCCCAAGCAAGATCCGTACGAGTTGCTTCAAGGGGCAATAGCTGAACTTGAAGCTTCTGCCTGCTGAGTTCTTTTCGGAAAACAATCACCAGTCCCCATGATCAATATCTTCTAGATCATCGGGGCTCTTTTTTTATAATATTAAGACTTAAATATTTTGATTGATTGCCATAATGCATAGTGATTTTTATTAGTATTTTAATGACTAACATTTTAGACAACAACCTGCCTGTCGGCAGACAGGTAAATAGTAAACAGTAAACAGCATACGAATATTAGTTTCTTAACTATTTACTGTTTACTATTTACTGTTTACTTTCACGCGCTCATAACTAAAAGCATACTAATTCAAATAGTATATTCGTTTAAAAAAATAAACACGTAATCCTCATATTAAAAAAACCCTGGTAAAAGCTGACCAAGAATTGGCATGATATCAATGGGTTCCTAGGTTTTACTACCCAGAATTATTACTGATACTACTAAACAGATTTTTTGCATCCATTTTAGCTAGTACTAATAATAAATTTCTCCCCTGCTTCCTTATCCACAAGCCTCGGCTATAGGATATATCAGAATGCCAAATAATGATTTAGTCCAAAACTTGCGTCAGCTTTTATCAGAGCTCTTACACCTTATATTATAGCATATCAATCATTAAATTCAAATTAATTTCTTACTTATCAAACGATTTTAAAAAATAACTTTCATGCTTATTGATAACTATCGTTGATTGATAAAGTATACTCCCACAAATCAACAAATCTATTCACAAATATACAAATTCACCTTTAAATAAAGAGGTGTCATATTTGTGAATTTGTGAAAGGATTTGTAAATTTGTGGGATAAAAAGGGTGCTAAACTAAATATTATTTAAATGACCAGCTGGATTATTTCGCCAAGAATAAGTGTGCATTCACATTGCCAAAACCATAATATAAAGTTATAATGATTTTATAAGCCAACTGATTGGTTTATATTTTGTTGTATACTAAAACAACGATTACTATATCGTCCCCCTCCTCAGTTGAGGAGGGGTCAGGGGTGGTGTTGCTGTGTCAAATCCAATGAACCATAATTTCTCCCTGTATTATACAACATCTAATTTATAAAGAAACCTTCATGGAAGAAACAAGGGAAAGCCAACCAAATCTAGATTTAGAAAAACCTAAAAAAAGTAAATTAAGAAGAATCTTTAAATTTTCTATTTACTTGTCTACCTTTTTTGTGGTGCTGTTTATAATTTTTTCCAGTAATGTCTTGATGTCAGATAAAAGCGCGCCTAGCTGGTTAGATAAAATTCCGATTATCGGCCAAATTAAGCATCTGGCTGAAAGCGCAGACAAGCAGCTTAAAGGAGAAGACCGGGACCAGATTAATGTTTTACTTTTAGGCATGGGCGGAATTAATCATGAAGGCGCTTACTTAACCGATACTATAATGCTTGCTACCCTAGAGCCGTCAACAAAAAAAGTAGCGCTTGTATCCATTCCCCGGGATATGACTATTCCGATGGAAGAGCTGGGCTGGCGAAAAATAAATAATGTTAATGCCTACGCCGAAGTAGACCAGCCCGGCAGCGGCGGCTTAGCCGTCAGCCAGGCCCTGGCTGACACTCTAAATATACCAATTGACTATTATGCCCGAGTTGACTTTCAGGGCTTTGTTAATATTGTTGATGAAATAGGTAAAATTGAAGTTGAGGTGGAAAATACTTTAGACGATCCGAAATATCCTATTTCTGGCAGGGAAGAAGCCGAGCCTTATGAAGACCGATTTGAGCATCTTTATATTCCGGCTGGCCAACAGAAAATGGACGGTGAATTAGCTTTAAAATACGCTCGCTCGCGAAATGCTATCGGCATCGAAGGCTCTGACTTTGCCCGCGCCAAAAGGCAGCAAAAAATAATCTTAGCGGTAAAAGAAAAAATCCTTAATAAATATATTATTTTTAAGCCGCGCTTAATTTCAAAAATTATTAATGAATTTCAGGATCATGTGGCCACTAATTTAAAAGTCTGGGAAGTAATTAAGCTTTGGAATATGTTTAAAGATGTAAATAAAGATAATATTACCACTAAAGTTTTAGATAATAGTCATAATGGCTTATTAAAAGATATTATCACTGAAGAGGGCGCTTATGTATTATATCCAAGAAGCGGCGATTATGCTGAAATTCAATATTTAGTTAATAACATTTTTTCCGACGCCCCCCAAGAAGCTAAAGCCAACGTCATAGTAGAAAAAGCTTCGGTGGAAATTAGAAACGGCACCTGGATTAACGGCCTGGCCAGCCAAAAAGCCATGGACTTAGAAAAATTCGGCTTTAATGTTATCCGTATTGGCAATTCCAGCAGGCAAAACTTCCAAAAGTCTGTCATCTATGATTTGACCTTTGGTGAAAAAATAAAATCTCTTACTATACTAAAAGAAAAAACTAATGCGAACGTTTCTTTTGAACTCCCGCAATGGCTGCAAGATGATATTACTAAAGACCTGGCTTATGAAACAAACCCAGAACAACCTGATTTCATTCTGATCTTAGGGCAAGACGCAGATGAAACTTCTTCAGGCACGGCTAACCCAGAACTATAACCTATAACTTATAACCTATAACTCATAACTGCCTTTCAAGTGTTATATGTTATAGGTTATGAGTTATAAACTAGGAAACAAACTTCTCCCAGTAGTCATATTCGGCCGCACCAACGTTGGTAAATCCACCCTCTTCAATACTTTAACTGAAAAAAACCAAGCCCTGGTTTCTAATATTGAAGGCACTACCAGGGACGCCAATATCAACGAGGTTGAATGGCAAGGCAGGACCTTTAAACTAATTGATACTGGGGGAATAATGGATGTTAAATATTTGGGAAGAAATAAAGTTAAGGCCGAAGGAATTGACGCCGAAGTGCAAGCTCAAGTTCGCGCTTACTTAAAGCAAGCAAGCTTAATTTTATTTTTGGTTGATAATAAAACCGGGCTTTTACCGGCTGACAAGGAAATGGCCTCATTTTTAAAAAAGAGCCATATACTAAAAGATAAAATTTTATTAATCGCCAATAAAGTTGATAATATTAAAGATGCTCCAAAAACTGCTGAATTTCATAAACTAGCTCTAGGCGAACCAATTCCCATTTCCGCTGCCAACGGCTCTGGCACCGGCGACATGCTAGACTTAGTTTTAAAAAAACTAAAGCTTAAAAAATCAACCAAACCTGTTCAGCTAGACACCCCTCTCCTTGATAGGAGAGGGGTTGGGGGTGAGGTCAAAGCATGCATCATCGGTAAACCCAATGTGGGAAAATCCAGCCTGCTAAATTCTTTACTAGGATATAAGCGGGTAATTGTCAGTGATAAGCCGGACACCACCCGCGAACCGCAAAACACTGAAATTATGTATAAAAACAGGCCGATTACCCTAATTGACACCGCTGGTATTTCTAAAAAAGGCACTAAATCTAAAGGCTTAGAAAAATCAGGCATAATTAAGTCGCTCCAAGCTTTAAAAAAATCCGATATCGCCTTGTTAGTTATTGACCTAAATGACGGCATTACTCATCAGGACCAAAAACTAGTGGAGGAAATTATCGGCCGGCAAGT
>Ga0180433_10008914_pt1 | contig 12385 bp, 8 predicted proteins | sample SS_ome_8_FD_132980 | JGI IMG/M metagenome (GOLD analysis project Ga0180433, IMG submission 132980) | Hypersaline lake sediment archaeal communities from the Salton Sea, California, USA - SS_1_D_1 metaG | ecosystem: Environmental > Aquatic > Non-marine Saline and Alkaline > Hypersaline > Sediment... | reverse complement strand
CATTTGTGGATTCGTATATTACTATTTGTTGTGTAGTAGCTATATCATTACAGGAAAAATGAGCTACATTATCATAATTCACTACAAATGTCCTGCATGGATATTCGCCCAATACAGCAGAATACAGATTACCATACACTGAAGGATCAATATCATGATAAGCCCCGAAAATAGTATTGTGAAATAAACTTGTTGATGGTAATGACGCACTGTAAGACCATGCACAGTAATCATTGGCTGAATTAATGTCAAAAGTTACTACACCATTTGCTCCAACAACGATCTGGTTATACATATTCCCGTAAAAGCAAAAATTAAATGGCAGGTCAACTATATCACTCCATATATCATCAATATTTACCAGAATAGGAGTTCCGGTATTATACGGATACGGAGGTGCATACGGAATAGATGACGCAATATAATCCGTGGTTTCACCAGTCTCCAGTACTGTCGCTGTTAAAGTTGCACATGGCACACAATCCAGTGTTACATCATCACCAGCATCAATATCCGGACAACCGGGAGCCTGTGCAAAAATATTAATAGAAAATAATAAACTTAAAATAGCAAAACATGCATTTTTCATGGTTCTTGGGGTTTAATATTTAACAAAACAACTTTTCCGCAGGGGTATTTTTCGGTTTGTTGCCTGTTAACAATTCATTTCAATAGATGTTAAATTTTTAACGCATTTATTAATTTTTAACATTATTGTTATTATAGACGTATTTTATTTCAAATGGTTGCCTGTATTTAACTTTTTTTGCAATTTTTTATATTCTTTGCGATTTTTAATAACAACATGCCTTTTCGCTTATTATCTGCCTCATATTTTTCATTACATGCAACAAAATCTTATTCTTTTCATAAAACAAGTAATAAACTATAACTTCACAGTATAAAAAAAATTGATAAATGGTATAAAAAAACAGTTAAGCGGGCAGGTATTTAAAATTACCGGGCTCCCCGGCACTTTTCATACAGCATTTGAGGGATTGTAAATTTAAATATTTACATTTGTTACTACACATCACAATATAATACTTACATTAATTAACACATGAAAACTCTAAGAAGCACATTTCTGTCAGTTATTCTGCTTTTCATACTGTTCTCTTCCATTGCACAGGAAAATGAGTACTATGTGGGAGAGAACGAAGTATATATAGAGATACATTTTAAAAATTTCAAAGGCAAACCTCTGGTAAGGGAGAATGTTACTCTGACTGAAACCCGGTCAGGTCTGAACAAAAAATTTACAAGTAATGCGTCAGGTATTATAAAATTTGTAGCGCATTACGGAGAGAAATATGATATCAGTTTTAAGCATGATAAGCACTATGCAGAGCTTTTAACCCCAAAAACAAGGATGGCACGCCCTATGATAGTAACAGTCGTATATGAAGGTACTGCATATATTGAAAAACGAGAAAAAGATCGTGAGGAATTTGAGAAGATGGCGCTGGAGCGATGGAAAACAAAGGATGCGGTAAAATTCAAGGAAGATCTTGACAAATACTCGGGTGGCGATTATAATTTTGAAAAAGAAACCGTATTAAAAGTGTTCAAACGCAATCCACACTGGAAAGACAAACTGATAGTCACTGATATCACAGGTAGCATGTACCCTTATGTAGGGCAGGTTCTGTTATGGTTCAAACTGAATTATCTAAATGAAAAAGCCACAAAGCTAGCTTTTTTTAATGACGGAGATCAGAAAGATGAGCTGGAAAAGGAGATCGGTAAGGCAGGGGGCATTTATTACTGCCCTGACTGTGATGTTGAGTCTTTGACAGACACTATGATAAGCGCTATGGTTGGAGGTTACGGAGGGCGGTGCCCGGAGAATGATCTCGAAGCAGTAATCAGATCAGCTAACGAAATGCCGAAATTTAAAGAGCTTATCCTGATAGCAGATAATAACAGCCCTGTAAGGGATATCGAACTGCTGAACAAGGTAAAGGTGCCAGTCCGGATTATACTTTGCGGTGTTAATGACCGGGTGTCATTCGAATACCTGAAGATCGCTTACCGTACAAAAGGCTCTGTGCATACAATAGAAGAAGATATAACAAGTATTGCATTATTAAAAGAAGGTGAAAAAATACTGATAGGCGGAAGAGGATATAAACTGGTGAACGGGGAATTTATCCTTGTGTCCGGTCAATGATAACCCATAAAACTAACTGTACCTTTTTCTTATCAGTGCAGGAGTAAGCACACATCCGAAGAGCTGATATCCATCGCCTTTCCTTTCAAGGATTATCCTTTGCTTACCGGCTGACAATACTATGATGCGCCTGTAAACAAGCCCCTTCATATAAGGTACTACCGCAAGAAGGATATTCTTCAATGTCTCTTCAGAACTTATTTTATATACCAGGTCAGCCATTTACATTTTAGATTTATGATCTATGATCTATTTTTTGAAATCAAATGCATATACCGTGCCAAAAATTATTATCAGTAAATTATATCTATAAGCATCAAACAACAAATACCAAACCTGCCTGCCGACAGGCAGGTAACAAATAAACCTCAATTACCAAATATTCAATTACCGAAACCTTAGTTTTGAATTTTGATCATTGAAGATTGGTTATTGTTTGAGATTTTGGCATAGCCATCACTATGTGAGGTGCTTGTCATTTGGAATTTCACTTTTATTATATAACGAATTTTCTTACCGTTTTATTACCGGATAGTAAATATTATAACAAATTGCATATTTTTATCTTATTATTTTTTTATTCTTTACTAATTATTTTTTATTCTTCTTTATCTTATTTTTCTTTTTTTATTTTTATTTATTACTACTTTTTATTGTTTTTATATTATTATTTTATTGTTTTTCGTTAATAATTCATATATCATTTGTTTATTAAAGTTTTTCATATCCATAATACAATCAGAATAAACACATATACACTATTAGAATTATTTCGTATATTAGTATCGCTATGATTATATTAGTATGATTCGTCCCGATTTATCGGGATTAGCATCGCTTTATTTGTATATCAGATTATTAACATAACAAATACAAAAATGAAAAAGGCATTTCATTCCGTAAGCATCCTGTTATTATTAGCGGCATTGTTTTTTACCGGATGCAGTTCATCCCCGGAATCAAAGCTTGTAGGTAAATGGTGGTGTGAGGATAAGGGCATAGGTGTTGAATTCCATGCAAACGGGACAGTCAGTCTTGTTGAAGATGACTGGGAAGAAGTATTTGGCGAAGGCACATACAAAGTGGATTTTTCTGCAACACCAATTGCAATTGATTTTGTTGTTGACGAGCTTGAGGGATCAAATATGTCGATAATTGAATTTGTTGATGACAACACGATCCGTCTTACAGAACCCCGGACAGAGCGACCAACTGATTTTGATGGTGCTGTTGAGTTGAAGAAAATGGAATAGAAAGCCTTAACTATTGACTTTTATTTTTTAACTTAAATTTTGTCAGTCATTAGTTCTTCCCTGCCCTTCTTTGAAATCACTTAATGGAATATTTATTCTCTGTAACCAGTTGTAATTATTATTCCATTCCCTGAACAATTCTACCTTTGACCCGTTATTTTCAACCCAGCTGATCTCTCCTTCGCTTGTTACTCTCAGTTCGCTGATCATATTGGCTAACGTTTCAAGATACCCGCTATTCTTCAGTTCAATAAAATATGGGCAATAATAACCGACACAAAAATTATCACTCACACCACATCCAGCCTGTATTGAATCGCAAATAGAATTATATGAAACAATGAACTGCTCAACATTGCTTCTTTCCTGGAAAATGTCACTCAGGCTTATATCCGGGTCTTCGATCTCTTTCCCTGTCTCATCTGTAGTAACTATATCAACATTCATATCTCCACTTTTCATCATTTCCATGATCATTGTGGCAAGCAGTTCGGCCTGGGGAGATTCACTCTTATACACAATGTTATTGTATTGATCCCGGATTACATAGTCATCAATATAGGATGTTACTCCTGATTCGCCCTTTTTCCCGGTTTGCAAATCCATTTCTTTAAAAAGGAACGGAATAAGGCTGGTAGTCCTTTCATCTTCTTCTTGTGAAAGGAAAAAAATCAGGGTGGATAATATAAAGGGTATCTTTTTTTCATATATGTGATATGTAACAGAAAGATAAAAATGTGAATCATAGTTTTCATGATCAAGCAATATTGATTTCTGGAAACATTCGCCTGCCTGATCATACTTTTCTTTACGAAAATACTTAATACCCTCAGAATGAAAAAATCCGGAAAGTGCAGTATCTCTGATACCTTTAATAAATAAACTGTCGCCCTGCAAATAATATCGCTCGCTCAGAACAGAATTTTCCTGAAGGTTTTTTATCTTTCCTAAATAAACAGACTTGCTGAACTTCTTCATAAATTTATCACATACAATCCTGCAACTGTCATATTCTGCGATCTCATTATAACATTCCGCCAGCTCATATAAAGCTCCTGCATGGTTCGAATCAAGACTTAGCGTCTCATAATATCCGCTTATTGCTTCAGCATACTCCCCGGTCAGTTTCCGGTTATGCGCTTTTCTGAAGGAAAGGTTAACTAAAAACAACTCTCTTCCTTCCCATCCTGTTATCTTCGTTTTATTTCTGTTCAGGTCATAAAACACCTGTGGAAATGATTTAAATGAATGCTCCAATATATACAGCTCTTTTAGCTGCTTCAGATTGCTCATCTCCACAGGCAGGTCTGCAATCGGATTATCACTGATATTAAGGATTTGCAGGTCTGCAAGATCTCCTATTGATGAAGGCAGCTCTGCTAACCGGTTGGAATAAAGATAAAGCTCCTGCAGGTTGCCTAATCTGCCGATTTCCGGGGGAAGGGACGAAAAATCATTATCACTTAATGATAAAATTTCCAGGTTATGCAACTGGTGAATATCTGATGAAAGAGAGCTTATCCGGTTACTTTGCAAAAATAATTTTGTTAAACTGGTCAATAAATAGAACTCTTCAGGTATTTGGGAGATCTGATTATCTGCTAAGGATAATGCATAAAGATTATGCAGATTACCAATCTCTCCGGGTATAACAGCAATATTATTACTGTCAGCAAATAATCCGGTTAATTCTCTCATTTGTGATATTCCGGCAGGAATATTACATATATTATTTTGATAAATAAACAAGCTTTCGAGATTTACCAGTTTGGTTATCTCTTCCGGAAATCCTGAAATTTTATTATTATTAAGGTAAAGATATTGCAGATCCTGTAATTCACTTATTTCCTGTGGTATTGTATCAATCTTATTGTAAGACAATCCTAACACCTTAAGATATCTCAGATTTTTAATACCTGCAGGAACATCACCTATTTTATTTGAATCAAGTAACAGTATCCTCAGGTTGGTCATATTTAATATTTCAGGTGGAAACTCCTGAAGACCTTCATTAGACAGATCAAGCTTATATACTTTCTCAGGCTTTCTGGCAGCCTTTTTCAGTTTAGTAAAATAAGGTATAGCTTTAAGGTCTTCCCATAAGATCTCATCAGTTTCCTGGGGAAAACATATATGGATATTATAAAAAAATAAAGCAAATAAAATTAAACATCTGATAGCCATACATTGAATGATCATTTGATATTAAGCTCTTTTGATATCTCTGCCGGAATATCCATTCCGTTATCCTTTGCCTGCTGAATGTATATTCTGGCATTATCGTCTTCGTTATTATAATAATAGCTTAATCCGAGAAAATATTGGGCATCACTCAAATAAGGATGGTCTGTGGCTTCATAGATCTCAACTGCTTTCCTTCCATTCTCAATTGCCAGGTCATATTTTTTAAGTTCAATATAAATAATTATTACCCCGTAATATGATTCAGGATCATCAGGATCAATCTCTTTTAGCTTATCATATTCATTGACCGCTTTATCATAATCCCTTTGGATCCTATATAACAACCCCAGGTTCATGTGAGCCATCTTCCCGTTTGGATAAAGCTCAATAGATTTCAAATAATATTCTTCTGCTTTTTTAAAATCCCCCAGATTTCTGTAGCATACACCTATATTATCATAAGCTTCAACAAATTTGTCATCATATTTCAAAGATTTTTTATAATATTTAATTGCTTTTTTAAAATCCCTGACCTGGGAATATTTGACACCGGTCATGTAAAACTTCATTGCTTCTTCAGACTCTGTTCCGTCATACATACCGGCATTCATTGTTTTAGCAGCCTGTTTTTTTTCCTTTTTGGATTGTGAGAATCCGGCTGTGCAAAGAACTATAAGAAAAAACAATAAAAACGATATCCGCAGTAATGAATGTGCTTTCATAGTTTGTTGGTTTTAAATTAAATAACTGTAAATATTTATTAAAAGTATAAAATATTATTTAATCTTATCCCCCGCTGGCGGAAATTTTTTCCGCTCCTGTTATAATTTCCTAATACCCTTCAACCCATACTTTTTCCGAATAAACACCCTTATCCGTAATAACTCTCACTATAAAACACCCTGTACGTTCTTTAAGGTATAATCGTACTTTACTGGAATTTCCCGGGGCACTACGATGAATAACTTCCCTGCCGGTAAGGTCATAAACGGTAATGATCAGTGTGCCGGTAATATTTTCTTTAGAAGCAACAACGATCTCATCTTTTCCTGTACTGTAAATATTTATAGGGTCGCTGCCCGCAGGTTCATTTATTTCAGTGGTAGTGGGATAAAAATGAATAACAAACCTGTAAACAGTATCCGCAGGAGTTGCGGTGAACTGGTATTCCGGATCCTGTACCAGGTCAGTCATCTGTTGTTCCGGGATATCCTCCAGAATTACGGATGTTGCAGGATCAAAACTTTGCAGATTGGATGCTGTGATAGTATAGTTACCCGAAGCAGGTGCGAGAAAACCAACTGCCACAGACGTATCATTCAAAAGCTCCGGCAATGTGTTGATCGATACATTAATGCTGTCACTTGCAATTAACGAAAACAGTGAAGGCGCCTGACTCATTCCGGGAAGTTTATAAGCGTCATAGTCAGCGTCAAATCCTTCTGTGGCTCCTTCAACGAACAGGATTGCGGTTTCGTCTGTGTAGCTTCCATTGCCGGACACTGCCAGATTCAGGTAATCATTGGTCACGTCCTTATAATATGGCTGCTGATCAACGGTCCTTACATCATTATCCACACCCAGAGTACCTCCGGCAGGATCATTGCATTTCACGAAAAAGCCCTGCATGGCGGGAATGTACCTTGACCCGCCGTTGGTGGAGGCTCCTGTTGTTCCGTTATATGTAGCGTATTGTGTCTTGTTCCGGTAATATATCGTATTATCAATATTAAGTTTAGTCCATCCTGCCGGTGCACGCCAGTCAGCTGTTGAAGGATATGGGTTCCCGCACAGGTTCCAGCCGTCAACTGAGGGATCACCGGTATTACTATTGGTAACAGGAAGGCTGAGCGCCCCAGTGTTCAATATGCCGGTAAAATTAACAGTGACCGTATCATCCCTGTGTTCATCGTAACCATGCATAACAAACAGTGTATCGTCATTATCAAGATACTGCCAGTTTTGTTGCGGTTCAATATATTCTCTTACTGTAGCGCCCCAAAGCACATCTGTCACAGGGATATCGTCAACAGGGGTGGATATAAAATGGCTGAAACCTCCTGTAAGGTATTGTTGGACTATGGCAGTGCCGCCAATATTCACTGTTCCGTAATCTATCAAATAACCTGTGCCTGTAGAATCGGATCCTAATGTCAGGTTGCCTCCTATATTGAAGGTATTACCGGTATTGACAACCAGGCTTGCTCCCGGTCTGATGATACAGTAATTACAATCATTACCGGCATTCATAACAGGTTGATTGGGCACAGCTTCTATGACAGGATTGTCTGCAGCCACAGGCACAGCACCTCCACTCCAGTTCCCGCCTGTATTCCAGTCTGTATCAACAGCGCCTGTCCAGCTCATGAAGTCGCAGAGCATTAATACCCACCAGTCCTTATATCCCATGTCTTCCGTAATATCTCCGTCATTAGAGCCGGAATATCCGGCAATTATCAGCTCACCGCTGCCGGACAGTGTAGCTGCATTACCCCAGTCCCATTTCGATCCTCCCATTGTTTTCTGCCACACCAGGTTGCCGAGCGTATCGGTCTTCTGCAACCACAGATCATAATTCCCATAACCGACTGTCACATCACCATCCGATGATGATGAAGCGCCGGTCATTGCAAAACAGCTATCCTCTGTGGTGATGATGCTGTAGCTGCGATCATCATGGCTTCCACCTGTAGCTGTCTCCCATATTACTGTGCCTGCAGCATCAAGCCTTACTGTCCATGAGTCATAATCTCCCTGATGACCGGTTACGTCGCCATCAGAGGACATGGCAGAGCCGGTAATGACATATTCCCCGTCGTATGTCTGCACCGCTGCATTACCCCAGTCCTGATCACTGCCGCCCAGACTTTTCTGCCAGACCAGGCTGCCGGCATTGTCAAGTTTCACTATCCAGTAATCATACGATCCGTGGTTACCTGTCACATCACCGTCTGACGACGCAGAGGCTCCTGTCACCAGGAAGCCGTCATCCGTTGTCTGTATGACATGAGCGCCAAAATCTTCACCACTGCCACCGAATGATTTCTCCCATAATATATTGCCCAGGCTGTCGATCTTGACAACCCAGTAGTCGGCATTGCCATTATTGACCGTTACATCTCCGTCGGACGAATATGCAAAACCTGCCATTACATAATTGGTATCTTTGGTCTCAATAAGGGCATTGCACTGGTCGGACAAACTGCCTCCAAGCGATAGCTGCCGTGTGATATTACCCGATGAGTCAAGCCAGATCACCCACCAGTCGAAGTTGCCATGCGGTGCAGCTATGTCACCATCCTGTGAAGCTGAGGCGCCGGCAACCATATATCCGCCGTTATATGTCCGGATCACCGAAATTGCCTCATCCGTGCCTGATCCGCCATAAGACTTTTGCCACAGCATATTTCCCGTACTATTCAGCTTTATGATCCAGTAGTCGCTATACCCTTGGTTAACAGTCACATCACCGTCATCGGAATAAGTGCCTCCGGCTACCACAAACTCTCCTCCTGAAGTACCGGACACAGTATTGGCATAATCATCCACACTTCCCCCATATATATTCTGCAACAGGATGTCGGGTTGGGAAATGGCATAGCTGTGAATAAAAAAGATAAGGATAATAATAAGTATCAGGTGTAATAATCTCATAGGTATTATGATATTAGATAAAACAGGGTTATATACAAAAATAAGGATTTATTAAGAATAAAACATTATCCGGAGGAAAGTTAATGATTTTGGTGTCAGATGCCTGCCTGCCGGACAGGCAGGTTTCCACCTGACACATATAATAATAAGAATAATAAGGGACAGCTTCCGATTTATTTTCTTTTAATTCTCAGAATATCAATAGAATAGCGAGAGATAAATAAGAAGCTGTCCCTAATATTTTAATATTTAGGAGGGGTCTCCCGATAAATCGGGAGGGGGTGGTATAAATTAAATAAGGTGACCCGGGCATACGAAACAGGATGTGTTTGTTTTCAAAAGGAAGCAGCACCCTATATATTAAACTGAATATAAGTATTTTACAAAATTTTTAAAGGTGGCTGTCCCCATAGTTGTACCCATAGTTGTGAAAGGTGGCTGTCCCCATAGTTGTGTGGTTGACGTTCTCTTATCCTATAATAAACCTTTATTATTTGTCGTTATAATAATTGGTTATCTTATTTAAATATTACCCGGAAACATCAAAATACTTTCATCTGACATTCACTATTCTACTCTATTCAATTTGTTGAAAGTTATTACAGTTTGAATAGTTTAATATCACTACATTTTATTGTTTTAAACTATTTGCTATGAATAATTTGCGATTTATACTAAAAGGTATTGTTACCATAATTTTATTTTTTTTGTTTCAGTTAAAAATTTACTCTCAAACCTCACAGGATTCAACTATAAGTCGGGATTATGAAGGAGCTCTTGGTATTCCGGTAGTAAATGATATTTACGAAAAGATTCATACTAAAAATGATGAACATATACCTTATTATTATCTCAGGGAAGCTGATGTAATGTGGAAAAAAAGGATTTGGAGGATACTGGATCTGAAAGAGAAGATGAACCTGCCACTTTACTATCCTACTGATCCCATAGAAGACAGAATTAGCCTTATTGACCTTATATTGTATTGTGTGGACAAGGAAAATCTTGAAGTATATGATGCTGCATTAGATGATGAATTTAAAGTCCCAATGACATACAAACAGATAAGGGAAGAAGTGTTTGGTGCTGTGGATGAAGAATATGAGGTGGAAGATGTTGAAACAGGTATTATTTCGATGCGTATTATTAAAGGTGAGTTGCACTCAGAAGAGGTAAAACAATATATGCTGAAGGAAGTATGGTTTTTTGACAATCAACGTTCAATAATGGATGTAAGAATTATAGGATTATGTCCAATCCGGATTTATAGTCGCGAGGATAATCTTGGGATGGAAGAGGAACAAAAGCAAAAGGTATGTTGGGTATATTTTCCTTCACTGAGACATATCCTTTCAAGGATTGAAGTTTTTAATCCATATAATACTGTAGATAACAGATCATTTGATGATATTTTCATGAAAAGAAGATTTAGTTCATTTATTTGCCAGGAAGCTAATGTTTATGATAACAGATTTATTGGTTCATATAAGATAGGTATTGATATTATGTATGAATCTGAAAAAATAAAAGATTTTATCTTCAAAACAGAACATGATCTCTGGGAGTTTTAATTGATAATTAGAGACAGCTTTCGATTTAATTTCCTTTAATTCTCAGAATATCAACAGAATAGCGAGAGACAAATAAGAAGCTGTCCCTTTATTTCCCTATTATTTAATTCTTTGAAACGGATAAATCTGAGCTTTTGCCTGAATCAAACAATCAACTGGATGAATTATTTCATATAATGGAAATAAATCCGGACATAAAAATTAAAAGTACACGGGCATACGGATAACACAGGGAGTATAGAGAATAACCAAATACTATCAGAATTAAGAGCCAGGTCTGTAGTAAATTACTTAATCGAAAAAGGAATTAATAAGTCAAGGTTATTTTATCAAGGACATGGCAGCACAGTTCCCAAAGCATCAAATGATAGTGAAGAAGGTCGGAGAAAAAACAGGAGGGTGGAATTTAAAATTATTGATAATTAGGAATTAACTGGATACACTGTATAAAAAGTCGTATATTTACTTTAAAATAATAAGGTATAACAAAAATCCCGGAATGTTATAATATAATTAGGAATAAGTACAATTATCGTTTTTATTCGGGTAAAGGAGATAAAATATAATTGCTTTTGCGGAGATGTGTGCATATCCCTTAATTAATAATTTGGTATTATATTAATATAAATATATCAATATGAAAAATATCCTCCTGTTAGTACTAATATTAGTCAGCCTGATCAGTTTCAGCCAGAATGAAACCGAGAATCTAACCAAAACAAGGCTGTTAAAGATATATGTTAATTTCAACAGTTATGAAACTGAAACCATCGACCACTATTCAACATATTCAACAATTGAAGAGGGAAATTTTATTACTTACGGAAAAATATCCTTTGCGCTCGAAACTATTAAAAAGAAAAAAATTTCTCATGAGTTTGAACTAATGCCATTTTTTATTTCAATGAATAAATCATTGGAAACCCGGTATTATTATGGTTCAGGTAATTCAATCTCTTCTGGAGGAGAAAAAGTGATATGTCTTGAGGCCTACGGAAGATACCGGATTAATTATTGTTTTTCAAACTATAACAAAGGATTCAGACCTTTTATCGGTTTATCTACAGGATTGTTTTACAATCAGACATTTTTCAGACCTCAAATAGCGACGACTTTTCCTTCGGGCATTACCTGCTTTACTGTTCCGGTTGAAGTAGTATCCGGCTTTGACGTTAAATTGCATGACCGGTTACGTCTGGCTTTTGACATTCCGATTAACCTGAATAATATAGTTTTTGAATATGAATATAATGACAATCCTACATACCCTGAAAAGCTAAGGTCGTCAAAAGTGCTTTATGGAGTTTTTCTACCTAAGGCATATAATATAAAGTTAGGATTGTGTTATTCAATAAATTAACAATCTATATGAAAAATATTTTATTATTAATAGGACTTTCACTGGTATTTATTTCTTGTGAAAAAAAATATGAAATATTCGGTGATCTTACTACAATGGATGACATGTCTGAACCAAACAATTGTATTCTTGAAGAAATTTATATAAGTCAGTATTTTAATTCAATTGCCTACATCTCGGACTTTGAGAT
>Ga0180433_10008913_pt1 | contig 12386 bp, 7 predicted proteins | sample SS_ome_8_FD_132980 | JGI IMG/M metagenome (GOLD analysis project Ga0180433, IMG submission 132980) | Hypersaline lake sediment archaeal communities from the Salton Sea, California, USA - SS_1_D_1 metaG | ecosystem: Environmental > Aquatic > Non-marine Saline and Alkaline > Hypersaline > Sediment... | reverse complement strand
TGTACATGCCCGATTGCCTGAAGGCCGCCATCGACTTGATGGAAGCAGACTTCGACAAGCTTGTCCATCATTCCGATTTCAATGTGACCGGCATGAGCTTCACGGCCGGCGAGCTGGCCGCTGAAATCCAGAAGCACATTCCCGATTTCGTCTGTGAGTATGAACCTGATTTCCGGCAGGAGATCGCCGATTCATGGCCGAACAGCATCGATGACTCGGCGGCCAGGGAAGAATGGGGCTGGGAGCCAGACTATGATTTGGCCGCCATGACCGAGGACATGCTCACTGTGCTGCAAAAGCGCTTCGAAGAAGGCACGCTCAACTATTGACAGTAGCATCAATCATAAAAGCAGGGAGGACGAAGGCCGCCCTGTGAATATCCTGAGTGTAGTATTTTAAACCCGGCGGCAGAGTTCGCACAACCTGGAAAGGATCAGTTCCCTCAGAGAGAAAGCCGTAGCACCAGCTTCCTCCCGGATATGTCGGCGCCGGTCCGATATAGAGCTTGGGCTCGGCAAAAAGCTCGCCAAAGAACGAGACACACTCGTTAATAAAATCAAGATGATAGAAGGGCGAGCCCAGTTGAGGGACGATGACTCCCCCGGGATTCAAACAGCGCATCACTGATTCGTAAAAAGGTCTTTCATGAAGGGCCGCGGAAGGCCCTATGGGCTCAGAGGAATCGACCAACACGACATCAAACATCTCCTCGGTGCGGCGGAGAAACTCGGCACCGTCCTCGACATACAATTCATACCTTTCATCATTTTGAGCCTCTGACAACCAGGGAAAATACTTGGTCGCCACGGAAATGACATCCAGATCGATCTCGACGTGACAGACTCTCTTCACCGGATAACGAAGGACCTCTTTCAGGGTTCCGCCGTCCCCGCCGCCAATTATGAGGACACTGTCGAGAGAAGGTTGGGTTGCGCAGGCAGGATGAGCAAGCATTTCATGGTAGAAAAACTCATCCTTCTCGGTCGTTTGGACCAATCCGTCCAGCAGGAGGACTTTGCCGAATGTGTCATTGGCGAAAACTTCTATTTTCTGGAAAGGCGAGTTTCCGCTGAAGAGGAGAGAGCCGCTCCGAAAAAAAATGCCGAAGGATTCCGTGTGGTACTCTCGTATCTCCCAATTGAGTTTATTTTTTTGATTGTCAGATCCCATCAAATTCTCCACACATAAGGCTTGTTATCGGCAAGCACGCGTCCACGTTCAATTCCTTTCTCGAGATAAACGGGCAACGTAAAGAGAGCCGTGTGCAATCCTGGCCTGTAGAACGCAAGCTCCGGGAGCCCTCGTTCATCCCATCTCGCAGAAATCTCCGTCTCTGTCAAATGATCCTGATTCTCACTCTGTATCCCAAGCACAAAACCCCAAGGGAATCCGAATGAAAACATGAAAGCCCAGAAAGGCCGCACTCCTGAAAAAATGCCCTTCAGAGTTTTCACGCAAGACCCAAAAAACTCATTGTAATAGGGATCTGTGCTCCCTGCCTGGAGCACGAATATCCCCTCATCGTTCAAAACTTCGGATATTTGCGCAAAGAACTCCCTGGTGAAGAGATTCCTGGAGAGGCCTTCCTCCAGAGGCTCTGTCAAGTCAGAGATGACAACATCGAATTTCTCTTCTGTCTCAAAGCAATACTCCCGCGCATCCCCAAAGATCAATTTTGTCTTCGGATTGTCAAAAGCACCCTCTGACCATTCCGGCAGATGCTCCCGACAGATCTCGACCAGATCTTTATCAATGTCAACCATCGTGACTTCTGTGACGGTCGTGTGCGTAAGAACCTCCCGAATCGTCGCCCCCTCTCCTCCTCCCACCACCAGCACTTTTTCAGGATTGGGATGGGTAATCATAGCAGGATGAACGAGCGTCTCATGGTAAATGCGCTCGTCAATCTGGGCAGACTGAATCTTTTCATCCAGGAAGAGGATCTTTCCGAACATTTCATTTTCAATACACTTCACATGCTGGTAGCTGGTCTTTCCATCGTATAAGAGCCGATCTATCTTGAATCCACGGATATAGTTTGGGGAGCACTCTTCATAAAAATAACGGGCTTTTTTCTCCACGGACCTTATCTTCTACGTTTTTTCTGCCGCTACGACAGCGATCGCAAAATCTTTCAAGTGTGATAGAGAGACTTGAATGCTGGTTATTTCCAGGTCAGTGGCGAATTCTCTCGCCTTTCCTGACAGAAAAATCTCAGGCCTTCCCCGCTCGTTGTTCACGATTTCAATCTCTTTAAAGGAAACGCCCTGCCGCCATCCTGTGCCGATAGCCTTTAGAAAGGCTTCTTTGGCCGCAAAACGAGCGGCGTAATTCTGTGCCTTGTTTTTCTTCGTCTCACAGTAGGCAATCTCGGTTTCTGTAAAGATCCTTTTTTGAAACCGCTTCTGCTTTGTGAGCAGCTTTTCAATACGGGCGACTTCGATAATATCTGTTCCAATACCTACAATCATTCAAATCCTTTCTCTCCTGGCCACGATTATAACAAACTCCCCTTTCTCCAGTAAACAATCTGATCAACGCCATTAAATACAAGACAGGTAGATTGGAAGGCTGCGTCAAAAATCTGACTGGATTGAAAACATCTCTAAATGCTTTCTTCTTGTCCCTCAGTTTCTTTTGACTCGGGAGTTGCCGGCTCGATCTTTTCCATGGTGATTCCTGTGTAGCCATAGAAGATCGAGACCAACGGATTGGCAAGATTCAAGAAAGCATAGGGAAGGTAGAGGAAAGGACTCACACCCAGTGTTGCTCCCATGAACGCACCGCAACTGTTCCAGGGTATAAGCGGAGAAGAAAGCGTTGCCGAATCCTCCAAACACCGCGATAAATTTTTGGGGTGCAATTTAAACGCGTCAAAAGCGCTTTTGTACATTCTGCCGGGGATGACGATCGCGATGTATTGATCCGAGGCAATGGCATTCATGGCGATGCAGCTGAACACTGTCGTCATAACTAGGGAGCCTACCCTTTTCACCCTCTTGAGTAAGGCCGAAGCCAAAACTTCGAGCATGCCTGTCCTCTCCATGATGCCGCCGAAAGAAAGGGCACAGATGATCAAAGCAACAGTTTCCATCATGCTCATGAGTCCGCCGCGAGTCAGAAGTCCGTCAACCATCGCAACGCCTGTCTCAGAGACATGCCCGGAATAGGCAGCGGCAATGACATCACTCAGAGACCTGGATTGGGACAGCATCCCGAAAATACCTCCGAGAACCGTTCCTCCCAGCAACGCTGGCAGTGGAGGTATCTTCTTGACAACCATCACGATTACGAGGAACGGCGGCAAAAGAAGGAGGGGGTGAATAAAAAAATCCGATTTCATCGTGCCGAGCATCATTTCAATATTCTCAGTGTCGAGAACCCCTCCGGCAAAACGGCTGCCGATGATCCCGTAGAGAACGAGAGAGAGAATATAGCCGGGAGCCGTCGTATAAACCATGTGCCTGATGTGCGAAAACACATCCGTTCCCGCCACGGCAGGAGCCAGATTGGTCGTATCCGAGAGGGGAGACATTTTGTCTCCGAAATAGGCGCCGGCGACAATAGCGCCAGCCACCATAGGCACCGGGATTCCCAATCCCTGCCCGACACCGATCAGAGCCACCCCGACAGTTCCCGCAGTGGACCATGACGACCCAGTCCCAAGAGATACTATGGAACAGATGATGAGCGTGGCCACCAGAAAAATTCCAGGAGAGAGGACTTTTAAGCCATAAAAAATCATGGTGGGAACAATGCCGCCGGAAATCCAGGTCCCGATCATGGTCCCCACAACCATCAAGATGAGAATGGCACCCATAGCCAGATTGATACCATGAACCATTCCCTCGTGGATTTGTTTCCAGGGGTGTTTGTGCCAGACTGCAATGGCTGCGGCCACCGCAGCACCCGCAATCAAGGGGATATGAGGTTGCTGCCCAAAAAGCTTGATGGATACAAAAAGGGCGACAATGAGAAAACCAACTGGAATGAGCGCTGCCCCGAGTTTGATCTTCTTTGGCTTATCCGTCACTTGCAATATCTTTCTGAAGAAATAGTGATTCTACTGGAATCCATCCGAAAAGGCAACTCGCAATTGCGCCTCACAGTGGGGCCTGCTGATGTCATCGCTATCCTCGAAGTGACGAATAACACCGAGAAGTCCTCACTGCAATTTTGGTGAGTTCAAGCACTCCTTCCGGTGTTTTGACCGCCAGAAGCGATTTTCACCACAGATCTTTTCTTCTTCTTTCATTTTTCCCTTATAATATTCTCAATAACCTTATTTTGCACCAAAGCACATTTCTTTGATTTTGATATATTTATCTAAAGTCTTTATTTTTTTTGGAATCATTTACGTAAAAAAGAATACTCGAGACAAGAAATCATCAAGGAAACCCTGGCTTGGCTAGACCGCTACTTGGGCCCTGTGAAAAGATAATTTTTTTAATCCATTAAAGGGATTCTTCCAAAGCCAAAATAGTCTTTGACCTTGGAGAATGACTGTGCTATAAGTATTCGAAAAATTGACACAGCAAAGCAGCACTTTGGCTGTTCAAAGCAGCACAAGGGGTCAGTTTTTTCCACGGTAATACAATCATGACGACTCTATCTTTACACCTGGAAGATGGCACGGAATACAGGGGCTATTCCTTTGGAGCCCAGACATCGGTTTCGGGCGAAGTTGTCTTCAATACAGGGATGGTCGGCTATGTCGAATCACTGACTGACCCGAGCTACTGCGGTCAAATTCTCGTGTTAACCTATCCCCTGATCGGAAACTATGGTGTCCCGGCCGAAGATATTGAAAATATGTTGCTCCGTCATTTCGAATCGGACAAAATCCAAATAACAGCCTTGATTGTCGCCGACTATTCCCACATCCAAGAACACTGGAATGCGGTTAAAACTCTCTCGGATTGGCTCAAAGAACACAACATTCCCGCTCTTAGAGGAATTGACACCCGCGCTTTAACTCAAAGGCTTCGCGAAGAAGGCACAATGCTGGGTCAAATCATTTTCGGGGATGAGATCGGTTTCTACGATCCGAATAAAGACAATTTGGTGAAAAAGGCCTCTATCACAGAGCCCATCCTTTACAACAAGGATGGAGACAAAAGTATTCTCGTCATAGACTGCGGAGTGAAGCATAATATCCTTCGGGCTCTTATCAAAAGAAACTGCCGTGTGCTTCGTGTTCCCTGCAATTTCGATATCGAAGATGAATCCTTCGATGGTGTTGTTATCTCTAACGGGCCGGGTAACCCTAAGATGTGCCCGGAAACTGTCGCCCTCGTGAAATCATGTCTGGATCGGGAAATCCCTACCTTTGGCATCTGTCTGGGAAGCCAGATAATGGCTCTGGCTGCTGGTGCGGAGACGTATAAACTCAAGTACGGCCACCGCAGCCAGAATCAACCCTGCCTCCAGCCGGGAACCAGGAGGTGTTTCATCACATCCCAGAACCATGGCTATGCTGTGAACCCGGAAAGCTTACCCCTTGGTTGGGAACCCTGGTTTACCAATGCCAATGACAGCACCAACGAAGGCATCAAACACACCTCAAAGCCTTTCATGGGTGTTCAGTTCCACCCCGAGCACTCTCCCGGTCCGGTGGACACAGAATTTCTATTCGATTTCTTTCTAGAGAAACTGGGTAAATGAAAAAAGTCATACTGTTAGGAAGCGGCGCCCTTAAAATCGGGCAAGCCGGAGAATTCGACTACTCCGGGAGCCAGGCCGTCAAGGCGCTGAGGGAAGAAGGGATAAGCGTTATCCTGGTGAACCCTAACATTGCCACCATCCAGACATCCGAAGCTATGGCCGACAAGGTCTACTTCTTGCCGGTGACTCCATATTTTGTCGAAAAGGTCATCGCCAGAGAAAAACCCGATGGCATCCTCCTCGGGTTCGGCGGACAGACGGCCCTGAACTGCGGGGTGGAACTGCATCAAAAAGGCGTTTTTCAAAAGCACACAGTAAAAGTTTTGGGCACTTCGATTCAGAGCATTATGGACTGTGAAGATCGCGAGCGTTTTGTGGAGAAGCTGCAAGAGATCGGCCTGCAAATTCCCAAAAGCGCTGCAGTCACAACTGCGGATGAGGCTCTGAGAGCGGCTGATGACATAGGTTATCCCGTTATGGCCAGAGTGGCCTATGCTCTAGGAGGGCTGGGATCGGGCATTTCCTGTAATGAAAAAGAACTGCGAGAAAGTGTAGAGAAGGCCTTTGCCTTCACCGGCCAAATCCTCATCGAGGAATACCTGGAGGGTTGGAAAGAAATTGAGTACGAAGTCGTCCGCGACGGCCATGACAACTGCATCACTGTCTGCAACATGGAAAATTTCGATCCGATGGGAATCCATACCGGTGAGAGCATTGTCGTGGCCCCCTCGCAAACCCTCACCAACCAGGAATACCACAAACTGCGCGACATCTCCATTCGTGTCATCAGGCATCTGGATATTGTCGGGGAGTGCAACATCCAGTTTGCACTCGATAAGAACAGCGATGACTACAGGATTATCGAAGTCAATCCCAGGCTCTCCCGCAGCAGCGCTTTGGCTTCGAAAGCCACGGGATATCCCCTGGCTTTCATTGCCGCAAAGCTTTCCTTGGGCTACAGCCTTGTGGACCTCAAAAACTCAATCACAAAAAAAACAATGGCATGTTTCGAGCCGGCGCTCGATTATGTTGTCGTAAAAATTCCCCGTTGGGATTTGACTAAGTTCAAACGGGCCTCCAAAAAAATCGGGAGTGAAATGAAGAGCGTCGGTGAAGTCATGGCCATAGGCAGGACCTTTGAAGAAGCTCTTCAAAAGGCCATCCGCATGCTGCAGGTCGGTAAATACGGTGTCGTGGGCAACAACATCACCTTTGACGACCTTGAACAGAGTTTGAAAAATCCCACAGACAAAAGGTTGTTCGCAGTGGCCGAAGCCCTCAGATCCCAATCCATAGAAAAAATCCATTCCTTGACACTCATAGACAAGTGGTTCCTCGCAAAAATAAAAAACATCGTTGATCTGGAGAAGGAACTCCTAGGTTTAGATGCTGACAATCCTTCCCGAAATGCGATCGTCACGGCAAAAAAGCTGGGTTTTTCCGACAAACAGATCGCGCTGGCTCTGGATAGAAAAGAATTGGATATCAGAGCGCTACGCAAAAAAATGGAGATATCTCCTGTTATTCGTCAGATTGACACCCTGGCGGCAGAGTACCCAGCCCAGACGAACTATCTCTATCTCACCTATAACGGAACAGGAGACGATATTGAACAATTTGACAGCAATAGCGTCATCGTTCTGGGGTCGGGTTCTTACAGAATCGGCTCATCAGTGGAATTCGACTGGTGCTGTGTCAATGCTGTTCTGACTCTGAAGAAACTGGGTTACAAGACGATCATGATCAACTACAATCCCGAGACAGTCAGCACTGACTACGACATCTGTGACATGCTTTACTTTGAAGAGCTGAGTTTTGAGACGGTCACCGACATCTATGAAAAAGAAAGGCCCCTGGGTTTGGTCATTGCCATGGGAGGACAAATCCCGAATAACTTGGCTATGAAATGCCATGAGTACGGACTCAAAATTTTGGGGACTTCTCCGCTGAGCATAGACAAAGCCGAAAACCGGCACAAGTTTTCCGCTCTCCTGGATGAATTGGGCATAGATCAGCCCGAGTGGAACGAGCTCACGAGCGTCGATGAGGCCAAAACCTTTGCCAACAGCGTCGGTTTTCCTGTTTTGATCAGGCCGAGCTATGTCTTGAGCGGGGCGGCCATGTCCGTCGCTCTGAACGATGCGGAATTGGAGACCTACCTGGAAAAAGCTTCACAGGTCAGTCCTGAGTATCCTGTCGTGGTGAGCAAGTTCATCGAAAAAGCCAAGGAAATCGAGATCGATGCCGTAGCCAAAAACGGAGAGCTTTTTGTCTATGCCATCAGCGAACACGTGGAGAATGCCGGTGTCCACTCCGGGGATGCGACCATGGTCCTGCCGCCTCAAAAAACATACCTGGAAACAACGCGACGGATGAAGAAAATAGCGAGACAGATTGCTGCGTCCCTGGCTATCAACGGCCCCTTCAACATCCAATTCATCGCCAAGGATAATGATGTCAAGGTGATCGAGTGCAACTTGCGGGCCTCAAGGTCCTTTCCTTTTGTGAGCAAGATCTTCAAGATGAACTTCATCGACCTGGCCACCCAGCTCATCATGGGAATTGACGTTCCTCCCATAGATAAATCCTGTTTTGAACTGGATTATGTGGGCGTCAAGGCGCCCCAATTTTCCTTCACCCGAATCAAAGGCGCTGACCCTATTCTGAGCGTCGAGATGACCTCCACGGGCGAGGTCGCCTGCATTGGCGACAACTTTGAAGAGGCGTTCCTCAAAGCCCTGCTATCTGTAGGATTTGAATTCCCCCAAAAAAACATCATGCTTTCGACCGGACCCTTCGAGAGCAAAGCCAAATTCCTGCCCACAGCGAAAAGGCTGCAGGATCTGGGATACAATCTCTTTGCGACTCAGGGAACTTCTGACTTCATGCAATACCATGGCATTCAATCCGAAATCCTGTTCTGGCCTCTGCAAAAAAAAGAGCCCAACGCCATGACCTACATAGCGAACAAAAAACTGGACCTAATCATCAACATCCCTAAGAGCATAGATGAGGAGGAATTGACAAATGATTACCTCATCCGAAGGAAAGCCATCGATTACAACGTGCCCTTGATCACCAACCTCCAATTTGCCGAGAGATTCATCGAGGCCATCTCTCGTGTCAAACTCGAAGACCTCGCTGTCAAGTCCTGGGATGAATACTGAATCTTCGTTTCGAATCAGTGTCCGCTTGACACGCACACCTTGTGGTTGCAGCGAGAAAGATTCACATCCGACCAATCGATCGACTCCACGGTGGTGGCTGATGAGAGGCCAATCTCTCTCTACCCGTGTCGCCCATGGCGAGTGAACCAGTTGAATAGGAGTTTAGGTCTGTGTGCGCCACATTAGGGGACAGCATTCGCGATACGCCACTGTATGCTTGGAGAGTATGAGCCGGGCTGCGCCAGTTCAAAGTGATCCTATGGACACATGAGTCTAGAAGGATGGGACATGTCTAGGTTGAGTCACGGTCTGTTTGAGAAGTATAGACTGGACACCCCGGCTCAAAGCGAGTTAATCTCCATGTGAGCTGCATGAAGATAGATTGCGCAAGGTAATGAATCACTGTCTGTTTGAGGAGCATGGACTGGGTAGCCCGGTTCAAAGTGAGTTTATGTCCGTGTGAGCCACATGAGGGGGTTGCGCTTAAGGCGAGTCACAGTCTGTTTGAGGAGCATGGGGTGGGTGGTGGGGTCTTCGACTCAAACAGATAGTGACTCGCCAACTTTGTCAAACTCAATGGAGCGGATCAATAGACCTTTCTGATTTTGATGTCTTTGTAATACTTCTTCAGTATTTCTTTGTAATTTGCCCCGGCCTGGGCCATACCGAAAGCTCCAATTTGGCAGAGCCCGACACCATGACCCCAGCCTTTTCCTGTGAAGGAAAAATGAGTGATGTTGTCCTCTGTATCATATTCCCTGTCTATCACGAAGAGAGTTTCCCTGAGGCCCAACACGCGTCGAATCCTTAATCCTTTGACCACAGCTTGAGTTTTATTGCCCACAATAAGAAGTTCAACAACCCGCTTGGAATCGCCCCTTCTCTGTGGTGTCAGCTCTTTCAATTCGCCGATGGGATAGTACTGATTGATTCTCTTTTCCAAAGTCTCTGTGGATTTCCGCACCTTCCAGCTATGCAGGGAAGAACTTCGGTCCAGAATGTTGGAATGGCGTGGGTAGGACACCTCAAGCATCCGGATCAAACCATCCCGCTCAACCCAGCGAATGTCTTCTCCTCCCAGAAGATAGATTCGTTCTGGAAAAGAAAAATCGCCATCATTGCGCCTTACCAGAAAATAATCCGGAGAAAGAGCAAACTCCTTGTCTACCTTGTTCTCCTCAACCGTAATGTTCCCATCCCGGATTCCCTTGAAAAGACCGCTACGAATCAAAACCGGATGGCCTTGAATGGCTTTCCACAAATACAATAAGGCTTCCCCACGCGTCAGTGTTCTATCCAGCTCTCCAGAATCAGAGAGCGCGGGAAAAATGCCTTCCTGAATCAAATAGGCGATCCGGCTGCTCTCTTTTCCGTTGGATCCTATTGAATCTCTGAGAATGAAATTTTCCTCACTCTTTAAAAGAAGATTAGCAACCCTTTCGTGCCAGCCGAACACATCAAACAACAGATTGGCAAAACTTTGATAGTTAACCAGGGTTTGCTCGACTTCGATCCCATTCGCTTTCTTCCCCAACAGGGGCAGGGCATTCTGAATCCAGGACAAAACTTCAGCGAAAGAAACTTCTTGCCCGTAGTAAACAGGATCCAGCTCTCTCGGAATCACTTTAAGACTCATGAGTGAGACAATTTCTCTACTGATATTTTTCTCGTTTATGTAAACTGGATGAACGGTATTCTTGTTTTCCAGCGTGAATTCTTTCTGTTTTTCATAGACACACTCAGTGCTCCGCAAATAAGGCAAGGCCGGCCCCTCAAAAACGTCCTCCACATCCTCTGTCATCCCGCCGCATGTGCTCGTATACAGGGCGTCAATCAGCCTTCCTCCATAAAATGCAGCCTCTCCCTTTGTTTCCAAGACTGCACGACTGCTGAGAGGGTGTTCGGCATTCATTCCCTTATAAAACTGAGATTTGGGCGTATCACACAAATCATAACCCAGCTCATCATATTTTTTTAGATTCTTAGCCGCATAGGTCCGCGCAGCCACAGCTTGGGCTTTCTGGGCTTCCAACTCATTGAAAGTATACGGAGAGAGTTCACTGGGAACCACTGACTTCAGATAATCTTCGAAATTCAGGATGTTAACCAGGACGATACCCTTTCTGCTGGCCCGGAGCACAAAAATGCCGCGATAGTCACGGCCTTTAAAAGAGAGGTAGCTGAGAGGATTGCTCGGGATAAAGTAAAGAACCGTGTCATCGCTCAGGCTTTTCAATTCATCGTTGATCGCGATCCACAACGGCCGTGATTGTTCTTCTGTGATTTCCTCTTGGACTATCCAGGTATCCTTGATGCCGATGGCGTTGAGGGTCATGATATAATGAAGGGCATCTCCCCTGGTGCGAAAATCGCCGACCATGACCTGAAAAAGACCCTCGATTTTGTCTTCTGTGTTTCGTCTCACATAGACTTTGTTGGCGAGTTTCGTCCTCAATTCCTGGGCGAGCAATTCCGCCTCTTCAATATCCTTGGTCTGGCTTACCCGAATAAGAAATATCTCCGAGAGCTTCTCCTTATGCCCCTTGATGAAAGCCTCCTCCACATCATCGGCGACAAGCTTGTAATTTGTCTTGACTTCATAAATTTTCATTCCCGCTGAGGAGGCAATCTGGATCTGGCTCAGGTTGACACCGAGTCCGATGCGTATGATCGGTTTGGGAATCAGATAGCCGTGAAAAAATGTGTTTTCCTCGGCAAATTCAACCGGAACGCCTCCTAAAAAAAGAAAGCCCAGCACAATCGCCATCAAATATTTGAAGTTCTTTAGTCGAATTTTTAGCATGGGGCTGACTTTGTAGTGAATTATAGGAAATGAAATATCCCGAAGTCAACAATTAATTCTATATATTCTACCTTTTTCTTTTTTTTCTACTATATATAGTATTTGTCTCTCAATGTCAAAAAGACGTTTTACTTTAGCGGAAATGAGCCAAAATGTCAACATAAAAAGGAGAAAAAGGAGCGGATTTGTGTCCTATTTCATTTGTAAAAGCACAGGCAAATTGATAATATAGAAAAAAGCTAGCTCTTAGGGAGCCAGAGAACAGGAAAAGGAATGACAATTCCGAAAGAAGGATTCACACATCCCTTGAACCTCTGTGTCCTGGCTGAGGACACCTCAAAATATGAGATCATAAAAGACTTTGCTCACGCGAACAATTCCATGCTTTATTTTGCAGATGCGTATGACAATCTCCTATTCTCACTCAGAGAGAAAGACATCCATATTGTGTTCCTCGAGCTGGATGCTGACGAATCAAAGGGTCTCAGCTATCTCGAGGAAATCAAAGATTTTGACCCGCTGATTGACGTGATCTTGATAGGACAACCTCAGGATTCCGAAAAGGTCGTGAAGCTGATCAATAAGGGAGCCACAGACTATCTGGAAAAACCTATTGGCATGGAGGACATCCGCAGTGCCCTGCAAGAAATCAGAGATAAGCGTGTCCTGCGTCGAGAGACATTCATCCTGGAAAAACAATTGGAGAAGAAGTATTTCTTCCAGGACATAATCGGAAAAAGCCCCTACATGCT
>Ga0180433_10008912_pt1 | contig 12386 bp, 9 predicted proteins | sample SS_ome_8_FD_132980 | JGI IMG/M metagenome (GOLD analysis project Ga0180433, IMG submission 132980) | Hypersaline lake sediment archaeal communities from the Salton Sea, California, USA - SS_1_D_1 metaG | ecosystem: Environmental > Aquatic > Non-marine Saline and Alkaline > Hypersaline > Sediment... | reverse complement strand
GCTTCCGTCCACAAACCCGCCCAGCCACTCATCCGGCACGAATGCCATTCCCTCGGGCCCCATACCGCCAGATTCGTAGGGCATGTCGCCGTTTAGCGTGAGTTGCCAAGACCGCAACAGACTTGAAGAACCTCCCGACACGTCAACGTGATAGACCGTACCGTTGTCTTCGTGAAGCACACAGAACGCGTCGGGTTCTGCCGGATCGATCTGCGTGATAGCCTCGAGGTCGCCGCCCGTCGGCAGGTCCGTCCAGTGGCCCACAACGGTGAAATCCCCGCCGAACTCCTGCATCTTCCACACCTGTAGGTTCTGGCGAACAACCCAAAGTGAGGCGTCGATCGGGCTCCAATGCGCACCGCTGAGATCGCCTTCCATCCCGACAACTGTAATGTCCTCGGCGGAAGTGAAACTCTCCGCGGGCCAGTCGTCGGCGGATGCGGGTAGTGCCAAGGCACATAACACGGCGGCTTGTCTCAACAACCTCAGCATTCTCTCCCCCGGGGTGGGTCCAGGTATGACAGGTCCGTCGCGCCAGCTCTCAAGCAACGGAGGTGTCAACACATCCATGGTAGGGATTCGGCGGTCGGGTTTCAAGATTGATGGGCTTCCAAACGGGTCATCACCCGCCAATCCTACGAACGAGCGTCTCTTGCCGGCTTTCAAATGCAGCTCCCGAACCGGCGCTCCTGCGCGCGATGCGACAACACGCAGGTCAGGCTCATCCTCGCTCTGCACCGTGGTGGAAGGTCACTGGTCCGACCACGCGTCGCCGAGAAACACGCGGGTCGGCGTACCTGACCACGAGCGCCTCTGGTAGGTGGTCATCTCGTAGGGCACCAGCCCCGCTTCAGCGACCCTTTCCTGCAACGCCAGGATATCATCGAAGCTGATCTTGCAGAAGTAGCGGTACCAGTCTCGGGTCATGCTGAGCAGATCAGTTGTGTAGTTACCATCGCCGAAGTTCCGGTACTTCTCCCGGCAGGCGGGATGATCGCGCAACATCCGGTTGGCTTGCGAGCCGGGAAAGGGAATCAGGCTGCCCCACTCGAGGCGATCGAAATTGTCGAACTCCGAGATGCGCTTTAGAAACTCCAGGGTATTAGCCAGACTCTCCTTCGTCTCCTCCGGCACGCCGATGACCACACCAACAATTACGCCGATGTGATGCGACTGCAGTATCTTCATGGCGCTCAGGTTGTCTTGCGGGCTCGATCGCTTGTTCATGCTTTGCAGCATCGCCGGGTCGCCTGCTTCCATGCCGACGAACACACTGCAACACCCTGTCCGCGCGAGCAGGTTGCCGACCTCCTCGTCGATAGCCATAGCATCCACGTAGTTGGTGTAAGGGATGTCCAGTCCCGCTGGTTTGGCGGCACAGAACCGCCTGAACCACTCCTTGTCACCGACCAAGTTATCCGACGGGTCCCAGATGAGGTCAGCCCCGAAAGTGTCGATCAGATACCGGATCTCATCCCAGACAAGCCCGGGCTCGCGAACGCGCAGGTCGTAGTACGGAATAGAACAGAAGATACACCCGCCATCCGGCTCGCTGCGCCAGACGCAGCCCTTCTGAGAGCAAATGTTCACCGGACGCCTGAACGGCTCGCAAATGGGATAGTCGCTTTCCTTGCTGTTGCGGAAGTACGCCTCCATGTCGACCAGGCTGCGATCCGGAGTCGGCAACTCGTTGAGGTTCGTAAGCCTTACGGGGTTCTCCCTGATCTCGCCGTCGGCGCGATAGACCAGGTTCTCGATGGACTCCAGCGCAGCCCCTGATACGTACTTGGAAAAGGCGATCTCTCCATCGTAGCGGACCACCGCATCGACCGAGTCATGATGCGTTAGTATCTCCCTGGCAAGAGCAGTAGCCCCGGCTCCGCCAAGCACCACCGCAGCCCCGCGCTGCCTGGCGATGCGGGCGATGGACACGGCGTTTTCATAACCTACAGCCGTCGTCGATATGCCGACCACGTCGGCATCCAGCCTCTCAACCGCCTGCTCAAGACTGAGCACGTTGTTGGCGTCGAGGATCTCGACCTCCACATCCGGGTTGTTCTGGCGCAGGTAAGTTGCGATGGAAATGATCGCCAGCGGCTGAGGCCACCTGGCGAACTTGATGACGCTGGTGTCCGGTCGAGCCGGCGGTGGAAGAACCAACTGAACCTTACGGATCTGTTCAGGTCTCATCGCAACGAGAGCCTTCCGTTTCGACCTATCTTGCACACAGCCCCACAACGTCGCCGGACACGGTCCTCGCTTATTGTACCGTGCCCACACAGCGCGATCCACTCGGCGAACGTTGTGCACGACCTGCTGGGCGTGGTCATCTTCTGCGGCATGGCGGATCTGTCGACCGGCCTGCGGTGTCTGCCGGCAACGGGCAATGCCCAGAAGATGCTGGCGTGGACGCTCACGGACCTTTCTCCCGGGATGTACTACTGGAGCGTGCAGGCGGTGGATCCGGTGTTTACCGGTCGGATTGGGCGGAGGAGGACTACGTAACTACTGATGTAGCGCTCGGCGACCTGGACAGCGACGGGGACGTCGATATCGACGACATCATCTTTTTCGATCGCATGATGGGGCCCGGTACCGACTATCCCGGCGGATGTGAGGATGCCGATTTTGATGGCGAAGGTGATGTGGATTTGCTGGACTTCGCGAGGTTCCAGCGAGCTTACCCGGAGCCGTAGAAACCGAATCGGTCGAGCGCTGCTCAGGTTTGCGGGTTGCTCGCCGTGCTGGTCCGTCGCCACTTGGTGGTAGCTTGTTATCGAGTTGTCAGTGACCTGCAATCGTCGTTCTTAGCCGGTGAACGCACTGTAAATGTCTGTGTCTTGGGTGCCTGCGCGCCGGCTCGAGAACTGTTGAGCTGGACGTCATTTTGTCTTGCCAGATGAGGATCGAGCCAGATGCTGGACAGCTGTCGTCCGACCTCCGCCTAGCTTGCAGAGGCGGTGTGTTGGTCCAGGGAATCTCGCGCGGCGAAAGAGACACGGCAATGAACGCCGAATTCGCCTGTTGGTCGCGTGGAAGCAGGGAGCCTGGCACATCCTTGGTTGGGAAGTGCCCCAGAGTGTCACCGTTAGCGGCGCCTACGCCGCACGCTTGAGCGAGACGATCGGCAGATGTTGCCTGCCGTAGTGGAGGTCGATCTCGATTGGGGATCGATGGCCTGGTTGTCCGGCAGCCAGAGTACGCGGCTCGGCTTGCCTCAGGGCAAACGCGAGCTGTTCCTCCGTGAATCTGGACCTCTTCATCCGAATCCTCCTCCCGAGCCGGGCCCGGTTCTGATGACCGAAGCATACCAGAATTCTCTCATTATGAATGGATCAAAAAATCGGGAGAAGACCACGCTCCCGCTTTCCCCGATGTCGCGGTACCAGGGAGCACCCTCGGCAATCCTGTCCGCCAGCGGGTTGGCTATCGATTCCGCCGGGTGGTCTGGTCTTGACTATGCTGTGGTTCCGTGCCGCCCAGGTCTCTTTAGTACTTCGAGACGGCAGAGGGCCAACACTACGATCTGTCGCACGCGTGCGTACTGCAACTGCCTTACCTAAAGGACAACCAGCGTTTCCGAATCCACCGGTGCTTTGGCTAGTACGCACTTGAAAAACGCTTGGCCCTTTTGATACACTACTAGGAGGTGCGAAGGCGGGACTACTGAATATCCGACTCGTCTTATATGAACCAGTTGGCTGTTGAAGAGGGCCAAACCATGAGAACTGCGCTGTGTGTCTTTTCACTCGTCGCCCTCGCCTCCATCGCGCAGGCCGACCCAATAGAGCACTGTCTGAGTGTCTCGATTCCCCGGGCAGAACACACAATCACCGAAACCAGTTGGGGGCACCGCGTGTCCACGGAGGGCTATGGAACGTTGCACGAACCGGGTGTTCCACAACTTCCCGTGCGGATCTTTCCGATCGCTATTCCACCTGGGGCCGAGGTGGTGCGGGTAAGCTATACCGCTACCGAACCGGTTAGGTTGCCGAGGTACTGCAATGTTGCTCCGGCACCCGTCTGGGAGCCGATCGGTCCGGAGAACCAGCAGGCCCGCGCTGCCGAGCAGCGGCGTTTTGACGCCAACCGGGCAGCGATCTATGGGACGGACGAGCCATACCCGCCGACGCCGATCCAGTTCGTGCGGACGGCAGGACACCGCGGCTACAACCTGGTCGACGTCCGAGTCACGCCTCTGGCATATTGCCCTCTGTCCGGCCAACTGCTGCACTACGAAGACATTATCGTTCACGTGCAATATCGCTTGCCCGAGCAGGGAAGCACGCCGATCGCCGAACCCTCGCCCGCCGTCGAGCGAAACGCCCGGAATCTGATCCTCAACTACGACCAAGCCACCGCCTGGTATTTGGGCGAGCCCCGGGATACCGAGCGGTATGAGTTCGTCGTGATAACGCTTGAGGATCTGGTCGACGCCGTCACGCCGCTGGTCGTTTGGGAGCAGCAGAAGGGCCGCAGCACGCAGGTCGTCACAACAGCGTGGATCGCCGCAAACTACACGGGTGTAGACCTTGCCCAGCAGATCCGCAACTTTCTCCGCGACAAATATCCCGCCGACGCCTGGGGTATCGAGCACGTGCTGCTCATCGGACAGTACAGCGACCTGCCCATGCGTCTGGTCTGGCAGGACCTTGGTTACGGACGTCCGTACACAGACACGTACTACGCCGAGCTCTCTCTGCCCGATGATCAGTCGTGGGACATCGACGGTGACGGGCGCTACGCCGAAGATGAGGATGAAATCGACTTCTACAACGAGATCTGCGTGGGCCGCATTCCCTGGAGCGATCCGGTGGTGGTGCAGCACATCTGCGAGAAGTCGGTCCTGTTCGAACAGGACCATGACCCAGCTTACAAGCAGAATGTCCTTCTGCTGGGCGCGTTCTTCTGGCCGGACACTGATTGTGCCGTGCTCATGGAGACGATTACAGCGCTGCCGCACCTGGCTGACTGGACGAGCATCCGGATGTATGAGTGGGGCTATTCAACGTATGCGATGGACTACGACATTACGCATGCGAATGTTGTGTCCGAGTGGTCGGGCGATAAGTACGCAGTGGTGACCTGGTGCGGCCACGGTTCACCGACGTCGGCAGCTCGCTATTATCCAGGCATGTCTGCCTTCATCACGTCGGCTGACTGCGCGGTGCTCAACGACAGCTACCCGTCGATCGTCTTCGCCGATTCGTGCTACACGTCCTGTCCGGAGTATGCGAACTTGGGGCGAGAAATGCTGTACCAAGGCGCGATCGGTTATGTCGGTGCCACACAAGTCGCTGGTGGGCGAAGAGGGTGGGAGGTGCCCGCGGATGGATCGAGCCAGACATTGAATTATCTGTTCAACGGTTACGTGACGTCCGGTGTCTACACGCAAGGCGAGGCACTCAATCTTGCGCTCCGCCAGACATACCTGCAGGGAGCCTGGCGCTGGCCGACATACGAAATACTCGAATGGGGGGCGCTCTACGGCAACCCCGACCTGGGCATCGGCCTGCTGCCCGCTTTGCACATTCAGTTCCCGGACGGTCTGCCAGACCACGTCGAACCCGGCGCTGAGATTGCGATTGCCGTGCGCATCGACCCGGTGCAGGACACGCTGGTCGCCGGCTCGGAAACGCTGCACTATCGCCTGGATGGTGGTTCGTTCCAGACCGCGCCACTCACGTCGCTTGGCGACAAATGCTACGAAGCCGTGTTGCCGGTGGCATGCTGCGCTGACCTGCCCGAGTTCTACGTGAGCGCGCAGGGTATGGCGAGCGGTTTGGTAACGGAGCCGGCAAGCGCACCCAACGAGGTCTTCAGCACTGCCGTGGGCACCTTCGCGGCTGTCTTTCACGACGACTTCGAAGAGAGTACGGGGTGGATGGTGGAGAACCTGGGCGCAACCGACGGCGACTGGCAGCGCGGCGTGCCGGTCGACGACCCCAATTGGCCCTATGATCCCTTCTTAGACGCCGATGGCAGTGGAAAGTGCGCTCTGACCGCCAATCGCCTCGGCGACAGCGACGTCGACGGCGGCGGCGTGCGGCTAACCTCACCGGTCCTCGCTATGACCGCCGAGAACATCGCACTGCAATACAGCTTCTACCTGTTCGCAGAAGATCAGAGCGCGTCTGATTACTTGCTGGTTGAGGTCAGTAGTAATGGCCTGGCGGGACCCTGGCACAAGCTGGTGCGGCACATCCGCAACAATGGGTTGAGCTGGCGGACCGATTCGTTCACGGGCGTCGAGCTACAGGACCTCGGAATCGATCTGACCAACCAAATGCATGTGCGATACACCGCCCACGACGGGGGCACCAGTCACGTGGTCGAGTCGGGAGTGGACTCGTTTGACGTGCTGAGCTTCAGCTGCACCGACGTTCTTCCGGGCGACCTGGACGGCGACGGCGGCGTGGATCTAGACGACTTCTTGCTCTTCTTCGGGTGCATGGGTGGTCCGCATGCAACTGAGCCGCCACCTTTCTGTGATCCGGGCAGTTTCATCAACGGAGACGTCGACGCTGACGGAGACATGGATCTGACAGACTTTGCAGCCTTCCAGACAGCGTTCACGGGCGAGTGAGCGGCATTCATCGCAGCAGTCAACGCATGCCGTGCCCCGGTGGAATCTCGTCGCATGTTCTCCCGGTGGCGCAGGCGGATGGTTCCCATAATGTTCGCAGCACCCCGCAGTCCTTCCTGAAAACGCCATCTCGGCGCAGATGAGCGCGCCGAGCAGAGAGTTGGCGTAGTGTCCAATTGTTCGATGGTGCCGAGGGGGCAGGTTTTCACGGAATTGGCGTGTGGCTTCGACGGGCGGGACATTGAGTATTGCGCACCGAGTCTGTCGCTGCTCGGCATCGCCCATTGTCGTCTTGCTGCTATGCCGCGTCCCGGTGGTAGTAGCGGAGTATCCCACCGAGCCGTTCTCGGCAGGCAACGGAGCCTTCGAGAGAACCGATCTCGTGCTGCGGATCAATCAACTGATTCCCAAGGCCCTGATGATTCCGTTCGTGATGGTAGTGAACAAGGAACTGGTTGATCGCCCTTCGCAGCGAGCCCTCGCCAAAGAAGATCATGCGGTTCAGACAGCTCTCTTTTATGGTCCGAATCCATCTTTCGGCATAAGCGTTCAAGTTGGGCGACCGTGGCGGAAGACGCACGGTTTCACGCCCGCATTCTTGAGCAACTCGCGAAACGCCTCAGTGTGGAGTGGGTCGCGATCAAAGATGGGGTAGCGGGCATCCGTAAGAAAGCCGTCAACGACGTCGGTCACGTTGCGGCCAATCTGCTTCATCCACTCTTCGTGGGGATACGCGATGATGCCAGCAATATGGACACGCCGGCTAGACAGTTTGATGAAGAAAAGCACGTAGCATCGCGTGAGGCCAACGGGTGACCAAACTTCGACGGTGAAGAAGTCTGCTGCAGCCATGGAGCCCCAATGACTCTTGAGGAAGGTTGACCACGGTATCCGTTTGCGGCGCTCAGGCGTCGGCACAATGCCGTGCTCCTTCAGAATGTTGCGGACTGCTTCACGAGCCCCCGTGTAACCTATGTTGAACAACGCCCCGCGTATTGTCGTATAACCCCAACCTGGATTCTCCTGAGCCATGCGTACCGTCAGCTTGGCTATCCCATCCTTGACGCGCGGTCTGCCCGGCCCACGCTTTGCGCTGCCGTCATACTTTTTGGCTATTAGCTTGCGGTGCCAAGCCAGGATCGTATTCGGAGTGACGATCGAGGCCACCGCCAGGAGCACCTTTCTACCCAAGACCTTGCCCTTGACTGCGAGGCGCCTGCGTTCATCGTCGGTGAACCGAATCCGCTTACCCTTGAGCTTGCTCTTCAGGATCCGGTTTTCCTCCTGAACGTAGGCGATCACGTCCTGTTGCTGCCGATTTATCCAGCCGGCCTAGGTCACGAGAAGGAGTTGCCATGATCACAGTGCGTTCATAAACACGATTCTACCACGCCTGGAGGGTCAGCTGTAACGCCTGTCATAGCAAACGCTTGCGCGCGTTCGTGGCCTTACCCCCGGATTCATACCAGTCGTTACGTTAGTCCGAATACGCTCGGTTGGCCAGCGGCGGGCGGAGCGAAGGCGAGGGTGATCGAACCCCGTTGCGTGCGTCGCGCCGCTACAATCGATGAGCTTCGCCGGCTGTTGGCTGTCTCGGGCAAGCGGGCGTTCGTGTATCTGGTCGCAGTGCTGACGGGCTTACGCCGGAAGGAGTTACAGCAGCTCCAGTGGGGCGACGTGATCCTCGACGCCGAACGGCCGCATCTGGCCCTGCGAGCTGTGACAACGAAGTCGCGGCGGGCAGATTCGGTTCCCCTGTCTCCCGAGGTTGTCGAAGCCCTTCAGAATGCTCGCCCTGAGGGCTGGGCACCCGAAGATCGGGTGTTTGCGTCCATCCCCAAGTCGAGCACCTTTCGAGACGACCTGAAACGCGCTGGGATTGAATATGAGGTGGATGGCCATAAGCTGGACTTCCATGCCTTGCGAACCACCTTCGGCACTCTGCTGGCCACCAGCAAGGTCGACATCCGCGAGGCGATGGAGTTGATGCGTCACCGTGACATGCGGCTGACAACGAGAGTCTACACCGATCCCAAGCTCATCGACACGCACGGAGCCGCAACGAAGCTTCCGCGAATAGGAGGAAGTTCCCCAGGTAGTGAACGGTGGCGAGCAACGGGGACCAATGATTTGGTTTCGTCGTCTGCCTCCGGGCCGGACCCCGATTTGCGCATGGCGTCCTGCATGGCGGAACTGTGTACCGCTGCAAGGAAACCCGAGACATCTCCGTACACTCTACCTTCAACACAGGCGCCGGAAGACAACAAACAGAAATGCCGTAAAGCGCTCCCTACAAGCACCTTACGGCATCTCAGGACATCAAAGGACAACAATGTCAAAGATGTCCGAAATATGGAGGCGGGGGGAATCGAACCCCCAGGCCCAAGAGCGCAACTCTTGGAGGAGCAAGGACTTAAGTGCCCCCCTATTTCGCGCATGGCGTCCTGCATGGCGTTTCTGGAGACCGTGGATCCTGAGCTAGGCTACATCCTCTCCGTCTGGCCCGGGCTGCCCACCGCCATGCAAACGGGGATCCTCGCGATGGTCAGAGCCACGGCTAGCAGAGTTTGACGTGGGATCATGACGATGTCTTGCGCAGCGTTGTCGTGAAGCCGGACGGCAGCCAAATGTACTTGGTCAACTTTCTTAGCGGCACGTTTCCACGTGTGCAACCCTGAGGGTGGGAACATCCCCCATTCAACCGTCACAACCATCACCACGTACATCGGAGGAAGAAAGAACGGCCTGATGGGCCATATTCGCCGGTTGGTCGTGTGACGGTTGGGGGCCGTCATGATGTGGAAACCGACATATGGCCATCTCGCCTGCAGTCATTCCAGCCGTGTTGGTCTTGTCGTAAGTCGTTTGCCGGCAGCGAGTACGGGATACTCGGGATAGTTCACTGTAAGCTCGCCGAGTCCCAGCGGCTGGAAACGAATTGTCACCTGCAACGATCAACGCCTTTGTCAGAGTACCGCCAACGTGCCGAAAGCCAGCAGTGCTATCGTGGCAGGCTCAGGAACTTCGACGACGCGAAAGCCGAAGACGAAGAAGTACTCGCACGGCGGGAACAGGCCTTCGCTGCGAGACGAGGCGTGCAGAAAGTCGCCGCTGATGAAGTACGACCAGCCACGGCTGTGCGCTGTTCATCGGCCCGAGCCGCGACGTCCCGCACTCGAGGCTGAGCCAGCTCCACGATTCCGCTGTCCACCATGAACCGCCCGAGGGGGCAGGTCACGGTCGGGTGGCATGTCCGCGCGACGTGTAGACATGCTCGCCTACGCCGAGCATCCCACCCACCGGAGGCGGCTAGAACCTGCCCTACAGCGTGATTTCTATCCCTCGAACGCTCGCGACCGCGGCACTGGGCTTGTTTTGAGCGCCCCCGACACGCAAGAGTCGTTGGACTGGCACAGCCTGACGTGGTCATTCCAGGCGACCTGGTGGGTGACCAGCCCAAAAGAACGGTGCCAATGCCCTCGGGTTGCAGCGGGTATTGGGGCTCGGCAGCTGCGAGTCGGTTTGGACGTGGCTGCACAAACTGCGTCGGGCCATGGTTCGGCTGGGTCGGGACCGGCTGAAGCCAACTCCCAGCGTTGCAGCGGGCTGCTACTCTTCTGGGCCCGGCACCCAATCATCCTCGGAGTCGTCCCAGTGGTATAACTCACCGCTCATCCACAATGCGAGCCCTTGCATGGTCCCCGCTTCGTCGTCATGGTTGCCCCGGAAGAACGCGGCTGCGTAACCGATCGCCTCGCACATCTCGATCCGGTCGTCCTCGCAGGTGGCACAGGTGCAGTCGCCGCCCCAAGACTGTGCGTGGTCGGCCGGATGCGGCGATGGCGGGGGAGGAGGTGGTGGTGGCGGCGGCGGAGTTTCGCAGGTATCGGTATCCTCGTTGCATGTCTGCCCGGCGGTGCATGGCGGCGTGCCGTCCACGCAACGCCCAGCAACGCAAGTTTCCTCGCCGTTGCAGAACAACGGCGGGTCTTCACAATCCCCGGCGGTGTTACACGGGACGTAACAAACGTCTAGGATCTCGTCACATTCCTCATTCGTGTCGCACGGCTCAGTCCCGAGCGTGCATGCTCCCGCTTGACAGGTCTCCTCGCCGTTGCAGAAACTGCCATCCGTGCAACTGGTACCGTCTGGTTCCTGGTTGTCCAGGCAGGTCCCAGCTCCATCGCAAGTATTTGCGTGATCGCACTCGGTGTCAGCTGAGTCACCACACGCCGTTCCTTCCGAACTGGGCGACCAGCCGTTGGCATCTGTCGGGGGATCACATTCCTGGCAATCGTTTGCCGGGTTCGCGTCTCCAGCCGAGTAGCACGTAGCCGCGATCAAGCAGTAGCCCGCATCCAAGGCGTACTCGCAATGGTTCTGCTGGTTGCAGCTGTCTGTTGTGCAAGTCAATCCGTCGTCGCAGTCGTTGTCATCAGCGCAGATACAGACGTCAATCACCTCGTCGCAGTGCGCCAGGTCGATGCAAGGCTCAGATCCCGGCTGGCAATCCGCCACCGGATCGCACGTCTCCGTTCCGTCGCACCACAGTCCGTTGTCGCACAGAGCATCATCCGGGATATTGTCGCAGGAGTCCGTGCCTTCGTTGCACGAGTTCACCGTGCAGTCCACGCCGTCGCTGCAATCCACATCCGTTCCGGGCTGGCAATCGGCCAGCGGATCACACGTCTCGGTTCCGTCGCACCACAACCCGTTGTCGCACAGCGCGTCATCCGGGATATTGTCGCAGGAGTCCGTGCCTTCGTTGCACGAGTCGGCTGTACAGCTCACACCGTCATTGCAATCGATGGCCGTTCCGGCCTGGCAATAGCCTGTCACATCGCACGTCTCGACTCCGTTGCAGAAAACCCCATCGTCGCACTCGCTGTCGTAAACACAGATGCACACGTCGCTCACCTCGTCGCAGTGTGCTAGATCGGCACAAGGATCCGAGCCATCGACACAAACGCCAGCTTCGCACGTTTCGATTCCGTTGCAGAACAATCCGTCGTCGCAATCGCCGTCTGTGGCACAATCACCGCCCTGCCCGATCAGCATCCGGCTCGTCGTTGATGACCCAGGACCGGAGAACACGATCGTCCCCTCGCAGGCGCCCTCGCCTGACGGGCTGAATCGAACAGCTACTGTTGCGCTCTCGCCTTGCAGCAGGCTCAGGTTCGTCGGCCCCACTAGGCTGAACGCTCCGCAAGCATCTGCGCCTTTTGCGACAGAAACGGCCAGAACTCCCTGGCCGACATTCGCAACGGTGAATTGCCTGATCTCTGAAGTGCCCGCAGGTATCTGGCCGAAATCAATGAAGCCCGGGGTGACAGCAAGCACGGGGCTAACGTAAGTTGCGCGTATTCGCTCAAACCAGGCAGGGTTCCAGTATCCATGAAAGTAGTATGAAACCTGACTCACACCGTTCTCCCTGCATTTCTCTAAACACCCGCTTAGGTAGACTCTTATATCTTCCTCTGGCCACCAGGAGCCCGGATGCGGCCCGTAAGGGTCTACATAGCTCGTAACGCTAAGTACTGGAATGAGTTCCGTCGGTGCTGCAAGCTGTCTGCCGTAGTGGAGTCTGTCGGATATCCACTGGAAGACCGCTGCGCTGTCGTATGGATCACCGGCCCATCCAGTTTGCCAATACAGCATAGGCATTGGGTTGATTTGAAGGTTGATGCCCGTTACCCCGTAATCCTCATATCGCTGACCGGCCCAAGTGCGGTTTTCGTAGCCTAGCAATTGGGCAGGGCCAGGAAACAGATATGCACCCACAGCAGCTGTCGGTGTCCGG